>Ga0070698_100003309_pt1 | contig 17724 bp, 14 predicted proteins | sample KBSK1502metaG_FD_65477 | JGI IMG/M metagenome (GOLD analysis project Ga0070698, IMG submission 65477) | Corn, switchgrass and miscanthus rhizosphere microbial communities from Kellogg Biological Station, Michigan, USA - KBS K1-50-2 metaG | ecosystem: Host-associated > Plants > Roots >...
GAATTATAACGATCAACGTCAAGGTTTCGGTATCAACTCTGGTTCTTCTGCACTCGTCGACACACTCTTGTGTCTCTTGCGCAATACAATTAGTCCGATTCCTGAAATTATGCAGGCGCCTCCCGCCAGCAAGCGCCAGTTAAGTCTCTCGTGCAGGACGATCATTCCCAGAATTACGGCAACCACCGGCGTGATCAGTGCGATCAGCATCGTATTGGTGACATCCATATTGCGCACCAGCCAGTAATAAAGCGCGAACGCGACCACCGATCCCACGATGGTTAAGTACAGCAAAGAGACGACAGCCATCGTTGTCCAGTGAAAGCGAAAAGGATTTCCTTCGGTTGAAATCCCGATAGTCAGTAACGGAACGAAGCCGAAAATCATCTGGGACGCGGCGAATGCCTGCGGATCGATTTTGCCGCCGTAGGCCTTAACCAGGACGTTACCGTACGAGCCGAAGAAAGCGCTCAACACCAGCGCCATACTGCCCAGCAGCGCCATTGTTCCGGCGATGCTCAACTGATCAGAAAAGATCACGGCCACGCCAGAAACACCCAACATGACGCCCACCACGCGACCGGTCGTCAATCGCTCTTGCGGCAGATAGAAGTGCGCGATCACGAGTCCAAACGCAGGGAAACTAGATTGCAGCACGGCGGCGAGACCAGAAGAAATATGTTGCTCGCCCCAAAACACTAAACCGTAATTCAGGGTGAATTGGAGGATACCAACGACCGCGATCAAGATCCAATCCCGGCGAGTGCGCGGCCAGGTGGCCCGGCGCGCGAGTACCATCAGGGTCAGGATCAGAGAAGCGAGAAGGAATCGAATGCCCGCGAAGGTGATGGGCGGGAGATCAGCCAGACCAATCTTAATGAACAGCCAGGTCGATCCCCAGATCAGGCAGAGGATCAGCCAGACGATGCGCGCTTTCATTTATTAATTTGTACGTGAGGTGAATCGCGTTGGTCAAATAACCAGAAATTGGTGGTGTCAGAAGCCCGACCGTCAGGGAGGGCCTGATTAATCACCTTGCCCTCCCTGACGGTCGGGCTTCTGACACATGGCTGCTGCTTAGTGCTTCTCTTCGTGCTGCGCGGTCAACTTGATAATCGAAAACACCGCGCCCTGCGGATCTTTGATGACTGCAAAGCGGCCGACGTTTTCGATGTCCATCGGGGGCACGAGTGTTTGTCCACCAAGCGAGGTCGCTTTCTGAAAGCTGGCGTCGCAATCCTGCACCGCGAAATAGATTCCCCAGTGCGGCGGGACCGGTCCCATCTGCGGACCGATCTGCATCATGCCGCCCGCGTGCTCGTTGCCGTTCATCCACTCGGTGTATTCCATCGGCCCGCCATGCGTATTGGCCACCCAGCCGAAAAGTTTTGTATAAAAATCTTTTGCCCGCGTCGTGTCGGTGGTGAGCAGTTCATTCCAGGACACCGTGTTGGGTTGACCCTTCACCCCATAACCGGTGTGCTTTCCGGGCTGCCAAATGCAGAACGCCGCGCCGGTCGGATCGAGAATCACCGCCATGCGTCCCACGTCCATCACATCGAATGGCTCCTGCATCACCGTGCCGCCGAGAGATTTCGCCTTGGCTGCCGTCTCGTCGGCGCTGGCGACACTGATGTACTGCGCCCAATGTGTGGGCACCTGTTTCATCGACTCGCCCTTCTGATACAAAGCTCCGACGTCTTTGCCGTCGAGCTTCAGCATCGTGTAGACCATGTCCGGGCCGATGGGTATGTCCTGCGCTTCCCAGCCGAAAAGCTCACCGTAGAATTTTTTTGCGCCTGGCCCGTCCGTCGTGGCCAGCTCCGCCCAGCAAAAAGTGCCTGGCGCGAATTCGAGTTGTGTCTGCACTCCTGTTTCGCTCATCTCGGTTCTCTCCTTTTATTCAGTTGATGATTGCGTCTAAGGGGACGGCAACTTTATCAGCGAGCGGCGGGAAAAGCCAGTTGGTGTCATGAGGTCAGTACCGCGAGCGGTAGCGACCGGGTCGCAATACTTTGGAGATCCGGAAGCGCGGGGACAAAACCCGGTCGCTACCGCTCGCGGTACTGACCTCATAGTCCCGGAAAAACTGTCCCCAAACGCGAAATTGCGCTGCTCTCAACCGAAGCTGATCGCAGCGCAACCTCTAATCTTCGAAACCACCGAAGTGATTTCTAAGATGGCAGCCTGGCTTGGCCAAGCACAAGCTGCCAGTTTGTATTCCGACAAGCAATCGGCGGTCGATGCTTCCCGGTCGGCACGCGATCCGTTTCCACTTGCTTCCTGTCCCTTGCGAGACATTCGGCTTGTTTTCACCAATCTCACATTCCTTGCGGAGCGTGGTGCCGTTAGGTAGTTTTTTTGGTGGCTGTCCTCCACCACCGGTCACCCGGCTATGTCGTTTCGACTTTCGTCGAGCGACATTGCTTCCCTTCGGCGGGTCCTTCCCAAAGGGTGCTACCCGTTTTTATCCGGGCGCTCGGAAAAAATCTTTCGACCTTTTCCTAGCAAGCCTTTCGGCTTCGGCGCTGGGCGTCATAGCAACTCCAAACCGCTCTGTCGTTGCTCTCAGCCAGAATGTCACCACTCTGGTTGCCGTCCCATCGCCGGTCTCAAAGACCGTAACCTTCGCGACGGGCAGAGTTATACCGAAAAGAAATTTTCTCGTCAAAGTTTTATGTGTTTTATTTTTGGAAAGCGGATCTGTTTTTCTTTTCTTACGAGAAACGCTCAGTCTTTCCCGCAGAAACAATAAACCGGCGCAAGCGAAAATGTTCTATCGGATGAGAGAATTCAGTGCGCCCCGGATCGCGGACTGAACTGCATCACCCTCCTCTTCGGTTTTGTAAGGATAGCGCGGCCAGAAGAAGCCTTTCAGGCCGTCTTTGCGGCGGCGCGGGACAATGTGTACGTGCAGGTGCGGCACGCTCTGACTGACGCGATTGTTCATCGCGACGAATGTGCCGTGGGCCTCCAACGCCGATTCGACCGCGCGACTGAGAAACTGCGCATTCTTGAAGCAGGGCCCAACCAAATCCTCAGGCAAGTCAGTCAACGTTTCGTAGTGTTCCTTTGGAATCAACAGGCAATGGCCGGGAAAAACGGGACGATGATCGAGAAAGGCCAGCGATATTTCGTCTTCGAATACTATCCGCGCCGTGACTTCACCGCGGATGATTTTGCAGAAAGCGCATGCCGAAGTGATCGATTTATCCATGACGCGCACCTCGAAGGGTCAGTACCACCTGCGTTAGCGGGTGGGTCAAAGAGTCAATCTGGCGGGTTGAGTGGTTAACCCAACCGCTCACGCAGGTGACTTCATCTCGCAACTTCTTTGTAGCGAAAGCAATTCACGTCGTGATCGTTGACCATACCGACGGCCTGCATGAATGAATAGCAGATTGTCGAACCCACGAATTTGAAACCGCGCATAGCCAGATCGCGACTAAGTGCATCCGATTCGGGAGTATGAGCCTGCAATGGCGCGCCACGCTTGCGCTTGATGGTTCGTCCGTTTACGAACGCCCACACGTAATCAGCAAAACTGCCAAACTCTTTTTGAACTTCAAGAAATGCTTTGGCGTTGCGCACAGCGGATTCGATCTTCAGTCGATTGCGGACGATCCCGGCGTCGCCCAGTAACTTCTTAATCTTGCGCCCATCGTATTTGGCCACCTTGAGTGGATCGAAGTTATCAAAGGCAGCGCGGTAATTCTCCCGCTTGCGCAGGATGATCTCCCAACTAAGCCCTGCCTGGGCGCCTTCAAGGATCAGAAATTCGAACAAAGTGCGATCGTCGTGTGAAGCCACACCCCACTCAAGATCGTGATAGGCAATGGACAATTCAGTGCCGGCCCAGTGACATCGGCGACGTTCTTTTTTGGAGTTTGTTGGGCTCAAGGTCTTTTGGTATGGCCATCGCGATTTGCCAGGCGCTCAATCGCGTCAACCAGAACGGTAGGCTCAACGGGTTTGGCCAGATGGATTTGATAGCCGGCTGCCAGCGCCAGTTGCCGGTCCTTGTCGGTCGCAAACGCGGTCAACGCAACGGCGGGAACCTCGCTGGCTTCCGAAGTCAGGGCCCTCACTTTGCGGATTAAGTCGTACCCACTCTCGATCGGCAGGCCAATGTCGCTCAGAAGCACATCGGGTTTGAAGAGCTGAAGGTGGTCCAGTGCTTCTCCTGCCGACGTCACCGACTCGACCTTGGCGCCTGAACATTGCAGGGTCAGCGAAAGGACTTCGCGCGCGTCAGGCTCATCTTCCACGACCAGCACTCGTATTCCCTCCAGCGGCTGCCGCGCCGTTGCGGCATTTTCATGTTCGGCTCGATCAGCTTCGAGAGCTTCGCTCTCTTCCGGCTTCAACGCCGCCAGAGGTATTCTGATCGTAAAGGTCGCACCCAAACCGTCTCCGGGACTTTCAGCCGTAACCGTCCCTCCATGCAGTTCGGTTAGGTGTCGAACGATGGCCAGCCCGAGGCCGAGGCCGCGATGCGATCTGGTAACAGGTGATTCAGCCTGCCGAAACCTTTCAAAGACCCGGGGCAGAAACTCGGGATCGATTCCCATGCCCGTATCCCTGACCTCAAGTTCGGCTGACGATCCGGATCGGCGCAGCGAAATGTAAACATGACCGCCGCGCGATGAAAATTTCACGGCGTTTGAAAGCAGGTTCCAAATAATTTGTTGCAGCCGGGCGGCATCGCCGGCAACATGTCCCAAAGATGATTCATTGGAAATCTCAATCTGAACTCCTTTGGCATTGGCCGCGGGACGAACAATATCAACAGCCGCGGCAACCAGCGACATCAGGTCGACTGGCTCTACTTCCAGATTGAGTTTGCCTCCGGCGATGCGCGACACGTCGACCAGATCTTCAATCAGTTGCGCCTGCGCTCGCGCGTTCCTTTCGACCGTCTCAAGCGCGTGAGCGGTGGTTTCCTTGTCCAGTCGTTCTTTCCGCAACATCGAGAGCCAGCCCAACATAGCTGTCAAAGGCGTGCGCAGTTCATGCGACAGTGTGGCCAGAAATTCATCTTTGATGCGGTTGGCTTCTTCGGCTTCGGTTCGCGCTGTGTGTTCACGCTCAATGAGCTGTTCACGTTCTGCTTCGGCGCGCTTTCGCGCTGTCACATCCAAGCCCAGACCTGCCAAACGATAAGGTTTACCGTCGACATCATAGAAGGCCCGGCCTCGTCCGACCATCCATCCAGGTTTCCCATCCTTCGTGGTGTAGCGGAAGTCAATTTCGTAGTCGGTCCGGTTAGCGATCGCCCCGGCGACGGCTTGAACCAAAGCCTTTCGATCCTCAGGATGAACAAAATCGAAAAAAGCCTCTTCGGTTCCGGGAAATTCACCGGGCTCAAGGCCGAAAATCGCTTCCAGTTCGGCGGACCAGCGAACCTGATTGGTCTCATCCAAATCGCGTGTCCACGTGCCCATTCTGCTCGCCCGCATCGCCATCAGCAGGCGCTCCCTGCCCTCGAACAGTTCCTGTTCGCCTTCCTTGCGTTCGATGAACTGTCCAATCTGGCTGCCGATTCCGGTGAAGGTGGCCAGGAGAGCTTTGTCCGGTTCGCGAATTTCATGACTAAAGAATTCCATTACACCGAGAAACTTCTCACCAGACTGAATCGGAAAAGCAAAAGCCGAGTGCAGACCCTCGGCCGCCGCAGCGGGTGCACGCGGAAAGTTATCGTCCCTGGTTACATCTGGAATCCAGGCGGGCTTTGATTCTTTCCAGACCCGTCCGGGCAAGCCTTCGCCCGGTACCATCTTGTACTCGAGCGACATCGCCTCGAACTTACTTGTTCCTGGTCCCCCTCGCGCCCGCCACACTTTCAGGCAACGCAACACGCCTTCGTCTGCGTCAGCGATCCACATCGCTCCAACTTCCCAGCCGAAAGCTTTACAGATCCTTTGAAGTATGCGCGGCAAAGCGTCGGCCAGCACAGGTGATTCGGCCAGAATCCGCGTTACGGACAGACTGCCGCCGAGATGGCGGTCAGCCTGCTTGCGCTCGGCTACGATTCCGGCAAGTGAGAGTGTCGTGATCGCATAGTTGGCTATGTAGGCCTGGAGAAAAAGCAAGCCCTCGTTCCTGCCATAATTCGCAAAGGCGCCATGGCCATTGATCGTGCCCCAAATCGCGATCGCTGAAAGCATGGCTATCGCCGTGGACACGCCTCTCGGGCCAAAGCGAAATGCCGCCCACAGCAACAGAGGAATGATCACATGGCCCCAGGGACGTGATGTTGCTGCTCCAGCCAGAAGGTTGGTATAGACAGTCGCGGATAGAAACGCCACCAGGATGAATAACAAAACGGCTTCCGCCAAACGCCAGCGAAGCCAGCGCTCGATAGGCTTCTCGATCCAGGTGAGAATCAGCGGCGTCACGACCAGCGCGCCCACGCCGTCCCCCGCCCACCAGGTCAACCAAAGCCGGCTGAAACTATTCCAGGAAGCAGCTCCGCTGAGACATAGAGTGACGTTGCCAATCGTAGCGCTAACAGCGGTACTCAAAATCGCGGCGAAGACCACAAACTTCAGCACGTCTGCCGCGCGTTGAAAAGGATTGCGCGATCCTACGAACCGGCAGACCAGATAACCGGCGGTGATCGCCTCGAGAGTATTGCCTAGAGAGATTCCCGCAGCGGTCGCAAAGGAAACATCGGTCAACAAATAGTTAGCGAGTAAAGCGCCCAGCAGGACGCCTGGCGCGGCGCGATATCCTAGCCACAGCACCAGCGCAATCGCGACTCCGGTGGGCGGCCAGACTGGCGAGACGCTGGCGTTAAGACTGGCGAGAGAGAGACCGAGTTTGGCGGCAAGAAAATAGACGCCGGCGACGATCAGGATCAAGCCCAGATCAAACAGCTTCGGATATTTGCGAGGTTCTGTCATTCGATCAGCTCGCTGAAAACCAGTATGTAGTTTGTGTATCAGAAGCCCGACCGTCAGGAAAAGCTATCAGCGGTAACATGCCTTCCCTTACGGTCGTGCTTCTGATGCGCAGAAGTTAACTTCGATCCTCTTCCCCGCCTTCGGGTCCATAGAAGAAGACCCAGACCGCGAAGTCCTCACTAATACTCTCAAAGCGGTGGATGACGCCCGCGGTCGCGAACAAGACATCGTGCGGCCCGCAAGGCTTGCGCGAATCGCCGCACACAAATTCTCCGGCGCCCTGCGCGACGACGTAAATCTCGTCACGCGAGTGCGGCGTCTGCGGGTCATGGCCGCGCGGCGCGTAGAGCTTAACCACCAGTGAGCCATGTTCAAATACGCCTACCGACTGTTCACCCTGTGGACCAGGCAAACGATCCAGCGCTTCGGCCAGGGTGAGCATTTTGCAAGAGTTGGAAGTTGTCATGGTGACTCTGCCAATAATACATTACAATGCCCGTCGCTAATGACGAGTTTGTGTGGTTGCCGGTTACGGTCGAAGCGGGCACGGGCGTCCCGGCCGTGAATAATTCACAAGGAGCCTGGATGTTCGGAGTTCCGCCTTCAGGCGGTTCTTCAATTAAGGCAAGGCCCGCCTGAAGGCCGAACTCCGAAGCAGATCAATCTTTATGCGTAAAAGTGAGTTACGGGAACTTATCCGGAGCGGTGAATTTATCTCGGGCATTTACAACTATTGCGACCGTTGGTGCGAGCGGTGTCCTTTCACTGCGCGTTGCCTGGTATATGCCACCGAGAAGGCCGACGACGACCCCTCCGATCCCGAGGTCCACGATATCAACAGCGCGAAGTTTTGGAGCCGGCTGGAATCGATATTCAAGGATGCGCACGAAATGATTCTGGAATGGGCTGAAGAAACCGGCCTCGACCTGGAAACGATTGACACGCAAGACGCTCTCACTGATCGCGAGGAACAAAGACAAGACGCAAAGGAACACGAACTGTCTATTTCGGCCCGCCGTTATGCCGAGTTGGTCCAGCGATGGTTTGTCGACGAGTTCCCCGTCGAAGGCCAGGTGCACGACGACACGACCGGCAAATCGAAAAACATGGAAGACGACATCGACGTGAGCGACGCCATTGAGGTGATCCGTTGGTACCAGTTCTTTGTCGCGGCCAAACTCTTCCGGGCCTTGATGGGCCGGGAAGATGTTATCTCCGAGGACGCTCTGGCCGCGGACGAGATCTTTGCAGACACGGATAGCGAACAGGATGACTTGTATCTGGACGGCGGCGGCAACGATGATTCGGACGGCTCGGCCAAGATCGCTCTGATCGCCATCGAACGTTCATCCAGCGCCTGGCGGGTGATGCAGAGTTCGCTGCCCGAAAAAGCTGATTCGATCCGGCCGATGGTGCTTGAACTCGAACGCATGCGACGCGCGGCCGAACAAACGTTTCCGCAAGCGAGAGACTTTATCCGGCCGGGCTTTGATGAAGTCAATTCCGAATTTGTGAGTTAGAAAAAGAGCGCATTTCCATTTGTCATTCGCAACATTTCTCATTGGTCATGAGGTCAAAACCGGGAGCGATAGCGACTGGGTTCCGACCTATCAGACGATTGAGCTTGCTAACCCGAGACCCCGTCGCTACCGCTGCCGGTACTGACCTCATATTGTTCGCGCCCCTTCAGCCTGAAGTGGGAAATGAAAGATGACAAATGATAAATGGAAAATCATGTCTGAGATTTAGTACTTGATCACCAATCAAAAATGAAGGGCAATATCCCCATCCCCGAACTCCCATTCTCTGAAGAAGTCTGGCTCATGGTCGCGGTGACTTCTGTCCGCGAGCGCCGCACTCAACAAGGCAAACCGTTTCGCGATGCGACGGCGCGCAATGCGACCGGCAGTCTCGCGCTGAAAGTGTGGGGCGAAGTTCTGGAAGGCCGCGAAGAGCTCAAGCCCGGCTTGTGGGGCGTGACGGGAAAGTTGGAAGCCTTTCAGGATCGTTCGCAATTTGTGGTCTCTGACTACAAGCCCATCCAAATCGATCAGTACCGCGAGTACATCGGATGCGATCCATTGTTGCCGCGTGCTTTCACTCTGGACATCGAAACCCTCGCGCTGCCCGGCTTTCGCGATCGCGTCGGGCCGAAACTTGAAAAGGACCTCAAGCTCGGCTACATGCGTCTCGAACAGCAGCAGCGGTATCTGGAAGACATTGCGGCCGAGGAAGAGCGCGTCTATCAATTGGGTTCGCTCAACGCAACCTCCGGTCGCATCTTATCGATCGCCGTGCACGTCGGCCCGATTCCCGGTTTTGAAATCGAAGGCCTGACGTCAAGCCAGGGCGAGCACGCGTTTGGAATCGATCAAGACGGTAACGAACAGGAAGAAGCACAGGCCCTGCGCGACTTTCTCGCGTTGATCTCGGACTTTGATCTGGAGTGCGACGAAATCGTCGGTCACAACATCGTCGGCTTTGACTTACCTTTTATATACCAGCGCTGCCTGGTGAATGACATCCCGGCCCGGCCGCCAATCAATCTGGGCGAGTACAACGTGCGCGGCGTGTACGACACGATGAAAGGTTGGTGGCTCGGCAGCCGCAACCGCGTCGGCCTGGACGATATTGCCTGGGCTTTGGGAATTGAATCGAGCAAAACCGGCGAAGTCGAAGGCAGCAAAGTTTTCGATCTCTACCAGGCCGGCCGGCTCGCCGAGATTCGCGAATACAACCTCAACGACGTGCGTGTCACGCGCAAGGTCTATGAGCGTTTGATTGCATGTTTTGGACGGTGATTGAATCCGCGGATTACACAGATTTCACAGATTAGTAAGACCAAACCAATCCGCGGCCGAGAAGCAGTCTGAGGTTTCTCTGTGTAATCTGCGTAATCTGCGGATAAATCTTCTTGCCCGTCTCTGCGACGCTGTTTCATTTCCGAAACAGACTCTGATAAACTGCGAAAGTTATGGATAGTTTGATTCCAGTGGTGATGATCTTTATCGGCATCGTCGTGGGCGCAGCGGTCGCCTGGCTAATTCTTCGCGGACAGTCGCAGCGGAGTTACGAGCAGGGCCAGGCCGACAGCGCTACGCAGGTCGCGGCGCTTCAGGAACGAATGGCTGCCAGAGATCAGGAAGTTGCAAAACTCCAACAAGCATTCAACAGAGAAGTTGCTGAGCGCGATCGGCTGCGAGACAGCAACGCTGAGTTGAAGGCCCAGCTCGAAGGTGAGCGCCGCGCGGCACAGGAGCGTTCGGAATCTTTTAAGCAAGCTGCCGGGGAACTCTCAGAAAAGTTTAAGGCACTTTCGCGCGACGCCCTCAAAGACAACAATCAATCATTCCTCGAGCTCGCGCGGTCGACGCTCGCTCAGTTCCAGACAAGCGCCAAAGGCGACCTGGAACTCAGACAACTGGCCATCGATGAACTCGTCAAACCGCTTCAGGAATCGCTCCTGAGAGTTGACGGCAAAATCGGCGAATTGGAAAAAACGCGGGCCGGTGCTTACTCCGAACTGCGCGAGCAGGTCCGGGCGCTGGCAAGTTCGCAACTACAACTCCAAGCCGAAACCGGGAATCTGGTGAAGGCTCTGCGCACGCCGCACATTCGCGGGCGTTGGGGAGAGATCCAGTTGCGTCGTGTCGTCGAACTCGCGGGCATGCTTCAGTATTGTGACTTCACCGAGCAGGAGACAGTCACGGTTGAGGATGCGCGGATACGCCCCGACGTGATCGTGCGCTTACCGGGGGGCCGCACGATTGTCGTCGACGCGAAGGTGCCATTCGACGCTTTCTATGAATCAATTTCAACGACCGACGAAGGCGTGCGGATTGAAAGACTGAAAGATCACGCACGACTCGTTCGCGCGCACATCGGCCAGTTGAGCAAGAAATCTTATTGGGAGACCGTTCAACCTACGCCGGAATTTGTGCTGCTGTTTTTGCCGGGTGAAAACTTCTACAGCGCGGCGCTGGAACAGGATCCCAAATTGATCGAAGACGGCGTGAACCAGGGCGTGATCATAGCCACTCCGACAACTCTGATTGCTTTGCTGAAAGCCGTCTCGTACGGATGGCGACAGGAACAGATGGCCGCAAACGCGCAGGAAGTCAGCAAGCTCGGCAAGGATTTGTACGATCGTCTGCGAAAGTTCAGTGAGTACTTCGCCGACATCGGCAAGAACCTGGATCGCGCGCTCGAGGCCTACAACCGCGGCGTCGGTTCGCTCGAGGCGCGCGTGCTGGTGACGGCGCGGAAGTTCAAAGAGCGAGGCGCGATCGCCGGCGAAGAAATCGAAATCCTCGAACCCATTGATAAATCCACGCGGGCTTTGAGTATGGATGAGGGCGGATTGTTTCCGGAGTTGTTGGCGCCCGAACCAGAAACGAAGGATGACGATTCCATGCCGCTGCTCAATTCCAGAAGCGCAAGCAGTCAGGGATGATTCATAGAGGTACCGAAACCGCTCGCGTAGCGAGCGGGTGCCCTTAATCGAGTGACCCGCTTGCTACCACAAGCGGTTTCGGTACCCTTTGCTCAAGTAGAGATTCTCGGTGGCAAAAGAAATCTGGTTAGGGCCGGTACTGGGAAACAATCGCGAGCGTCTGCTCGCGCGTTGTGCCGGGTATGTCTCAAACGGTCGGGCGGATCGGCTGCTCTACATCGCGGCGTCTCACCCGCTGCTCGATCTGGTCACGGAGAAGCTGCTCGATGGTAAGGAGGCGCCGGGCGTTTGGGGCGAGTTTCCTGTCTATCTTTTTCGCGGTCTGGTCAGGAAAATTCTCTCAAGTGCTATCGCGTCAGAAGCTCGACCCCTGGATCCCCAGCCGGGCAACCCGGCCGGGGTGGGGCGGTCAGGGAGGGCTAGCCTGGGCACCGAGCCCTTGCTGACACGCGGACTTCTGACACCGCGCGTCGCCATCGATCGCGAAGAGTTGCCGCTGCGCCGCAGCCTGATCTCCCAAATCATCAAACAACTCACCGCCACTGGAAAGCTTCGAGCCATCAAGCCGCTGGCCAATCGTGATGGCTGCGTCAACACCATCGCCTCTCTAATTGGCGAGCTTCAGCGCGCCGGAAAAACTCCCGCAGAGTTTCAAATCGCCGTCGAGCAACGCGCGGTCGAACCTGCCGGAGAAACAAAACCGATCGCGTCGCCAAACTCGCCGCGATCGCAACTCGATTTCGATCGCGAGGTGGCGTTGATCTATGCGGCCTACGCTGAGGCTCTGGATGGTTTTGCCTTGAGCGATGAAGATGCCGACCAATTGCAGGCGCTGCAAATCCTGCGTGGTGAAGTCAGTGGATGCGCGGTTTCCGTGCCGTGGCTGGATCAAGTCGAGCTCCTGGTGCTGGACGGCTTCTTCGATTTCACGCCCGTCCAAGGCGAAATCTTGAGGCATTTGATTCCCACGGCGCCGAACGTGATCGTCAATCTCAACGGCGACACTCGCAACGAAGATATCTTTCGGCCCTTTCGATCGACGATCGAACATCTGGAGTCCATCGCTGAGTTTGAAACGACGACTAGTGAAGAAGTTACTGGAGTCAGCAGCGCGCTCGCTCTCTTGCGTGAGCGGTTATTCAATGTAGATGCGGGCAGTAGCCCGACCATGAGGGAGGGCTCGACCAAAGAATCGCAGGCAGGGATGCCTGCGCTCCGCCCGCAGGATTTGGGCGCTCCCGAGGGCGCTTCCGTCACCCTGCTTGAGTGTGGCGATCGCGAAGTGGAAATCAGATCCATTGCCAAAGAAATCAAGCGACTGAGTTTGATTGAAGGTTACAAGCTTTCCGAGATCGCCCTGGTGGTGCGCGAGCGCGCAGCTTATGCGGAGACAATTCTGCGCGTGTGCGCCGACGAATCGATCCCGGCCAATCTCGAGCGCCGGGTCGAAGCTGTCGATACGCCCGCCATTCGCGCCTGCGGAAAACTGTTTCAGCTTCTCAGAGAGACCACGCGGGAACACGTTCGGAACCCAAAGGCCAGCGACCTGGCTCATCTGGTTAAGACGGGATACTTCCGCGTCTCGGCTAATGCTCTGCCTGAACTCACCAAAGCTTTTGATGCGCAGTACGCCGCGCTGCTGGAAAAGCACGAAACGCGATCCTCCGCGCGCAATTCTGATCAAGACGAACAGCTTCGCCTCGAACGACTGCGCGCCGAGCTGGGCATCGGGCGTTGGCTGCCCGACGTCCTCGAAAATGTCATCGCGTATGTGGGCAGCGAACTGCGGGTGACGGAATGGACTGACCGCGCGCGGCGCTTGATCGACAAGTTTCCTTCCCCTGAGGCGGCGCGAAATTTGATCGCCGGAGACAGCGAGGGCGTGGACGCCGCCGTCGCGGCAGAAGACGAATCGCCGCCGGACGAGGCCCCTGTGCGTCGCCAGAAGCCCACACCAATTCATCCGGCTGCCATCGCATGGTCTGTCCTCTTGATCGATCACCTGCAAAAACTCATCGCGAGTTTGCCCGCAGAGGCAGAGCCCGCAACCCTGCGTGGAGCGCTGATGTCAGTCCTCGATCAACTCGAGTTCTCGAAGGAGGTCAAACGAGCTCTTAAGCAGACTGGTGCGGCAGCCGATGTGCCACAAGCCGCCCTCGACGTGCGCGGTCTGGAAAGTTTGCGGCGCGCTCTGGCCGCTGCGGTGAGAAGTTTCAGTTATGCGAGCGCGGTTGTGTCAGAAGCCCGACCGTCAGGGAGGGATGGTCACGGTAATGGGCCCTTGCTTACGCGCGGGCTTCTGACGCCTTTGTCGAGTTTCATTGACGAGGTTGAGCGCTCTTTGCGTTCGCAGGTACTGGCGATCGGGGCCGCTAATCGCGATGGACTGAAAGTCTTAGAAGCTACCGACGTGCGCGGCCTGCGTTTTCGCGCCGTCTTCATCGCGGGTTTGATCGAAGGCGGATTTCCGCTCAGGATGTCGCGCGACTGGCTTTATCCGCACGAAGAACGAGTGCGGCTGCAACAGCATGGGATTTACCTCGAAGATATTTCCACGGACACGCTGCTCAAAGAGGAGCATTATTTCTATCAGGCCGCTTGCCGCGCAACCGAGCGCCTCTACCTGACACGGCCGCTGGCTACCAATGCCCTCAGTGAGACAGTCGCGTCTTACTACATCGAAGAACTGAAGCGAGCTATCAGTCCCGAGCAGTTAAAGATTGAACAGATTCGAGGCGATCTTGATACGAGAGAGTTAACTCAGTCTTCGACTGCATCCGAGTTCTCTACATTTCTTGTTCGGCAAAGCCACCTCGGCAGCGGTCGCCGGCGCGGTTTGTCGCAAACTCAGATCGAAGATTTGCACGCAGAGGCCGAGACGCGTGGCTACATTTCAAATTCGGCCGTGCGGAGAGTGGCGATCGAAAAAGAAAGAAACAGCGCCTTATTTGGATCTCGTGACGGCGAGATCACGAATCCGGATTTGCGTGCGATGCTCGCCAGACATTTCGGGCCGGAGCACGTCTACAGCGCCAGCGGACTAAGCACCTATGGGAATTGCGGGTTTCGTTTCTTTGCCGCGCGGGTGCTCAGACTCGAGCCGCGCAATGAAGCGGCGCTCGACCTGCAGGCAATTGATGCCGGTAAACTTCTTCACGACATCCTGCGGCGATTTTTTGAAGGGTATCGCGGGCAGTACCTGCCCGATTTGGACCGCGCGGAACTGCGTCGCCAGTTGGGTAAGACTGCGGACGATGTCTTCAGAGAGCATGAAACACTGGTGCCGCCTTTGAACCAACGCATCTGGAAGATCGATTGCGAGATTCGCAAGTTGATCCTGGATCAGGTCCTGCTCTACGAAATTCGCTTGCAGGAGAAAACCAATCCTCGCGGTATTCGCCCGGCTTATTTCGAACTCGCTTTTGGACGCGCTTCACAGGCCAGCGACCCGAGTTCTTCTCCAGAGTACTTGAAGTTGGAACGAACAGACGGAACCGAGACTGCTCTGTTCCAGGGCCAGATAGATCGCGTCGATGTTAACGAGCGCGCAGGCGTGGCCGTGGCTTATGACTACAAGCTTTCGCAAGGGGCGAAGCGAGAGGACGTCGCAGCCGGGCGGCAGATACAGATTCCGATTTATCTGGCGGCCCTCGAACAATTGTTTTTGCCGGGATACGAATTGGCGGGTGGCGGGTATTACAAACTGAAGGCTCGTGGGCCGCGGCTGAATCAGGGTATCTACCGTCGCATGTTCACGGATTGCACGGACACAACTAAGGCGACGCATGTTGATGACGTTGAGTTTGCGCGACTGCGCGGCGAAGTCGGGAAAAGGATATGGGAATTTATCGACGGCATGCGTGGCGGACATTTCAAAGTAAGGCCGTCGCTGGGAAAGACGACCTGCAAGTTTTGTGATTATGCGGCCGTGTGCCGTTACGATGCTTATCGGATAAGTCGAAAGCGGATTTAATGCCGGGAGGGCGGACGGCCCGTCCACAATGAAGGGTGAGAGTGCGGACGGCCGTCCGCGTCCCAGCACTTAAGTCGAATCTCTTTTCCCAGGATAGCGCGGTTACAATGAGCAAAAACGATCAATCACTTCGCGAGCATCTGATTTCCAACTTGCGCGGCGCCGATGCGCACATCAGTTTTGATGACTTCGTCGCCGGCTTCCCAGCGGAGACATGCGGCGAGAGGATTGAGGGTCTCCCCTACACGGCCTGGCAAGTCCTCGAGCACATGAGGATTGCGCAGTGGGACATCCTGAAATTTTGTCGGGACGCAGAACACGTTTCACCGAAATGGCCGGAAGGCTATTGGCCCAAACCCGATCAACTCGGCACCGCGGAACTGTGGCCAGAAACAGTTGCGAAGTACCGCGCTGATTTCAAGCGAATGGAAGATTTGATTTCGGATCCTGCGACAGACCTGTTCGCCAAGATTCCTCACGGCTCAGGCCAGACGATCCTGCGCGAAGCACTTCTGGTCGCCGATCACAATGCCTACCATCTGGGCGTGCTCGTCGCCGCCGACCGTATCCTGAAAACGAAATTGTAGAAAACCATACCAACCTTTGGATGTAGCTTGAGTTTCAGAGTTCAAACTTTAGGAAGCTCTGATCAAGTTGTCACTATCTGGTCGTGGCATTCCTCGCCTCGTAGCGGCGAAATGTTTATAGCAGCGGCCCAGATCCCATTTCCTTAGCTCCTTAGGAGCGAAATGTCTGTAGATAGATTGCGCTCCTACGGCGCGCAGAAAACAAACTACCGAACGGAGCTATAAACATTTGGCTCCTACGCAGCCGCCGAAATCTGAAACCTTTCGCTATATCGGCTCACTAACTTATCGAAACGGAAAGCAAACATTTGTTTGTTAACAGGTCTGTAAAGCAGACGTTTTAATATTGGAACTGTCGAAGACAACCGGCGTCTTCTTAACCAGATAAGGCAAGAGTAAACAAGGCTGACGCTGAATAAAGTTAGAGCCCCGGTGCTGCTTGAGATAGCCACGAGGCTCATTGGACAACACAGGTTCGATCGCCTCAGGGCGGCCAAAGATGCATCGTCGACAACCCGCATCTTAGCGCACCCGGTGGCGAGCTTCAACGCGTTCTTTACGAAAGCCCCTGCTACGTAAATTTCCGTTTTCTTAAAGGAGGTCGTCAATGCGCTATCGGCAAACTGTCCCCGTCGTCTTCATTCTAATCTTTCTCGCCGGCGTAACCGTCAAGTCACAGACACCCGCCTCCGCCGCCAACTACTATGAGCACGGCGCCAGTAAGTTCGAGAGAGGAGATTTTGACGGCGCTCTTGCCGACTATACCAGGGCGATCGAGATTAGTTCGCATCTCTCGCCTGCTAAGAGCCGTTCCTTGAGTAGTGCTAATGCCTTCGACGCTGCCGAGGCTGATCGAATCGGAGTTATCGATCCAATAACCGCGCGGGCATACACGAACCGCGGCATTGTGCGCCTGTGCAAAGGTGATGTTGACGGAGCTATTTCCGATCTCGATCAGGCGATCCGAATCAACTCAGGTCTCGCTGAAGCACATCTGGCCCGCGGCGTCGCACAACGGCGCAGAGGCGATTCGAAAGGCGCGCTGGCCGACTTTGCTCGAGCTCTCTCAATCAATCCTCGTCTCTCTGAAGCCTATCACGACCGCGCAGACCTGCTGCTGGCGATGGGAAACCTTGACGGGGCGATCGCTGATTTGAACCGGGCGCTCGCACTCAAAACGCACTTGCCCGAAACCTACTACGGCTTCGGTTATGTCTGCCTCGCGAAAAAGGATTTCATCGGGGCAATCGCTTATTTCGATCAAGCGCTTCAGTTAAAGCCCGAGATGGCGGCAGCTTTTCAGGGACGCGGCACGGCGCGGATGAGCCAGACGGATATTCCCGGAGCCATTCTCGACCTTAGCCGCGCGCTTGAAATCGATCCGAACCTTGAATATGCATACATGAATCGCGGGCTGGCCTTGCTGCTTCAGGGCAAAGATGCCGAGGCCCAAAAGGACTTTGCCCGGTGCCTCGAACTTAAGTCAGATCTGAAGAATGATTTGAACCAGCGGATCGAGTTAGCGAAAGAGCTGCGCAACAAAACGCCGTGATGCCCGGCGTTGACCCGGCATGAAGTCAGCACCACCTCGACGCCTCACTCCTATTTAGGCAGCCTCTCAGTCCGTACCCGATCCCAGAGTAGTGTCTCAATTTGGCTTTGCGCGTCTTTGCGTCTTTGCGCCTTTGCGTGAATAGCCGTTTTGGCCGGAGATATTTCACGCAAAGACGCGAAGCTCGCAAAGAAAAGCCGCAAAGTAAGACACCACCGATCCCCGGTGCCGACAAGAGTTATTCCGAAACAAGT
>Ga0070698_100003310_pt1 | contig 17724 bp, 17 predicted proteins | sample KBSK1502metaG_FD_65477 | JGI IMG/M metagenome (GOLD analysis project Ga0070698, IMG submission 65477) | Corn, switchgrass and miscanthus rhizosphere microbial communities from Kellogg Biological Station, Michigan, USA - KBS K1-50-2 metaG | ecosystem: Host-associated > Plants > Roots >...
ATCGGTCGTCCCAAAGTCCAGTGCCGCTTTGAATATATCACCCTTGAGAGAATCAATGGCGTACCGGCCAATTTGATCAGCTGGTACATTGATATCCATGTGCCGTCCGTAAACGGTAAACTGCATCTCGTAACCAGCTTCTTTGGCGGTTTTGCGCACGACCTCATTGTGGAAGCCATAGGGAAATGCCAAAGCGATGATCTTAACCCCAAGTTTGTCTTCCAAGGTCTCCTTGCAGCCATAAACTTCATTATGCAACCAGGTGGTATAATCCTGCCCCCTCGGTGCGTGCCTTAGATCGTGATGCGACACGGTGTGAGCCTCAATGTCAACTCCAGCATCCCGCATCTCTTCTAGCTGATTCCAGGTCATTGCCTTACCGCCCGTATTAACCCATTGTGTGTAGATAAACAGGGTGAACGGATAGCCGAACTCTTTGAGGATCGGCCAAGCGACGTAATATTGGGAATTCCATTCGTCGTCGATTGTAATGACTGCGCTCTTTGATGGAATCGCCTTTTCCCCTTTGCGCCAAGCCAGAAGATCCTGCATCGAAATGACAGAAACTCCGTTGTCTTTGAGCGCCTTCATCTGCGCGCGAAAATCGTTCGCTAAGGTCACCAACTCGGCCGGCCTATCTTCGAAACGATGGTAAAGAAGCACGATGAACTTGGCGGTGCGATTGGTATCCGGCGCCGGTGTTGGTCTGGCCTCAGCTACCGCGGTTGGACTGGTCGACGCTGATGCCGTCGGACTAGAGGTAGACTGAGTTAAATTACTTTCCCCCTTCTTGCATCCCGTTACCAAGAGCGGTAATGAGGCAGCGAGTGCTGCTAAAAGCCAACGAAAAACTCGCCTTTTCATATGCAAAAGCTTAACGGGAAAGTATAGATCGCTTTCCCGGTTTCTCTACTACCCAATCGAGCGTTTGTCGTGTGACTCGATCAGCTCGAGTAAAACTGACTCGTGCGATTCGAAAAACGATTTTGACGAGTCCGAATGGCTTGCTATAGGCAACTTGACTGTTAACCAGCAACCTGCACCCGGCGACGCTTATCTGGCGCCATCTGGTTTATTTGCGAGAACGGCGGAAGAATGGCCAGGAGACGGATTCTCGCACGCGGAATGGTCCGGCAAATAAATTCAGCGGCGGGAAGGAAAAACTATCGAGCGAGTCACTGATCGACTGACGGCTTGGCGTCCATCGGCTTTCTTTGTCGCGGAATTCGCTCAACCAGAGTGGAAACTGCTGTCCTATTTCGAGACCTGGATCTTGGTAGTAGCGAAGCTCCAGCTTGCCGTCCCGGTATGATCCGCTGAAAGGAATCTGGTCACCAAATCGAAAACTATTAAATGAGCGTCGAAAGTTCGGGACTTCGATTTCAACGGTCACACAGTATCGGTCACCTCGTTTCTCATTGGAAAGTACTTTTGCGGGAAGCCGAGTTATAACTGTAGATTGATGCGCCTGATCGTTCCCTCGGTTTTCTTATTCGGCAATCCTAGAGAAGGAACTGGCAAAGGATCAACCCTTCTTGGCTGGGGAATTTAGGCAAGGGCAGCTTGTGCGAGCTTTTATTTATAGCTGTCTATGGGAATTGCAGATTCTCTGATTAAGGCGCCAGAACAAGCCTTAGAGATATCCGAAACGTCTAAGAAGACCCGCCATCCGTGCCAGAACGCGTTTGTGTGGCTCCGCTTCGCCAACGAGCCAGGCGGACAAGGTGATCCAGGAAACGCCGATTTTGGTAGCGATCTCGCGCTGGTCGTCTTCGGATTCGCTCAGGTAGCGCCTCAGGCCAACAATGACGTCCTGCGCGTTCATGCTATTTTCATCCCTCTTCCTATTCGGCAAAGGATCAGCTCTTCTTGACCGGAGAATTCAGGCAAGCCCAGTATGGGCCAGTTGTTTATTTATAGAAGGTGCCGATGCTTCTTGAAATTTGTAGTTAACGCGGAAAAACCGCCACTACGGCCGCTGCGCTCAAACTCATCAAGGAATGCTTCCCGCTGCGCTCGTGACTATTCAGTCTCCAGAGAGGAACTCCTCTTTGTGTCGATCGATGAACTCGTTCAGGGCTAATCGAACAGCGTCGCCGACGCGGATGCCGCTGAGCCAGTCGATGGGGTGCCGGACCACCCATTCCATGACAGCGTATTTGAGAAGTGCGGTCTTATCGATGAGATGGCTTTGTTTCTCCAACCAAAGAATCTGATCAGTCGAAAGCTCGGCTTGAATCCGGGCGTGAATCTTGTCTGGATCATCGCCCACCGAGAACCCTGGGCCATTGACATCCATAAGCAGAGTTTTAAAAACACCTCATACCAAAGTCGCCGTTACTCTATCCGCAGCTGTTCCCTAGAGCGCCGCCAAAGGTCATGGCTGCTAATCCCCCCGGTCGGACGCACGCCGGGGACATTGGTTCGTCGAGCATGCTTTGACGGATGCCACGTGAGATAACAGCGATTTCGAGCCGCGAAAATTCAATTGGCCAGTCCGCCCAAGAACGGGCATCTTGGAGCAAGCGGAGCGCATCCCGAACCTGCCGCGCCGTAACGTCGGTACGCTCGGCTAAATCGACTCCCTTACTAATCCTGTCCACAACTGCCTTAAGGACAATCTCTGCGTATAATTTCCTAATTTCGTTCGAAAGACTCTCCGTGCCTTTCGCCTCGTCCACCGAACGTCACTCAACCACAATGTAGCTGCGCAAGGCTTGCACGCCGAGCGCACTAATAAGGAAAATACCGGTCACGACATATTGCCAATAGGCGGCAACATTCAGAATGTTGAGCGCACTGCTGATGACAGCGAAAAACAGAGCGCCGGTGAACGAACCGAAAAGGGTACCTTCTCCTCCTTTCAGGCTAGTGCCTCCGATCACTACCACCGCGATCACAGTTAGTTCGTAACCGGTAGCCATAATGGCGCTGGCGGAGGACAGTTCCGCCGTAAGAAAAACTCCGGCTAACGCGCTACAGCCACCAACGATGGCGAACGCCAGAATTCTAATGAGATCAACTGGAAGACCGGCCGTCCGTGCCGCGATTTCACTGCTGCCAACCGCGCGCAGACAACGGCCGTAAACACTCCGATTCAGAATCCCATAACAGACCAGGTACGTTGCAATCATTATGAGGAACGGTATCGGTAGAACCTCAAACCAAGTTCCCGTACCGAGGACATTAAAACTAGGATCTGATACCGAAATAACTCGGCTGCCTTGAGTCCAGATAAATGCCAGCGCGAGGTAGATGTTCATCATTCCTAACGTCGCAATGAAAGCAGGGATCCGCAGCTTAGTAACTACCAGACCGTTTAGTAAACCTAAGAGAACACCGAAGAATAAAGCGGCCACCACTGTTAAAACTACGCCCAGCGAAGGTAACAGTTCGGAAATTAGGACACCACATAGTCCGAGTAAACCGGCTACCGACAAATCAAAAGCACCCGAAACGATCAAGAGTGTCATGCCGGCAGCCCCAATGCCGGCAAATGAAGCCTGCAGGAGAATATTCTCCAAATTTCCCACTGTTCTGAAGTAGGGGTTCACCAGCGCAAGAATCACAACCGAGATAACGAGCAGGAACTGAATATAGTATCTGGTCAAAAAGCCTAGGGCAGACATCCCGTAAGCGTGACCATTGACTTTCCTGTTCGCTGTTTCGCTCAAGTCCATGGTACACTAGGCACGGCTGAGCAGCGATTTGGCAATGAAAGCTCGGCGGGCGGTGTCGATTGCTAGTGCGAAAATCAGGAGCAATCCCAGAGCCAGATACTGATAAAACGAAATCACCTTTAAAATGTTCAGAGCGCTGGCGATCGTTGCTAAAAGCAATGCGGCGAAGACGGTTCCGACCAGATTGCCGTGCCCCCCGGAGAGACTGGTGCCACCCAGAACGCTGACCGTGATCGCCTGAAGTTCGAACCCGGTTCCAAGTGTCGCGTCCACGATCATCAGCTGGGAACTCAGCATCACCCCTGAAATGGCCGCAGTTACGCCGACCAGGCCAAACACCGCTATGGTAGTACGATCGATATTGATGCCGGAAACAGTCGCCGCTGCCCGGTTTCCTCCGATTGCGCAAGCGTGGCGCCCGAAGGGGGTATGCTTAAGCAAGACACTAAGAACGACGAACACGATCATCATTATAATGAAAGGTACGGGCAGCCCCAAAATCTTGCCGTTGTTCAGCAATCCAAACTCACTATGCCGAGTGATCATCACCGATTGTCCTTGGGTAACAAGCAGCGCAACACCGCGCACGATGCTCATCATTCCAAACGTCACGACAAAAGCCGGAAGCCTGAGTTTGCTGATCAGCACTCCATTCACTAACCCGAGGGCCAACCCGCTGAGCAGCGAGCCGAGAATGGACAACGGTGGATCGACCGCCGAAAGCAAACTTGCCGCCACAATCGCAGTCAGTACTTGAACCGATCCCACTGACAGATCAAAACCACCCATCGCAATGGCAAAAGTCATTCCTAGACCGGTTACCGCGGTAATGGAGGCGGTGATCAGCGTGTTACTAAGATTAGTGTAAGTAAAGAACCCCGGCGCGATAATCGATGCTCCAATCACCACGATCATCAACAAGGCGAAGACACCAAGACTTTCTGCAACCTGGATGAAACGGGTCGCATTTGATAGGCTGAAAAGGGTGCGGAAGTTTAGCCATTCAGGAGAGTTGCTCATTTAATTATCGCTCCTGATTTCTTGACCGATGGCGAGAGCAGTAATGTTGTCCTCGCTAATTTGCGCTCGATCTAACAGCCCCTTCGTCCGCCCGGCACTCAAAACCAGGCAACGATCGCTGACGCTGACCAGTTCGGGGATGTCAGACGAACTTACGATGATTGCATAGCCACTCCGAGCTAACTTACGAATAGCCGCATGAATTTCGACCCTGGTCCCGACGTCGACGCCACGGGTAGGTTCGTTCAACAGCAGGATGCGCGAACTGCTCACCAACGCTCTCCCCAACATCACCTTCTGCTGATTTCCGCCACTCAGCTTGGTTATTTTCTGACCTGAACTGGCGGCTCGAATATCGAGCGAGTTCCGCATCCCTTGATACTGCTTTTCTTCTTCGTCCACGTTGATCAACAGCTCTGATAATCGGTGAAACAATCGTTTGGCGCTGATCAGTAAATTTTCGCGGACCGTCAAGTCAGGGAAAATGCCTTCGATTTTCCGTTCTTCTGGCAACATGTAGATACCGTATCGAATCGCATCGTTAGATGAGTTAAGCGGAACGAGCCGACCGTTGATCTTAACTTCACCGCTGGAAATTCGCAGAAGGCCGAAGAGCGCACGCGTTAACTCGTAACGTCCCGATCCGACTAGACCCGCGCAGCCCATTACCTCGCCAACATGCAAGTCAAATGAGATGTCGGTCACAAAACCCGGAGCCGTGAGGTTATTGACCGAAAGAGCAGCTTTTTCAGTGACCGGAATTTCCTGGTAGATAGCTGCTTCCTTTTTCAGGGCGCGGCCGAGCATCATCGTAACCACATCGTCTTCGGTGAGTCCATCCAGACGCCGGGTATCGACTCGTTTCCCATCCCGAAGAACGGTCACCCGATCCGCAATTTGAAAAATTTCTCTGAGACGGTGAGAAACATAAAGAACGGCGATTCCCCGCCGCTTCAATCTCTCGATAATCTCGAAAAGCCGCGCCACTTCACCGGCATTCAAGGCCGCCGTTGGCTCATCCATCGTAATGATTCGAAACTCCATCGAGAGCGCTTTAGCGATCTCAACAAGCTGCCGGTCTCCGACGCTCAGATAGCTGACACGCTGGCCTAAGGGTACGTTGAGTCCCAGCTCACCAAGGACCTCCGAAGCGTGGCGTTTGATCTTGCCCCAATTCAGCAGACCTATTCCCACCGTCGGCTCGCGCCCGAGAAATATATTCTCAGCGACAGTAAGCTGAGGGACCAGGTTAAATTCTTGAGTGATCGTGCTGATGCCAGCCTTTTGCGCTTGGACGGCGCTGGCAAAAATTACCTCTTCACCCGCCAAGGAAATTTTCCCGGCGGTCGGGTGCAGCAGCCCACTGATGATATTGATCAGCGTGCTTTTGCCGGCGCCATTTTCTCCCATCAGCGCGTGAACCTCTCCGGCCAGGAGATTGAAATCCACGCTATCTAAGGCCGTTACGCCGGGGAATTGCTTTGAAATCCCGGTCAGACTGAGGATCGGCGGCATGGATCAGAGTAGCTCTTCGGCAGGGACGCGCTCCTGCGCGTCCGCTTGCGCAACCAATGCCATCGGATGAAACAGGTCGCTGGCGACCGCCATTTCATGAGCATTCATCCCTGTCCATCCGCCGTTCGACGGACGCGCAGGAGCGCGTCCCTACCGACCTTCTACTTCTGAAGAAACTGGTCGACGTTTTCCTTGTCGATTACTTTCACCGGAAAGAAGACTGATTTGGTCGCGGCGTCGGAATATTCAACGGTTTCGTTGTTCATGAATTTCGTGGCGATCTCAACGCATTTTTGGCCTTGGCCATAAGGGTCCTGGCGGATCGTCGCTGCCATCTCACCGTTCTTAATCAGCTCCAGCGCAGGAGGATCTCCGTTAAATCCGACTAAAAAGACGTCCTTTACCCCGTTCTTGCCCGCCGCCTTCAGCGCCTGTACCGCTCCTTCGGCCTCCGGATCATTCGTTGCGTAGATCCCTGAGAGGTTCGGGTTTGCCGATAACGTATTCTGGGTCGCCTGATAGCCCCCCTGTACTGTGTCATTGCCATTCAGTGATGCGACTATTTTATAGTCCGAGTGCTTCTTGATTTCGTCGACAAAACCTTTTGTCCGTGGCCCGCCTACTGCCGCGCCCGGGTGCAGTTCAATCACCAGAACCTCTTTCGTCCCAGACTTGTCCTTGAGATGCTCAATCATGTATTGCGCCGCCAGCTTCCCCCCATCTTCATTGTTCGATACGATGAATGCATCGTACTTACCCGCTACACCAACATCTCCAATGACTACCGGTATATTCGACTGGTGCGCCTTGTCGATGACGGCCGGCAAAGCGGCAGGCTCAATCGGCGAATTGATCAGGGCGCTGATCCCCTGGTTAATCAGGTCGATGCTCCCGGACACCTCAGCCTGTTGGTTGCTCTTCTGATCGGAAAGGATGAATTGGTAGCCGGCTGCCTTGCAGGCATCTTGGACTCCCTTAGTGTACGCCTGCCAGTAAGGTTGCTGCAGGTCGAAAACCGAGTAACCGATTTTGACCGGACTCTTCTTCACAAACTTCGTTTGACCGGGTGCCAACGCAGCCAGAGACGCAACCAGACTCAGAGTAAGTAACGGCTTCTTAGGGAATATGGACAAGGGCGTTATCGTCCATGCCTTTGCGGTCCGCAGAGACCGCTGGGAGATATTTTCTTTCATTTGTTCTTGAGGGGCGCGAGGGGCGCGGGTCGGTTTGAGCGCAAACCACAGGCACGCTCGCAGAGGGTTTCTAATTACTTTCGAAACGATATTTATCCGAAGTTAAGATCGCAACACAATTTCGAGCCCAACCGAGCGGCTAGAAGAGTCGGACCAGCGCAACTACTTTGCGTCTGATTCGCCCACCTTCATCCCGCCGTATAAAGTTTCGTAATTGTGGGTGTAAATTTCGATGATGTTGCCGAACGGATCTTCGCAATAGCACAGTCGATAGTCGTTCGTGGTCGAATCTATCCGCCAAACCTTTGACCTTTGGCGGCCACCGGACGACGCAATGCGACTGGCAAGCTCCTCGATGTTCGGATCGGTGACACAAATATGAAAGAAACCGTTCTTCCAGTATTCCAAAGAGCGCTCCCGACGCTTATGAGGCGGATCAAGCAACTGGAAAAGCTCAATGCCTAACCCATTCGCGGTCGCCATGTGGGCCTGGAGCATCGCCCGAAACTCCGGTCCCAGTACGTCGTGCACTTCCTCCCCCCGGTAGCCCTGGTCAGCACGTACCTCCATCGGTCCTTTCAAGAGGGTGAAACCGAGTATCTCCTGGTACCAGCGAATGGCCTTTTCGACGTCGGAGACGCCAACTCCACGTGATTCGCCGCCCTGGGATGCGTCTTATGAATTGGTTTTTCTTGGGATTCCATGGTTCTTCAAACTAAGCTGCGCAATCAACATTCTCTCTCTCGTTCGGCGCCAACCTCTGCGATCTTCACTGGCCTCCCTTCTCTCAGGCTACGCGTCGCCGCTACACCAATCCTCAAAGATTCAAGAGCATCGGTGGAGTCTGGCGATAATGCCTGCTCGCGGGAGAGGGTCTCAAAGAATGCGACCAATTCGGCGCGAAAGGCCTGACCGAAGCGATCCATGAAAAAATGATAGTAATCCCTCTCCCAGCCTCCTTTTCGAAAGTGGTAAACGGGAGTCTTCGACTCGGCCTGAACGACGAACTTTCCGTGTTCACCAGAAACTTCGGTCATGACGTCGTAACCGTACGCAGCTCGGCGACAGTTCTGAACCACTCCTTGGGCTCCGTTCTTAAATTTCAGCAATGTGGTCGCGGTGTCGACATCCCCCACCTCGGCGGCGTATTCGCAGAACCGAATGCTGCCCCAGCAGATTACCTCTTCGACCTCTCCAACGAAAAATCGGGCGATATCCAAGTCGTGGATGGCCGAATCAACTAAGAGCCCACGGCTTTTGGCCATATATTCCTTGGTGGGCGGCGCAGGATCGCGTGACAGGGAGAGAAATTGATCGATTTGGCCAAGCGCTCCCGCAGCAATTTGGCGCTTCACCTCAGCGTGCCCCGGGTCGAATCGGCGGTCGCGCCTATTTGAAAGGGGACTTTGCACTCTTTCACACTCTCGAGGGCCTGCGTTGCTCGCGCCAAATCGAGCGACACCGGTTTCTCACAAAAGATGGCTTTTCCGGCCTTCGCGGCCCGCTCCATGTATTCCGCATGGGTCTCCGTCGGTGTGCTAATGATCACTGCCTCGATGTCTTTGCGGTCGAAAACCTCGTCGACCGACTCGGTGATCTTGTCTGCTCGGGCCAATTTACCCGCGTTCTGCGCCGCGGCCGTCACGGGTCACAAACCAACGCGACGCGGACATCTGGAAGCGAACCTAAATTGGTCGCGTGTTCTCGCCCGGCCCGTCCGGCTCCCATCAGCGCCGCAACTATCTTTTTTTTCCATCTTAGTCTGATCGACCGCTTGTTTGCAGCTTAAAGAATTAACTAGTTCAGTGCGCTTTAAGATCCGCTATCCAGACACCTCACACCGTGGTTTCAGAAACCTTCACCGGCCGTTTTTCGCGCCAGCTCTTTGTCACGGCCAAGGCCAAGCGAAGCGTCTCCAGCGCGTCTTCAGGGCCCGGTCCTGGAGTGCGGCCCTCGCGCAAAGCCGCAAAGAAGGCTTCCAGCTCCAACCGGTAACCAAATTCAAACCGGTCTGGAAAATTCTCATAATGATCGAAGCTGGAGACGAAATCCTTGGCAAAGAGCAGCGGTGTTTTCTGAGGCGCTTCAATTACCACTTTACCCAGCGAACCAGCCACTTCGGTGCGAATGTCGTATCCCCAATTGGACCGCCGCGAAGTTTCCATTACACCCAGGACCCCGTTCTTGAATTTCAAGAGCGTGACCGCCGTGTCGGCGTCGTTCGCCTGAGCGAACCGTTCGTCAATCAGGACACTACCCCAGGAGTAAACTTCCTCTACCTCGCCGACCAGAAAACGAGCCAGGTCGAGGTCATGCACGGACATGTCCAAAAAGAGCCCGCCGCTTCCGAGCAAAAATTCCAGGCTGGGCGGATAAGTATCACGGCTCAAAGCGCGGAACGTTTCGAGCTTACCCAACTCTCCAGCCTCGATTTTGGCTTTCGCGCGCGCGTACCCAGGATCAAACCGCCGCATGAATCCAAATTGTACTGGAACCTTGCACTCCCGAACCAATTGGACCACCCGTTGAGTTTCGGCCAGGTTCAGGGCAATCGGTTTCTCGCTAAAGACTGCTTTGCCGGCATTGACCGCCAGCTCGATCAACTGCGCATGCGTGCCCGTCGGAGTCACAATAACCACCGCATCCACCGAGGGATGTTCGATCGCTTTCGCGCTGTCGGTCACCGCCAGCTCAGCCCCGGACATCACGCGACCCCGCTCAGCCCTTTCTGCGATCAGATCGGCTACCACAATCACTCTGACCCCGCTGATCGCCGTTAGATTTCGAAGGTGAGTGCCTCCCATGCGGCCCACGCCGAGAAAAGCCACGCCTATTGTTTGTTTATCGGTCATAGATTTGTTTTGGTTCGTGCTGACCGGAGCCCACACCAGCGCTGATCTGGTATTCGCATGTTAGGGCTGTTCCAATCAACTGGCGCTATGGCAAGTTTCATGGGAAACCTTTCTTTCGGTAGTCAAGGACCAAGGGGGAGACGCAACGAGTCGACCTTTCGAATATATTTCTTTTAGAAATGGATTAGAAATATCTGGCTTGTCAAAGCAAATCGTTATATCAACACTTCGTCCGTTTACTGCACTCAGCCGAATAATTCGCCCCCAATCCTCAACCGGACAGATCCGTTGGCGTACGAATGCGGCTGGCGTACTTCTCCAAAAGAAACCTTAGAAAGTCATTCCCAAAGAATGAATATCGTATGCAAGAGACGACTCTGCCCAAAACGACCTGAACGCTTCGATCCTGGCCGCACGCAAAAGCGATCTCGCAATGTCTTGGCATGAATTTATTTGAATCTCAGCGTAATTCCTCCATAACCCTTTAATCGATTGCGATCCCCCGAGATGAATTCCGAAGTGGTGGCTCCACCCCGTCAAGAAAAAGCAGTACCACACCGAACTTTTCGCCTTCCCCGCGAGATCGGAATTCTCGGTGCGCTTGTATTAATGCTTCTTGTTCTGGCTGTTTTCATCCCGCAGTTTCGGGATCTCCAGAACATCACGAACATCACCCGGAATTTTTCGTTTGTGGGGATCGTTGCGATGGGTATGACTTGCGTCATCCTCACTGGCGGCATCGATTTGTCAGTTGGGTCGGTCTGGGGAATGTCAGCAGTCATCGTCGCTTTTCTTCTGACCCACGGATGGCCCATCTCTCTCGCGGTTCTCGCTAGTCTGGCGGGGGCTTCGGGAATCGGGCTTCTGAATGGGCTCTGCATCACTCGCCTGAAGATGTCCCCATTCGTGCCAACTCTTGCGACTCTGGCAATCGCGAGAAGCTTCGCTCTCATCATCACTCACGGGCGACCGATTTCGATATTTGGTGATGAATACCAATCCTTTCTCTGGCTCGGCGGCGGCGACATTTTCGGAATCCCTAATCCGTTTATTATCTTCTGTATTACTGCCCTTTTCTTTTGGATTCTTCTCTCTCGCACCGTTTGGGGGCGCTACGTCTACGCAGTCGGTGGGAATGAGAGAACGGCGCGATTGACTGGTCTCCGCGTCGATCGACTAAAGATCATCGTTTATATCTTGTCGGCACTAGTGGCAGGAATTGCTGGGCTCGTACAATATAGCTATTTATCAAGCGTCACCGCCGATCTAGGGACCGGAGAAGAACTGGCGGTCATCGCCGCAACCGTGATCGGTGGCGCGAATCTGGCCGGTGGCGAAGGGACGATCCTTGGCACGGTCATCGGTGCGATCATCTTAGAAGTATTGCGGAACGGTCTGTTACTCTTCGGCATCGACCCGTACTGGCAAGGGGTCTTCGTCGGAGCGGTGATTATTCTCGCCGTATCGATCGACTATTTTCGAAAGCTCTTACGTCATGATTAAGAGATTTTCGAATCCGGTGATGCCGCTAGGCTGGCGGGAAGTGGCGGAATCCACCAAAACCAAGTTGTTCCCCCAATAATCAATATGAAAAACCATCCATTGTTTCTCTTCGCAGGCGTTGTGACTTGCTCACTCACCCTGCTGACCGGCGCTCATGCTGCCGGAAAACAGAAGACGTTCGCAATCATTCCCAAATCGATCAGCATCTCCTTCTACAATGATGTGGAAAAGGGCTGTAAAGAAGAAGGAGCTAAGCTAGGCGTTAACGTTATCTACACCGGGCCCGATACGGCCGATGCGGCCAAACAGGTTCAAGTTCTGCAAGACCTGGTCAGCCGCGGTGTGGACGGATTTGCCGTTGCGCCGATGGACGCCGATTCGGTCATCGGGGTGATCGATTCTGCAATCAAGAAGGGAATCAAAGTGATTACGTTCGATTCCGATTCTGCAAAGTCGCAACGAGTCTGCTTCGTCGGCACCAACAACGAGCAAGGCGGCTACGAAGGTGGCAAAGCGTTCGCGGCGGCGATGCCGAAAGGCAAGTTCGCGGTCATAACCGGCGGTCTAGCTTCGTTAAATCACAATCAACGTGGCGCGGGCTTCCGAAAAGCGCTCAAGGAGGCAGGGGGCGAGTACACCGAAATCCCGGGTTCGCCGTTCCCCTGCAACGATGATGCACCGAAATCGATCCAAATTATTCAGGATGTGCTGACGCGCTATCCCGATCTTGACGGTTTCTTCTTTTCCGGCGGATGGCCGCTCTTCGGTGCGCCCGAAGCTTACCTTCGGGCGATGGGCAAACACTTAGCCGATATCAAAACGAAGAAGTTTGTCGTCGTCTCTTTTGATACACTGCCTGAGGAGCTAAAAATCCTGAAACAAGGAGCCTGCAATGCTCTCATTGGTCAGCGACCGTACGCAATGGGTGTCAAAAGCGTCGATATCCTGAACGATCTGACTGAGGGGAAGACTGTGCCCGCCGTCGTGGATACAGGCGTCGACGTGGTCACTTCCTCTAATGTCGATCAGTTTCTGAAATGATAATTTGTGAATGGACGCCGCCGGGACGCGCAGTGGGAGCGCGTCCCCTTGACGTTAATTTATGAATTGCGCCATTCTGATCGGCCCGAAGGGTCATGGGAGCTTAGCCCGGGCTTTAGCCCGGGAACATTGCAACAAAGGCGATCAACCCTGTAAGGGCGGAAGATTCGTGATCGGCATCCCGGTGAGCACGATGTTCGACTCAACGGGTATTTTTCCGAAGCCCCTACGGGGCTGTCGCGTTAAAAAAACGCAATCCAGGCTAAAGCCTGGCCTCAGCTCTCATGACCCTTCGGGCCGACAAAAAGGTGGCGCAATTCGTCAGCCTGTCGGTATCCGGAGTGAGCCGCCCGGCCGAATCTTTCGCCTATTCTGACCGATGCCTCCGATTCTAAAGATAAACGCAATCTCGAAGCATTTTCCCGGTGTTCAGGCTTTGCGGGAGGTCACCTTCGACGTCGAGCAGGAGAGCATTCATGCGGTGATCGGCGAGAACGGCGCAGGAAAAAGCACGCTGATGCAGATCATTGCCGGGGTTCATCAGCCCGATGCGGGAACCATCGAATTCTTCGGGGAGACCATCAAATTTACCAATCCGGCGGAGGCGCAGGCGAAAGGTATCGCTATTGTGTACCAAGAATTGAATTTGACGCCGAACCTTTCCATCGCCGAAAACATTTTCCTTGGTCTGGAACCGAAACGTTCAAGCGTCTTCTTAGATCGGGAGAAGCTGAAAACCGAAACCCTCGCCGTTCTGCATCGGTTGGGCCTTCAGCATCATCCGGACACTATCGTGAGCGCGCTCACGGTTGCCCAACAACAACTCATCGAGATCTGCAAAAGCCTTGTCCGGAATCCGCGCTTATTGATTCTCGATGAGCCGACCTCAAGTCTTTCCGAAACGGAGTCCGCGATTCTGTTCCGGGTCATTGCTGATCTCAAAGCGCACGGTGTCACCATCCTCTATATTTCTCATCGGCTCCCCGAAGTCTTTTCGCTCTGCGATACACTAACGGTGCTGCGCGACGGTCGGCATGTCCGTACTGTTCCGACCAAGGGAACGACGGAAGCCGAAGCGATACGACTCATGGTTGGACGCGAACTGCTCGCTTTCCATCGACATCCGGTGGAACCGAAAGGCGAAGTCGTACTCCGGGTAGAGCATCTTTCGAAGAAAGGTCAGTACGAAGATATCAGTTTCGAACTACGACGCGGCGAGATCGTAGCGATGGCCGGACTCATCGGGGCCGGACGCAGTGAAACGGCGCTTGGTATATTTGGTTCACCGCCGGCCGATCGTGGCAATGTTTTCCTGAGAGGAAACAAAGTGAATTTTCGTCGACCGAAGGATGCGGTGATGGCGGGAATCGCCTATGTACCAGAAGATCGAGCAAACATGGGGTTGGTGCTTGGGGCAGGAGTCGGTACAAATATCTCGAGCGCGGCCCTGCGGCGCGTGGCCCGCGGGCCGTTCGTCGATCACCCGGCCGAAAATAAGTTGATTCGGCAATACGTCTCCAGACTGCGGGTGCGGACGCCAAGCTTCCAGCAAGTGGCGAGGCTGCTCAGCGGCGGCAATCAACAAAAAGTGCTCTTGGCCAAGTGGCTAGCGGTTCAACCAACCGTGCTCATCGTCGATGAGCCAACGCGAGGTGTCGACATCGGAACCAAAGCCGAGATCTATGGGTTGTTTGATGAACTGGTACGGGAAGGGATCGCCATTCTGGTCATCTCAAGTGATTTGCCCGAGGTATTGGCACTGGCAGATCGAATCCTCATCATGCGGCACGGCAGACTGACGGGCGAGCTCTCCCGAAGCAATGCGACGGAAGAAAAAGTGATGCATCTCGCGGCTCTGGGAACATCGGAGGCTGCAGCGTAGGACCGCTTCGCGTTCGGCGCTCGGCGTTTGGCGTTGGACGCCTGGCGTTCTTCGGTAGCGGCGATTTGCCTGTCCGACATAGTCCGGCATCGCCGAGGCAGTCGCCCGTTGCGAGTAGGACGACGTCGGATCCCGTTAGGCCGACTGCGTGACCAAGCCAAAGACTCGACCAGAGCTGGTGGTTCAGTCTCGCCATGAACCGCAGTCGCCATCCGTGCCGATGCCCAATGGCGACTGAATTTAATGGCGGGGCCAACTAATAGCCTCGTGGTCATTCAAAAGCGGACTGCGAGGTCTGGCCTAGCGGGACAGTCGCCGCTACCGAAGAACGCCGAACGCCCAGCGCCCAACGCGAAACGCCGATACTCCACGCTCCTTGTCTTCGGACCGTGTCGCCCTTACAATCTGCGGCCATGTTTCACTGGTTCGTACTTCCCATGACATTTGTCACTCAGTCGCTCTTCGTCAGAAACGAGGACACGACTAAGCCACAGTCTCGGCCGAGCAGCCTGTCGAACGCTAAGGCCTGCTAACCGACTTTGAATCGCACCAAACGACGAATGCCGCAGCGCCGAACCCCAAACGCCAACTCGTCCGATGACCGTGTCCGACGAAGCCTGCTCCGACGTTTCGGACGAATCCTGGGCCTGGCGAAGTCGGAAGCCTCCGGAGTTTCAAACGACGGAGCGAAGTCGGAACGCCAAGCGCCGGGCGCCAACAGCTCGTTGCCTCCATCCGGTCGCCCCGCGTTTCTAGTTGCGGCGGGAATCATGCTCAGCCGGATCGCCGGCTTGATCCGGGATCGGTCACTCGCCCATTTCCTTGGAAGCACCGATGCTGCCGACGCATTCCGGGCAGCCCTCCGTATCCCAAATATTCTGCAGAATCTCTTTGGTGAAGGCGTGCTGTCCGCTTCTTTCATCCCGACGTACGCACGGCTTTTGGGTAGCGACGATGAAGCGGAAGCCGATCGCGTTGCCAGCGTAGTTGGATCGTTACTCGCGATCGTAGTTTCCAGCTGCGTGATTCTCGGGATTCTGGTTACCCCTTTGTTGATCGATCTCATCGCTCCCGGATTCAGCGGAGAAAAACGGCAACTCACGATCGCGTTGGTACAAATTATGTTTCCGGGCGTAGGAGCGCTGGTGATGTCTGCTTGGTGTCTTGGCATCTTAAATAGTCATGGTCGTTTCTTCCTTTCCTATACCGCGCCGGTTGCTTGGAACCTGTGCATCATCGCGGGTCTCCTGATTTTTCGAAATACCGGTTCGCTTGCTCAGCTCGTCATTTATGTCGGGTGGAGTTCTGTTGTCGGCAGTCTCGCTCAGCTGTTGGTTCAGGTGCCAACCGTGCTACGGGTCACAAATCGTCTTCATTTTTCCCTGAAGCTGGCCTCTCCCCCGGTTCAAAGCGTCTTGCATAATTTCGTACCGGTCTTTATCAGCCGTGGCGTTGTACAACTGAGCGCGTATCTTGATTCGGTTTTGGCCAGCCTGCTTCCTTCCGGCTCCGTCGCCCTGCTCGGCTACGCGCAAAATATCGGTCTTCTTCCGATCAGTCTTTTTGGGATGTCGATCTCCGCGGCCGAGCTCCCGGCAATGTCGCGTGCACTCGCGGGCAATGAAGTACAGGTGCGCTCTGAGCTGACAACCCGCCTTACTGCTGCCCTTCGGCGGATGGCTTTCTTTGTTATTCCGGCGGCCATGGGTTTCCTCGCTCTGGGTGATACCATCGCCGCCATGCTTTATCAGACCGGACGATTCACGCGCGAGGATACTCTCTACGTGTGGGCGTTGTTGGCCGGATCCGGCGTCGGATTGCTGGCGTCAACTTTTGGTCGCCTGTGCTCATCCGCTTTTTACGCGCTTCGCGATACCCGAACACCCCTTCGCTTCGCCATTATTCGCGTAATACTGACCGTGGGACTGGGCTATCTTTTTGCTTTCCCTTTGCCGAGTCTGTTGCACCTCGATCCGAAATGCGGTTTACCTGGACTGACCGCATCGGCTGGAATCGCGGGCTGGGTGGAGTTTCTTCTTCTGCGCGGATCGCTCCAGCGCCGGATCGGATCATTTGCGCTGCCCGCCTCAATTGGTTTTCGCATTTGGGCAGCTGCCATTTTTGCCGCCGCCGTAGTTTTTCCTCTCAAACAATTTTGGGTGGATCTTCACCCGCTGATCGCAGGGGCAATATTCCTGCCGTTGTACGGCGCACTCTACGCAGCTGGAACATTGGTCTTACGAATCCCCGAAGCGCGATTAATTACCCGTTTTTGGAAACGCTAGGAGGTTATCGGCGTGACCGGGATGAACACAAATTGCTGCCGTCCCGATGAAGAAAACGCTCCAAGCAGAACAGCGCCTATCCCACCCGAATTCGTCGCGACGCTTCCCCTAGCTCGCGCACGCGTGCTCGCACCTCATCCCGAAGGTGTAGACCATCCGCAAAATCGTGACGAGTCGCGTAGACGAATCGCGGAATGATGACGCTGCGGAAGTCGAGCATCAGACTATTCGCCAATCCCATTACCGACATGTAACTGGACGCTCCGCCGGCTGCGCACAAAAAACCAACCACTTTGTTTTCCCACGCGTCCCCGGTGAGCTCCACCAGATTCTTGGCGGCCGCATTTACGTCGAAATTATAGATCGGCGTTGCCACAATAATTACGCGGGCCGAGTTCAAAAGAGCCTGGCAGGTCTCCACGTTGGGGTGTTCATAGGCGGCGTCCGCGTCGCAAAACGGGAGCTCGACTTGCCGCAAATCGAGCAATTGGCTGTTCAGTTTCGACTCTCGATAGTAGGCAACGAGCTCATTGGCCAGGGCTCGGCTTAAGCTTGCTTCACGAAGAGACGCTGAAACGACAACATACTCTGCCGGTGTATCCATCGCCGCACGATAAATCGGTTCGAACTTCCTCTCTAGATCAAATCGTTGCGAGATACCATGTCCTGGACGAGCCTCCCAACTGGGCTTTCTTATCGCCGGAGTGCGGTGAACTAGGAGCAGCCAACAAAAAAACGAACGGACTCATGACA
>Ga0070698_100003311_pt1 | contig 17723 bp, 18 predicted proteins | sample KBSK1502metaG_FD_65477 | JGI IMG/M metagenome (GOLD analysis project Ga0070698, IMG submission 65477) | Corn, switchgrass and miscanthus rhizosphere microbial communities from Kellogg Biological Station, Michigan, USA - KBS K1-50-2 metaG | ecosystem: Host-associated > Plants > Roots >...
TGCAGCTAGATGCAAAAGTGTGCGCCGCCGCGGAAGAAGCGCCGGCTGAATCCTGACCATCTTCGAACCGTGCGAGCTCATCGAAGCGCATCCATGCGGGCAACTATAGGGGTAACGCCGGTGATTTCCACCCTTCGAGACGGGTGCTCCTCAGCGCGAGGCGACAACCGGCATGGCGTGCTCCTGCTGCGTCCCATGGCGTTGATCGCCCGTTCCAATTCTCCGCCGGTCGGAAACAATGGCATAGTGGACTGGCATGAGACAGGCGATCGGCGTTGTCATGCTGGTGCTGAGCTGGGCCTGCTCAGCTACCGCGCACGTCACCAGCACCGGGCTTGCCACGCTCGACGTCGATGGCGGCAAGCTCCTCTATCGGATCACGGTGGTGGCGACCGAGGTCGACGACCAGGGTGGGCGACTGCTGGCCGAAGCCGCCGGCGGCGATCGGGCCGCCGCCGAACGCGTCGCGGGCTTCCCGCGCGACTATGCGCGCTTCTCGATCGCCGATGAGCCGTGTCAGCCGGGCCGCATCTCGATCCGCGGCTCGAGCGCCGGTGAGGACAAGGTCGTGCTCGAGATGGCGGTGTCGTGCCCGAAATCGGCCGGCACGCTCGCCATCCGCGACGACTGGCCCGAAGTGCTGGGTGCGCACTTCCAGACCGTGTTGAGCGTGCGCGTTCCGCAACGCGCCTCGGTCGAATTCGCTTTCCTGGAGGATCGCCGCGACGCCACGCTCGACCTCGCGGCGGCGGCCGATACCGGCTGGGCCAGCTTCGTCGCCATGGGCGTCGAGCACATCATCGGCGGTGCCGACCACCTGCTGTTCCTGGTGGCGTTGCTGGCGCTGGCGCGCGGTCTTTGGCAGACCGTGAAGATCGTCACCGCCTTCACGGTGGCGCATAGCGTGACGCTGAGCCTGGCGTCCCTCGGTCTGGTCGACATCCCGGCGCGGATCGTGGAACCGCTGATCGCCGCCTCGATCGTCTGGGTCGCCGTGGAGAACCTCGTGGCGCCGGCGGGCGTCGGGCGACGCTGGCTGATCGCGGCGATCTTCGGGCTGGTGCATGGTCTCGGTTTCGCCTCGGCCCTGACCGAGCTCGATTTGTCGCGCCAGGCTCTGGTGCGCGCCCTGATCGGCTTCAACGTCGGCGTCGAGCTGGGGCAGCTCGCTTTCGTTGCGGCGGTCATGGCGCCCCTCATCTGGGCATCGCGCGCCGGGCACTTGCCGCGGCTCCCGCAGGTGCTGTCGGTGATCGCGGCGGCGGCGGGCGCGGTCTGGCTGGTCGAGCGTCTTGTCGCCGCGTGATCCGATGAGCTTCCTGCCGTCGCTGGGGGCGCCACTGCGCGCGGAGTAAACTCCGCGCTAAACGGCGACACGTCGAACCCCGGTGGCGCGACGCCCGAGAAAAATGAGGCAAGGAACATCTTTCCCAGGATGTGCTTGGTCTCCGGCGCGCCGGCCTTGAATCGGCCTTCGCGGATTGCTTGCTGGAATTGCGGAAGAGTTGGCGCCGCGAGGTCGGTGTCGGCGATGGTCCATGAGGCCGCCGCGGAAGCGCTGAGCAGGACGCCCGCGTAGTAGAGGCGCGTCAGCGCGCGTATCAGCTCGAGCCGGGCGCGCAGGGCCTCGTCCGGCGCGTGCCCGAGCCAAGCCTGCAGCAGTATCTCCGCCAGCTCCGGTGAAGTCGCGAGAGTGTCGAGCACAGTCGCCACGTCGACGAGCGGATCACTGCGATAGGCCGACTCCCAATCTATCAGCCACAGCCGTTCGCCATCGAACAGGATATTGCTGGGAATGAGATCATTGTGGCTGGAGACCAGCGTTGCCGGGCCCGACGCATAGGCTTGCCTGATGCGCTCGAGGCGTTCGACGTGCGCATCAAGGAGGCCGGCTGCAAAAAGACCGGTTCGGCGCACGTGAGCGAACAGGCGGGCGACGATGTCGGGATAGTCGACGAATTGCGGGAACAGCGGCGTGGCCTGCAGGCGTCCCAGCAACTCTCCCAGCGCTTGCGCCAGTGCGCGCGGCCCGCCCGGATAGACCTGCAGCGGCTGCCGCTCGATGAAGTCCGTCACTGCGACGCGGGCCGCCTCGTCGATATGGTGGACTGGCGGGGCAATTCCCGCCTCCGCTGCGATGCGCATGGAGACATACTGATGCGGATTGCGCAGCGGACTGGGCCGGCCTTCCACCCGCATCAGGTAGCGCCGGTCGCCGACCTCGACCCGAAAGGGCGATGCACCCGAAGCTCCGCCAGCCATCGGCGTGACCGCGCCGATCGGGGCGGAACCAAAGGCGGCAGCCAGCGCCGCGCGCACCATCTCGCGCTGTGCAGCAAAAAGCGGGTCTACGGAACCGTTGCTCATGACTGCCCTTGCCACGCCCCGCGCACCCTTCGGCGTGGCACTATTTCGATAAAGATAGAAACAGGATTTTTGCGCATGATGGTGCGCACTTATATAATTTTATTGCGCGTGAGCGGCATCGATGAGGCCCCCGGCACCAATAAATTTCAAATGCATCTCCAAAACAACACTTGACAGTGGCGTAAGTAATAATTACGCTCGTCCTGACGGGTCGCGCTTCTTTTGCGCTCGCTGCCTGGCGCGCGTTGGAGAGTAGCATCAGGTCCGGCGGCGAAAATTGGCGTAGCGCTTGCGGAAACTGCGGAAAGTCATCGCGTGAGCCGTTGTGCGATGCGACGGCCAATGCTGGCTTTCAAAAGTAGCGGCGGAAATACCGATAATGCCGGAAATTCGCCGGCAGAATTCTGGAGGGAATTCCCATGTCGCTCATTCGTTCAGCCGCTTGCGCGGCCCTCGCCGTCGTCCTGGCCTTGCCGGTCGCCGCGCAGGGCATTCCCAAGGCGGCGTCGCCGGAGGAGGTGGGCTTCCTGGCGGCCCGGCTGAAGCGGCTGTCCGACCGCATCAACGAGGGCGTGAAGAACAACGAGCTGCCCGGCGCCGTGGTGCTGATCGCGCGCAACGGCAAGCTGGTGATGTTCGACTCCTTCGGCTTCCGCGACCGGGAAGCCAAGGCGCCGATGACCAACGACACCATCTTCCGCATCGCCTCGATGACCAAGCCGATCGTCAGCGTGGCCGCCATGATCCTGGTCGAGGAAGGCAAGATCAGCATCGCCGACCCGGTATCGCGCTACATCCCGGCCTTCGCCGACACCAAGGTCGCGGTGCCCAAGAAGAAGGACGACGGCACGGTCGAGATTGCGCTCGAGCCGCAGACCCGGGCGATGACGGTCCAGGACCTGATGCGCCATACCTCGGGCCTGACCTACGGCACGGCCGGCACCAACCCGGTGAAGCAGTCCTACCTCGACATGAAGGTGGCCGACCGCGACCAGACCCTGGCCGAGATGGCCGACAAGCTCGCCAAGCTGGCGCTGCTCTACCAGCCGGGCACGACCTGGGAATATTCGATGTCGACCGACCTGCTGGGCCGCGTCGTCGAGGTCGCCTCCGGCCTGCCGCTCGACAAGTTCATCGAGGAGCGCATCACCAAGCCCTTGAAGATGGGCGATACCGCCTTCGAGGTCGGCGCCGACAAGAAGGCGAGGGGCGCCCGGCCGATGAAGGAGGGCCCCAAGAACGAGATGCCGTCGGTCCCCGAGGTCACCGAAAAGTTCACCTGGCGATCGGGCGGCGGCGGCATGGTGTCGACCGCGGCCGACTACGCCCGTTTCCTGCAGATGTTCGCCAATGGCGGCCAGCTCGACGGCGTGCGCCTGATCTCGCGCAAGACCATCGACCTGATGACCGCCGACGCCCTGCCGCCCGACATCAAGATGGGCGAGGACATGTGGCGCTTCGAGGCGCTCGAGCCCAGCGCCCGCATGGGCCAGGGCTTCGGCCTGGGCTTCGCAGTGCGCAACGAGCAGGGCCGCAGCCCGCTGCCCGGCTCGCCCAACGACTATTACTGGGGCGGCGCCTACGGCACCTATTTCTGGCACGACCCGCGGGAGCGCCTCTTCGTCGTGTTCATGATGCAGTCGCCCGTGGCGCGGCTGCGCTACCGCTACCTGATGCGCGACCTGGTCTACCAGGCGCTGGTCGGCAATTGACAACTGGGGGTGCGCATTGCCTCCCCCCTTCCTATATAGGCCGCCATGACCAACAGCGATTCCCGGAACTGGATGTGGTCGGAAGCCCTGCAGATGCTGGCGCGCGCCGAGCGCTTGCACCGTGAGCTCTTCACCCCGCCCCATGTCTCGCAACGCGGCGTCAATTGGGAGCCGCCGACCGACGTGCTGGAGACCGAGGACGCCGTGCTGATCTTCGTCGCCCTGCCGGGCGTCGACCCTGAGAAGGTGGACCTCGCCATCCACGGCGGTGTCCTGCTGATCGCCGGCGACCGGCCTCTGCCGGCGGAGGCGAAGACTGCCATCATTCACCGGCTCGAACTGCCGCAGGGGCGTTTTGAGCGCCAGATTCCGCTGCCGCCGGGGCACTACGAAACCCCGTGCAGCGCCGTGGCGAACGGCTGCCTGGTGATCAGGCTGCCCAAAGCCAAGCCGCAAAGGGCACGGTCATGAGCCCGCCCGACGTCATTGCCGGCGCATCCGCCGGCCAGTCGACGCGACCGCTGCCGCCCGACGTGCTGATCGTCGTGCCAGTGCGCAACACGGTTCTGTTTCCCGAGATCGTGTTTCCCATCACCGTGGGCCGTCCTTCCAGCATCGCCGCCGCCCAGCAGGCGGTGCGCGAGCAGCGCCAGATCCTGGTCGTGTTGCAGCGCGATCCCGAGATGAACGATCCCGCGCCGGTCGACCTGCACCGCACCGCTACGGTCGCCAACATCGTGCGCTATGTGACCAGCCCGGAAGGCGGCCATCACCTGATCTGCCAGGGCGTCCAGCGCTTCCGCGTCAGCGAGTTCGTCGAAGGCTATCCGTTCCTGCTGGCGCGCGGGCTGCACATCGCCGAGCCGAGCCCGACCGGGTCGGAGATCGAGGCGCGCTTCCTGCTGCTGCAGGAGCAGGTGCGCGAGGTTTTGGACCTGCTGCCGCGCGTGCCGCCCGAGATGCGCCAGACCGTCGAGGCGACCAGCTCGCCCGGCATGCTGGCCGATCTCGCCGCGACCTATCTCGACGCCACGCCGCAGGAGAAGCAGGACATCCTCGAGACCTCCGACCTGGTGCCGCGGCTCGACAAGGTTTCCAAGCTTCTGGCCCATCGCCTGGAAGTCCTGCGCCTGTCGGCCGAGATCGGCCGGCAGACCAAGGCCTCGCTCGACACCCGCCAGCGCGAGGTGCTGCTGCGCGAGCAGATGGCCGCCATCCAGAAGGAGCTGGGCGACGAGGGCTCCAACAAGCAGGACCTGGCCGACCTCGAGAAGGCGATCGTCGAGGCCAAGATGCCGCCGGACGTCGAGGCGGCGGCGCGCAAGGAGCTGCGCCGGCTCACGCGGACGCCCGAGGCGGCGGCCGAATACGGCATGATCCGCGCCTATCTCGACACGCTGATCGAGCTGCCGTGGGCGCCGCCCGCGCCGAAATCCATCGATCTCGCCGAGGCCCGCCGCATCCTCGACGCCGATCATTACGGCCTGGACAAGATCAAGCAGCGCATCGTCGAGTACCTCGCCGTGCGCAAGCTGGCGCCCGAGGGCAAGGCGCCGATCCTGTGCTTCGTCGGTCCGCCCGGCGTCGGCAAGACCTCGCTCGGCCAGTCGATCGCCCGCGCCATGGGCCGCAAGTTCGCCCGCGTCAGCCTGGGCGGCGTGCACGACGAAGCCGAGATCCGCGGCCATCGCCGCACCTATATCGGCGCCCTGCCGGGCAACATCATCCAGGCGATCCGCAAGGCCGGCGCACGCGATTGCGTGATGATGCTGGACGAGATCGACAAGATGGGCACCGGCATCCACGGCGACCCCGCCGCGGCCATGCTGGAGGTGCTCGATCCCGAGCAGAATTCGACCTTCCGCGACAACTATCTCGACGTGCCGTTCGACTTGAGCCGCATCGTGTTCATCACCACGGCGAACATGCTGGAGACCATCCCCGGCCCATTGCGCGATCGCATGGAGATCATCCAGCTCTCGGGCTACACCGCAGGCGAGAAGCTCGAGATCGCCAAGCGCTATCTCGTGAGCCGCCAGCTCGAAGCCAATGGGCTGAAGGCCGAGCAGGTCGAGATCGAGGACGCCGCCTTGCGGCGCATCATCGAGGGCTACACTCGCGAGGCCGGCGTGCGCAGCCTGGAGCGCGAGATCGGCCGCGTCCTGCGTCATGTCGCGGTCGAGATCGCCGAAGGCTCGACGCTAAAGAAGCACATCGACGTCGACGCCCTGGAGAAGATTCTGGGCACGGTCCGCTTCGAGAACGAGGTCGCCATGCGCTCGAGCGTGCCGGGCGTGGCCACCGGCCTTGCCTGGACGCCGGTCGGCGGCGACATCCTGTTCATCGAGGCCACGCGCACGCCGGGCGGCGGCCGGCTGCTGCTGACCGGGCAGCTCGGCGAGGTCATGCGCGAGAGCGCCCAGGCGGCGCTCAGCCTGGTCAAGAGCGAGGCGGCCCAGCTCAAGATCGACCCTGGCCTGTTCGAGAAGAGCGACATCCACGTCCATGTCCCGGCCGGCGCCACGCCCAAGGACGGGCCGAGCGCGGGCGTGGCCATGTTCATGGCGCTCACCTCGCTGCTCACCGGCCGCACCATCAGCAGCGACACCGCCATGACCGGCGAGATCAGCCTGCGCGGCCTCGTCCTGCCGGTCGGCGGCATCAAGGAGAAGGTGGTGGCCGCCGCCGCCGCCGGCATCAAGCGCGTGCTGCTGCCGGCGCGCAACAAGCGCGACTACGACGAGATCCCCGACGACGTGCGCAAGCAGCTCGAGTTCGTCTGGCTGGAACGGGTCGACGACGCGGTGGCGCAGGCGCTGCAATAACCGTCATCCCGACCGAAGCCGAGCGTTAGCGAGGCGAAGTGGAGGGACCTGCTCATGCGCTCTCGACGAAGAAGAGGTCCCTCCACTCCGCTTCGCTCCGGTCGGGATGACGGCGATCAAGCCGCCATCGCCTTGCCCTGCACCGCGCGCTTGAGCGCGGCCCGCGCCAGCAGGCGCGTCGAATCGAGGGTCGGCAGGGCCGCGTTCTCGTCGTTGATGATCAACGGGATCTCGGTGCAGCCCAGCACGACGGCGTCGCAGCCCTGATCCTTCAGGCGCCCGATCACCTGCTGGTAGTAGGCGACCGCCTCGGGCTTGAAGATGCTGCACACCAGCTCGTCCATGATGATGCGATTGCATTCGTCGCGCTCGGCCGCGCTCGGGCGCACATAGGCGAGTCCCTGTGCCAAAAACTTCTCCGGATAGACCTCGCTGTCGACCAGCCACTTCGTTCCGGTGATGCCGATGCGGCGAAAGCCGCGCGCCGCCGCTTCGGCCGCGACCACCTCGGCGATGTGCAGCCATGGCAGGGGCGAGCGCGCCAGCACGTAGGGCAACGCCTGGTGGATGGTGTTGTCGGGACAGATCAGGAAATCGGCGCCGATCTTCGCCAGCTTGTCCGCCGAGGCGAGCATCAGGTCGGCCACGCCCTGCCAGTCGTTGCGATCGATGTATTGCATGTAGTCGGCAAGCGACGGCGTGTGCATGGAGACTTCGGGATGGGCATGCGGACGGCCGAGCAACACGGCAGCTTCGACGCAAATCGTCCGATAGCAGAGCGCGGCGCCTTCCGCAGAGCAGGCGACTATTCCGATATGCCGGGACATGGCGAAGTCTACAAAGATGCGGCGGGCGTCACAACGGCGGCCGCATCGCGGCTTTGATCGCGTGGCGGCGCGCGCTATGCTGGCTGCATAAATAAGCGCTGTGGGAGGAAATGACATGTCGATTACGCGCCGCCAAGTGTTGTCCGGATCCGCCGTCGGTGCAGTGTCGCTGGCATCGGGCCTTGACGCTCCGGCGATCGCCCAGAACGAGCCGATCCGCATCGGCTACCTGCCGGCCCTGACCGGACCCAGTTCCTCGACCGGCATCGGCATCAATCGTGGCACCTTGCTCGCGGTCGACGAGATCAACGCGGCGGGCGGCATCGACGGCCGCAAGATCGAGCTGATCGTGCGCGACACACAGAGCGATCCGACCAAGGCAGTGAATGCCGTGGCCGAGCTCACACAGCGCCAGAAGGTCGCCATCATCTGGGGCCCGCTCAACTCGGGCGAGGCGCTGGCGGCGACGCCGCTGATCGCGCGCGACAAGCTGCCGATGCTCCATCCGTGCTGGGTCGACGAGCTGATCGACGTCAAGAAATACCCGATGTCCTTCCGCATCGCGCCGACCAACACCCAGGTCGGCGCCGGCGCCAACTATTACGTGGTCGACGTGCTGAAGCTGAAGAAAGTGGCGGTTATCAGCGACACTACCGGCTACGGCACGGCCTCGGTCAACACCTACGTGCCGATGCTCAAGGCCAAGGGTGCCGAGGTGGTCTACACAAACCATGTCGACGCGGCGAACCCCGACCTCAAGCCCGAGCTGCTGCGCATGCAGAGCGCCGGCGCGCAGGCGATCATGCCATGGAGCGTGAACGCCGGCTTCCTGTCGCGCATTCTCAATACCCGCGGCGCCATGGGCTGGGACGTGCCGGTGGTCGGCCAGACCACCCTGGGTTCCGGACAGACCAAGGCGCTGCTCGAGAAGCCCGAGAACTGGAACAAGGTCTACTCGAACAACTTCCGCAACGTCTGCTTCGCCGGCGGCAAGCTGCCGGCGCGCGCCCAGGAATTCGTCGACCGCCTGAAGAAGGCCAAGATCGAGATGGGCGACACGCTGTTGTGGTGGATCGCGCTCGGCTGGGACGGCGCCAAGATGATGGGTGACACGCTCAAGGCCACCGGGCCGAAGGCCGACGACATCGTCGCCCAGTGGAACAAGACCAAGGGCTGGCCGGGCGTCTACGGCACCGTCACCTGGACGCCGGAGCAGCACAACGGCTTCCCCGACACCGAGGTCGTGATGTGCGAGGTCAACTCGCTCAAGGACGGCGCCTTCAACCTGGCGCCGGGCTACAGCGCGTAGCTCCCGCGTCATCCTGAGCGCAGCGAAGGATCTCATGGCATTCCAACGACCACGCCGCTTGCAATCGCCATGAGATCCTTCGCTGCGCTCAGGATGACAGAGATGCCCGGGGACTAGCCGGTGCTCGAGTCCATCCTCTCCTACGGCCTTGCGGTAGGAGCGGTCTACGCACTGATCGGCATCACGTACAACGTGATGTTCTCGGCATCGCGTGTGTTCAGCTTCACCGCGGGCATGCTGGGAATGCTGGGCGGTGTGCTGGGTGCGCTCTTCATCGCCAAGATGGGCATGCCGGCGATCGTGGGCTTCGTGCTCGTGCTCGCCTGCGGTGCCGTGCTTGGCCTGGTCACCGAGGTGCTGACGGTGCGGCCGGTGCTGAAAAGCATCGAGCAGCACCTCTACGTGCTGTCGACGCTCGCCTTTGCCCTGATGGTCCAGCAGCTCACCGCCGTCGAATGGGGCACCGAGGCCCAGCCCTTCCCGCGGCTGATCCCGATCGGGCCGGGCTGGCTCGACCAGCAATTCTGGCTGCCGATGCTGGCCTGCGCCGTCACCATCGTCGGGCTCGAGCTGCTCTACCGCAAGACCCTGATCGGCCGTGCCTTCCTGGCGTGTGCCGAGGACAGCTACGCCGCCCGCGCGCTCGGCCTGCCCGAGACGCAGCTCAGGATGGCGAGCTTTGCGCTGGCCGGCGTGATCGGCACGCTGGCGGGCTTCACCGGCGCTGAGATGCTGCTGGCCTTCTTCGGCAACCAGTCGATCCTGAATTTCTACGGCTTCGTGCCGGTCGCCTTGGGCGGCATGGGTTCCAACCGCGGCGCCGTGGTCGGCGGCCTGGCCCTGGGCCTCTTCCAGCAGGCGGCCAACTTCCTCGTCGGCGGCATCTTCGCTGCGGTCGCAGTATTCGTGGTCTTCATTATCGTCCTGCTGCTCAGGCCCGAAGGTCTGGCCGGCGCATCGGCAGCGCGGCGCGTATGACGGACACCGCCGCCCCTGCGCAGCCGGCGCGCGCGCTCAGCCTCGCCCGGATCGAGGGCGCCTTGCCCTGGATCGCGCTCGGCCTGGTCGGCCTTCTGCTGCCGCTGCTCGACGATTCCTACATCGGCGTCATCGCCCAGCGCGCCTACATCTACTGGATCCTGTCGGCTGGCTTGAATCTCGTGGTCGGTTATGCCGGCCAGATCGCCATCGGCTGGGTGTCGATGCTGACCTTGGGCGCCTACACCACCGCCGCTCTGACGGCAGGCACCGCGACGCCGGCCTGGCATCCTTATCTGGCGTTGGTCGCGGGCGGCGCGGTCGGCGCGCTGGCCGGCGTCATCGTCGGGCTTCCCGCGCTGCGACTGCGTACCTTCTATTTCGCCATGACGACGCTGGGCTTCGCCACCATCGTCACCCAGGTGGCACTCGCCTGGAAGGACGTTACCGGCGGTGGCGTCGGCACGCCCGGGCCGGTTTTTCCCTGGCCCTTCGATCCCGGCTGGGGCTTCTACTATTTCTGCTTCATCCTGGCCGCACTGGCGACCTGGATGACGGCCAACCTCGCCTCGAGCCGCTTCGGGCGCGCGTTGGTCGCCATCCGCGACTCCGAGGTCGCGGCCGAAGCCTCAGGCGTCGCCAAGTCCAGACTCCTGGTCGCGGTGTTCCTGTTCGCCGGTGCGCTGGGGGGCGTGGCGGGCGGGCTGTTTGCCTCGCTGCAGTCCTACATCACACCCGACGCCTTTACGTTCGAGATGTCGGTGCTGTTCTTCATCGCCATCCTGATCGGCGGGCGTGGCTCGATTCTGGGGCCGGCGCTCGGTACCATCGTGCTGACGGTGCTGCCCGAGTTCGCGGCGCCGCTGGTGCAGTGGTCGACGTTTCTCTACGCCGCAATGCTGCTGGCGATCGTGCTGCTGGTGCCGGGCGGCATCGCCGATCTCCTGGACTACAAGAACCGTCGGCCGCTCGAGCAGCATCGAGAGATCGTGCCGCGGCCCGAGCTGCTGGGCCGCGTGCTGGGCGCCAGGGTCGCAAGCAGTGCAATCACGCTCGAGAATATCGCGTTGCATTTCGGCGGCGTGCGCGCCATTGACGGGCTCGACCTCGAGATCAAATCCGGCGAGGTGCATGGTCTGATAGGGCCGAATGGCAGCGGCAAGACCACGACGCTCAACGTCATCTCGGGCTACTACCGACCCAACACTGGCCTGCTCGAGCTCGACGGCGCCGACCTGCCGTTCGATCAGCCGCAGGCGCGCGCGGGCTATCGCATAGCGCGCACCTTTCAGACGCCGCGCCTGGTCGGCAGCGCCTCGGTGCTGGAGAACGTCAAGATCGGCGGCACCGTCGACGGCGAGGGCAGCTTCACCGAATCGATACTGGCCCTGCCGCGACATCACCGCGATGAGAAGCAGATCAAGCAAGCGGCGATGCAGGCGCTCGCCGCCGTCGGTCTGGAATCGCTCGCCAATGTGCGCGCCGATCGCCTGCAGCATAGCGAGCTGCGCTTCGTGGAAATCGCGCGCGCCCTGATGTTGCGACCGGCCTTCCTGCTGCTCGACGAGCCGGCAGCCGGCCTGTCGGCCGAAGAGATCAGGCGGCTCGGCGCGCTGATCGTCGCCATCAGCCGCGAGGGGACGGGCGTGCTGCTGGTCGAGCATCATGCCGACCTGATCTTCGACATCTGCGATCGCGTGACCGTGCTCAATCTCGGCAAGGTGCTGGCGGCCGGCACGCCGGCCGAGATCCGCGCCCATCGGGAGGTGGTCAGTGCCTACCTCGGCGCCTGAACCCCTGCTCGAGATCAGCGGCTTGTCGGCCGGCTACGGCAAGATCGGCGTGCTGCAGGGTATCGATCTCAGGGTCGGCAAGGGCGAGATCGTGGCGTTGCTCGGCCCCAACGGCGCCGGCAAGTCGACGCTGCTCAAGGCCGTGTCCGGCCTGCTGCCGCGTTCCGGCAGCATTCGCTTCGCCGGCAAGGACATGAGCAAGGCGGGCCCGCGCGACGCGGTGAACGAAGGACTCGTGCATGTCGTCGAAGGCCATCGCGTGTTCACGCAGCTCACGGTGTTCGACAACCTCCTGCTGGCCGGCTACGGCATGCCGCGCGGCGAGCTCACGGCGCGGGTCGAGGAGGCGCTCGCCTTCTTCCCCGAGATCGCCGCCAAGCGGGCCGACCGTGCCATCACGCTGTCGGGCGGCCAGCAGCAGATGCTGGCGGTGGCTCAAGGCCTGGTGCGCCGGCCGCGCCTCCTGATGCTGGACGAGCCCTCCGCCGGCCTGTCGCCCGTGCTGGTGGATCGCGTGCTGGCCGCCGTCGTGCAGCTGCGCGCCGCCGGCACCGCCGTTCTGCTGGTTGAGCAGTTGATCGAGAAGGCGTTGGCCACTTCCGACCGGGTCTATGCCCTGGCGCGCGGCTCGATCGTGCTCGAAGCGCGCACCGACGAGGCCGACCTGCCCAGCCGGCTGGAGCACGCCTATTTCGGCCAGGACGTCAGCGCGCCGCTCAGCGCCTAGCCGCGCACGCTGTCACTTGTTCAGCCGCATCCGGCCCATGAAATCACGCTTGCCGAGCGGCACGCCCTTCAGGCGCAGGATGTCGTAGGCCGTGGTGGCGTGGAAATAGAAATTCGGCAGCGAGAACGACAGCAGGAAGTTTTCCGCCATGAACGGCATTGTCATGTCGCGGACCTTGAAGGTGACGTCCTTGCCTTCGAGGGCGTTCACGTCGGCTGGCGCGAGCTTCTGCAGGGCCTCGCGCGCCTCCGTCACCGCCTTCTGCAGGCCGGCATAGTCGAGCGACGGCAACTGGGCCGGCGGCGTGAACAATCCGGCCTGCACGCCGCGCATCGCACCGAGCGAATGGTGCGCCGTCGCCAGGATCTGGAAGCGGAACGGCAACATGTCCTCGAACAGCCGCGCCTCGACGACGTCGTTCGGATCGATGTTCTTTTCCTTGAAGTGCGCGAGGCCCTTGCTCAGGAAGCCTTCGACGCCGCCCAGCGTCTGCAGGTAGTTGGCCACGCTCATATCGTAAAGTGAAACCGCCATGCTCAGTCCCTCCCGGTTCGGTTGACCTTCCTTAGCGGAAACCACTCTTTGCTCATAGGGCCATTAGGCTTTCACCGTTTCGCCCGGCGCCGCGGATCGTCTAGTCTCTGCGCCAACGCAAACGTCTTCAGGAGACGCACATCATGATCGACCTGCATTACTGGCCGACCCCGAACGGCTGGAAGATCTCCATCATGCTCGAGGAATGCGGGCTGCCCTACAAGCTCATGCCGGTGAACATCGGCACCGGCGAACAGTTCAAGCCGGAGTTCCTCAAGATCAGTCCCAACAACCGCATGCCGGCGATCGTCGACCATGATCCGCCGGGCGGCGGCGCGCCGGTCGCGGTGTTCGAATCCGGTGCGATCCTGCAGTACCTCGCCGAGAAGGCGGGCAAGTTCCTGCCCAAGGACCTGCGCGGCAAGTACGAGGTGCTGCAATGGGTCAACTGGCAGATGGGCGGGCTCGGTCCGATGGCAGGGCAGGCCAACCACTTCAACGTCTACGCGCCGCAGTTCAACCCGCCCGAGGCGCTGACCTACGGCCAGGCCCGCTACACCAACGAGGTCAACCGGCTGTTCGGTGTGCTCAACAAGCGACTGGCCGATCGTCCGTATGTCGCCGGTGACTATTCGATCGCCGACATGGCGATCTGGCCGTGGGTCGTGGGCTTCAAGAACTTCGGCCAGAAGCTCGAGGATTTCCCGAACCTCAAGAAGTGGTTCGAGGACGCGGTGGGCAAGCGGCTGGCCGTGGTGAAAGGCAAGGCCGTCGGCGCCGAGCTGCGCCAGACGCCGGGCATCAACACCGACGAGCAGCGCAAGGTGCTATTCGGCCAGACCGCTTCCGTGGTGCGCTGATCGGGGCAATCTGTTGCGCCGCTACTGCATCCTGACAGTAGTTGACAGGACCGGATCGTACGGTCGGGAGGCTAACCGGACCATCGACTTCACACGCCTGTAACCGTCATGACCGACAAGATCTTCGCCGTGATCCGCACCCGCGGATCGCGCTGGGACGACTCCCGGCCCATGGAGGCGCAGGAGGACTGGCGACCGCACGCCGACTTCATGAACGCCCTGGTGGCCGAAGGCTTCATGCTGCTGGGCGGCCCGCTCGTGGGCACGCGCGACGTGCTGCTGATCGTGCGGGCCGAGGACGAGCAAGAGGTGGACAAGCGCCTGGCGGCGGATTGCTGGACCGTCAAGGACCTGCTGCGCACGCGCCAGATCAGCCCCTGGTGGCTCCGTTTGGGCTCGCTCGGCGCCCCTTGACGGTCGGCGGGCGGACACCCACGTTGGCGACGCCCCCTGGGGGGTAAATGAAGGCGGGGACATCAGGGGCGGGAGGCATTTGCCATGCAAGCACAGGAACGCGAACTGATCGCCGGCCTGTTCGATCGTTTACGGCCATTCGAATCCCAACCGCGTGATCCCGAGGCGGAGGCGCTGATCCGCGATTCCGTCGCGCGTCAGCCGGCGACGCCCTATCTCCTGGTTCAGACCGTGCTGGTGCAGGAGCAGGCGCTCAAGGCCGCTCAGGAACGTATCGCCGAGCTCGAGGCCAAGGCGGGCGGTGCGCCCGCTTCGTCGGGCTTCCTCGGCAGCGCGCCACGGCTCGGACCTTGGGGCGCTCAACCGGCTCAGGCGCAAGCGCAAGCCGCCGCGCCGCCGCCGACGCGCTCGCCGCTGCAGGCGGCCTTGTCGGGGCAGCCGTCGGGCGGCGGCGGTGGTAGCTTCCTGCGCTCGGCGATGGCGACTGCGGCCGGCGTCGCCGGCGGCGCCCTGCTGTTCGAGGGCATCCGCAGCCTGATGGGCCACAATCCCGGGCCGTTCGGTTCGGCCGTCGCCCAGACGCCGTCGCCGTTGCTGCCGCCGGATGCGCTGCCCGACAACCAGTCGCAGGAGCAGGCCTCGGCCGACGACAGCTCGATGCCGCAAGACGATCAAGTCGACGATTACGACACCGCATCATCGGACTTCGATAGCGGCGGCGGATCGAGCGACGACTTGGCCTGAGGGGCCCTGCGACTTTCCGCAAAAAATGGGGGAGAACGGATAGATGATCGAGCTGCATACGTGGGGCACGCCCAACGGCCGCAAGGTATCCATCATGCTGGAGGAGTGCGGGCTGCCCTACAGCGTGCACAAGATCGACATCTCCAAGGGCGAGCAGTTCAAGCCGGAGTTCCTGCGCATCAGCCCCAACAACCGCATCCCGGCGATCGTCGATCCCGACGGTCCGGGCGGCAAGCCTTATAGCCTGTTCGAATCGGGCGCGATCCTGATCTACCTCGCCGACAAGACCAAGAAGTTCCTGCCCAGCGATCCGGTCAGGCACTACGACACGCTGCAATGGCTGATGTGGCAGATGGGCGGCGTCGGGCCGATGTTCGGCCAGGCCCATCACTTCCTGCGGGCGGCGCCAACCAAGATCGAATACGGCATCAAGCGCTATGTCGACGAGGCCAAGCGGCTCTACGGCGTGCTCGACAAGCAGCTCGCCTCCAATGCCTTCGCCGCCGGCGCCGACTACACCATCGCCGACATGGCGATCTTCCCGTGGACGGCGCGGCACGAGTGGCACACCGTCAACCTCGCCGACTTCCCCAACGTCAAGCGCTGGTACGACATCGTCAACGCCCGCCCCGCCGTGACCAAGGGCATGGCCGTGCCGTATTTGAACTAGTGGTGAAAATCTGACGTTTCGTACCCTTGGCTCGAATGCAGCCTATGACCCACAACGCCTTGCAGACGAATATCCCCGCCCTTCCTGAAAGAGGAGACGGCATGACCCAGATCTCTGCGAAAGGCAGTGTGATCACCCTAATCAATGTGTTCACGGTTGAGCCGGCAAACCAACGGCGTCTCGTAGAACTTCTAACCGAAGCCACGGAGGTTTCGGTACGTCAGGCACCGGGCTTTGTTTCTGCCAGCCTCCATCGCAGCATAGACGGTACAAAGGTCACGATGTACGCGCAATGGCGGAGCATCGATGCGTATCAGGCGATGCGCCGGGACCCCACCCCACTCCCGTTTTTGCAGGAGGCGCTCACGATCTCCAAGTTTGAACCCGGCATGTACGAAGTCGTGCGAACCTTCGCACCCGTCGGCGAGCTGAATTGAAATGAACGCTTAGCGGGTACCAAGCGTCAGATTTTGACCACTAGCTGGGGGCGCGCCACTCCAGTGGCGCGATCTTCTCTTGGTTCGACAAAAGACGCGCCACTGGAGTGGCGCCCCCCCCAGCCATGAATCACTTCCAATGAAGCAGCTCGTCCTCCTTGCCGCCGCTACGCTCACCGCCTGCGCCCAACCCTCCGCGCCCATGGTCTGCACCGCGCCGCTCAAGCCGGCGCTGGAGATCGATCTCTATTTCGGCCGCGACAAGCAGGCCGGCGGCGAGGTGAGCGAGACCGAGTGGGCGCAATTCCTCGCCGAGATCGTCACGCCGCGCTTTCCCGACGGCCTCAGCGTCTTGAACGTCGAGGGCCAGGCGCGCGATCCCGCATCGGGCGGTCGGATCGTGCGCGAACGCACCAAGCTCGTGGTCGTGGTCGTATTCGATGCGCCCGCGCACCGGGCTAAGGTTCGCGAGGTCGTCGAGGCTTACAACCAGCGCTTCGGCCAGCACAGCGCATTCCGCAGCGAACAGCCGGTCTGCGCCGGTATCTGACCTAAACCTTAGTTGGGGATGGCAGCCTGGCGAATCCGCGCTAAAGTCCCGCGACAGTCGCTAATTTCAGGAGAATCAGCCCATGGCCAAGGACGCGAAGGCCCGCAAGACCGCCAATCTCTCGACCCCGACCGATCTCGGCGCCAACGCCACCAAGGAGCTGACGGGCGGGCTCAACATCCTGTTGGCCGACGTCTACGCTCTTTTTCTCAAGACCAAGAATTTTCACTGGCACGTGTCGGGCCCGCATTTCCGCGATTACCACCTGCTGCTCGACGACCAGGCGACGCAGATCGACGCCATGACCGACACCATCGCCGAGCGCGTGCGCAAGCTCGGCGGCACGACCATCCGTTCGATCGGCCACATCAAGCGCCTGCAGCGCGTGCTCGACAACGACGCTGACTACGTGACGCCGCTCGACATGCTGGCCGAGCTGCGCGAGGACAACCAGACCTTGACCAAGCACATGCGCACGCTCCACGAAGTGTGCGACGAGCACAACGACATCGCCACCGCCAGCCTGATCGAGAACTGGATCGACGAGACCGAACAGCGCACCTGGTTCCTGTGGGAGACCGGCCGGCGCACGGAGGGCTAGTTTGCTGGGAGCGCGCCACTCCAGTGGCGCTCATGCTCAAGACTAAGATGCGCCACTGGAGTGGCGCGCTCCCAGCAATGACTATGACACCCGTCGCACCAGCGCCGGCGTGAGGTGCTTCAGGCTCGGCGCGCCGACCTGCAGCATGGCGGCACGCGTCTCCTGGTGCAGCAGTTCGAGCACGCGCTCGACGCCGGCCTGGCCGAAGGCGCCGAGGCCCCACAGATAGGGCCGGCCGATGCAGACGGCGCGCGCGCCCAAGGCCAGGGCCTTGACGATGTCGGTGCCGCGGCGGAAGCCCGAATCGACCAGCACCGGAATGCGGCCGTCGACCGCCTCGACGATCTCGGGCAGCGCGTCGATGGTCGACCGGCC
>Ga0070698_100003312_pt1 | contig 17721 bp, 15 predicted proteins | sample KBSK1502metaG_FD_65477 | JGI IMG/M metagenome (GOLD analysis project Ga0070698, IMG submission 65477) | Corn, switchgrass and miscanthus rhizosphere microbial communities from Kellogg Biological Station, Michigan, USA - KBS K1-50-2 metaG | ecosystem: Host-associated > Plants > Roots >...
TCCGTCGCCTGGGAGGGCGAGGCTGTTGTCCGGGAGCCTGCCCGGTAAGGCGCTGGCGGCGCAACTGCTGTGGGGGAGTTGGGAGCACGGTCTGCCCCCGATACTGATGCGGCAACGTATGCTGGTAGCGGATACCGCTACGAGGTGGGCGGGTATCTGGCTCGTCAGCCTCCTCGTAGTCAGGGGGGTAGGCCTGCGTCACTCGCGCCTGCTGCTGGTAATCGCGGGTCTGGCGGGAGGGCGTGGAGGCCTGGCCTTGTCCTCGCGGTGGTTCAACATCCGAACCCTCGGCATCGTCTTCCAGGTACCAGCCGGCGGTCGGCCCATTGACGGTACGCTTACGGAACACCTCATCATCCCGCTGATGTGTAAAGCGGATGGGCTTGGGAGCCAGCGGGTCATCGGGGAGCTGTTGCTGGGTTGTTGCCTCGGAACGGGTATGCTGGGCGATCTGTTCTTTGATAGTGGCCATCGTTACCCCTCCTCCTGCTGCATACCAGCTTGCTGCTCCCACTGCTGCTGCTTGTGCTGCCTGGCCTCGATGTACTCGCTGAGTACCTGCTGGTGCAAGGCACGGCGTCGGCCCTGGTGCCACTGCACCTGCGCCATGAGGGTACGTATCATCTGGAGATTCTCCGGGTCCTGCTGCCGATGGTCATTGCCTGCCAGGTCGAGCCAACTGAGCACCTGCTGCCACTGGTCCAGGGCACAATCCAGGTCCTGCACGGCTCGGCTCAGCCAGAAGACGACCTGGTGCCAGCGCCCGCGCTCCCGTTCCTGGGCTGCCCAGGTGCAGTGCTGGAGCGCATGGGCTTCCCAAGAGAGACCCCCAAAGGCCGTGCTGGTCGCCATGAGCGCGGAGGTGGTCAGCGCCTCCTGACCAAAGGCAGCCCAGGCTTGCCTGACTTCGTGCAGCGGCACCCACAGGGTCGAGAGGCTGGAGAGATCAGGAAAAGAAGAAGCAGGACGAGCGCATGAAGCTGGAACAGTATCCTGCTGCTCTCGTGGCGGTTGTAATGGAAAGGTGGTAGTCATGGAAAGAAGACTCCTTTCGTTCGAGGAAGTGCAAGCGGGGAGTTGCAGGCTCTGGTGCATAGAATACACAGATAGCATGGCCTGCTTGCCCCATATACACTAGAGGGTTTTGCCCTCGATCATGAGCGTTGCCTCGCTCTGGGTCATGAGACCCTGCTCGACCGCTTCGTTGACTGCTGCAAGCAACGCAGGATCGCGATGACAGGGGCAGGTCAGGTCATTGCTACAAAAGGGATGGTCGTCCGTGTGGATGAGCTCATCCTCCATCAGGACGAGAAGGGGTTGTTGGTGGTGTGCCATCATGGTAACGGTCCTTTCTCTGTATCGCTTGTGTATTGAAGCATGTGTGTTCGACTCGCCCCGTATCCTCCAACCAGGGCACCGTGTAAGATTTCACAATCGAGCCTGACGTGATAGAATGCAGACAGACTCGGACAAACGAGCATAGATGCTGAACGGGCCTGAGAAACTACGCCAGTATCTATGCTTACCGGGTCGGCGAAACACTTGCGATTGCCGTCGCAGGTGTTTCTTGCTTTAGAGTGTAACAAATGTTCGATGAGAAGAAAACGTCATGAGTTCGTCATGGTTTCATCACGAACTCATCATATGTCATCTCCTTCATAATCATATGTTCTGAACATATTATAAGTTCTAAACTTATGATTGTCAAGGACATAGTTCCGTCGATGGGTATGGTATAATACAGCTTAATGCTATGTTCAGCCCTTATGATTTGTAAGTTGACAACTGTATGCAAAACGAACGGGAAACTACCAGGCAAGAACTCTCCACGGCGGAAGCCAGTCGTATCTCTGGCTTGAGCCGCAATCACATTACGCTTTTGCTTCGGCAGGGCAAGCTTGAGGGCCGCAATTTCGCTCATCGCTTGTGGACGGTCTACACAGATTCGTTAGAGCGCTACATGGCCACTTCCCATAAGCCAGGTCCCAAAGGGCCGCGGAAAAACGTTCGCCTGAAAACGCATGATACGGCTTCTGCCTCGGCAGCACCTTCTCAGGGTAGTGCGTGAGATTGGCGTTGAACGGTCGGGTTCGATGAGGTATGCTGCCCTCATGACGATTTCGTGACGAACTCATGACGTTCCCCTTTGTCGCGCGAGCAGGTATGCTAGGGGTACCGTGAGACGTTTTGATGTAGGTAGACCAGAGAGGTTTCCTATGAAGACCGGAGCAAGACAACCGAACCATCTTCTCCGCCACGAACGAGAACTGCGCGGCTGGTCATTAGAGCAAGCCGCAGAGGAACTCCACCAGCTCAGTGGATTGGGGGCCAGCAAACGCGGCATCATCAACGGCAAGATGATCAGCCGATGGGAGCTGGGACAGCATCGCCCGAACCGTTTCTGGCAGGAGCAATTGAGTCAGCTGTATGGGAAATCGCGTGAAGCGTTAGGATTCATCGAGCCGCTCCCACCTCCAGAACGCATCCCCGCTCGTACTACTCCAGACCCGCAACTTGGAACGGTCAGCTTGCCCACACCCCAGGAGGCGATCAGTCTTCTGCTCGAGGCTTCAGAGAGGCGTCCCGAAGAACTGCTTGGCGCATGGTTGGCGCTGCGGGCAACCGATCTGGCTCTCCTGTTTCAGGAGAGATGGTCTGTCGAGGACATCCTCACCTCGTTACGCGTCGTTCTCAAGGGGGTACAAGTGTTGTCAAACATCTCACGCCGCACACTCTTACAACTCGGCGCCGCCGCCTTTCTCAGCGGTATCCCTCTGCCAGAAGGCAGGCACGTTTCAGCAGAAGAGCGTCTGGAACTGCACCAGACGCTCGGGGAAAGCATTGCCGCTGGGTGGCAACTCTTTCACACGGCTGGAAACGCACAGGTCCTGGTCGTCGGGCAAGCACAGCTTGCGCTCGTCCAACAAGCTCATGCCCTCCTCTACCCCCAGGTGAGAGCGCTCTGCTATACAGGGGTCTATAACCTCATCGGAAGGGCGCGACATCTCCAGGAACATTACGACGAGGCGCTCCAGGCGCATAGGAGCGCGCACATCGCCGCCCTTGGAGCAGGCGATCCCCTGCAGGTGGCACAGAGCTTGATCTGCCTGGCCGACACCTATCAAGCGCTGGGTCGCTACCCAGAAGCCATCCAGTCCATCGAAGAAGCATTGCGCACTCTCGGACACATCAACAAGGAACACGTGCGCACCAGAGCGCATCTCCTCGGCTGCTGGGCCGATTACGCCATGACGCTCGAAGACTACGAAGGGGCGCAGCGCAAGCTCGAAGAAGCCGCTCCGTACCTCGAGCTGATCACTCCCAAAGAAGAATTTGATCGGGCTAGCTGGCTGCAGCTAGCGGGGAAACGCGCGTTGATGAGTGGCGACTACCATCAAGCAACACACTACCTCGAAGAAGCGCTTGCGGCGAATCCCCCACAGTGGCTGGTGCGACAGGCCGGGATCCTGATCCCACTCGCGATCGCCTATGCACGCAGGCGGGAGCGAGATGTCAGCCTGCAGGTGGCACGGCAGGCCCTCCCGGCGCTGTCAGCGCTCAATGCTCCAATGACCAATGCGCAGTTCGCCGACTTTCTCAGGCAAGACCTGCTCGGACACTTCCCTCACGACACGTCCATTCGCACGTTCGTGTCGGAGACACAGCGCCAGCTCCCTCAACTGGCCCCGGTGGTCTGAACAGCGGAGAGAGGGGAGAAGAAACCTCACACCTGGTCTCTTCTCCTTTTACTGGTCAGGGAGCGTCCGTTCAATGAGCAGTAGTCCGCCTACGCAGTTCTCCAGCCACATCCTCCCAGCTCCCTCCAGCTGCTGGATACACCAGTGCCCGACAGTCTCGATTTTGGCATGGGTAAAGGTCTGTTCATGCCCATAGACGGGTTCTGGCTCATGTTCGTAGGGCACCATCAGGATTAAGCGCTGTGCAGTGATGGCTAGCAGGTTTGCCAGGACGCGGTACATGTCTTCTTCGGAGAAGTGTTCCAGCACCCCAAGGGCAGTCACCGTATCAAACCGCCCCAGCCTTGCAAAGTCGGGCGCCAGGAGATCGGCCTGCATGAACTCGACGTTCGCCAGTTTCCGCTCCCTGGCCAGCTCGCTCACCACGTCAAACAGATCGGGCCGGATGTCAACGCCCACCACCCGCTTCATGAACGGCATGCGCTCGGCAATCAGCAGGGGAAGGAAACCAGATTCGCATCCTGCGTCCAGAAAGGTCTTTCCTGTGCAAAGCTCACAGACACGCTGGTACTGTGTCGCGAACGAGCCGATGGAGGTATACTCGGGAGGGGGTGGAGTCGAGACAGTTGAGAGGTAGACGAGAAAGCGTTGCAAAGTATTCGCGCCAAAGTAGCTCCACGCGCGTCGCACGTCTTCAGGGTAAAAGCTCCCAACGATCCCGGCGAGGATCTCTCCAAAGCGCTGTGCCCGATCCAGGATCCCCAAAGGCTTCAACTCGAGCGTGACATAGTGTTTGATATCGGCGTTCAATTCTTCTAATGCAAAAAAATGCACAAGGACGGTACCTGGAGCTTCTAAGCGTGTGAAGAGTAAGAAGTGAGGGGTTTCCTGAGCCTGATACCCACCCTCAGCAAAGCGTTGCTTCAGTAAGGTTCGGTTCACGCGATAGCCGTTCACAAAGATGATCCCTTCCACCAGAACGGAGCGTTCGTGGATAGGCACTTTCCTGATTGTAGATCTGACATCGCTGATGGTGGCTTGGGTCTCTGCCATTGGTTGCTCCTAAGAAATCTTCGTAATATGTTTTTAAGCTGCAACATATTGTACCACTTCGTAAAAGGTGTCAATTCGGCTCCCCAGAATTGACAGTTAAGACGAACGCAGGAAGGCATCGAGCAAGCACAGTGGTCACTCCTTTTTTCCTGGTTCAGCGTTCTAGACAAATTTCAGATGTTCGTTCGTACTCGGTATGATCGTTGCAAAAAGATTGTAAGAGGATTATCATATGGCAGCAAAACTGAAACCACCGAAGGGGGTCCCTGTTGGAGATGGCGGCTGATCAACCGAAGAACATGGAGGTTGTGGAGATAGCAAACAACGGGCTGGATACCCATCTCGAGCCACTTTATGAGAACGTAAGGCGTATCCTGTCTCTTCTCTCTCTTCTCAGCGGTGGCGACTGCACGCGCGAAGATATTTTCGCGCGCATGAAGGATGCTTACCGCGTCGGCGAAAACGACCCCCCCAAAGTACTGGCGCCCTCTGGTCGAGCCGGGAAGATGTTGTCGCGCGATCTGCGGGCGCTGCAAGACATGGGTTACGAGATCACGGCTTCTGGCAAAGGGCAGGCAGCGCACTACAGCCTCGTCAAGGGATCGGGTCCGTTCGACCCATTTCTCTTCAGCCAGATCGAGGTCGATACACTCATTCTCTTGCACACGCTCTTCGCCGATCCTGCCAGGTACGCGCCCGCCAATGATCCGCTGCCTGCTCCCGCGCCGCATAACCTGTTCGCAGAGCAGATCGTCGCGCTGGTCGAGCGACTCGCGGCAACATTGCCCGGCAAGCAAAGACAATATTTTGAGCGCTGGGTACGCAAGCCCTTCGTCTACATGAACATGGATACTGTTACCGACTATCTCCCTCACCGCGAAACCATCGAGGAGATCGTCAAAGCCATCTCATGGCGCCAGCAAATTCGCTTCGAGTACGCCTCAATGGAGCGACCGCAGGGAGCTTTGCTCCACGAAGATATCGATCCCTACTATATCGTTCACCAGGACGGTCACCTCTACCTCCTCGCCTACAGCCATAAAACGGACACCTTTTTAGAGTACCGTATTGATCGCATCAAAGAGGGCAGTGTGCAACTTCAACCGCGCATGATCGACGGCAAACGGCGCAGGCGTCCCATCGAATTTCGCTTCTGGCTCGATAGTCGCCTCGTAAAAAGTGGCCTCAGCCAGCGCTGGCTCTCGCAGACCATAGAACGCGAAGAAGCGTATCTCGACGAGCAGGGCAAACCGCGCACGCGCGTCCTGGTGCGTGCGACGGCATACAGCGACTGGCGCATTCTCCAGCAAATACACAAATACGGCGACAAAGCCGAACTGGTCGATCCCCCCGAACTACGAGAGGAGATGCGGCAGGAGGTGAAGCGGATACATAAACTGTATCATAAAGAATGAGGGCAGGAAAAGTTCTCAAAAAATATAGCAATGTGACATGTGGTGTCACCAATAGGGTTTATGATTGAGTTATAGCAAGTGCCGCCTTGATCAGAAAGAGTAGTATATGAAACAAATGAGTATTAGGCTAGGTCCCGTATATTCGTGTCTTGCGAGCGCTGACAATCTAAAGGGGCTGAATCTTGCCAGATTACCATCCACCTATAAATTACGATACCATCAGGCGCAAACTTGGCAAAAGTTCACAAACTCTGATGCGGAAGTTATTTTCGACACCGCACTCACAGGTGATGGAAAGAGTCTGGCGGGGCAACTGCCAATGCTCGCGGATGGTAAATACGCTCTCCTTCTATACCCTACAAATGAACTTATCAAGGATCAAGTGAAGCAAGTAGAACGATACATACATGATTTTGGTCTCTCTTCCACTTACCAAACGCTTTACAGCGAGGCCATTACGGATGAAATAGAGAAGAATGGTGGAATCAGTCGCTCATCCATCATAATGAGATGGTTGACAAACCGTACCTATATCCTGAGTAACCCCGACCTATTTCACTTGATGAGCAGTTATAACTACGGAAGCAACCAGGATAAGCGAGAGTTTGTCTATCAAATACCTGAACAGTTTGACTACTTCATCTTCGACGAGTTTCACATTTTTGGCCCGCCACAGGTTATTTCGGTAATGAATATCCTGAACTATCACAGAATTGCATATCCCAACCGCAAGCTAAAATATGTATTCCTATCGGCAACCCCGACGCGCTTGTTCAAAAGGCTGCTGGACAATGCAGGATTCCAGATACAGGAGATCAAAGGAGTATATTCTCCTGCACCCCATTCAGATTATACAGAAGAGCCAATTGTTCGTCCCGTCTCGCTTCACCTGCATAGTTTGGGTGATAGAGGTGCATATGCCTGGGCGGAAGAACATTTGGAAGAGCTTATAGATTTTTACCGCGCCAATCGTCGCGCAAAGGGCGTTTTTATCGTCAACTCTGTAGCAACAGCTAAGCGCCTCATCGCCTACTACAAGGGCGAATTGGAAGAAAAGCAAGGCATTAGAGTGGAGGAAAACACAGGCTTAACCAGTCCTAAAGCTCGCAATGATGCAATGAACGATCCCAATGTCCAATTCATCATCGCCACAAGTACTGTGGACGTGGGGGTAGACTTCAGCATCAATCTGCTTATCTTCGAGTCGTACAATGCGGGAACGTTCATCCAGCGCTTGGGACGCTTAGGGCGGCATGAAGGATGGGATGAGTACCGTGCCTATGCGCTTCTTCCAGACTGGATTGTGGATAGATTCGCTGCTCATTTCACTGATGGTTCGGAGGTAGAGCGAGTGAGGTTTCTTGAGACGATACGCATGCAGGATGAATTCGCAGCGGCTAAAGATGGTGAGGCTATTAGCATTGTTAAGCCAATCTTTCAGCCTGATCAGGAGTATAAGCGCTATGCTACATGTTGGGGCGGCCTACAGACAGCACAGATTATCGTCAGTACAGAAGATTGGAAAATCGGGAAGCAAGGGCAACAGGGCCTCTCGAGAGCTTTACGGACGCAATATAATAAGACCTACAATATTAAAACGGTCAATGATTGGATCAGCGGACAAGTGAAACGATATCGCGCTATGACAATGGACGAGGATGAAAAGCTGATCCTCACAGAATTGAATAGCTTTCGCGGTAGGAGTCCGCTGGATTGCGGCATCTATGATAGAACCGATCAACACTTTAAGCGATACGATCTCTTTTTTCTCCTGGCAAATACAGATTTTCATCCCCTGTCTGAGGCAAAATTCAAGGAAATGGTGGAAGATCGCCACGAGAATTTTGAGAAATATCGTAGCCGTGAACTAGGACTCTATATTTATCTCGAAAGCTACGGTGAGGAACGAGAAAATTTTATTTTGGAAAGCGGCTACTCGTTCAGAAAGAAACTGAACCAGGTTCACGTTTACGATAGTTTTATGATCCAGGACAGCAGAATACTGGCTAGTCATCTAGACAATACCGTCAATGATAAATTGGCAGAGCTTCCACTTGTTTGCCTTGTCGTTGAAGGGAAACCAACAAGCTTCAAGCAGCAACAGGGGCTCCATTCGCTCTTTCCAGTCTATCGGGTCAGGGATGATGATGGGATAGAACGCAGTATCGTGCTGGGTCTGGACGCTTTACTTGCTCACTCTCTGGTTTTCTGGAAGCGAACAAAAGATGACGAAGACGAAATGTTTATCTTGTAAAGGAGTATGTTCGTGTTTCAAGCTGATGTGATACAACAGGCTACAAAAGGGTTTGCAACAGGTACAAAAATACACTCGGTAATCACCTCATTTGCCGCAACGATGCTGGAGTCGCTTATTGAGCGCTACAGCATCTATCCAGCTAAGGGTACATCTATCGCCAAATTCGCGCACAATGCTGATCAGATGATGGTCACACATATCCTCAATGGTCTCTTTCCTACCCTGACGTTAGTATATGAAGCTCAATTGCGCGGATTGTCACGCCTGGCAAGCCTTCAAATAGACGAGTTAAAAATTTATATGCTGGCTTATACTATGCATGATCTGGATAAAATTCTAGGCGATCAACTCAAAACATTGACCAAAAAAGGCACTTCTGAGTCTCGCCAGAAATTACTCGCTGAGCTAACCAGGCTCAATGCCCACGCCTTTTTTCCTGACGTCGAACATTGGGCACACGAGATACTATGGTTGGCAGTGAACACGCAGCGGAGTCGCGACATTAACCTCAGCCACAATACCTTTGTATCTTCGGAGGCACTTGTATCAGATAACGAAGCAATAGAGATACTGCATACGCAACCACACAATTTCCGCACCCGTGTTGAGTCTACCTTGCGAGATCTCTGTACATTCAGCGATTTGATCGCATTCTTTGTAAAATCGCCTGAAGACGCTCTGCTAAGTGACGAAGCTGCGCGCCGGGGCGGAATAGCCGATCTTATGCAACAACTTACCGATGGCCAATTTACTCTTGCGTATCACAAATTGACTGAGGTACGGGGTTTTTTAAGTAACCAGATCAACAATGCCGCGATGCGCTATCTGCGAAATATCTACCCGGCAGAACAGGAAGAGCTTATTCCCTACCTCTACTTCCCAAATGGAGTCGTGTACCTGAATCCACAACGCCGTGCAGCACCCACCATTGCATATAAAGCTGTACACACATCTGTAGAAGAGGAGATACAGGAAGCTTGCAGCGACATTGCAAATGAGGGTGCAGGATTTGGCTTTAATCACCTGGGATTGCTCAAATACCCACGCTATCTTCATGATTTTCTGAGCGTAGAAAAATTTTTAGCGTTGTTTGTGGACAAAACGCTGAAAGAAAGTAAGGTGAATATAGCTGAAAATACCTTACAGAGCATGAGAAAGATGCAGGCGAATGGGGTAATCCCTGGAGACATAGCTCTTGATTATACCCCCAACGAACGTATTGCTCAGTTAGGCCGTTTTCTCATTAACTATACGCATCTTATCGACGACAACTTGGGTAGAAAATCTGCCCATATCAAAAGAAACTTAGAAAAACGACTCGCAACTCGCTTAGGTGAAGACGCGTGGGATGAGGCGCAGCAAATTCCAAGCAGTGGCGGCGTTGGCTATCGTTTCTACTGGATAGCAGCGCAGTATCTTAGAACGCACCCGCTTGCGACATTTAGAAGTTCGGGAGATAGTTTGGAGGGCTTGTTTAGTGAACTGATAGATGAACTCTTACAACTGGCAGGAGACGAATTGAGAGCCAGCGAGAACTTCCAAGGGCCATACCTGCACGATCTCGCGGATTACTTAGATAAAAACCTCTCATTCGGCTTCGGGTCTACGTCTCATATTGAAGCGCTGCCGGATTTCACCACCGAATTAGCCGGATACAGCAACGCGAAAAAGCCGCGCTTGAATCAGCTTACCTGCACCATCTGCAATTCCGCATATCCGACACAGCAACAGGAAGATGCATCGGTATTGTTCCAACCCTGGGTTTACAAAAACCGCTTGCCACTCTACAAAGGCGAAAATGCTGGAGGTATCTGTTCCATTTGCTCTCTGGAACTTATGCTGCGCCAGATATTGCTGCGAGATAAACCAGGGGGCCAGGGAAGGATCAATGTTACAGGTAAAAGCTACGAAGATTTAGAACTAAAATACTTCTTCCTCTACCCAGGTTTTTTCTTCACCAATCAGACATTCCGGTTATCGAACTATATTGTCCGTAGGATGCAAAATCTCAAGTTGTATGAGGTGTGCGAAGTGCTGAGAGCAAAAGAGAGGGTTAGCGCCGCCGATATCTTGAACTTAACTTTTTTCAATCTCACACAAAGAGATCGCAGCACCGAGAAAAAAAAGGAGAAAGACAAGAAGGGGGAACAAGAGGAAAAGGGAGGGATGTACCTGTTTGAACACTACGAAGAAAAACAATATCCAGGTTTTATCTTCTTTGCGAAGAAAACATTCAGTAAGAAGCAACAAAGCGGCGAAACTACAAAAGCAACTACTGCTTCATGGGTTGAGGCTGCTTGGTTGGGCCTGGCGCTTCCCCTGGTCACTGGTGCAAGAGTCGTAGTCACGGAGTCGTATCTCCCACTGTTCAATTCCTGTGCCGACTTCCCTGAGACGATAGTACTCGACGCACCTCATCAATCGGTACGTCACTTACTCACCTCAGCTTCGGCACGGTTGCGGCTCGACCAGTTGTTGGGCAGTAGCGAGAGCAAACGAAGCGAAGGTGATTGGATTGGCGGAACACTAGCAGCTTTCAGTCGTGCTATCGAATTGCACATCGACACGGAGAGAGTCGGCGGCGACTTGAAGTTAGAGAGGTTCACACGCATTGGACGCGATCTGGAAACAGATCAACTTGTCATCTTTTCATTCCTTCGGGAACAGATGCGCCAGGCTAAAATGGAGGTGATGCCAGCTGATAAGGCCAATCATTACTCCCATATCTATTACCAGTTTGTCAACTATTACCATCCTAATGAAGGAGATGCCATGAACAAGATAGCCACACGCCATGAGCGGGCAGTCGAACTCTATAGCAAATTTTATAGCCCCTTCACCCCTGGAAAATCGTTCCCTAAATCCCATGCTATTGTTCGGCCTGTTGATATTGCTGCGCAATGCATCATCAAAGATACGCTTAATCTTACAAAGGATGAGATTAAACTAGAAATGGTCGGGAAACTTCTTGCATGGTTGGAGATTGTGAGCCACGAGGGAGCAACGGGGAAAGCCTTTGTCCATCGGAGCAACACAATCAACGAGAAGGAGGAACGCCTGGTTTCAGAATTCGTGGACTACGTTTACGATGAAATCTTCGTAGGTTACGCAGAAGAACAACGCAGTTTGCTCAATAGACGCCTGAACCGTTTCAAAAACGCATGTGAGGCCGCTTTTAGGCGACGCTACTACAAGGATAAAGGGCCATCGGTCGATGCCGTGTCCGACCAAACTGCTGACGACAACGAAACACAAGTTGCTACTGAAATGGTTTCATAACAATAGTTATTTGAAAGGAGATGTGAACATGTTTTTGCAAACGATTAACACAGACAAACTTTTCCATGCATACATTCCCCAGGTACCTATGGGCCGCTATGTTCATTTTGTAGTGCTGCGCGAAACGAACTCTTTCCCTCTTTTCCAAACCGATCAGGAGTTGAATTTTGCTCGAGTGACCGCAGGACGAGCGTCTAATGGAGAAGTTTCCCCAGTTATTAGCCGTATCGTAATGTTCAAACGCAAGCAAACCACGCCTGAACGCCTCACTGGGCGTGAACTGTTACGACGCTACAATTTTGTGAGTGAAGATAGTGCAGATCCAGGCAAATATTGTGAATACAACAGCGCGAATTTCTGCAAGCATTGCCCGGATTGCATCTACTATGGCTTTGCCATTGGCGATCAGGGATCAGAACGCTCCAAAGTACTGGTCGATTCGGCTTTCTCGCTTTCCAACTATGATGAGTCTCACGAATCGATGACGTTTAACGCACCCTATGAGCATGGCACAATGAGCAGGAGTGGTGACACAAAACACAGTTTTGGTGAGCAGGATCATGTATTACCGCAGGTGTTTTTCCCATCTGTGATCACCCTCCGTGATCCTACTGAGGCTGAATTCCTCTATGTGTTCAATAATCTTCTTCGCACCAAGCGCTACGGAGCACAAACAACGCGCACAGGAACATTGGAAAATCATGTTGCTGCCGTCATTTTCAGTGATGGAGAGATTTTCTCGAATTTGAAGCTCACCCAGGTACTCTATGATATGCTTGAGAAAGATGGCGAGGGACAGGCTAAAAAAGGGCCATATCAGGCTGCTATGCTCGTACGAAACATTGAAGATGCCCTACTCGATCTTTTGCAGGAAGATCATATCGCCACACATCTTTCACTCACTGGAGATAACCTGGATAAGCTAGTCAAGGAAGTTAATGCCCTGGTCACAAATGAGGCAACACTTGTTGAAGTGTTACATCAAGCATATACAGAAAGTCAAGATTATTATGCTCGGTATGGCGCAGGAGCCGAAACTGAGAGAAGGAGTAGCAGGAGTAGGCAAAGCAGATAAGATGAGAAGTAAGCCTACAGTATTCTAAAGAACGGTGAGTGATAACAATGGCTACATTCATTGCCCGCTGCCAAATGACCCTGCATGACAACCTGTATTATGCAAGCCACGAGTTTGGCCGATTCTACGAAACTGAAAAGTACTTGCATAATTATGGCTTGACCTATGCATTGGGTCTAGTGCGACCAGCACCGTCATACTTTAATGCATCACAGGAACCACGCTATCTAGAAGAACTACAACGAGAAAGGGTAGGCAGCTATTACGTTACGCCCGCTCATCCTCTACGAGCAGACTTTGTCTTCGTTACCTTCAAGATGGCAACGATACCCTACTACAGCAAAGCTACAAGGGATAGTACGAATCGAGTGGCATATGGAAGAGCCAAAGAACTTGCTCCTGGCTCAATGTTCGAGTTCTTTGTCTTTGCTGATGAGCAAGGACAACTGCCCACATGGATACGCCTGGGGAAGTGGATGGCGAAAGCTGAAGTTACGTACAAATGGTATGAAATTGGTTCAGCCGTAGCAAAGATCGTAGAGCTGAAACAGCCACAACTCGCTGCATGTACTATCAACCCTCTCGATTTTCCTCGCGATAGACTCTCAGCCTTTGACATCGTAGTTATGCCACCTGCAAGCCTGCTCTCAAATCCAAGAGTAACAGGCCCTTGTTGTAAACTCGCTGCCGATGGATCCTTTGGTGACAGAAAACAAGACGAAAGGTACATACCGCTACATATGAGCTACTTTGGTGGGGAGGTTATCACAAAATGATTGGCAATCGCGGCGAACTCTTCTCTATGCTGCTGCGACTACACCCGAAAGAAGAGGGAACGGTGCAGCCAGGGGCGGGCAACCAGGTGCAGGCGGCGTTTCTGGGCATGGTGCGGCAGGGTGATCCGGCGCTGGCAGAGTGGCTGCACGAGCCCAACCAGCGCCGACCCTACACGCTTGGCCTGTTACAGGGTTTCAATCATCTCACTCCTACACGACTAGAGGAAGCGGTCATGAAACGTGAGGAGGTGACGGTGATGCCCGGCCAGGTATACTGGCTGCGCATTACGATGCTCGATACGGGCGTTTTCGGCACGTTCGCCCGCTATTTGATTGCTCACCCGCGCGACCTGGTTGTCCGCATAGGCAATGCTCGCTTTGAAATCAGCCGCCTGCTTTGCACGCCGGAACAAGACGCCACTCAGACATGGGTCGCGTATACCTCGTTCGCGGAATTGTATGCCGGCCGCAAGCCACAAAAACACTACCAGTTTGAGTTCGCTACGCCGACGACCTTCAGCCAGGGGCAACAGGCGTGGGGCAAGTTGTTCAAGCTCTTCCCGGAATCGGCGCTGATCTTCGAGGGCCTGGCGCGCCAGTGGGAAGCCTTCGCGCCCGCCGATCTGCGCCTTGCCGCGCACGGGCTCACCACCCGCGACCTCGCCGCGTGGTGCGAGGAGCACGTGATCGTCTCGCGCTATACCTTGCATACCTCGCAGCTGCCGTTTAGCACGTTTGGGCAGATCGGCTTCGAGGGCGATGTGACGTATGAGGTGAAAGGGAATCCGGCAGCTTCAGAAGCATCCTGGCTTACGCCCCTGGCGCGCTTCGCGCTCTTTGGCGGCGTAGGCTACAAAACGACAATGGGCATGGGGCAGGCACGCTGCACAAATATCGCGATGCCAGCAACTGAAGATGAAACTCCTGCAGCCGCACCGATAGAGGTGCAGCCATGAGCCAGTACACTGGGCCGGAAACGATCCCGCTCTCTTACCTGAACGCCATCGAGTATTGCCCGCGCCGCTTCTATTACGAGTTTGTTGAAGGGGATATGCTGGAAAATGAATTTGTCCTTTCCGGCTCACTGCTACACGAGCGAACTGATCAGCCCGGGCAGCATACCGTCGAGGGCGAACAAGTGGTCACTCACCTGTACTTGTATAGCGAGTCGCTGCGACTGTCTGGCTTTGCCGATGTGGTGGAAGAGGAGCACGGTCTCTTTGTGCCGGTTGAATACAAGCATGGGAAAGAGGGGAAATGGCTCAACGATCATATCCAGTTGTGCGCTCAGGCGTTGTGCCTGGAGGAACGTTTGCCGGAGCGCACTCGTCTCCCCTATGGCTACATTTTTTACTATGGTTCGCGCAAGCGCGTCCAGGTGTACTTTACGCCCACCCTGCGCGCCAAAACACGAGCAACGATCGATCTCGCCTTTCAAGTCGCGCTGCATAATACACCTCCACCCCCGCTCGATGGCAAACAGGCAGCACGCTGTCGTGATTGTAGCCTGATCTCGCTCTGCTTACCGGATGAAGTGAAGTTGCTGGCCGCCAGCAAAGGAGGTTCATTTGCCAACGCTCTACCTGACTGAAGACCATGCCCTGGTGCGGCGCGATACTGAAGATTGCCTGCTGGTACAGATTCCCGAACAGCGCGGCGAAGGAGGCATAGCACTGGTTCCGGCGAGCAAGCGGAGAATACCTCTGCACAAGGTGGATGATGTGATCGTTATGGGCGATGTGACGCTGACAGCCTCCGCTTTACAAATGTTACTCGAAAAGAACATCGAGATCCATTTTCTAGACGGGATTGGGCGTTTCAAAGGGCGTCTCACACCTGGCCTCTCAAAGAACTCGCTGCTACGCCTGGCCCAACATCGGGCCCATAATGATGTGCCGAAACGCGGCGAACTTGCCAGGAGATTCGTCATCGGCAAGCTCTCCAACCAGCGTACGATGTTGCAACGGTATAATCGCCGCCAGGCCGATCCCGCGTTCGATCAAGAGATCGCGTTGATCGGCAGCAACATTCGCCAACTAGCAGCGCTCTCGACGAGTGTGACGGTGGAGCCAGCGCAACTTGTCAGCGGCGATGTGGGCATCGATGGCACGCCGCTCGAAACCATTCTTGGATTGGAAGGCTCAGGCAGCGCAGCCTACTTCCGCTGTTTTGGCAGGATGTTGACGGACCAGGAACAGTGGCCTTTCGCCGGCAGGATCAAACGCCCGCCAACCGACGCGGTCAACGCCCTGCTCAGTTATGGCTATGCTTTGTTGACCAGTCAGGTTGCCAGTGCCGTGCAAATCGTCGGCTTCGACCAGTTCGTCGGTTTTCTTCACAGTTCCACCTACGGGCGACCCGCCCTCGCGCTCGATCTGATAGAAGAATTCAGGCCGCTCATTGTCGATTCGGTCGTCTTGACACTGCTCAATAACAGGATGCTTACCAGGGACGACTTCCAGGTCGAACTGGGAGCCTATCGTTTGAAAAAGGAGCCGCGCAAGCTTTTCCTCACGCGCTTTGAGGAGCGACTGAATGAGGAAATTACTCATCCTACCTTCGGTTCCAGGATCAAATACCGGCGCTGTATCGAGATGCAGGCGCGACTGGCGGCCAAGTATCTGACCGGCGAGATCGAGGCATATCCGCCATTTATCACCAGATAGGATGGTCTGTGAGCATGAGGTCTTCGTCATCCAGTCAGAACACGTTTTACGTGATTGCGTATGATATACCTGATGATCGGCGGCGCACGAAGATTCACAAAATCCTTTCAGGCTTTGGGACATGGACACAATACTCTCTCTTCGAGTGTTTTCTCTCCAAAAAGGAGCTGGTGCAACTCAAAGCAAAACTGGCAAAGCACCTGGAAGAGACGCAGGATAGTGTACGCTTTTACCCGCTCTGTGTGAACTGCGTAGAAAAGGTTGAAACCGTCGGGAGTTTGCCTCCGAACGAAGATATTCTGTATATCGTTTAAGAGTAACCCAGTCGCGAGAGGTAGGTGCGGTGGCGACGTCATGCTTAGCCTCTCGCAGCCCTCTAGTTCGGCTTGCCACCTGATATGAGAGGAAATGGGCTCCATGCAAGTGAAGCAAAAAAGAGATCAATATAGGCCTAAAGTAAGAACCTCTCGCAACTATTGCCTTCAACCGGCTTCTCATGCTATACTAGAGCCAGGCAGTCTGAAGCGGCCTGAGCCCGAACGCGGGATTGAAACGCTGGCCCGTTAAGCGCACTATCGGATAGCGTACAAGTCTGAAGCGGCCTGAGCCCGAACGCGGGATTGAAACTGTATACCTACCACAATGCTAGGGTCAACAACGACTGTCTGAAGCGGCCTGAGCCCGAACGCGGGATTGAAACGATGCTTGCTGCAACATCGCTCGTGGCACTTCTGCGGTGTCTGAAGCGGCCTGAGCCCGAACGCGGGATTGAAACTATCGCTATTTCGACCTCGACCACTTCACAAGTCAAGTCTGAAGCGGCCTGAGCCCGAACGCGGGATTGAAACCATACAACTTACTTTTCAGCCCCAGCGCCTGCGCCGTCTGAAGCGGCCTGAGCCCGAACGCGGGATTGAAACATGCGTAGCTTTGGTGATTTGCCGCTTGTAGAAGTCGTCTGAAGCGGCCTGAGCCCGAACGCGGGATTGAAACACTGCGAGCGATGTGCTCCCGCGCACGTTCCGTATCGTCTGAAGCGGCCTGAGCCCGAACGCGGGATTGAAACACCTGAAGCGCAACGGGCTAGATGCTCGCTGCGAGGTCTGAAGCGGCCTGAGCCCGAACGCGGGATTGAAACCGCTGCACATTCATCGGCAACTACTACCGCATGAAGTCTGAAGCGGCCTGAGCCCGAACGCGGGATTGAAACCAAATGTTCAACGGTTGTGGTATAATGATGGCAGAGTCTGAAGCGGCCTGAGCCCGAACGCGGGATTGAAACGCTAGATAAACCGCTTATAGATAATCACGATGGCACGGTCTGAAGCGGCCTGAGCCCGAACGCGGGATTGAAACAGCCGCTATCAAAACGGGCGGCGCTGAGCCGTTGATGTCTGAAGCGGCCTGAGCCCGAACGCGGGATTGAAACTCATCTTCGTTTCTCCTTCAAACTTGGGCGGGTGGGTCTGAAGCGGCCTGAGCCCGAACGCGGGATTGAAACA
>Ga0070698_100003313_pt1 | contig 17719 bp, 12 predicted proteins | sample KBSK1502metaG_FD_65477 | JGI IMG/M metagenome (GOLD analysis project Ga0070698, IMG submission 65477) | Corn, switchgrass and miscanthus rhizosphere microbial communities from Kellogg Biological Station, Michigan, USA - KBS K1-50-2 metaG | ecosystem: Host-associated > Plants > Roots >...
AATCCCAGATTCGATCGTCACACGCTGGATATTTTGGCCCACGTCTTATCTCCAGTTTCCTTTAGTTTCGACTCAACCAAAGCGCGCCGCCCTGTCCGCCTCCAACGCAAAGTGAGACTAGTGCCTTATCGGCCTGCCGCCGATGAAGTTCCTTCAGTGCCGTAAGAACCAGTCGCGATCCAGTGACACCAATTGGGTGGCCGAGCGCGATCCCGCCCCCGTTCACATTCAAGATTTCATCCGGAATCTCGCCTAACGCGTTTTCTCGACCTAGATTCTGGCGAGCATATTCTGTCGATGTTGCGGCACGCTGGCAGGCGATTACCTGTGCAGCAAACGCTTCGTTGATCTCGATGATCGCGGCGTCTTTTAATTCCAACCCTGTTCTCTGTTCAGCGCGGTTAATCGCAAATACCGGCCCTAAGCCCATGCGCGACGGATCGACTCCGGCATAAGCGTATCCCAGGAGGCGCCCGAGCGGTGTCAGGCCCGATTCTCGAAGCCCTTTTTCGGTCATCAGCAGCAAAGCCACAGCGCCATCCGTAATCTGGGAAGAGTTACCCGCGGTCACCGTTCCCGTTCTTGGCTCAAACACTGGTTTCAGCTTCGCCAGGGCTTCCATGGTCTGGTTTTCGCGCGGGCCATTATCCTGATCCATATGAGCTTGTCCGTTCTTCGATTTGGTTAGATAAAACGGTGTAATCTCTTCTCTGAGCCGGTCCCGAGCGGCGGTTGCCCGGTGGTGAGAACGCATCGCAAACGCGTCTTGCTCTTCTCGGGTCACATTAAAGTCCCGGCTTAGATTTTCGGCGGTTTGCCCCATGTTGAATCCACTCACCGGATCACCCAACCCAAGTTGTAATGCGACCTGAGGTTTGAAATCCGAGCCCCGAAAGTTGCTGATAGCTTGGAGCTTTTGCGAAAAGTTTTTGGCCCGCGCCAGTGCGGCAAATTTCTTAGCGGCTTCATAGGAATAAAGTAAAGGTATTTGCGACATGCTTTCCACTCCGCCGACGACGAACACATCTCCTCGTCCAACCAGCATCTTTTCTGCGGCTTGAGTTACCGCCTCAAAACCGGAAGCGCAGTTGCGATGCACGGTTATGGCGGGAACCGATTCAGGAATCCCGGCTCGTAACCCGATCACGCGCGCAACGTTGGGTGCATGGGCCGGTTGGCCGACGCAGCCCATGATGACCTCCTCAATTTTGCCGGTTTCTATCCCCGTGCGAGCCAGTAGCAAGCTGACCGCAGCTTTGCCGAGCTCTACTGCGTCGTAGTCAGCTAGCGTAGTTCCTGATTTGGCAAAGGGAGTGCGGGCGCCATCAACGATGTAAATTGGTTCATTCATACCTCTACCAAAGAGCTAGTTGGGCGTTAGCGATCGTGCATCTGAAACCTATCACAAATCTGGTGAAGCCCAATAGCTCCGAGCAGGGTGCGCCTCAAAGTACGGAAGAGCGAGCCTTGGCCGTTTGCGCCTTAGGTTTCTCAATTGATGTTTTCCCCGGCTCTTCGCCGGAGTAGAGCGCTTCCACTTCCGCGGCATACTTTTGCAGAGTAATTTTGCGCTTAATCTTGAGGGTGGGGGTCAATTCGCCGGTCGCGATTGTCCATTCCTCAGGCAAGAGGGCAAATTTCTTGATCTGGCTGTATCGTCCAAAATGCTGGTTGCACCGTTCGATTTCGCCCGCGTAAAGAGCGATTACTTGCGGATCTTTCACAAATTCCTCCGGCGGCATGGCTGACAGTCCTTTTGACTCCATCCATGATTTCAAGGCACTGAACTCGGGTACGATCAATGCCGAAGGGAATTTCCGGTTCTCGCCAATGACTATACATTGCGAGATAAATTTTGATTCTTTCAGCCGGTTCTCGATCTGCTGCGGCGCGATGTACTTGCCGCCGGAAGTTTTGAAGATTTCCTTTTTTCGGTCGGTAATCTTCAGAAACGGCCCATCAAATTCTCCGACATCGCCGGTATGTAACCAGCCCTCGCCGTCGATTGTTTCTTTGGTTAAGTCTGGCCGATTATAATAGCCGAGCATCACATTGGGACCGCGGTAGAGGATTTCCCCGTCCTCTGCAATTTTCACTTCACCATCAGGAATCACCGGCCCGACCGTTCCAATTCGATGCAAAGGCGTATGTGGCTGATTGACCGAGATGACCGGCGCCGCCTCGGTCGGGCCGTAACCTTCATAGATTGGAATCCCAGCTGCCCAGAAGAGCCGCGCCAATTTTGGCTGCAAGGCGGCTGACCCGGAAATGACTCCGCGAATATTTCCACCGACGCTCTCGCGCCACTTCTTGAATACCAGCCGGTCGGCGAGTAAAAGCTGTAGCTGCTGGAACCAAGGCGCCCTCCTGTCTGGGTCGTGGTTCAAGCCAAGGTTCAGGGCCCAGAAAAATAGGGAATATTGGATCCCAGGGAGTTGCTCGCCACGAGCCAGGATCTTTTCATAAATCTTCTCTATGATCCGAGGCACCGCGCTAAATATGTGCGGCCGCACTTCTCGAAGATTCTGACCAATTTGATCGAGATTCTCGGCATAGTAGACCGACGTTCCCGAAAAAATGTAGAGGTTAACTACGGTCCGCTCATAGATATGACAAAGAGGCAAAAACGAGAGAGCCCGATCATGGGGAGTATTGCCGAGGATCGCACCGGAAGTGATACAATTGCTGATCAGGTTGCGATGGGATAACATCACCCCTTTGGGCGGGCCGGTGGTTCCCGAGGTGTAAATCACGACCGCCAAATCATTGGGCTTCACCGCTGCGCGGAAATCCATAAGCTGTTTCCGGAGCTCTACTCGCTCCAGAACTTCCTTGCCGGCAGACACCAACTCGCTCCAAGACTTTGCGCCCGGTACCGCATCAAACACATATATCTCTTTGATCGATGGCAGCTTGGCAATTACTGGACGCAACAGTTCGTACAGTCGCTGACTCGAACAGAAAACGAGCGAAGCGCCAGAATCCTTTAGGATAAATTCGTATTCTTCCGGCGCGATATTCGGGTAGATCGGGACGTGGATGGCGCCGAGGCTGAGAATCGCGTTGTCCAGAAAATTCCACTCCGGACGATTATTGTCGCTGACTGACGCCACTCGATCTCCAGACCGGACGCCAAGCAGATGAAGACCCCAGGCTAACTTATCGATGATCTCAATTGACTCGTTGGTGGAAAACTTTTTCCAAACGCCGCCCACCTTGTAGGCAAAGGCGTCGGCTTTCGGAAAATTACTTTGTTGGTACGGTAGAAGATCGAATACTCGCAACGGCGAGAAAGGTTCAGCACAGCTCATGGGGGAGTAACTACAATCGACGAAGAACTACCCACGGACGTTACCGAGCTTTAGGATTCGCTGCAATACTTGGTTTGTGGGATTTGCCGTCGGCCAGCATCATGGTAACGACGGGAACGCTATCAACTTCGGCGATCCGAATGGTCTACCATCGGTAGGGCGAAAACCTCGGCGCGTTAGAACCGTCGGGACATCTGTTCGCTCAATCGCGCCGGGTTTGAGCCACATCGCGGATTGACCCTCGGCGCTTTCCTCAGCGCAGGTTGACGGGATGGGTAAGGCCGTATGTCCTGGGCCGGGAACGCGGACGGCTCAAACCCGGCACGGCTGAAGTAGACAGACATTGCAGCACCTTTTGCGCGCCGAGGTTTTCGCCCTACCAATTCATCGGCCTTCAGGCTGCCACTGTTTTTAAGCGTCCTCGACGTTACCAGCGTTGTCGGCGCTACCGGCGCTATCGGCGCTATCGGCGTTGTCGGCGCTAGCGGCGCTACCGGCGCTACCGGCGTTGCCGGCGCTGTCAAGCCGTCTCGTTAAAAAGCTCGCGTCCGATCAATACTCGACGGATCTCAGATGTTCCAGCTCCGATCTCGTACAGTTTGGCATCGCGCAACAGCCGGCCGGTCGGGAAATCATTGATGTAGCCGTTACCTCCTAGAGCCTGAATCGCTTCGAGTGCCATCCATGTTGCCCTCTCGGCCGCGTAAAGGATTGCTCCCGCGGCATCTTTGCGGCTTGTCTTGCCGCGGTCGCACGCTTTGGCTACTGCGTAGACATAGGCGCGGCTGGCGTTAAGCGTCGTGTACATATCGGCGAGCTTTCCCTGCATCAATTGGAACTCGCCAATTGGTTGCCCGAATTGTTTTCGCTCGTGAACATAAGGTACCACGACATCCAGACAGGCTTGCATAATGCCAAGTGGTCCAGCCGCCAACACGACGCGCTCATAGTCGAGACCGCTCATGAGCACGTTGACCCCGCGATCTACCGTGCCCAGCACATTTTCCGCTGGTACTTCGCAGTCAGTGAACACCAACTCGCAGGTTGGCGACCCGCGCATACCGAGTTTGTCCAGCTTTTGCGCCACCGAAAAACCCTGCATACTTTTTTCAATCAGAAAAGCGGTGATACCGCGTGGACCGGCACCCGGATCGGTCTTGGCATAAACCACAAGGATATCGGCCTCCGAACCATTGGTGATCCACATTTTCGTACCATTGAGCAGATAGTGATCGCCGACGCGATCGGCTCGGGCGCGCATGCTTACAACATCGGAACCAGCGCCTGACTCGCTCATCGCCAACGCCCCCAAATGCTCGCCGCTGATCAGCTTCGGCAGGTAACTCTGCTTCTGTTCTACGCTGCCGTTGCGGCTGATCTGATTGATGCATAAGTTGGAATGGGCGCCATAGGACAAACCCACTGAGGCTGAACCTCGGCTGACCTCCTCCATCGCGACCACATGGGCCAAATACCCCATGGCACTACCACCATACTCCTCTTCCGCTGTGATCCCGTGGAGCCCGAGCACTCCCATCTTTGTCCATAGATCCCGAGGAAATTTATCTTCGCGATCGATCGACTCGGCCCGTGGCGCGATTTCGTTATCACTAAAAGCGCGAACCGTCTCGCGCAGTTGGTCGATCTCAAAGCCAAGCTCGAAATCGAGGGTAGGATAGTTGTTCTTAATCACTTTGGACATTCGCGGAATGGTTGGGAGCAGCCACAAAAGCAGACTTTACGAAAAGTAGGGTGTCGCGAAAACAAAAACAAGCACCTGCCCCATGTGACGGTCGGGCGAAACCCGACTCCGCCCAACTTGTCGCGCCGTAGGCTTGGCGAAGGCGGAAGCCTACGTCGCGGCGTGCGTGCTGGGAAAGGGCATCGCTTAATGGCTCGGGCGCGCCGTAGTCCGCGAAGGCGGCAGATCCGGCGAAAGCAGGATCGGTGCGCCTGGAGGAACGAGCCAGCCAATGATATAGATGGGTCCGGATATTGATGATCAGTTTTCGAGCCGCCAATCGGAGTCCTGTTTGCCTTTGGAGGATTCGATTGCTTAGAATGTCTTCGCCACGTATTGCCACGCCTCAGCTTTAGACCCCAATGCTCCACTACTCCAACACCTCATTGTTACAATACTCCAGGCTCACCGATCCTGCCTTCGCCGGATCTGCCGCCGCCGCTGCGCTTTGGCGCGCCTTAGCTAGCGTTCGAGGAAAACCATACACCTGGCCGCGACGTGGGCTTCCGCCTTCGCCAAGCCTACGGCGCGACAAGTTGGGCGGAGTCGGGTTTCGCACGACCATCGCGCATCACTCCTCTTAGAATTCAGGACTGAGCGTGCTCCATGAAAGTTTTAGTGTCGATCAAGCGAGTCGTTGATTTTACGGTAAAGGTCCGGGTTAAATCCGATGGTTCCGGGGTGGACCTGGACAATGTCAAAATGTCGATGAATCCGTTCGACGAGATCGCGGTCGAAGAGGCGATTCGTCTGAAGGAGCGCGGGATCGTGACCGAGATCGTCACCGTTTCGATCGGTTCATTGGCTTGCCAGGAAACGCTGCGAACCGCGATGGCCATGGGTGCGGACCGCAGTATCTTGATCGAATCCGAGAATGACCTAGAACCCTTGGCAGTCGCCAAGGTGCTCAAGGCGCTGGTGCTGAAGGAGAACCCGCAATTAGTCATCCTCGGTAAACAAGCGATCGACGACGATTCCAATCAGACAGGCCAGTTGCTGGCCGGCTTACTGGATTGGCCACAAGGGACCTTTGCTTCGAAATTGGAGGTGGCCAGTGGAAAAGCTGTGGTGATGCGAGAGATTGACGGAGGCTTGGAAACCCTGGAGCTTCCGCTGCCGGCGGTGATCACGACCGATTTGCGTCTCAATGAGCCTCGGTATACGACTCTTCCCAACATCATAAAGGCGAAGAAACGGCCATTGGATATCGTGAAAGTGGCGGATCTTCAGGTCGATCCTAGGCCGCGGCTAACGACCCTCAAAGTCGAAGCGCCGCGTCCTCGCAAGGCGGGAATTCGGGTGGCAAGCGTAGAGGAACTCGTCACTAAGCTTCGGGACGAGGCGAAAGTCATCTAAGCAGAAAACAAAGGAGTGTTGGAATGGAGGAATAGAGTATTGGTGATGGAGTATTCCAATACTCCTTTGTTCTCTATGTCTATCCTAGTCCTTGCTGAACATGATAACGTCGCCTTAAAGCCCGCCACTCAGCACACGATCAGCGCTGGCACCAAGATCAGCGAAAAAGGCGGGAATCCAGAGGTTCACGTTTTAGTCGTTGGAGAGGATGTACAGGGAGTTGCCCAGGCGAGTGCTCGCGTCGCCGGTGTGAATAAGGTCTTCCTGGCGGATGCTCCGCATCTCGGCGCTCAGACGGCTGAAGCTGTCGCTGCTCAAGTATTGCAGCACATCCAAATGGGTGACTATTCGCATGTGCTGGCGCCGGCAACTACCTTCGGAAAAAACCTGCTCCCTCGCGTCGCCGCCCGGCTCGATGTCCAGCAAATTTCCGGGATCATCGATGTGCTCACAGTTGATACGTTTATCCGGCCTATCTATGCCGGCAACGCACTTGCCACTGTGCAGTCAGCAGCCGATGCCATCAAAGTTCTGACCGTCCTCTCTACGGGTTTTGACGCCGCTGCCGTCGCGCAAGGAAACGCGCCAATTGAGTCGGTGAAGGAGATTGTCAACGATCCGAGCGGCACCCGACTCCTTGGACGGCAGCTGTCGAGCGGCGAAAAGCTTGAATTGACTGCAGCTAGGGTGGTCGTATCCGGAGGGCGAGGTTTGCAAAAGGCAGAGAACTTCAAATTGCTGGAAGCACTCGCAGCAAAGTTGAACGCGGCCGTCGGAGCGTCTCGTGCAGCGGTCGATGCCGGTTTTGTACCCAACGATTATCAGGTCGGCCAGACCGGTAAAATCGTTGCCCCGGATCTGTATATTGCTGTCGGTATATCGGGAGCCATTCAGCATCTGGCGGGGATGCGGGATTCGAAAGTAATCGTAGCTATTAACAAGGATCCCGATGCACCGATTTTCCAGGTGGCCGACTACGGCTTAGTCGGGGACGCACTGGAGATTCTTCCTCAGCTGACCGCGCGGCTTTGAACCGCAAAACCGAAAAAGGGTGAATCTCAGATGTTAGTTACGAGTTGCGGGTTACGGGTTAAGAGACGCGCGCCGATCGTTTGGCCCGCAACCCGCAACCCGCAACCTGTAACCCGTAACCTTTCTGCGGACCTATGCTGACCGTCCCAGAGAAGATCTTGTTCGCTCTGTTAGCGGCGCTCTCGATCTATTACACCTGTCTTGGATTCAGACAGATTATCGCGGTTATTAGGCGGGGCCAGCCCGAATACTATTCAAGAACGAATTGGGCATTTGAGAGAATTCGCGAGGCAATAGTTCAAACAATCACCCAGGTCACGGTCTTTCGCGGCCGCCCGATTGTAGGCTTTTTTCATAGCTTCATCTTCTACGGATTCAGCTTTTACGTGTTAGTTAATTTGGTGGACGTCGTGGAAGGCTATTGCCCGCGTCATTGGTTTACCTGGTTGGGTGGTTCTTTGGTTGGAAACTGGTTTCGAGCGGGTGCGGATATTTTAGGGTTTTTGGTGCTGATTGGGGTAATCTATTTTCTTTGGCGCCGCTTTGTTCGGAACGACACCCAATTGGAGCGATTCAATGAGTCCGTCTTGCTTCATGCAAATGTCCGAGCTGGAGGCGTTCGGTGGGACAGCTTTATCGTTGCCGCGTTTATATTCTTCCACGTTGGATTTCGTCTGTTCGGGGCCGGGTCATTGCTAGCCGCTGAACGTCAAGTCGACGGCTGGCAACCAGTAGCAAGTGTGATCGCCCGCTGCCTTGGATTTGGCCCGAATCGAATGATCGGGTGGCATGTTGGTTGGTGGACATCGCTTGGGTTAATCCTCGCTTTTTTGCCTTACTTCGTGCGCTCCAAGCACATCCATCTTTTCGTGGCTCCGATTCGGCTGGGCTTAGGGCGACGCGACCGAGCCGGCAAGAAAGTCGGAACCGGGGCCCTTGATCCAATTAATTTTGAGGACGAGGCGATCGAACAATTCGGCGTAGCCAAGCTGGAACAGTTCCGATTCACTCAGATTTTGGACCCTTACGCCTGCATTCAATGCAACCGCTGCACCAATGTATGTCCCGCTCACGTTACCGGTAAGTCTTTAGCGCCGTCTGCAATCGAAATTAATAAGCGGTACGAGCTCAATTTAATCCGGCCGAACCTAGCCGCCGGAAATCCAAGCCCCCGACCAGTAATGGAGTTTGCGCTCAATGAGAGCGCACTTTGGGCCTGTACAGCGTGCGGGGCCTGTGTTGAAGCGTGTCCGGTCGGTTGCGAACAGTTGACTGATATCGTGGATCTAAGACGGGACGCGGTCATGACCAGGGGCCAATTTCCGCAAGAACTCAATGGTGCTTTCCGCAACATGGAACGCTCTGGGAATCCCTGGGGCGTAGCCCAAGAATCCCGAGCGGATTGGCCGGGCCGCGATCTCCAGGTACCAACCGTCGAGGAAAATCCGGACTTCGAAGTTCTGTATTGGGTGGGATGCGCGGGCGCTTATGACCCGTCCGCCCAGAAGGTCGCGCGTTCTTTAGCCGAGATCCTGACGCAGGCAAAGGTAAGTTTTGCCATCTTAGGCAAGAAAGAAAAATGCACCGGTGACCCTGCCCGACGGGCGGGGAATGAGTATTTATACTACAATTTGGCGACAGAAAATGTGGCAACACTGAATGCTGTCCTCCAATCCGGGGAAGCGGGCGCGTCTCGTGATGGGTCCGGGCTGCCGCGGCGGACGAGGTCGGAAGCCTCCCACCGCGAGGGGCCTAGTCCGGAGCAAGGCCGGCCCAAGCGAATCGTCACCACCTGTCCGCACTGTTTCAATGCGCTAACGAACGACTATCCGCAATTGGGTGGATACTATCGAGTCCTACATCATAGTCAGTTAATCGAAGAACTGATTAACGAAGGGCGACTTCCCGAGATGATCCTGAGCAGAAAGATCACTTATCATGATCCCTGCTATCTGGGACGCCACAACAGCATTTACGACGCTCCTCGTACCGTCCTTTCCGGTGGTCATACCGAGCGGTTGATCGAGATGCCTCGAAACCGTAACAATAGTTTTTGTTGTGGCGCAGGCGGTGCTCAGTTCTGGAAGGAAGAGGAGCCGGGTACGATGCGAGTTGGAGAGAACCGGTTTCGAGAAGCAGAGCAGACTGGCGCCCAAGTGATCGCGGCCGGTTGTCCATTTTGCAAATCGATGCTCAACGCCAGCGAAAGAGCGGGTCGACCTGGAGCGCCGCAGGTTCTCGACATTGCCGAACTGGTCGTCGAAAATTTGCGACGGGGTAAGGCGAAATTGGGGCTATTGTGACTACGACCGTTTGAAAAGCATCGTGGAAGGGGAGAGAGTAATCAGCAATTAGTAATCGGTCTTCAGTAGTCGGTAATCGGTGGCAGCCTGCACCAATCGGGACGACCCCCTTCTTCCAAACCGATTAGCGAATACCGATGACTGATTACTCTCCAGGAATAACGCCGAGAACGCCGACATCGCCGGGAACGGAAGACTATTGCAGATCGCGGAATAGCAATCCGCAATTCGCAATTCGAAATTTTAGCAACGCCGAGCGCCAAACTTTGTCTATTCCTGTCCCTACCAACCAGCGCCGCTATTTAATTTACTGATTAGCGATTACCGATTACCGATTACTGTACCTCAGGCCTATGAGTACTTATGAAGCGCCGCTCAAGGATATGCAGTTCGTCTTATGCGAGCTTGCCGGACTCGATCAGGTAACTGCTTTACCCGGCTGGCAGGAAACAGACAAAGAGGTAGTAAACGCGATCTTGCAGGAGGCGAGCCGTTTCGCCAGCGAGGTTCTGACACCGCTCAATCGAGTAGGCGATCAAGCAGGTGTGATCTGGAAGGACGGCAATGTGATTATGGCGCCCGGTTTTCGGGAAGCATATCAGAGCTATATTGATACTGGCTGGAACCGCCTCGGATTCGAGCCGGAATATGGGGGCCAGGCGATCCCCAGCCTCGTTGGCGCCGCGGTACAAGAGATGTGGAAATCGGCCAACCTGGCGTTTTCCGCCTGCTTTCAGCTCACTCAGGGAGCAATTGAGGCCTTGTTGCTGCGTGGAACCGACGATCAGAAAAGGAGATTTCTACCAAAAATGGTGGAAGGCCGTTGGACCGGCACAATGAATCTAACTGAACCCCAGGCCGGTTCGGACCTAGCCGCGGTGAGAACTCGGGCGGTGCGGCAAGCCGACGATACATACCGGATTTTCGGACAAAAGATCTTTATTACCTACGGAGAACACGATCTATCGGAAAACATCGTTCACCTGGTGCTTGCCCGTACACCCGATGCGCCACCCGGAGTGAAAGGGATTTCGCTATTCGTCGTGCCCAAATTTCTGGTCAACGACGACGGGAGTCTGGGACAGCGGAACGATGCCTGGTGTCTTTCGGTGGAGCACAAACTGGGTATACACGGAAGTCCGACTTGTGTGATGTCCTACGGCGATCAGGGAGGCGCGGTGGGTTACTTGGTGGGCGAGGAGAATCGAGGGCTGGAATACATGTTCATCATGATGAACGTCGCCCGGTTATCCGTCGGTCTGGAAGGAGTCGCAATTGGCGAGCGCGCCTACCAGCAGGCGTTGGCCTATGCCAAAACGCGTCTCCAAGGGCGTGATATTTTGGGAGGGACCGAGGCGGTGCCTATTATTCGGCATCCTGATGTGCGGCGCATGTTGCTACTGATGAAATCGCTGACCCAGGCGACTCGTTCACTCGCCTATGTTGTTGCCGGCGCGCGTGATTTGGCGATGAGACATCCCGACGAAGGATACCGGAAACGCAACCAAGCCTTTGTCGACTTGATGACCCCGGTGGTGAAAGGCTGGAGCACCGAAACTGGAATTGAAATAGCTTCCTTGGGAATTCAAGTACATGGGGGCATGGGATATATCGAAGAAACCGGGGCGGCCCAGCATTGGCGCGATGCCAGGATTACTACGATTTATGAAGGAACAACCGGGATTCAGGCCAATGACCTGGTTGGCCGGAAGATCATTCGCGATCAAGGCAAGACCGTGCGCGCTGTCGTAGACGAAATGCGACGGTTGGAGGGAGAATTAAGGACAAAGCAACCCGACGCATCTTTGGAGAGCATTCGCGACGGATACACTCGGGGAGTGGATGCACTGGCAAATGCCGTGGAGTACATCGTCGCCAATTATTCGGTGAGTCCAAAAAGGGTAATGGCCGGAGCGGTGCCTTTCCTCAAACTTTTCGGGATTGTTGCCGGCGGCTGGCAGCTTGCTCGTGGAGCGATGGTGTCGGCAAACCGATTAGCCGAGGGCAAGGGAGACCCGGTTTTCTACTCCAGTAAGATTGCGACCGCTCGTTTCTTTGCCGAGCACGTATTGGCCACAGCGCCGGGTCTGGCTCACACCGTTGTCCGTGGCGGCGAGAGCGCCGTCGAGCTTTCCGAGGAACAATTCTAAAAGGCTTAAGTCTAGGGGATTATAGAATTTCTGTTGAGCAGAAATTTTATTGTAATTTTAAAGCGGGTACGCTTTTCTTGGGGGTTGTTCTGCCCTTTTGGAATTCCCCCCTCCCATGAAGTGCTCACGGTCTGGTTTCGGCATTCATTTTTCTGTAACTGCCATAGTTGCTTTTACTGGATTTATTTGCCAGCAGGCCCGCGCTGGGTCTTTCATTATTAATGAACAGAGCGTCAGCGGTCTAGGTACTGCGTATGCCGGAGGTGCGGCCCAAGCCGAAGATGCCTCGACTATCTTTTTTAACCCCGCAGGAATTGCATTGTTGCCGCAAGGCGAGTTTCAAGCCGGCCTGCACTACATCATGCCGAGCGACACATTTTCGAACAATGGTTCGATCATTGGCGCTCCGGGAACACCGTTTAATGGAGCGAAGATCACCGGCGGAAACGGCGGCGACGGCGGAGTTGACCATCTGATTCCGAACTTTTTCCTTTCTCAACCGGTTTTTCGCAGTCCGCAATACGGCGATTTGGCGGTCGGAATTGGGCTGAGTGTCCCGTTTGGTTTGGAAACAGACTATGATCCCGGCTGGGTGGGTCGCTACGCCGCTCTGCGAACCAAGCTGCAGACGTTCGACATTCAGCCAACCATTGCTTATCGCATTTTTGACCGGATATCCGTCGGCGCTAGCCTCGACATTCAGTACGCCTCCGCCAGGCTGAGCCAAGCCGTCGATTTCGGCGGGATCGGAGGCAACATATTGAGCACTCAATTCTTTCCGGCCCTACCGGCTGCTTTTGCCGCATCTGGTGTTCCCGCCCCATTCATTCCCGGGTTCGTTACAGCGACGGAACAGGCCTACGCCAAAGCCGGCTTTGTTCCGCAGGGACGCGATGGAGTCGCTGAGGTGCATGGTGATGATTGGGACGTCGGTTTCACGGTGGGCGCAATCTTCGAATACCTAAAAGATAACGAAATACCGTGTCTGCAAGAAGGACGAATCGGATTCAGCTATCGATCCGGCATCGAGCACGATATACGCGGCAGTGCCCAGTTCAGCGGAGTGCCGGTGATTACGGCTTCCGGGGCGTTTTCGCCGGTACCTGGCGTGACGTTGCCCATCCCGGCATTCCCGGCCGGGAACGCTTTGCGCAATGTCTTTTTCAATCAAAGCGCAACCGCCCGGTTGGATCTTCCCGAGATCTACCATTTCAGTATCTATCAGCGATTTTTGCACAACTTCGCGGTCATGGGCGACATCGCGCTGCAGCGTTGGAGCCGATTACAGCAAGTCCCAATTACGTTCAATAATCCCAGCACTCCGGCCAACATCCTGAACCTACGATATAAAGACTCTTACCGTTATTCCGTCGGTTTGGAATGGTATGCGGCCAAGCAGCTGACTTTGCGAACTGGTTTTGCTTACGATGAAACGCCGATCAAAAACGCGACCCTGCGTGATCCGCGCATTCCCGATAACAATCGCTATTTTCTCTCCGCTGGTCTGCAATACAAGCCATTGCCCTATCTGGCCTTCGATGTCGGTTACGCCCATCTTTTTATCCCGGATCCGCAGGTTAATTTCAACGACGGTCAGGGTCATATCCTGCGCGGAAAGTTTGACGCCGCGATCGATATCGTGAGTGCGTCGGTGACCTTGTTATGGGGCGGTCCCAGGGAGGCCGCAGCACCAGAGACACCGGGGAAACAGCCGATAAGTTATAGGAAATAGGTCGGTAGACAAGCTCCCGGCCTCGCAACAAGCTTCCTCCTTCGGCGGGACGCGTGATCGCGGTCGGGATATATCTCGTGGGTCCTATACGACTCATAGGACCTATACCGGTGTTCCCCCGGCCCCTGCGGTCCCTCCTGGATCCCTAACGACGTCTTTTTGAAAACACCAATTGCGCGGTGATATTAGTCATCGTCACCAGCACTACCAACACCAGAGAAGCCGTCCAGGCGAGTTTAATCTGATAGTCGTACGGAAGCGTGGAAAAATTGTAGATCAGAACCGCGAGAGAAGCGGTTTCATCGTTGAATGATTGAATCCAATACTGGCTAAAACGGGCGGTGAACAGGACGGGAGCAGTTTCTCCGGCCGCGCGTGCAACCGCTAGCATGAGACCGGTCATGATAGCGGGAAGTGCCTCCGGCAGAATTACGCGAAAAATGGTCTGGAACCTGGTTGCTCCCATTCCGTACGAAGCTTCCCGAAGCGAGTTCGGAACTCCCAGAATAGCTTGTTCGGTAGTAAGCAGAATGGTCGGCAGCGCAAGTACAGCCAGGGCGACTCCGCCGGCAATGGCCGAGAAATGACCCGTGGAAAGCACCACCACCGCAAATGCAAAAACACCGCAAATGATCGAAGGGACTCCGGTCAGGAGTTTGGCAATGAACCGAACGGCGCCGGCCAAGGACGAACGTCGATTATACTCGCAAATGTAAATAGCAGACAAAATCCCGAGCGGCGCTGCGAAGAGAATCCCAATGCCGACCATCACGACCGTCCCTTGAACCGCATTTCCGAAGCCGCCCCCTTCCAGGCCGGGAGCTGGAGGCAGTTGAGCAAATATGTTTAGGCTCAATAGCGGCAAACCATTGACTACGACCAGGTAGACTATCGAGAACAGAGGGACCAGCGTCAAAAACGAACAACCGACGCAAAGCACCGTCCAAAACGTATTTCGGGCCAGGCGAAAGCGGTCCCAACCGGAACCGGCTTTTATGGACGAGTTTGGGGCCGAATCAATTGCGATGCTCATGACGATCAACGTATGCCGGCGATGGTTTTTTGGGTATGGCGAAGCACCAGCTCGCCGGCGATATTGACCAGCAGGGTCAGCAGTACAAGCGTGAGCGCAGCGTACATCAACGCGCTGACTTGCATTCCTGAGGCCTCCCCAAATTGATTGGCGAGGAGGCCGGCCAAGGTTCCGGCTGGCGAAAGCAAAGACCAGGTTAAACGAGGGCTATTACCGATCAGCATCGCTACCGCCATCGTTTCACCCATAGCGCGGCCAAAGGCCAAAATGGTTGCAGCCACAATCCCAGGTGCAGCCGTCGGCAATAACACTTTGAAGATCGTCTCCCAGCGGGTTGCACCGACCGCATAAGATCCCTCCCGTAAAGTCTTCGGCACCGCCACCAGCGCGGTGCGCGAAATGGCAGTGATTGTGGGAAGTACCATGAGAGCGAGGACGAGAGAGGCCGTCAGCATGCTGTTTCCGGTTGCGGGCGGCGCAAAGGTTGGGAGAAATCCGAATTTTTGGCTCAAAAATCCTCCCCAGGACTGGACCATCGGAATGATGACTGCAATTCCCCAGAGGCCGTAGACAACGCTTGGGATCGCCGCCAGCAACTCGACGACAAATCGGATTACCTGGCGAATCGCGCTCGGCAGAAAATCTTCGCTCAAAAAGATGGCGATGGCGACCCCCAGTGGCAGTGCCAAAAGCAAAGCAAACCCAGAACTTCCCGCCGTCCCATTCAGGAACGGAAAAACTCCGTAGATGTTCCGGTTAGGATTCCAGACCGCATTCGTGAAGAAACTGAATCCCGTTGCGGCCATAGCTGGGAACGCGGCCTGCAGGATGCTCCAGACGATCCAGACGAGGGCGATGACCGTGGCTACGGACGCCAACCACGTCAGGACCAAAAACAAATCGAACCGAAACCGCTGTTTTCGAAAGTCGTCCCCGGTTGGGGTTTCTGCGGCGGTATCACGCATAAAGCAAGACTCTCCCTGCGAACAACCTGCTATTCAATCGATTTTAGTGCCGCTTCTGATTTTGCCGCAACTTCCTTCGGGAGAGGAATATAGCCAAGATCATCAGCGAACTTCTGGCCATCGGTCAGGCCATAGGTCACGAACTTCTTCAATGCATCCAAGACTTCTTTGTTGTCATATTTCTTGTACAACAAGAGCCAGGTGAACGTTGAGATCGGGTAGGCGTCCTTGGCATCCGGATCGCTCGGCCATGCGCGCAAAATCTCAGATGGAAATTGCGTGCTGTTCAACGTCGCCGCGCCGGATGCGGCGGTTGCGGTGACGAAAGCTCCGGACTTATTCTCGAGCTGCGCAAACGTTAGCTTGTTGTTCTTCGCGTAACCGTACTCGACATACCCAACGGCCCCCGGCGTTTGTTTGATCAACGCAGTAACACCATCATTGCCCTTGCCGGCAACACCGGTCGGCCACGTCACTGTCGTGCCTTCCCCGACCTGCGTCTTGAAATCCGGACTGATTGCGCTGAGGTGCTTGGTGAATACGAATGTCGTTCCGCTACCGTCAGAACGTTCACAGACTGTGATTGCCGTGTCTGGAAGCTTAACTCCCTCATTGGCCTTAGCAATTATCGGATCATTCCATTTGGTGATCTTACCGACAAATATGCCACTATATGCCTCGCGGGAAAGCTTGAGGCTTTCCACGCCGGGCAAGTTGTAAGCTAAGACGATGCTGCCCGCGGTGGCAGGAATCAAAACAACTCCTTGTTTAACCTTGGCGATCTGCTCATCAGTCATGGCGGCATCACTGCCAGCGAAATTGACAATTCCTTGGGTGAAATTGGTTATTCCGGTGCCGCTGCCCACTCCCTGGTAGTTGATCTGGATTTTGGGATCCGCTTTAGTGAACTCTGCAATCCAACGCTGATACAAAGGAGCGGGAAAAGTGGCGCCTGCGCCGTTCAACTTCGTTTGTGCCGAGGCTGAATACGCCGCTGCGGAAGCTGCTACGAGCGAGAGGGCTATCCTGAATGAGTTGATTTTCATAAGTGATAGGAGACTCCTCTTAGTCCCAAATGATTCGAGTTCGAGCAAATGTCGGATTGTTACAATCACGTAACGGCGTTAGCCGCGGCGCCGCCACGAGAGTTCGATTGTCGTACGGACGCCACTCCGATTGAGACCAGAATAGTTGAACCGAAACCCCATTCGTTGCCAGCCGAGTCTCGACCGCAATGTCGGGTGATGCGACTGGCCGGCTATTCGATCGATCCCAGCGCGGCTACGGATTTTCCGACGACATCTTTCGGGAGAGGAATATAGCCAAGCTCGTTAGCGAACTTCTGACCGTCGGACAGGCTATAAGCCACGAACTTCTTCAAAGCCTCCCAAACTTCTTTGCGGTCATATTTCTTGTACAACAAGAGCCAGCTAAATGTGGCAATAGGATAAGCATCTTTGCCATCCGGATCGCTCGGCCAGGCGCGCAAACTATCGCCGGAAAATTGCGTCGTATTAAGCGTCGCCGCACCGGACTCCGGAGTCGCCGTAACGAAAGCTCCGGACTTATTCTGGAGCTGGGCAAAGCTCAATTGACTATCCTTGGCGTATCCGTACTCGATATAGCCGATGGCGCCGGGCGTTTGCTTGACTAGCCCGGCAACGCCGCCGTTACCTCTGGCGGTAATACCGGTTGGCCAAGTGACAGTCGTTCCTTCTCCAACTTGGCTTTTGAAGTCCGGGCTGATTGTACTGAGGTGTCTGGCAAAAACGAAGGTCGTTCCGCTACCGTCGGAACGCCCACAAACGGTGATCGCTGTGTCCGGGAGTTTTACCCCTTCGTTCGTTCTCGCGATTGCCGGATCATTCCATTTCGTAATTTTGCCGAGGAAGATCCCGCTATACGCCTCGCGGGAAAGCTTCAGGGATTCTAGGCCAGGCAGATTGTAAGCCAGCACGATGCTGCCCGCCGTGAATGGAATCAATACCACTCCTTCTTTCACTTTCGCGATCTGCTCATCGGTCATCGCGGCGTCACTGGCCGCGAAATCGACAATTCCCTCCGTAAAATTAGTGATGCCAGTACCACTACCCACT
>Ga0070698_100003314_pt1 | contig 17717 bp, 17 predicted proteins | sample KBSK1502metaG_FD_65477 | JGI IMG/M metagenome (GOLD analysis project Ga0070698, IMG submission 65477) | Corn, switchgrass and miscanthus rhizosphere microbial communities from Kellogg Biological Station, Michigan, USA - KBS K1-50-2 metaG | ecosystem: Host-associated > Plants > Roots >...
GCGCACAGGCGCTTCATCGAGTCCATGTCGATGCGAACGGATAGAGTCGCTCTATGCATACGTTCCAGCTCTCGAACCTTTGCTCTTGGTACCGAGTGCCGAGTGCTTGGTGTTGTAAGCCACCGCCTCGCGAAGCAACGCCCTGAGCACGGTCTCATCTAATCTCGTCTCCCTCGCGAAAGTCTATCGCCCGCCACGTGTTCCCCTCGAGGCCCGCGTTGAAGGGCTTCTTTGAAGTCGTGATTTTCACCACCAACTTGGTAAGGCCGAATCGCGATTTGAATCGGCGCTCACGAACGAGGACGGCCGAAAAACAAAACGTAGCCGTCAGCGTCCTTGAGTTCGAATCCACGCAAGCCATCATCGGTATCTTTGAGTGGTTCGGAAAACTCGACATCGCGCGACGAGAATTCTGCTGCCAACGCGTCCGGATCGGGGACATTGAGGTACGCGTCCCAGCGTGCCCCGGGTTCTCGTTTAGGGTTCGGAAGCGGATCGACACCAACGTCCTTGAACATGATCATCGCGGCGCCCCGCTGGACAATGCCGAAGAAGATGTCGTCAGCGGGGCCTTGAAACGTGATGTCGAACCCGAGACGGTCGCGATAAAACGACAGCGCGGCGGGGACATTCTTGACGATGAAGAACGCCGCAATGCCGGAAATTTCTGGTTTCGTCATGTGAGTTCGCACCGCCCGTTTTCCCGAACTTTCATCACGGCCTGCTAGGGGACCCAGCCGGGCAGGGCGGCCGCCTGCCGAATCCAACGCGCGACGAGCTCATCGTCGAGGCGGTCGCCTTCGTGGATGTCGAGGTAGCGCACTTCCTTGTGTTTGGACTCACCGGGTGGGAGAGGACGCAGTGACGTGCCGCGGAAGAAAGCCACTTTGACGTACTTCGTGAAGCAATGAAAGTTGAGGAACCAGCCCTGGCCTTCGATGCCGTAGAAGGGCGAGTTCCATTTGACCGCCTTGCGCACGCCTGGGACGGTGCGCACGATGAGCGCGTCGAGGCGGCTCCCGACGTCGCGTTTCCAGCCCGGCATGGCCGCGATGTAGACCTGCACAGGGGCGTCGCTGTCGGCCTTCGCGACCTGGGGGTTGCCGCCCGCCAGGAGTGCCGGCCTCGCGGCCACCGAGGGGGCCTTGCTCCTGGTTGCGGTGGATCGCTTGCCTCTGCCGGCCGCCCCCTTGGGTTTCGCCGCGGCGGGATTCCCCTTATTTCGAAGGTTTCGACTTGCCAGAACTGTTGATGGCAACCGCCTGTCGAACGAGCGCCTTGAACGCGGACTCGTCAACTTCCTCTCCTTCGTGGATGTCGATCGCGCGGCGTACGTTTCCGTCAAGGCTCGAGTTGAAGAGACGGGCCGGATCTTTCAGAGACGCGCCCTTGGCGAAGGTAAGCTTCACGACATTTTTATAGGATTCGCCGGTGCAGATGATGCCGTCATGCGACCAAACCGGGGTGCCGGGTTTGGTTGGTTTGACCCACTTCCACTCCTCGACGACGTCCGGGTCTGCTTCCTTAATGAGCTTGCGCATTCTGCGGAGGGTTTCCCCGCGCCAGTCCCCGAGTTCGGCGATTCTTTTCGAGATGAGCTCCGATTCCGGCTGGCCTTGGCTCGCGCCCGACTTATTCATGTTCTCATCCTAAGCGCTCGCCGGCCTGGCCTGCACGCGGCGCCACAACCTGGGTGAACGCCTCCGCCACCTGCGGCAGGCGCAGTTGCGCGAAGGCGGTGAAGCCCAACCGAGAGTCATGCCGCTCAGCGTTCGATCGCCGAGAGATCGAGCCTGCCGAGTCGATCCGGGTCCGCGAGGATGTTCATCTCGGCGATTTTTCCCTTGGCGATCGTGAAGCCGATCACGGCGAATAGTCGACCGTCGGGACGTCGCTCCAGGAGGCCGACATTGCCATTCACCAGGACGATCTGTTCGGACAGACCCACCTTCGAGAACGCCGCCGCCTGTCCGGCGACGGCCGTGGCGCCTCGCACAACCCGTGACGCGCTGGCCAGCGCACCGCCATCGGCTCGCAGCACGATATCGGGATCGAGCAGGGCAACCAGATGCTCGAAGTTGCCTTCGCGGACGGCACTCAGGAACGCATCGACGACGCGTCGCTGCTGTCGCAAATCGAGATCCGAGCTCGGGGCTTTGCTCTGGACGCGACGTCGCGCTCGGCTTGCGAGCTGGCGCGCCGCAACCGGGGAACGGTCGACGATCGGCGCGATCTCGTCGAACGTCATGCCGAAGACATCGTGGAGCACGAAGGCGAGCCGCTCGGCCGGCTCGAGCGTGTCCAGTACGATGAGGAGGGCGAGGCCCACCGAATCGGCGAGCATCGCTTCGGACTCGGGTTCCCACTCACCGCGAGTGACGATCGGATCGGGCAGACGCACGTCCAGCGGATCCTCGCGTCGCGACGTCCGCGTTCGCAGCATATCGAGGCACACGCGCGCAACGACGGTCGTCAGCCAGCCTCGAAGATTCGCGACGTCGCCCACATTGGTCCGGCCCAACCGAATCCAGGTTTCCTGGACGGCATCCTCCGCTTCGCTCGCCGAGCCCAGCATGCGATACGCCACCGTGCGCAAATGCGCCCGGTGTTCTTCGAATTGATCGGCGAGCCATTCACCTGTCGCCATCAGTCACCCTGTCCTGTCAGCGTCCCTGTAGCAATGACGGATCGAACGTCCCAAATGTGACAGAACGGCTGACGTGCGAGGCGGGATTCGCGCTGTATCGAGGCCACAGGTCGTTTGCCCCGGCGGTCACACTCGCACCTTTCGATCCGTCATTGATGGTGAAGGAGGAACGAACGACATGAAATTTGTGCTGCTGGTTTATCACGGGCCGAACCCCCCGCTGCCCGGTTCGGATCGCTGGAAGGTCCTGCCGGAGGCGGAACAGAAAGCAATCTACGCCGACTACGCGGAGCTCAACAAGGCCGAGGGCATGGCCGGGGGGCTTCCGCTGGGACTTCCCCACGCCGCGAAGACGGTGCAGGTGCGCGACGGCAAGACCCACGTCAGGGACGGTACGTACCTGGCCGAAGGGGCGGCCGGGTACTCGGTGTACGAGGCCGAGAGCATGGACGCCGCGATCGCGCTGGCTGCCCGCATTCCAGCGGCCCGGCTGGGCGGCGCGGTGGAGATCCGACCGGCAGAGAAGTACTGGTGATCTCTCGAAAGAGAAGTGCTAGTGATCTGTTTATAGCGGGGTGTGCCCGTACAGGAAGTCGAAGTGCTCGAAGTCGTCCGGTGAGCGCTTTTGGAGGAGGGCATTCCGGACCGCCCGCCCGACGCCGTCGAGATGCTTCAGTTCGCCGAAGAACCGGGCCATGCGCTGGACGCGCGCAGTCCGCGGGATTCGCTCCTCCTGATACGCGAGGAACGCCTCTCGCGGATCCTGCCGGCGCGCGAACGCGTTGCCGAGACAAACGGCGTCCTCCAACGCCTGGCAGGCGCCCTGTGCGATGTACTGCAGCATCGGATGCGCGGCATCGCCGAGCAGCGTGATCCTTCCACAGGTCCACGAAGAAATCGGCAGGCGATCGAACATTGGCCATCGCCGATCGCGCCGCACGTAACGAACGGCATTACGCACCACGGGGCACAACGGCGCGAAGGCGGTCTCGAGTTCGTCCGGTGTACCCCAGTCTTCCAGATGCTCGTAGCCGGGCGTGAACCGATGGCTGCGAAACACCGCGACCTGGTTGAGAAGCGTGCCGCCGTGGATCACGTACTGGACGAAATGCATCTCCGGGCCGACCCAGATGGTCATGTTCTCGAGGTCCGTCTCGGGCGGCACGTCGCGCAACGGAACCGTGCCGCGGTAAGAGACGTACTGGGCACACACCGGATCGCCGTCATCATGAACGGCCTTGCGGACGCGCGACCAGAGTCCGTCCGCGCCGACGACGGCTTCGCATTCGAACGACGTTCCGTCCGCGCAGGTGACACGGACGGCGTCGTCATGCTGTTCGAACGACACCGCTTCGCGTCCGCTGTCCAGTGTGATCAAGGAATTGCTTCGGCAGGCCTTGAGTTCCGCGGCAAGCAGATCGCCTCTGTGCGTCACGATGTACGGATAACCGTAATGGGCGCGAAAGCCGTGTCCGAGATCGAGGCGCGTAATCGGTGAACCAGTGACCGCGTCCATCATCACGAGATTCTTGGGAAAGGTCGCAGGTCTGAGGACGTCGTCCAGTACACCGAGTCGATCGAGCATGCGGGTCGCGTTTGGTGCCAGCTGAAGGCCTGCTCCGATCTCCGTAAACTCAGGCGATTTTTCTATGACGTGCACGCGGCGGCCGTCCCGCGCGGCTGCGAGCGCGGTTGCCAATCCTCCGATACCGCCGCCGACGATGAGAAGTGGAACCGACGACATCAGTCATGCCAAATGGTGCGTGACGCCTCTATCACCAGTTGCAACTTGGCGCGCATTTCATCCTCTGTCAGCGGATTACCCGCAACGGTGCTCGCGAATCCGCATTGCGGTCCAATGCCCAGCCGCTCGATGTTTGCGTGCGTCGATGCCTCATCGACTCTGCGTTTGAGATCGTCCAACGATTCGAGCGGGCCAGACTTCGTCGTGATCAGTCCGAGGACCGCTCCTTTCTCGGCCGGCAAATAGCGCAAGGGACCGAAATCGCCTGCGCGAGGTGTGTCGTACTCCAACAAGAAATGGTCGACGCGGGCGCCCTGCAGCAGTCGCTCCGCAATTAAATCGTAGCCTCCCTCGGCCAGGTATCTGCCTTTGAAATTGCCGCGGCAGACATGAACGCCAACCAGCAGGTCCGGTGGCCGGTTCGCGACCGCCTCGTTGATGGCGTCGACGTACAAGTCCACAAGCTCCTGCGGATCCTGCCCCTCGGCGCGCAACCGCTGGCGCGTCTCCTCATCGCACAACATGACCAACGCGACTTCGTCGAGTTGCACGTATTGCGCGCCCGCCTGTGCGCATTCACGGATCTCGTCTTGGTACACCTTTCCGAGATCATGGAAAAACGCGCGCGGGTCCGCATACACGCCTTCGCTGGCGTACTGGTTCCCGCGCCAGAAATGCATGGTCGAGGGCGCGGGCAAGGTGACCTTCACGACCGACTTGGTGATTCCGGCGAGGAAACGGACCTCATCGACCGCAACAGGCTGGGTGCGGTGAACGCGATCTTCAACGTACGGCGCCGTGAACTCGAGTTGCTGACCATGATCGTCGTGAAACCTGTAGAGCGCGGGTTTCACGCTCAGGCCGTGTGTTCGCTCTACGAATCGCGCCCAGTACGACGCGCGGCGATACTCGCCATCGGTCACCAGCGTGAAGCCGGTATCCTCCTGGAGCTTCACGGCATTGCGAATTGCGTCGTCCTGGATGGTCTTGAAATCTGATTCTGGCAGTGTCCCGGCCTGAAACTCCTTGAACGCGTCGCGAAGGGCCTTCGGGCGCAGCAAGCTGCCGACGTGGTCTGCTCTGAAAGGCGGTCGGGACGACGGAAGGGCCATTCTCATTTTGATTACGCCGCCTCGATGAATCGTGCGGAGGGAGGACTCGAAACAACGGAATGTACGGGCAGACCGTCAACACCTCCGACGCGGATTCCGGCAGCTCTGCGGCGGCCACCTCAACAGGGGCAATTGCCGGCTGACGTCTCGTTTTGCCGATCGGCTGAAGGGGAATATTCGCGATTCCGAGTTGCTGATCTTTGAAGGGTGTGCACACGCGGCGCTCTATGAGAAGGTCGAGGAGTTCAATCAGAAGACGTTGGAGTTCCTGCAGCGCCACTCGGAAGTGAGTATCGCGTAGGGGCGGTCCCGATCCGGGTCGATCGGGACCGACCCTTCGAGAGTCACCGAGTGCCGACGAAATCGGTTCCGAAGTCTCCGTTGAAATCACGCCAGATGGTGTGGACGTGACCGACGCTGTTGCCCCGGTTCTGAGCGTATTCGATCAGGAACGTCGACCCCTGAACGATATAGGCATGCGCCTGCCCGGGGTCTGTGCTGCCATCCCACTGAAAGGTAGTGTCGTCGAGCGCCGCGCCTTCGAGCAGACGGCGGCGGCGGTCGGCGGCCACGTCGGCCGGCATCCGGGTGAGATATTCCTCGACCAGCGCGACGAGCAGCGCCTTCTGCTTGGCGTTCATCTGTCGCGCCGGTAGCCCCGGTGAGCTCAGTGGCGTGACTCGTCGGGTATTAATCCCCGAAAGCAGATCCGCGTCCCGCTTCTCGGTGCGGGGGAAGACGGTCATCCTTTTCTGCATCGCGTCCAGCGACTGCACTAGAGCGCGGCCCTTATCCTCTTCCGGCCCCAGGATGCGCCCGGCTAGCGCGGGCGGAATTTTCTGGGCTGCCGCCAGCGCGGTTCCTTCCAGCTTCGCAGCCGGCAGGTCGTTCGGCTGCGAGCCGAGGAACATGGGCGTGGTCGAAACCTGGTTGCCGCGGATTGTGAAGTGGGTGGAGATGTGATGGCCTTCGAAGGTCCATCCCCAGGGGTTCGTGGTCGAGGGCGTGCCGAAGACTCCCACATAGAAAAGATCCGGATGACGCAGGGCCTGACCTTCCGGTGTCTTCTGTTGCGCGCTGAGCACCGTTTCGCGGGCCCTGCTCGCCTCAATTCTCTGATAGCCACCGTCACCAACGCTGACTCGCAAGAGATTCAGTGCGAGTTTCCTCTGCGCCTCGCTGAGGTCCCTGAGCACGACCCCCGCGCGAGGGCCCGGCGACTCCTGCCAGACGAACCGCTCCGCATCGTCGAAGCTGATCATTGCCTTGGCTTTCTGCTCGGGCGTGAGGGATGCGACGAACGCAGTGGCGGCCTGGGTAATGGCGGCCGCAGATTTCGCTTGCGCAATGGCGTCGGTGGGCCACAGGGCGATGGTCGAAACGACAGCCATGGCGGAAGCCAGCGCGACCAGTCTCGACGATCTCATACTCGGCCTCCCAGCTACTTCACAGCGGGATTTTCTTCAGCGATGACGAGTTGAAAAAGGGGTCGAATCGGGCGAAGTGTAACGCATCTACCCCCAAAATGGAGAGCGCGATGCTGAGAATTCTTTCGATGATGGAGGCGCTTTCGCAGGCCAGCGCCATGACGCCGCTTCCGGCGACCGATGTCTGGTGATGCTGAAGTAAGGGTCAGCCGTTGGCGCGCGGTGGGGCGATCACTGGCAGCTGGCTTCTGCCGCGTTTGACGCATACGATTCGCGCAAGTCCTCCATGGACAATTCCCGATTCGGAGATGTTGGACGGGAGTGATGCCGCTCGTCGTCATTCCGGATGACGCGCCGCCCGTGCTGTCGAGGAGCGACGCCGTCAGACAGCTGCGCGGCTGTGAGCACCGGATCTACCCGACCCTGCCGGCGGATTCCCGGGAACTGGCAGCGCGAATCGCAGACGCCGACGCCGTGATCAATATCCGGGCGTCAACGCGGTTTACGGCGGAGGTGCTGGCCGAATGTCCAACGCTCCGGCTGATCTCGATCTGGGGCACCGGGACCGATCATGTCGATCTCGGAACAGCGAAGGCCCGCGGTATTACGGTCACCAACACGCCTGGGGTGTCGGCTGTCGCCGTCGCGGAACATGCCGTATCGCTCATCTTCGCCGTGGCGAGGCAGACCGTGAACATCGATCGGGCCGTCAGGGGCGGGGAATGGCCGCGCGCGATGGTGCAGCAACTTCACGGCAGGACGCTGGGCGTGATCGGCACCGGCGCCATTGGTCGCGAGATCGCCCGGCTCGGCGCCGGCATCGGCATGAACGTCATTGCCTGGTCGTTCAATCAGCGCGGCGACTATGCGTGGGTGACGCTCGAGGATCTGTTCCGCCGTGCGGACGTCGTCAGCGTGCATGTGCGGCAGTCGCCGGAAACGCTCGGGATGATTCGGGCCGAACATTTCGCGATGATGAAGCCAGGTGCCATTTTCATCAACACGGCACGCGGCCCCATCGTCGTGGAGAAAGATCTTGTCGAGGCGCTGCGAAGTCAGCGCATTGCAGGAGCCGGGCTCGATGTGTTCGAAACCGAGCCGCTGCCTTCAGATTCGCCGCTCCGCCTGCTGCCGAACGTCGTGCTGACGCCTCATGCTGCGGGCATTACGCGCGAAGCCACGGAGGCAGGGCTTGCGATGGCTATCGGCAATGTGCTGGCCTTCAGAGCCGGCGCGCCCGTCCATATTGTGAATTGAAAGTTCGGTGTGGGCCAGAAACTGGCCCACTAACGGGGTCTCGTGCAGATCACGACCCGCGTCATGTGCAGGACCCCGGGGCTGGGATGCGCTGACGTGTTGAACGGACCGCAGACGCCGTATCATTGCGTGGAATTGCCGGGCACGAATAATCATCTCCGCGAAGAAATGGCGCCTGAGGCGCGTGAGCCAGAGAGGATCTTACTTATGCGATTCGTGATTCTCGTGTTGTTGCTTTCAGTCCCGGTCGTTGCGCAGCAACCGGCAGGACGCGCTGGCGGCGCGCCGGCGGCCACGCCCAAGAACCTGAAAGTCCTTGCACCGGATGCGGACATCCCGTTCGCGATGCAGATGTTCAATCAGGCGCTCGGAGTGGAGTGCATCTACTGCCACGTCCAGGGCGACTATGCGAGCGACACGAATCCGAAGAAGGACGTCGCCCGCAGGATGATCGGCATGGTGCGGCAGATTGACGGGAGCTTTCCGAGCAGCGCCGGTGTATTCCCGGCGGGCTACCACGAGGTCGACTGCACGACGTGCCATCGCGGAAGCGTCAAGCCCGAGACGAAGGCGCCCCAGGAGTTCTACAACCGCCCTGAATCGCTGGGAGGCCCGCCTCCCCGCATCACGCCTGGGGTGAATCTGAAGGTGCTGCCTCCGGACACGCAGGTGCACGGCGGCGGTGTGATGCACGAGTTCCGGAATTCACTCAACGTCGACTGCTCGTACTGCCACGGTGCCGGCAGACCGTTCGAATCCGAAGCGAACCCGCGGAAGGACATCGCGCGGAACATGATCCTGCTCGTGCGGCAGATCAACAGAAACTTCCCGGACACGGGCGTGTTCCCGAACGGCACGCAGGCCGTCACCTGCTACACGTGTCATCGAGGCGATCCGCATCCGGAGAGCGTGGGCAACAAGCGCTACGACGCGCCGAAGTGAACACTGCCACGTGAGACGGCCGTCATGATATGAGTGACGTATGCGGTCGCACCTGCTTCCCCGCGCGCGCCTGTCGCGGCGACGGCTGCTTCTCGGATCCATGGCCGTTCCGCTGACGCTTCTGGGATGCCGCCGCAAGGGGGGAACACCCGAGCAACAGGTTGTCGATCTCTTCATCGAATCCGATGGTGACTTCCTCGCGTTCCGCCCCGACACCCTCACCTGTCCAAGCGGCGCGCTCGTGCGACTGACGTTTCATCATGGGGGCAAGTTCCTGAGCGCGCGTCATAACTGGTTGCTCGTGTATCCGGGTCAAATGGAGGCTGTGGACAAGGACGTCGAACACACAGAGGGCATCATTTCGAAAGACGATTCACGTGTCATTGCGGCGACCCCGATGTGCGACAAGGGCGGGACCGTGATTGCGCAGTTCACCGCACCCGCCCCCGGAAACTATCCGTTCTTCTGTTCGACGCCCGGTCACGGGGAATGTATGAACGGGATACTGCACGTCACGGCCTAATCGGTGCCACTACAGAAAGGAATAAATATGAATATGAGGTGCTCTACAAGAATCGTTGCGGTTCTGGCGTCCATCGGGTTTGCGCTGATGCTTGCGGCTCCGGTGGTCGCCCAACTGAAGTCCCCAGACGACGTCAAGACGGCGCTCAGACTTCTCGTCCAGGTATCGAACGACTTCAAGCGTCAGATCACCGCCAAGAACTTCGCGCGCGTGCCGCATGAATACATGGAGTACACGGAAGCGGCCGATGCTCTGCGCTCGGCCATCAAGAATGAGCCCGCCGATTTCAAGGCGAAGGTCGAGACCAGACTGAAGGCCGCGGTGGCGGCCGCGCAAAAAGTGTCGGACATGAGCGCCAAAGAGGCTGATGCGGACAAGCTCATGGCCGAACACACCAAGGCGGTGACCGCGATGAATGCCGTATTCGATCTCTTTCCGGCGGCGCTCAGGCCCGATCCCAACACACCGCCTCCGGGTCGTGGCGGACGGAGGGGCTCGGTCTAGCGAAGCCTGGCGCCGTCCGGACAGGCGCGCGTAATTCCTCGTGAACCGCTTGTCGAGGACTCCGCACCAGGGGCGATCGCGCTTGTCGTGAACTGGCCGGCCGGCTTGAAGAAGGAGTTCATCTGCCGGCGTCCCGCTGCTGTGCAGCGTTCGCCTGCGCGATGACGAAGGCGCGAACTGCCTCCGCTTTGTTCGCGTCGAGGACCGGCGCGAACGACGCCATGCCATCCGCCTTCATCGCGCCGTCGAGGACGACGGCGGCCCATCGCTCCTTCGATCGGAGCGCCGTGCTGTAGCGCAGGTCCGGAAGAATGCCGTAGTTCGTCGTGTCCGGTCCGTGGCATCTGCCGCAGTACGTCCGGTACTCGGCCTCGCCGCGCGCGACCGTGGCCGCCGCAGCGGTCGCTGGCGGCGGTTCGAGCGTCCGCGTCGGTCGCGGAGGAGCCGCAGGAAGCTGGGCTGCACCCCCGAGCGCGTAGACGAGAAGACGGGACCTATTCGGCAGAGAGTTCCCCTTCGCGTTCGTCTGCGAACCAGACATCGCCCACGATCCGCCGGTGCCGACCATGATCGCGACATATTGGAGGTTGTCCACTCTGTACGAGATCGGCGGCGCAATCACTCCGGTCTGTGTCTGGGTTGACCAGAGCCGCATCCCGCTCCTGGCGTCGAGCGCCGCGAACTCGCCCATTCCGGTTCCCTGGAACACGAGACCGCCCGCGGTGGACAACACGCCGCCATTGGCGGCGCCTTCGCGCTCGGCGCGCCAGACCTCGCGCTGTCGGACGGGGTCCCACGCGATGAGCGGACCGCCGACGCTGGCCAGCGTCGCCTGCAGCGCCGCCGCGCCTGCGGCCGGATCCGTCGCCGCCGCTGCCCGGCGGATGCCAAGGTTCGTGGTCAATGGAGAAGGCGTGAATGCGGGCTCATGCGCGAACGCGTAGTTCTGCTTGTGGATCGGAATGTAGACGAGACCGGTCTGGGGGCTGAACGACATCGGGTGCCACGTGTGGGCGCCGTTGGGGTTCTGCAACGATGCGAACGGCTTTCCGGTCTTGTAGAACCGCGCCTCCGGCGTTTCCACCGGCCGACCGGTCTTCATATCGACGTGCGTGGCCCAGCTGATGTCGGTGAATTTTTCAGCCGAAATGAGTGCCCCCGTCTTCGCGTCGAGCACGTAGAAGAAGCCGTTCTTCGGCGCCTGCATGACCACGCGGCGCGCCTGGCCGTTCAGCTGCACGTCAGTCACGATAATGTGCTGGGTGGCCGTGTGATCCCAGCTCTCGCCCGGTGACGTCTGATAGTGCCACACGTAGGAGCCGTCATCGGGGTCGAGTGCCACGATCGAGGCGAGAAACAGGTTGTCTCCCTTCCCTTCGCTGCGAATCAGCTGGTTCCACGGCGAACCGTTGCCGACGCCGACAAACAGCAGGTCGAGCTCGGGATCGTAGGCCATGGAATCCCACACGGTGCCGCCGCCGCCAAGCTTCCACCACTGACCGCTCCAGGTCGTCGCAGCCGTTTTCAGAATGGGGTTCTCGAAACCGTCGGCCGGATTGCCGGGGACCGTATAGAAACGCCACGCGAGCTGTCCGGTATCCGCGTCGTACGCCGACACGTATCCCCGGACGCCGAACTCGGCGCCCCCATTTCCGATGATCACCTTGCCCTTCACCACGCGCGGGGCGCCGGTGATTGTGTACGGCTTCGTGCGGTCGATGGTGTTGACGTCCCACAGCTCGCGACCCGTGGCGGCATCGAGTGCGATCAGCCGGCCGTCGAATGAGCCGACAAAGACCTTTCCCTCCCACACCGCCACGCCGCGATTGACCACATCACAGCAGGCATTGACCGCCCATTCGCCCGGCACCTCCGGGTCGTACGCCCACAACAGCTTGCCGGTGGCCGCGTCATACGCCTTCACCTTGCTCCACGCGGTCGACACGTACAAGACGTCGTCGACGACGATCGGCGTCGCCTCCTGACCGCGACGTGTGTCGAGATCCGCGAACCACGACAGGCCGAGCTTTCCAACAGTGGCGGTGTTGACCTGATCGAGCGGGCTGAACCGTTGCTCACCATACGTCCGCCCGTGCGACATCCACTCGCCGGGCTCGGTGTCGGCCGCGATGAGACGAGCGGTGTTCACTGCGGCAGGACCTCTCGAAACCGCCCCCTCAGCGGGGGGCGCACCGGAAGAGCAGCCGGCCGATGCAAGGGCAGTCAGCAGCAGTCCGAACAGAGACGCGCGCTGGGTCATCGGAGTCCCTCCAGTCGTGCCGTGTGTGTTGCGACGGGAACCGATTATCCTCCAATCCTTCGTGTTCTTGTCCTCGCGCGTTTCTTATAGAGTGTGCTGGATAGGCTGGAGTTCGTGCTCCTCACCACTCCTTTTCACTCGCGCACCGCGCCCCTGATTCGCGCCCAAACCTGGCGACGCTGGGCGGGATATCAGGTCGCATCCGCCTACGATCCGCATCCCGATCGCGAGTACGCCTCGATCCGGAATGCCGCAGTGCTCATCGACGTCTCGCCGCTCTACAAGTACCGGATTACCGGCAAGGACGCAGCGCGGCTGCTCGATCGCATGGTGACGCGCGACGTGATGAAGTGCGCCGTGGGCCAAGTGCTGTATACGCCATGGTGTGACGCGCACGGCAAGGTCATCGACGACGGCACGATCTCGCGCCTCGACGAGGGGACGTACCGGCTCACGAGTGCCGAGCCTAACGTGCGCTGGCTGCATCTCAATTCGCATGGTCTCGACGTCAACGTCGAAGACATTTCATATCAGACCGGCGCGCTCGCGCTCCAGGGCCCTCTCGCGCTCACAATCCTCCAGCAATTGTCGCCGGCGGATCTTGCGTCACTGAAATACTTCCGGCTCGTTCACACGACGATTCGCGACACGCCCATCACGATCTCGCGGACTGGCTACACTGGAGATCTGGGCTACGAGCTCTGGATCGATGCGTCCCACGCTGTGGCGGTGTGGGATGCGCTCGTGGACGTCGGCAGAAACTACGGCCTCGTTCCCGCGGGCATCTGGGCGCTCGATATCGCGCGCATCGAGGCGGGGCTGATCATGCTCGACGTGGACTACTTCTCGGCGCACCACGCGATGATCCCGGATCAGCTGTCCACGCCTTACGAGATCAACCTCGGCTGGACCGTTTCGGACACGAAGGGTCCGTTCAATGGGATATCGGCCCTTCACGACGAAAAACGGCGCGGGGTCTCCTGGAGCTTTGTGGGCCTCGAGATTGACTGGGTGTCGTTCGAAAAGCTGCACCAGGAGCGCGGCCTGGCGCCGCACGTCTCCAATATCGCCTGGCGGGCGAGCCATCCTCTATATCGAGGTGGCAAGCAGGTGGGATATGCGACCAGCGGCACCTGGTCGCCGCTCCTCAAGAAGTATCTCGCCCTTGGCCACGTGAGCGCCGACAGCGGCACGCCGGGGACGCAAGTGGAGATCGAGCTCACCGTCGAGCATCGTCGCAAACGTGCCCGCTGCGCCGTCCGCAGGCTGCCGTTCTTCGACCCGCCACGGAAGAAAGCGTGACGCCGGGCACGGGTCGATACGACGCGATCGTGATCGGCGGCGGACACAACGGCCTCGTCGCCGCGGCGTACCTCGCGCGCGCCGGCAAGAAGGTCGTCGTGCTCGAGCGGCGTCCGCTTGTCGGCGGCGCTGCCGTCACCGAAGAGGTCGTCCCCGGGTTCAAGTTCTCGGTCTTCTCCTACGTCGTCAGTCTCCTGCGACCTGAAATCATCCGCGAGCTCGACCTGCCCTCGCACGGCCTGCAGATCCTGCCGCTCGAGAGCACCGTCACGCCAATGGACAACGGCGACTATTTCGCGGGCTGGGGCGACGCGGACGAGTCGCGCGCGGAGCTGCGACGTCACTCGCCGCGGGACGTGGAAGCGATGGCGCAATTCGGCCGGCTCATGGTTCACATGGGCATGGCGGTGAAGCCGATCCTCAGCATGGTGCCGCCGGATCCATCGTCACTCGCGCCGAGTGACTTGAAGGGGCTACTCGCGCTCGGCAAACATTTCCGGTCGCTCGGCTCGGGAAAGTTCCATGCACTGTACAAACTCATGACGATGAGCAGTGCGGATTATCTCGACGAATGGTTCGAGTTCGACACCCTCAAGGCGACGAAGAGTGCCAGCGGCATCATCGGCACTTTCCTGGGACCGCGATCGCCCGGCACCGCATATGTGCTCCTGCATCACTACATGGGCGAAATCGACGGTGCGTTCCGCGCGTGGGGATTTCAGAAGGGCGGCACGGGCGAAATCTCGAACGCGATCGCCTCGGCGGCGCGTGCGTTTGGCGCCGAGATTCGAACGGCTGCGCCGGTGTCGAAGGTACTGACGTCCGGAAGCCACGTGTCGGGCGTCGTGCTCGCCAACGGCGACGAACTGCACGCGCCGCTCGTGATTTCGGGACTCGATCCGCGCCTCACCTTCACGCAGCTGCTCGACCCGAAGACGTTGCCCGGGGACCTCGTGGACGGCGTCCGCAAGTACAAGTTTCGCGGCTCGAGCGGCAAGGTCAATCTGGCGCTCAAGACGCTGCCTGAGTTCACGTGCTTCAGGAACGACCGCGACCTGGCGTTACGCGCAGCGCGTGGTGCATTCTCGATCTCGCCGAGCGTCGAGTATCTCGAGCATGCGTACGACGACGCAAAGTACGGACAGTTCTCGCGTCAGCCGTACATGGACGTCGTGATTCCGTCCATGATCGATCCCGGCATGGCGCCGCCGGGGCAGCACGTGATGAGCATCTTCGTGCAGTACGCGCCCTTCGACGTGACAGGCGGCTGGGACGACGCGAAGCGCGACGCATTCGGCAACACCGTGATCAAGACGCTGTCGTGCTATGCGCCGAATCTCGAGTCGATCATCGTCGGCAAGCAGGTCATCACACCGGCGGACATCGAGCGGATCACAGGACTGAGCGAAGGAAACATCTTCCAGGGAGAGCTCGCGCTGCAACAGCTGTTCTTCCTGCGTCCGGTGCCGAAGTGGGCCAAGTGTCGCACGCCCGTCCGCGGATTCTGGCAGTGCGGCTCGGGAACGCATCCCGGCGGCGGCATCATGGGCGCGAGCGGCCGCATCGCCGCGATGGAAATCCTGAAGGCGGGAACCAGCGCGTGAGATACGACGCGATCGTCATCGGTGCGGGGCCGAACGGCCTGACCGCGGCCGCGGCGCTGGCCAAGCGTGGACGCACCGTACTCGTGCTCGATCGCGCACCCACGATCGGTGGCCATACTCGTGCAATTGAATTCGCGCCGGGATTTCGCGCGCCTCTGAACGCTGACGCCGGCTGGGTCCCACCGAACGTGGCAAAAGTGATCGGCGAACGATCGGCACACGACAGAACGACAGCGGTTCGCACGTACGAAGCGCCAGGACGAGACACAGAGCGCTGGACGCAGCTCGTCACGCGGCTCCACCGGTTCGCGGGCGTGCTTGGCGCGTTGTATCAGTTGGCGCCGCCGGACATCGACACAACGTCCCCAACGGAACTCCTGCCCTTACTTGGCGTCGCTCTCAGGACGAAAGCGCTCGGTCGCGCGGATATGATCGAGTTTCTCCGCGTGCTGCCGATGTCCATCCAGGATCTCGTGGACGACACGTTTGAGCGCGAGGAACCCAAGGTCGAGATGGCGGCAGCGGCGATTCGCGACCTGCGACAGGGACCACGGTCCGCTGGCACGACCTTCAATCTGATTCACAACATGATCGGCGCGCCTGAAGGATTCGTCACGCGCGCGACTTGGAAACATGAAGGTCCGGACGCACTCGCGACGGCCGCCGAGAAGGCGGCGCGAGTCGCGGGCGCGGACATCCGTCTGGACACTGGCGTCGCCCGAATCAGCGTGCGCGACAACGCGGTGACAGGCGTTGTGCTCGACAACGGTGACGAATTCGCCTCCGCAACCGTACTGTCGACCGCTGATCCGAAGCGCACGCTTCTTGGTCTCCTCGATCCTGTATGGCTCGATCCCGAGTTCATGCATGCGGTGAGGAACATCAAGCTTCGCGGATGCACTGCCTACGTGATGTACGGCGTGGACACGGAGGTCGGACTCCATGGGTTCCCCCGGTCAGTCACCGCATCCACGGTTGCGCTCGAAAAAGCCGCTGACGCGGCAAAGTACGGAGAAGTGTCTGCTGAACCGCACGTCGAGTTCTTCTCGCCTTCCGCGCGCTGGCCGCATCTGGCGCCAGCAGGAAAGCATGTCGTCGTCGCGCGGCTGCAATATGCCCCGTACTCACTCAAGCGCGGAGCGTGGAATGCGGCGCACGCAGCTGACATCGGTGACAAGGCAACGTGCGCGATCAATCGCGCCGTTCCGGGATTTGAGTCCAGCATCGTTCACCGTGCGGTGCTGACGCCGCGCGACATCGAAGAAACATTTGGAGTCACCGAAGGCGCGCTCACTCAGGGCGAGATGATGCTGGATCAGATTCTCTTCATGCGGCCGGTACCCGGCTGGGCGCATTACGAGATGCCGGTGCGGGGCTTGTTTCTCGCGGGCTCGGGCGCCCATCCAGGCCCCGGAGTGCTCGGCGGTGCCGGCCTCCTCGCCGCGAAGGCAGCGTTGAAAAAGTTATAGAGTGTGCTCATGAAACGAACAGCCCTCGTCATCGCCGTGTTCTGCGCGGCGTTCCAGGCCGCACATACGGCCGCGCGCGCGCAGGCGCTGCAGGCGCCTGCGCTAGTCGGTGCCGCGGTCGACATCCCTGGCGTGGTCAAGGGCGGCACGCCGATCGAACGCATCCTGACGGGATACGACGGCCTCGACGATCCAATCGGGCTCACGGACGGAACACTGGTCTTTTCTGAGCCTGGGGCGCGCCGGCTGCACCGGATGAACACGCGGACGAACGAGGTGTCAGTGCTCGTCGCGGACTCGAACGAATCGCACGGCGTGACCGAGGACGCGAAAGGCCGTCTCATTTCCGCGCAAGCGTGGGACGGATCGACGAGAATCGGCGTCATCTTTCCGCCGGAGAGCCACGCGGTGCTGGCCGACACCTACGAGGGGAAGCCGTTCAGCCGGCCCAACGATCTGATCGTTGCCAGGAACGGCGGCGTGTACTTCAACGATCCAGGGCTCACGGCGCAGCAGGCCGAGGCACTCGCGAAGCGGCTCGGAAAACCGCTCGAACCACGGCTGCCGCCGGCCGTCTACTACATTCCACCCGGCGGGCGCGCGATCCGGATCGAAGACAAGATGATTCGCCCGAACGGCATCCAGTTGAGCCGTGATGAGAAGACGCTGTACGTCAGCGATTCGAACGGCGCCGACATCATCGCCTGGGATATCCAGCCCGACGGCCTCGTGCGCAACCGGCGCGCCCTCGGCTCGCTGACCGGGCGCAGCACACGTGACAACGGGCTCGGCGGGATCAGGACGTTTGCCGATGGCATGACGATCGACAACGACGGCCGGCTCTACGTCGCGACCGGCGGCGGCATCGAGGTGCTGAGCGAACAGGGGCGGCACCTCGGCACCATACCGGTGAAATGCCCGCCGGC
>Ga0070698_100003315_pt1 | contig 17712 bp, 16 predicted proteins | sample KBSK1502metaG_FD_65477 | JGI IMG/M metagenome (GOLD analysis project Ga0070698, IMG submission 65477) | Corn, switchgrass and miscanthus rhizosphere microbial communities from Kellogg Biological Station, Michigan, USA - KBS K1-50-2 metaG | ecosystem: Host-associated > Plants > Roots >...
GCGCAGCCGCCGCGCAGCGTGGTGATCGACGTTGTCGCAGCTGCCGCGAGCGGACCGCCACCGCCGGCGCCGCCACGACCGCCGAAGCTGCCGCCAGGTCCGCCGTACTTGTTCGTCGCGGCCTGGCCGGCAATGCACGCCGCATCATTCGCGCCGGCGCCGAGCTGACCCTGTCTGTGACTCGCGACATCGAGCGTGCCTTCGATCGCGAGCGATTGCGTCGCGAGGATGACAAGGGGTCGCGAGCCCGTGGCGGTGACGGTCGTGCCGATCGGCAGGTTCACCGTCGCGCCGGCGATCACGCACGCGTTCGTCTGCGCGAACGCGATGCAGAGCGGTGACGTGTCGGTATTGATCGCTCCGGTGAGCGTGACGGCGCCCGTGATCGGTGCGCCCGGGCAGAGCTTGACGAGGCCATTTCCGAAGCAGTCGTTGCCGTCGCCCGAGTCGCCGGAACCATTCGCATCACCCGTCGGATCCGTCGATGACACTTCGCACGTTCGCGTCGCGGGCGAGCAGATGAGGTCGCTTGGACAATTGCCGTCGGGACACGGCGAGCCCGGGTGTGGCTGCGGCGCGTAGCACGCGCCCAGTAGCAGAACCCCGACGAGCCGCACGATGTGATTATCGCGCGAAAGCGCGGCGTGCGGTTCGTTATCTCTTGTGCACCACCGTGCGCAAGGTCGCGAAAGGCACGGCATTGCGACGCGCATCGCGGATCACACGGTGTGACGTCGCGAGCCGCGCGGCGCCATGCGCGCTGCCGACGATGATGCTCGAGTCGCGCAGCTCGGCGTGTGCGTCGGGCTGTTCGAGCAGGTGCAGCACGTGGACAGCGGCGATCAGCGTCCACACCGGAATGCTGGCGAACACGATGAGCGGAGCGACGAGCAGCGGCTGCTCCAGTGCGTACGCGCCCGCGATTGCTGCGAACCACGTGATGCATGCGACCAACGCGCGGCGGCGCGCCATGCGAGCGATGCGCTCCGCGAGCAGCAGCGAGACGCAGTCGCCGGGCTCACCGCGCTGTCGCGAGTGGCGCAGCGTTGCCATCAGCACGATCGACAGTGTCGCGACGAGCAGCAGCATCGAGCCGAACACGACGAGCGTGATGCCGTGGGCATCCTGTTCGTACGCCGGGCACATCCCACCATTATACCTGGATCGACTTCGGGACGTTGTTGCGCTTTGCGGCGGCGAAGATGCGATGCGATGCGCGGATGTAGACAGGATCGAGCGGCTCGTTCGCTATGTAGAGCCACTTGTCGCGACGTTCCGCCGCTGCGCCGGCGAGCTCGATACGCGTCATCAGAGCTCTCGCGAGGAAGAGCTGTGTGAGTTGGACGATCGGGACGACCGAGAAGACGAATGCGGTCGCGGTGTACCCCTGCGAGAACAGCATAGCGGTTGCCGCGATCGCGAACGCGCTCGTGAGCGCGCGCTTGCGTTTGACGAGGCGAACGACATCCTCTGCGACGAGCAGCGAGAGCGGTTCGCCGGGCGTCGACGGTACGCGCGAACGGCGGATCGCGGTGACGAAGAGCACGCCGAGCAGGAGGCAGAAGAAGCCGACGACACCGAGCAGGTAGCCGACCATGATGCCCATGCCGCAGCGCACGTGAGGGCTGCGGTTGCAGCGATCCGCATCAACGTGTCGACTGACATCGACGCGCGGGGCGACCTCGACTGGCCGACTCTCGTTGCCTGCCAGATCGACGGCGCGGATCGTGAGTTTGACGTCGCTCGCGACGCTGAGACCCGGGTTGCAGTAGCGTCGGTTCGGCGGCACGTAGAACGTTTGCGTTCCGACGTGGTCGGTCGCTTCGACGCGCAACAACACGACGTCCTCGTCGAAGCGGCCGCTGAGCAGCAAGGACTCGACGTTCGCGCGGTCACCTGCGGCGCGTCCGATCACGAACGACGCGTTTGCAATCCCCGGTGGCGCTGGTGCCGCGGAGTCGGCGTAGTTCCCCGTGCGAAACGACCACGGTCGTCCCTCATAGTTACTGTGGTACTCGTGCAGTTCCACGAGCAACTGCGGCAGCTCGATGATTTCGATGTCGACGACGCGAGGGCCGATGCGCCACGCCTTCGTGTCGACCGGCACGTTGATCGCGCCGCGCTCGGGCAACGTGATCTGCTCGAAGCACGTACAGTCGGGCTCGCGCTTCGCGTGCGCCGTTCCGGCGAGCACGATCAGTACAACCGCCACGCGAGCCATACCTTATTCTAGCGGCGTCGGCAGCCGGGACAACCGCCGTCATCTGGTAGAGTGCGCCCCGATGGCCGAGTCTCGCAAACCCGCTTACAAGCGCGTCCTGCTCAAGATTTCCGGCGAAGCGCTCATGGGCAATCAGCAGTTCGGCATCAACCCCGAAGTGCTCACGATGGTCGCCACCGAGATTGCGGAAGTCGCGAAGCTCGGTGTCGAAATCGCGGTTGTCGTCGGCGGCGGCAACATCTTCCGCGGCGAAGGCGCGCGCGGCATGGAACGCGCGACCGCGGATTACGTCGGGATGCTCGCAACGGTGATGAATGCCGTCACACTGCAAGGCGCGATCGAGCGCCTCGATGTCGTGACGCGCGTGCAATCGGCAATTCCAATGTCTCAGCTCGCCGAGCCGTACATTCGCCGGCGCGCGATTCGACACCTCGAGAAGAAGCGCGTCGTGATCTTCGGAGCCGGCACGGGCAATCCATTTTTCACCACGGATACGGCGGCGGCGCTGCGCGCTGTCGAAATCGGCGCCGATGTTCTGCTCAAGGCGACGCGCGTCGACGGCGTTTACGATAAGGACCCGAAGAAATTTCCGAATGCGAAGCGCTATAAGACCGTGACGTTCATGGATGCGCTCACGCAAGACCTTCAGGTCATGGACGGCACCGCATTCGCGCTCTGTCGCGAGAACGACATGTCGATCATCGTTTTCAACATGCAAACGCGTGGCAACATCGAGCGGGTCGTGTGCGGCGACTCGGTCGGCACCACCGTCGTCAAGGACACGCAAGAGAGCTGCTTCGCGCAATAGAGGAACCCATGATCAACGACATCACCACGGATGCCGAAGACGGCATGAAGAAGGCGGTCGACTCGTTCAAGCGCGACCTCCAGAAGATTCGAACCGGGCGCGCGAACACGTCGATGCTCGATGGCATCAAGGTCGACTATTACGGCACCCCGACGCCAGTAAATCAGGTCGCGACCGTGCAGGTCGTCGACGCACGGCTCATCACGGTCAAACCGTGGGAGAAGAACATGATCGCGGTGATCGATAAGGCGATCCGCGCGAGCGACCTCGGCATCAACCCGGTCGCCGACAGCGAGCTCGTACGGTTGCCGATTCCGCCGCTCACGCAGGAGCGCCGCAAGGAGCTCGCGAAGGTCGTCGGCAAGCAGACCGAAGAGGCGCGCGTGGCCGTGCGCTCGGCGCGGCGTGATGCGATGGATATGATCAAGGAAGCCGAGAAGGACAAGCAGGTCACCGAGGACGAGCGCAAGACCGGCGAAAAGAAGATCCAGGATCTGACCGACAAGTACGTCGCCCAGATCGAAGAGATCGCGAAGACCAAAGAGAAAGAGATCATGGAGCTGTAGCTCCCGATTTTTTCTGGTCTGGCGCCTGTAGGCGCGCCGCTTACGTGATCGCGGTATGATACGGCGCAATGTCCGGTATCCCGGCGGGGGCCGGTTCGCTTATCGGTAAGCGAGTCGGCAAGTACGACATCTTGGCGCTCCTTGCCCTGGGTGGAACAGCCGAGATTTATCTCGCGCGCGTCGGCGGTGCCGGCGGCTTCGAGAAGTACGTGGTGGTCAAGTGCTTGCACGATCACCTCGCCGACGATCAGGACTTCGTGAAGATGTTCCTCGATGAGGCGCGTCTGGCGGCGCTGCTCGACCACTCGAACATCGTGCAGACGTTCGAGCTCGGCGAGTACGAGAACCGCTACTACATGGTGATGGAGTTCCTCGCGGGCTTATCGCTCGCGATGATCGTGCGGCGCGCGGCGGAGCGCATCCCGAGTGGCCTCTTGCCTGTGCCGATCATCTTCAACGTCGCGGCGCAGGCAGCGGCGGGCTTGCACTACGCGCACGATCGGACGGCAAACGGCAGGCCGCTCAACATGGTGCATCGCGACATCTCGCCGCAGAACCTCGTGATCAGCTTCGAGGGCGTTGTGAAGGTCGTCGACTTCGGCATCGCGCGCGCCGAGATGCGCGAGACGAAGACGAAGGCGGGCACGATCAAAGGCAAGTTTGCCTATATGTCGCCCGAGCAGTGCGTGGCGACGAACGTCGACAGGCGCACCGACGTGTTCGCGCTCGGCGTGATCGTGCACGAGCTGTTGACGGGTCGGCGGCTGTTCAAGCGCGCCTCGCCATACGAGACGTATCAAGCGGTGATCGAGTGTGCTGTCGATCCGCCGTCGACGATCAACAATCAGCTCGATCCGGCGATCGACGCCGTCGTGATGAAAGCGCTCGCGAAGGATAAAGAGAAGCGCTATCCGAGTGCCGAGGCGTTCGGCGATGCGCTGCTCGGCTACCTGCATCATCGCGGCAAGGCATCGGGTGGTGCGGAGCTGAGCCGCTTCTTCGAGCAATATTTCGCCGACGAGATCGAAGAGCACGGCGAGCGCATGCGCGAGCTGATTTCGGGTCGCGACTTCGCCGTCGATACCGGGCTCGGCTGGGGCGAAGAGGACGACAAGGCGAACATGACCGTCGACCTCGGCGCGCGGAAAGAGGACTCGCTCATCATCGGAGAGATTTACGAGAGAGGCAGCGAGCCGTCGCTCGAAAATTACACGCGCGACCTCGGGCGCTCGGACGACGACGAAATTCCGGCCGAGAAGACGCGCATCGAGCTCAATCCGCTACAGAAGGTCGAAGAGCTCAATCAGCAGGTCGCGCGTAACAGCGCGGGTCGAGTGACGGCAACGGACGCGGCGGTCAGCGCGCGCACGCCACCTGGCGCGATGCCGACGGCGGCGCTGAAGAAGTCGAGCGGACCGACACCGGTGCCGCCTGGTACGATCACGACGGGAGTTGGCGCGGCGCCGCTGCCCGCACCGCCGACGGGGCCGCGACCGGTCGTTGATCGAGGCGCGGGCAAGTTTCCCGACTTGCCGAACATGCCGACGGTCTCTGGCGAAAGGAACGCCCCGGAGCTCGCGCCGACGGCACTCGGCAAAGGCAAGCTCGTCGATCCTGCGTCGACGCCGCCCTACGATCCATCGCAGCCGATGGTGCCGGCGGTGTCAGCGGCGAGTGCGACGCAGTACGCGGTGCGCGCGAGTCAGATGCAGATTCCGCAAGGCGTCGCGCAGACGGGACCGCAGGCGTTGGCACAGCAGCAAAGCGGCTATCCGCAGGAGTCATATCCGCAGGTGACCGGCCCGCATCAGCCTGTGATGACGTCGTATCCGGTTCTGCCGGGTGGCGGGCGTCCGCTATCGAGCGATCTCGCGCCGAGCAATTTGCCGTCGTCGCAGCGCTCGCCGTACGTGAATGGGCCGTTCGATCCGAACCTCGCAGCAAACGTGATGTCGCCTGTGGGCGATCAATATCCGCAAGCCGATTGGCAGCGGATGGCGGGCATGCAAGCGAAAGCGATCCCGAAGTGGGCGTTGATCGCGCTCTTCATCGCCGCGCTCGGCGGCGCGCTGATCCTCACGCTCGCGATCGCGAAGATCTTCGCGGCTTAATTGCGAACGAGGCCGAGCAACTTCGACATCGTCTTTTCATCGGCCGGTGGAAAGTCGTAATCGAGGAACTCGCGCGAGGTCACCCATCGCAGATCCGCAACCGTTGCCGGATAGGGGCGCGCTTCCGCGGGCAGCTTGCACGAGTACATCGTGAGTTGAACCTGGTAGTTCGTGTACTCGTGAAGATGCTCGCCGAGCTTGGCGCCGACGACGACTTCGACTCCGATGCGACCGCGCACTTCGCGCCTCAGTGCGGCCGCTTCATCTTCGCCCGGCTCGACGCGGCCGCCGGGGAACTCCCACAGAAGCGGCAACACCGCGTTCGCCTGGCGCTGGGTGATCAGGTAGCGACCTTCGTGCTCGATCACGGCCGCGACGACCCGGATCACCTCTTTGCCCATCGCGAGCTGATTATCGATGGATCGGGCGCGATTGCAATCGTCATCGCCCCGTCCGGCTCGTCGGTGGCCGTCGGTGGCCGCGCAACCGCCACGCCCGTCATCGGTCGTGTATGCTGCGGCCGCGATGGCGATTCGGTTCGTCGAGATCAAGCCTGCAGAGTCTGCGGAAGCGCTTAACAGCGAATGGGTCATCCTCGAGAACGATGGCAAAGCGCCGTTCAATACGCGCGGCTGCGGGATGACAGTCGGGCGCCGCGGGTCCAACAAGAAGTCGTTGTTAGGGATCATCGACCCCGGCTTCGTGCTTCATCCCGGCGAGCGCGTGCGGATGTGCACCGGAAATCCCGGCACGCAAGCACACGGCGCGGCGCCCGAGGATGGCGTGAAGAATTACTTTCTTTTTCTACCCAAGACATATGTCGGCGCACCGGGCACGGTGTTGACGCTCGTTCTGCGCGGCCTGCCGGTCTCGAAGGCGGAGTTCGATCCCAACGCGCCCGGCGGTGTGGCTCAAGCGCAAGCCAAAGGCGCGCAAGCTCAAGCCAAGGGCACGCCGACGTAACGCGCACGCGGGCGAAGCAAGAATCCCGCAGCGCGTTGCTCGAGCACGTGCGCGAGCCAACCCGCGCTGCGTGCGATCGCAAACAATCCGCTCGCGGCCGATGGTTGCACGCCAAGCGCAGCGACGAGTGTTGCAAGTGCGACATCGACATTGGGCTGCGATGATGATCGATGTTTGTCGCGTCGCGCGGACTCCTCCACCGCGTCAACAATCGCGAGCAGCGTCCGCGCGCGCTTGAGCGATCGATCGGGCGCGAGCTCTCGCGCAAGAGCGAGCAGCGGCGCCGCGCGCGGATCGCCCTTCGGATAGAGCAGGTGGCCAAAGCCCGGCGGCACATCGCCCTTCTTGCGCAGCGCGCGCACGGCTGCACGCGCTTGCTCGGGACCACCCACCTCATCGGCGTAGCGCGCGATGAGCTCGGCCGCGGTGCCATGACGAGGTCCCGATAACGTCGCGAGCGCCGCAGCGACGCACGAGTACGGATCGGCTCCCGTCGACGCAGCAATGCGCGCCGTGAAGCTCGATGCATTGAGCTCGTGATCGGCGAGCAGCACGAGCACGACATCGAGGATCTTGCCGACGCTATCTTCCAACCCGAGTGCGCGCGCCGCGACTACCGCAACGTTTCCGGCGCCTAGTGCGCGTGTCACGGTCGCTGCCGCGAAATCCGGCGACAACGCTGCCGCGAGCAACGGAATCACCGATCGGCCACGCGCGATGATCGAATCCGGCCTGCCATCGTGCCGTTGCGGATCCGCCAACGCCGCAACGTCGATCAAGATTGGCATCACGTCGAGTGGGCGCGCGCCGTATGGCACGAGCCGACCGAGCTGCGCGACCGGCGGCGCGCTGCGTGGCCACATCACCGACTCCTGAGGCAAATATCCCGACCACAACAGCTCCGCGACGTTCTCGAAGCCCACGCCGCTCGCCGCGAGCTCGCTCGCTAGTCGACCGCGATACGCGGGCCCGCGTGGTGTGATCGCAGTAATTGCGGAGTCGAGGACGGGCTCGCCCCAGCGCAAGGCCCCCGCCGCCACGGCGCCGTGTCCAGCTCTCGCATCGCGACGCACACGCAGCCGCTCCAGATCGTCGAGCGCATACAGGCGCGGCCGCCCCTCTTGCCCCGGAACGCTCCGCACGAGCCCGCGGCTGACGTACGCGTACAGCGACCTGAGATGGATGCCGAGATGCTTCGCAGCGGTGCGCGAATCCACCCAACGTTGATCGTCGATTCTACGTTGATCAACCATACGATCCACCATACATCTCTTCCATAGGAGGTGACCATGAGTGAAGCGAAGAGCTCCGGGTTGGACGGGGTCGTCGTCGCGGATACTGCGATCTCACACGTCGATGGCGAGCGCGGTCGCCTTGTCATTGCGGGCAGTGACGTCGAACGTCTTGCCGGCAGCACCGATTTCGAAAGCGCTGCCGGTCAAGTTCTCGCCGCGGGTGGTCTCTCGACGCAGCTGCAAGCGCGAACAACCGTCGGCGGAATTCACGCCGACATCCGCGCGGCCCTCGCGCGCGCTCGCGGTGCGGCATGGGAATGCCTGCCTCGCCTGGGTGACGCGCTCGATGCGCCCGACGCCATGGACGCGCTGCGCGCCGCGCTCGCTCACCTGCGCAGCACACGCGATGACACCGAAGACGCGATCCTCGCGATCGGTGCCGCGCCGGTCTTCGTTGCAGCGTGGAATCGAAAGCGCAACAACGCATCCCCGATCGCGCCATCACCAAACCTCGGTCACGCCGCCGACTACCTGCACATGACCCTCGGTCACGAGCCATCGCGCGATGCCGTGCGAGCTCTCGACGCGTACCTCGTGACCGTGATCGATCACGGCATGAACGCGTCGACCTTCACCGCGCGCGTCGTCACGTCCACGGCATCGGATCTCATCTCCGCCGTGGTCGCGGCCGTCGGTGCCCTCAAAGGTCCACTCCATGGTGGTGCGCCGGGTCCCGTGCTCGATATGCTCGATGCGATCGGTGAGCCCGCGCGTGCCGAGGCCTGGCTACTCGGCGAGCTGGCCGCCGGTCGCCGCATCATGGGAATGGGGCATCGCATCTACCGCGTTCGCGATCCGCGGGCCGCCGTCCTCGAGCGTGCTGTCAAAACGCTCGCCTCCGATCGTCTCGCGCTCGCGCGTGCCGTCGAGCTAGCGGCCGCAAAGATCCTGCAAGAGCGTCGGCCCGATCGTCCGCTCGCCGCAAACGTCGAGTTCTACACCGCGGTCCTCCTCGACGCCGTCGGCCTGCCGCGCGAACAATTCTCGGCGACCTTCGCCGTCGGTCGTGTCGCGGGCTGGAGTGCTCACGTGATCGAGCAACGCCGTACCGGCAGGCTGATCCGTCCCGACTCGCGCTACATCGGTCCGATGCCGTGACCGATACCGCTACGCGACGCGTTCGTCGTGTGCGGCGAGGAACTTGAGTGTCGGTAGCTGCGGCGCTTGCGCGTCGTACTGAGCGAAGAGCTCGGTCGCCGCGTCGATATGCGCGTCGCCGCAGCGCGCGGCGATCAGGTTGACGAGTGTACGCGCACGCGGCTCGCCGACGACTTGCGTCGGGATGCCGACGAGTGTCGTCCACGGCAAGATGCGAAGTGTGGCGCCGCGTGTCGACACAATGTCGACGAATGTCGCGCCATCGAACGGCGCTTCGGATGGCAGACGCCGCGCGATAACGGTCTGAATCGCCTCCCACGCGATGTACTTCACGACGCCGTCTTGGCGCTTCGCCTCGATGCCGACGACTGTCAGTGTCGCGACCGTGACCGCGTACTTGATCGTCGGTCCGCCGAGTCGCTCGGTAATGTCGTCGACCGTCAGCGACGCAAGCTCGTGTGCCGCCATCGCCGTGCGCTCGGTCGCCGCGACGGGCGTCGACGTCGGTGCGCGCTCGGCGGTCGATATCGCGCCGCTCGCCGGCGTCGACTTCGGCGCGCGCTCGGCCGTCGACGTCGGTGCGCGCTCGGCGGTCGATATCGCGCCGCTCGCCGGCGTCGACTTCGGTGCGCGCTCGGCCGTCGACATCGCGCCACTCTCCGGCGTCGACTTCGGCGCGCGCTCGGCCGTTGACTTCGGCGCGCGCTCGGCCGTTGACTTCGGTGCGCGCTCGGCCGTCGATATCGCGCCGCGCTCGGCCGTCGATATCGCGCCGCGCTCGGCCGTCGACATCGCGGCGCGCTCGGCGGTCGATATCGCGCCGCTCTCAGGCGTCGACTTCGGCTCGCGCTCGGCGGTCGATATCGCGCCGACCTCGGGCGTCGACTTCGGCTCGCGTTCGGCGGTCGATATCGCGCCGACCTCCGGCGTCGACTTCGGTGCGCGCTCGGGCGTCGGCATTTGTGTGCTCGGTGACGGCGAGAACGGTGTGCTTGCCGGCGACGACATCGCGGCGAGCTTTGCCGGCAGCGCGGCACGATCCTCTGGCGACATCGGCTCGCTAATGGGTGGCGGTGCGATCGTGCCTGCCACGGGACGCGATACGGTCCTCGCGAACGGCGGAATGGGATCCTTCACCGTTGCCGTCGGGCCAAACGCGAAACTTCCCGATTGGCTATCGATATCATCGAACCCGATCGAGTGAGTCTCGACGGGCTCGCGGAGGCGAATCGCCAGACCGGCTTCGGGCGCGAGCGGAATGATGTGCTTCGCGCGCGGCCGCAGGTTCTTCGTGTCCGCGTGCGTGCGAGCCGGCGGGTCCACGTGCGTGTGAGTCGGCGGGGCCGCGTGCGTGCGCATCGGCGCAGCGGCGGCAGCTTCGCGCGGAATTTGATCGTCAACGGGCCCCGACTCGGGCGGTGGCAGCGGCGGCGGCGATGGCCGCATCGGCAGAATGCGCACGGAGACATCGATCGGCGGCGGCGCTGACGATGCGATCGCTGGGCGCGGCGATGCATCAGTCGGCTGCTTGGGCAGCGGCGTTGTCTGCGGCTTGTCGAACACGACACGCGTTTCGACCACGCGCGATGTTGCCCACGGCTGCGCGAACACACTCGCCGCGAATACGATCGCGCCGACACCGACCCAGAACCACGCGTGAAGCAGCAGTGCAGCGACGACGAGCGCCAACGACACCGCCGAACAAAGCAGCAATATGCGCTGCCCACCCATGCGCGCTTCACACTAACACGCTCGCGCGAATCAACTCGCGTTCAGTTTTGTGGCTACTTTGCAGGCGCTGTATCGACTGTAATGGTGCCGACGTCGAGCGTCTTGCCTGCTTCGAGCACCAGGCCGCGCCTTTGGGTCGGGCGCGGCGGCGTGAGCACGAGCAACGCACTGCGACCAGCCTTCGCTTCGAGGCGGAAGCTGCCGTCGGGATTGCTCGTCGGCGGGGGGCCGGTCATCTCGACCTTCATTCGCCCGTCACCCTCATCCGGAACGATCGCGAGCGGAAGGCCACCGAGCGGCTTGCCTGAAGAATCGGCGAGCTTGCCAACCACGACTGCATTCGCGACGAGCGGCACCTCGACCTGCGCCGCTTGACCCGGCACGACCTTGACCGTCGCGCGACCGTTGCCGGCACTCGACGTGACGGTGACGGTGTAATCGCCTGCATCGACGCGAGCGAACGAGAACGTGCCGTCCTTTGTCGCGAAGTCGCGTTCCGCGTCGGTTGGGCCTTCGATCTCGACGTGGAACGACGAGGGCACGCCCGTCGGCGCGCGAACGACGCCGCGTAGCTCCGTGACGCCGAGCGCCTTGATCTCGATCTGCGCGTCGGGCACGACACGCGTCGCGCGACCACGCACCTTGCCGGCCTGCGCTTCGGCGACGACCGTGAACGGAATGCGCGGCAAGCCGGTCAGCTCGAACTTGCCCGTGCTGTCGGTGAGAGCAGGGGCGAGCGTGTTGGATTCGCCGCCGTCGTCTTCCACGCGCATCGTCACCATGTGCGACTCGCCATCCTCGCGGCCCATACCCTCGATCATCGAGCCGAGATCTTGGTGCAGCGAGACCCACGCATCGGCGAGAGGTTTGCCATCGGCACCGACGACAACACCGCGGATCACGCCATCGGGGCGGTCGACGGTGAGCGAGACACCGGTCTTGTGCTCGCTCGCCGCGACGGTGACCTTCGATTCCGTCTTCATCGGCAGCGGACGACCGCGATCGAGCACGCGCAACCGATACGTCGCCGCGGCGAGACCGCGGATCTCGAACTCGCCGCTCGCGTTCGCGAGTGCTTGCATGCCACTCGTCACCATGCCGTTGACGATCATCGTGTGCTCGCTATCGCCCTTGGGCGTTGCCATGACCGAGACGCCCGCGACGGGCTTGCCCTTACCATCGACGACGCGACCGGCGATCGACGCACCGGGTTTGACCTCGACGACGACGTCGCCCATGCCGGCCTTGGCATCGATCGACTTCGTGCCTTGCTCGCCATTGGGGCAACGCGCTTTGACGTCGTATGCGGTCTCGTGCGCGGGCCCGAGCGAGAAGTTGCCATCGGGGCCTGTCGTTTCAGCGCCCATCATGATCATCGGCATGTCACCGGCACGCCCGGGGCGGCGCTCGTCGGGGACGAGCTCGACCTCGCAGATCTGACGCCGCTCGACGTGACCTTTGATCTCGATCCCGCGCCGCACGTTGACCTTGATGCCATCGACGTCCTTCGTATCGATCTCGACGCGCGTCGGGCCCGCAGGGAGGAAATTATCGCCGCGCCCGATCAGCATGTACGTACCGGCGGCGAGACCCTCGATCGCGAACACGCCCTTCGCGTTCGACGTGGCGGACGTGTCACCTCGGTCGGGACCGAACGCGCTGACCTCGACGTTGGGCGCCGGTGCACCGTGCTCGTCGACGACGATGCCACGCACCACGGGCGAATTGCCGACGAGGATCTCGACATCCGTGACTTGTTCGGCAACACCGATTCCGATCACCGTCGGCGAGTGCGAGGCGAGGCGAGCAGCGCGCGCGCCGAGCTCGTACGCACCCGGGCGCAGACCGGTGATCCGAAAGCGACCGTCGTTGCCCGCCGTCACGCGATGGCGCGCGCGTTCACCGAGCATCATCGCCGGCGCGTCGCGCTCGGCGATCACCATGGCACCGGGAACGGGCTCGCGCGTGTGCTCGTCGCGCACGACACCTTCGATCACGCCGCCCGGTACGAGCTGAAAATCCGCCGTCGCGCCATTCGCGCCGACATCGACGTAACGCGATTGCGGCGCGTAACTCGACTCGCTCGCCGCGACGAGGAGCTGGCCCTCCGCAACGGTGAGCTTGTATTTGCCGTCGGTCCCGGTGAGCGTCGTCGCGACCGCATCGCTCGGTCGTGCGAGACCACCGAGCTTCGCGGCATCGATGCGCGCACCAGGAATCGGTCCGCCGCTGACGTCGGTGACGGTGCCCGTCAGCGTGCGCCCGCCGGCAGCGAGCTTGATCTCGATGTTGACCGTCTCGCCGGCGTGGAGCTCGCGCGGCGCGACGGCAGCAGGCTCGTGGCCATCCGCTGCCGCGCTGACATGCCACGTGCCGGGTTCGAGGCCTTCAGCTCGCGCGACACCATCGCGCCCGGCCTGTGCAACGGTGACCTCGCCGCGGTCGCGCTCGAGGCGAACGGTTGCGCCCGCGATCGGTCCCTTCGCATCGCTCACGGTGACGACGAGCCGCGCCGGCTCGACCTTGTCGCGCGGCACCGCCGCCGAATGCGCGGAGCCTTGCGTCGCGGCGGCTTTGCTCGCCGGTCTATCACGGCCGCGCAGCCACAACACCGCGCCGATCGCAGCAACAACAACGACGATCGCGATCAAGATCCCCCGGGTCTTCGTCATGCGGCCCTCCAACCATCGCACTCGGCGGTGAATTCCCTAAAATAGAACGCATGCGCGTGCGGGCTTTGTGCATCGTTGCTGTCGCAGCCTGTCGCGGCCCGGCGTATCACGTGTCGATTCCGACGAGCTACGAAGTCGGTGAGGACGCGACGGTCGCGATCGAAGTCCGCGAGATCAGCAAGCAGCCGGCGGAAATCATCATCACGCGCCCCGATGGCTCGAAGCTGCAAAAACCCGCGGAGCTCGACGCGAAACATTCGCGCGTCAAGTTCGGCACACCGCTCGTCGAGCGCACGAGCGAGCCAACGTTCACGCAGGTTGGCCCGTACAAGATCGAGCTGAAGTCCGGCGCGCAGACACTCGCCTTCCAACAGATCACGATCGAGACGGATCGGTTGACAAAGATTTTCACGACGGAGCCCGTCGCCGGGTTCGGGCCGGTCGTTCGTTACACGCGCCCGCGTCAGGACGGCACGCAGCACTGGATGACCTACGGTGCGATCTACGAGCGACTCGAGGGCCGCGAGACCGACATTCACGTCGTCATCGAGGCGGCGGGCCCGAATGTCGAGCTCGCGTTCAAGCGCTATGAAGAAGAAGGAACGCTCGGCGTGTTCGAAAACAGCAACGTGCGCTTGTACGAGCGTACGGGTGAGGTGTCGACGAGCTGGCGGTCAGGCGAGCGCGTCGTCGTGATTCGCGCCCGCGCGGCTCGCGATCTCGATCGACCGTTCGTTCGCGCGTTCCTCGCGAAGTACCCGAGCCAACTCAAGGGCCATTAAATCACTGCAGCACGATCATCGCGCCGCCGACGGAGTCGTCGGTTGCGCCGAGCATCACCGTGCGAGTCTTGCCGCCACCGTTGACCGTAACGTTGATCAACGTATCCGTGTAGATCATGAACAGGCCGCTTGGGCCCGTGCCGGTCTGATCCGCGCGTACCTTCACCGCACCCGTGCCGCCGACGTCAGGCGGATCGATGTAGACGACCTTCGCGTGTGCCGTATCGGCGCTGACCGTCGCGCCCGCGATCGGCGTCTTCGGGGCGCCGTTCGTCCACACCGATCCATAGATCACGCCCGGGAACTTCGTTTGCGTCGTGGCATCGATGCTCGGCGTCGCATCGATGATCGCGCCATCGATCGCCGCGAGCTCGACCTCGCCGGCCGTTGCGTCTGCGCACACCGGCGTGCCGCCGATCGCGCAGCTCGTGCTGCCTCCGGTCACATTGAGACCGTCGAGCGACAGACAGGACTTCGGTCCGACTTCAGTGAGCGCATCGAACACCGCGAGCCCGTTCGTCCCGGGGCCGCCGCTCAGCCCGCCGTAGTAATCGACGCCCTTGCCGAACAGCTTTGGGATCAGCGTGCCCGTGTAGAGGCCACCCATGCCGTCGGGATACGTCATCGCGGTCGCACAACCGGCGCTGCTGCCGTTCGCGATCAGCGCGAACATGTCGACGACCCGCCCCTTCATGGTCTTGCGCGACGCGCAGTTGAGGTTCGGCGTCGCCTCGACATCGATGACATCCTGGCCGATGTACGCGCCGCGCGCGAAGAACGCGAGGTCCGGCGTGTAGTACGGAGTTTCGTCGCTCTGTTTGCACGCGACCGGTCCGGACCAACCGAGCACCGAGATGCCACTGAGCCCGCTATCGGGAATGTCGAGCGTGAACTGGCCACGAATCGCATCGCGGATCGCGGTCAGCGTCGACTTGCTTGCCGTCATGTCGATGCACGAGCGCGTGAAGTCGTTGCGATCCTGCAAGTAGTTTGCGCCGAGAGCGCGAACCTCGACCGCCGTGACGCACGACGTGTCGAAGCGATCGGCGTTGGCCGGCAGCTGAAATTGCATCTCGACAACAGGTTCTGCGCACGCGGCGGTCACCAGAGCGAACGCTGCAAGCCTCATTAGAACCCCCGCACAGATGTTGGGTCTCGCGAGACGTACTCGTACGTGGCGAAGCCGCCGACGGCAACCGCGCCGACGGCAGCCCACACGTACCAGCGCTTGTACCAAGGCGTCGGCGCTTCGGCCGCCGGGCGTTGCGTGATGACGATCGTGTTGACGTCGACAAGGTTCTCCGGATCGAGCGCGGCAACGATCTCACGTGCGATCGCAGCCGACGACAGGTTGCGCTCGAGCTCGAGCTGCTTCGAGACCTTCTTGCTATCGACATCATAGAGTCGCGCGAGGACGCGGTCGTCATCGCCATCTTCGATCACGAGGATCCGCGAGTGGCCCGTGAGCTTCGCGAGTGCCCGCGCGCGCTTGAGGCGAACCTTGCCGGCGGGCGCAGCCGCAGTCGCATCGACGAGACGCGCGGCGCGGTCGAGCGTCGTTTCCTCATCGAGGTTGATGTCGATGCGGAACACTTCATTCGGCTTGATATCGACGAGCTCGGCGTACGGCTTGCGCTTCGTCGCCGTGATCATGACGAGGTGAATGCCGACGGGCAGCGTGACCTTCTCGTTCGCGGGCTTCGTGTCGACCCCGTCGATCGAGATCGTCGAGTCGTTGGGATCTGTATCGACACGCAGCGTGCCGGTCTCGGTGGTCTCGACCTTCGCGCGCTTGATGATGCTGCGCATCGGCGGCGACACGAGCTTCTTGTCGACGGTCCACGCCGGATTGAAGCGATAAGCGGCGCGAAACCACCGCATCGCTTCGTCGCGCTGGTTGAGCTTGATCGCGATCATGGCGCGCCACTGGCTGAGCTCGGCGAGCGCCGGCACCGGATCGCGGCCGACGACTTGCTCGAGGATGCGCGACTCGTCGTTCTCGATGATTTTCAGCGCGAGCTCCCAATCGCCGTTTGCGTAGGCATCTTTGATCGCGTCGATGTCGGCGACGAGCGCGTTGCGACCGTCGAGCGTTGCCTCGAGCGGCCCGGAGAGCTTGACGAGCAAATTGCGCGAGTCGAGCACGCGACGCAGCCGCGAGATCGGCCCCAAGCTGCCGAGCTTGGGTGCTGCATTGACGACGACAACCCTCTGGTCGTCATCCTCGCTCTCGCCAGCGCGTGCAGTCGCGCAAGCAAGGACGATGGCAATTACCGCTGTGGTTCGCATATCCTCTCCGCGATATCGATCGTCAGGCGCGTCGTTTGGTTCGCCACGATCGTCACCTGACACGAGAGCGTCTTGTAATCGGGGTTGGTGAGCTTCACCGTATGGCGACCAGGCGGTAGCTCGAACTTCGCGCCGGGCACATCGCCGCGCTGCGTGGCGACGATCGCCGATGCCCATGGCGAGTCCATGATGTTGTTCACGCGCAAATACCCGGTGCCGCTCGCGGCCTTCTTCGCCGGCTTTTCGAGCGAGCGAACTTTGCGCCGCGGCGTCTCGTCGCGCGTCGCATCGTCTTGCTCGTCTTGCACAGCCGCTGGCTCTTCGGATGTGGGCGCAGGCGTCGGCGCGGCAGCGGGCGCCGGCGCTGCTTGCGTCGGCGCGATCGTCGGCGCAGGCGTTGGCTTCGGCGGCGGCGCCGGCATCACGATCGGTACAAGCGGCTTCGCCTCGTCGGCGGCCGAGTCGCGCGATGAAGCGAGTTGGATCGCGATCGCCGCGATGACTCCGACGACTGCCGCGATCCCGAGCACGGCGAACGTCCACTTGTTGCTGCGACCCTCGCGCAGGTCCATGACCTGGCTCACCGTGCTGCCGCCATGCACCGATGCGAGCTCGGGGCTCGGCAACAGCGCCGCCGACAGCCGGTACGCGTTATAGGGATCCGGCGGCGTGCCATCGGGACGCGGCGCGCGATACGGCTCCGGCGCAGGTCCACCGATGTGCAATTCGATCGTGCGCGCGCCCGAGCTCGGTATTGGCACCGGCACCGGCGTCTTCGCACGCGGCAGCTCGATGATGTTCGTGCCCTTGTTATCGGTGATGTCCATCGTCTCGACCGAATCGGAGACGCCTTCGGCGATCACCGGCGCCGAGCCGCGATGCGACTGACTGATCAGCGACCGCGTCACGATCGTGACGGGGCGATCGGTAACCTGCGTGCGCGGACCGGTGCTGCTGCCAACGGGTGAGATCTCGCGAATCGCCTGCGCGAGGTCGCTCGCGCCTTCGCGCCAGCCATTCGCGAAGCGCTCGTCGACAAGCGCGTCGATCATGTGCTGCATGCGCGAGTAGCGATCGCGCGCGTTCTCCGCGAGTGCCTTCATGCAGATCGCATCGAGCCCCGGCGGCACGTGCGCGTTGATCACGCGCGGCGGTGCGAAGCGAATCGGTCCGCTG
>Ga0070698_100003316_pt1 | contig 17711 bp, 18 predicted proteins | sample KBSK1502metaG_FD_65477 | JGI IMG/M metagenome (GOLD analysis project Ga0070698, IMG submission 65477) | Corn, switchgrass and miscanthus rhizosphere microbial communities from Kellogg Biological Station, Michigan, USA - KBS K1-50-2 metaG | ecosystem: Host-associated > Plants > Roots >...
GGGAGGCTCGAAGCAGGAGTGGCGGCTCCGATGATCTCTTCGACAGTGAACTGCAGATATGCACTGGCCGCGACTCCAGGTCCAAGTTCGTATCCGATGGCGCGAGCCAACTCGAGCACCGAGCGCCGCTCGGTGGCGGTCCTGAGGAAACCTTCATTGGCAATCCGTTCCTCATAGAAAGTCAGAACATCCGCCACCACCGCCCAGGCATCGAGCAAGGCGATCGAAGGATCATCCAGAGCGCGAGTCGTCAGAGTTGCCAGCGGCTTTGCGCCCTGATTGGGACCATCGGGAATCGTCACGGAATGGATCTCATCGAGCAGGCGCTGCAGAAAGATTCCGTAGCTCCCAATGCGGTACGCGAGCGCGCTAAGACCTGGACGATTGAACAAAGTATTCAAGGACGGCCCCGGTGCGCAACATCCGCACGAGTTCAAGATGGGCGTGCTTCCGTTGCTCATAGGCCCCCTTCCATTAAGAAGTCGATCTTCCCGTTTTCTGGCTGGCTGGGATCGTTATCGAGGCGCGCAATTTCGAGACGCGCCATTGCGATGCGTCCGGCTGCAGTTTCACCGTGCGACACTTCGCCCCAGCGCAGAAAGTGATTTGGGGAAGGAGGAGTGTCGTTGGTGTCAACCCATCGCACGCCTTGTACTCCCATCGCGGTCGACACAATCTGGCTCAAGTAGATAAATTGTCCGAAGGTGAAGTTATCGGGATGGAAGAAGCCCAGCCGTCCGTCAGGCAGGACACGATTGCTGAACACGTCGAGCAGTGCCGATTTCACGGTGCTGCGGAAATATCCCGGCGCCACGCAAACGCTGAAGATAATATCCAGCGGAATAAACTTGGGAGCTTCGATCTCGAGGTCATATCCCGCGAGACGAAATTGCTCCAGAAAGTCGCGGACGCGGTTGCGGAACGCATCATCGACGGCTTGGCCTCGCCGGCGGTCGACGGTCACGAACATGGTGTACCAACTGCCGGTCCAGCGCAGCGTGGCGCGGGCCTTCGCAACTTCGGGATCACGCTGAGCAACATCCGCGTAATCTGCTTCCGTAACCGCGCGTTCCTGCGAGCGGAAGGCCCATGGCGCAAACGAGCGTACTTCGTCGAGAGTCTCGGGATCGATTCCGCCCTGCGCCGGCAACGGATTGCGCACAGATACAATGCCGGTCAGTGGCTCACTTGCGGTGGTAACGACATGAGCGATGGCTTCGGCGCCGACATTCCCGGCGGTTCCGTTCCCCGTGCGGTAAGTAGCCTTCAACCCGCTGCTCGGATTGCTGCCCAGAATCCCGTCTCCGAAGCGCAACGTTGCCGTATCGTCGTTCCTCATTTCCACGACGAAATCCAAGGCGTTGTTGCTGCTGCTCAAGAGGTCGCGACGTGGCGTCCATGTGCTTCCGTTTTCTCCCAGCGTGATCGCAGGCAAAGCCTGACGCGCATCCTGGATCAAGATCCCTGCCGCCGGTTGCTGGCGCGCTTGATGGTCGTCGTAGAGAACTCGGAAGGTCAGGCCGGGATTATGCAACTCAGGCCGATACGGGCCAGAGATCGCGCCCACGTCTGGGAGCGTCTCCACAGGCTCTGAAAATCCATGGTCGGCGAGCGCGATGTTGCCGCGTGCAACGCTCAGGTTGGGAACCGCCGCAGTCCCGATAACCGCTGAGATGCAGAGCGGGAACGGCAGCGCGTCGGCCGGATCCCATGCGATCTCAACGATGTTGGTATGGTTGAGTGGATCTTGCCTTCCGGCGAGAACGCTCGTGAGCCGCACAACGTGACGGTGAGTCGGAATCGCGTCCGCCGCGAACCCGGTAGCCGATCCCAGAATCTCTTCGAAAAGAAGCAAATCGCCAACCTGGAGCAGGCCTCCGGCCCCGTTGTCCTCCAGCGTGGCCTTAGTCGCTCCCTGCTGCAGGCAACATTGCTCGTCGCTCCAGGTGTAGAAATTGATCTGGTTCAGTTCGATGTGCGCCGTAATATCAAGTAGGGTTTGAAAGGCCTGTGAGCCTTGCGTTATTGCCGTTTGCTCCTGATCGTCAGCGATCCGGCCACGAGGTGCGTTGGTCTGAGTAAGGAGCGTTGTCCCCCGTGGAACGGGCTGCCCCACTCCAACATCTGCCTGGAAAAAGACGAATGCCCGCGCGTTGCAGCCGTCGTGCATGAAGTAGTCGAGCAGACGGGCATGGCGACGAACGGAAATTCTCTGGCGGGCCGTTCCCAGATAGGCCTCGGTCGCGACCGCATCCTGGTTGTAGCTCAGTTGGTCGCCCGCATACGCCAGCAATTCCACCAACGCGATGCCGATGTCGGCAGGATTGCGTTCCTGCCAATCGGGCATGATGAGCGCCATGCGATCGAGAATCAACCGCCGGAAACTGGCGTAATCTTTCGCTAGATAATCGATCTGCGGCGCCGGAAACAGCGGCGGAGGACACGCACCCACTGGCTTGCAGTCAAAGTCGCTGGGGCATTCCACCTTGAAGGTGAACTCGACAGACGAGAGTTGTGGATCAAAGCCGGGGGGAGGATCAGGATCATTTGGACCTGTAACGATGCTGAGCGTGTAAGTCGAGTAGTCTCCCGAAGCGCTAACCGGTACCGTCAGCACATTGTTGGTGGCGTTGACGGGTAGCACCTTAATTCCCGCAATTCGTACTCCCCCCGAAATCACGATGCTTTCGGCGGTAAGCGCGGGCGCAGGTGAAGGAGGTACCGCATTCGGCGATCCCGGAAGATTGAACAGGAAGTGGACGGTCAACGTCTTCTCGTCAGCCGACGTGACCTCGAGAAAATCGATGCCGTTGAGCACAGGGTTGCCACTGCCGTCGACTGCGTCCAATACCTCAGCGCGTCTTCGCAAACTCCGGCAAAAATACTGCGTGGCCATTCTCAAATCTCCCGCGAAAATTGCGCAGTCTGGACCTGCTGGTCGGTCCGGATCACATACTGCACGGTCACGTGTAGCGTGCTGTCGAGGGCATCCACCTGTACCGCCTGCAATTGAATGCGGTCGCCCAGCACCTGCTGCAGTGACGCTTGCAATGTGAATTGCAGAGCCGCCGCCAGTTCGGTGCTGTTCGGCTCGAAGACCATTTGCAACAGGCCGCTTCCGAAGTCCGGACGGTTCACCCGCTCGCCGGGATTGGTAAACAGTAGTTGCTCGATCATGTCGCGGATGTGGTCCTCATCGTCCGTGGCGGCGGTGCGCCCGCGCCCGTCGATGCGAAATGGAAAATCAATATTCATTCGATCCTCACGTCCCGAGCACCCTGGCCTGGGTCACGGCAACGATCAATGGAGTTCCTGTCGGCACACAGATTGCTTGACTGTCCATCAATAAGACAGGCATTCCGTTGGACAGCACTCGAAATGAGCCGGTGATAAATTGTGCGGTGACACACGGGCCATTCGCTGCAATCGGCGGTGGCAGCGCACAGCCTGCAATCACGTAGGGAGTGGGCATATTCACAATCGGCTGGCCGCTCACCAGCACGCGTGGGTTGGGCGCCGTCGGTTGTGCCTGACCGCCATGTGCGCAGAGCACCATCGCACCCACATGCACGAGAAATCCTGGCACGGCTCCCCCTTCCCCTGGCCAGCCCACGACCGCGTTCCTAAGTGATCACCATCGCCCCTTCATTGATAGTCACCGTCGGCCCGACCATGATGATGCTGGCACCCTTACCGTTCTGGATGTAAATGCCGGTGTCATTGACGATCAGCATCGCTCCAGTCGTGCTCTTGAGCATGATTCCTCCCGTCGGACCCGGCAGATCGCTGATGACAATTCCGTTTTGTAGCGTGGTCTGAAGCGTGATCCCGGCCAGCGCGGGTGGCACCAAGTGCGACAGTGCCGGAACTTCCGCTGCCGTGCCCCAGAAACACCCGGTCCAAATGGGATAATCCGGATCGCCCTGCTCGAACTCCACCCACACGCTGGATCCAATGGGCGGCGCGGTGAACATGCCCATCTGAATTCCTCCCACCGGCAGCGCCGGCAAGGCCCAACTAGTGGGCACGAAATTCGACACATCCGGCACAATCACCTGGATGCGTCCGATCTGCAGCGGATCGATGTTGTTAATCACCGTGCCACGAAACTTGCCATAGAACTTATGCCGCCCCAACGCGCCTTCCACAAAGTCAGCCAAGCCTGTGACATCGGAATCCGAATCATTACTCATACGGGAACCCTCGAAAATGTGGATAGAAGCCCATTGCGGGCTACGGTGAAATTCTGCTTGTACTCACCCCGTTTAATGTTGTGCGTAACACTCTTCACGAAATACAGTCCGTCGAAGGCTGGACCCGATCCGCGAATGCCTACGAGGTGCCGCGCTTTAAGCACTCGCCCGTAGCGCAGCACGTCGAGCGATCCCGTGGCGCTGACCGCGTCGGAGGTCTTGGCAGCTTTCGCGAGTCCAATCAGCGCCGCCTGCACCGCAGAGAGCCTCGCCGTCGCGTGCAGCCAGCGAATTTTCTTCGGAATCGGCGGGATGACGCCCAGCGGAGGATTGAGCGGAGTGATGTCCGGAATCGGAATCGGAATCGGAACTTTGATCGCCGGATCGTAGATCAGAAGTATCGGCAATTCTTTGTGCTCGCTGTCGAACGCGAAGTTCATCGACTCCACGTTGGTGTACGCATCCATGTCGAGGTTGAGCGCACCCTGCGGAAGCCCAACCTTCAACTCCGGCCCCCAATAAGCAATGCTGGTGCCCGGCACGGGCGTCGGCTCAACATAAAAGGTGTAACCAACGTCGTCGGCTAGTGCGCGGATATACTGCAGATCGGTTCCTTGATGCCTTGGAATGCGGTTCGTGGGAATCGGCACATCGATCATGATGCTGGGAATCACGATTGGCGCGACCCCGAAGATCGCGTACTTCGCCAATGCCAGAAGGACGCGCGCCTCCGGGGGCATAGCGGGATACGGTAGGCCTGTGAGATCGATGTAATCCATCACGCGCGTCAGATCTTCGCCGGAAATTGTCAGCACTGGAGATTCGCTGCTCGATCCCGGCGTGATCTGGTGATCCGTCATCACTCCGTCAATCAGAACCTGTGTCGATCCCCCAATGGTGACGAATATCACTACTCGAACCAGCGGAATCTGCGCGCCGCCGGCTAGCATGAAGATGGTTTGCAGGATTGACTTCTTATCGATCGTGAACTTCAACTGAAAGACGCTCGGCCCGTCGGTCTTGTTGGTTACCTCGACACTGGTCAGTGCATCCAGAACCGGCTTCGATACCGGCAGAGGCACGGCTGGCCCAATCATCAGCGTCAGATTGATTCCGCTAAACATTTTGTGTTCCCGGAATTCCTTGCGGCAGACAAATGCGCAAAACTCGGCCGATGACTGCCGTCAAATCTTCCGCGCGCATCGCGCGATTGGCATCGGCGATCCTCCAGAACAACTCCGGATCACCGAGATATCGCGCGGCCATCACATCCAGCCGATCGCCTTGCACGACGGTGTGCTGCTGCAATTGCGCCAACTGCTCGGGCTGCGGTACAAAGCGGCGCTGCACGTACGCGATCGTGCGTCCGTCCGCTGTCGTAAGCGTTGAAGTCGCGATTCCGAGATAGCGGCTGTTCGGGGCAAACAGGCTGGGGAGCACGCCCGCCGATTGCAAGAGCGAATTGAGAGACGGCATCATCGTCGCCGAGGTCATGGAATGCCTCCGATTCCCAGATCACGAAAAGTCCCGCCCTGGCTCAATGCCGACAGCCTCTCCTTCTGCTGCTGGTAGACCATAAAAAGATTTCCGCCTTTCTCGTCGAATCCCAGATCGTCGATGCTTAATACGCGCATCCCAAGGCTCACCTTGGCCCGAATGGGATTCAGCGTGGCGTCAAACGCTTCTTCAGTCACGCTGAAATCCGTAATGCGCACCGGCACCACACGATTCTTACTCCAGACAAAGAGCGTCAGGGGAGATTCCATGGGAGCGATTTCCAGCACGCCTGACTGCGCCAGCGAGTTGTTGCTGAGCAATTGGCTGCTGGATGGATAAATGATGGTTTCGAGCGCCGCCAGTTGCGGATAAATACCCGCCTGTACTGCAGTCGGATTCTGATCGGGAAATTCCAGTTGATCTGTGGCATCAATCTCCGCGTCCAGCTTGAACGTCTCGACCGGCGGCCCGATCAACCGCAGTGCTTGCGAGCGATTCTTGCTGGCCTGGTCGACCGCCTGCACCTGCAGGGACCGCGTGAGCGTGTCCGGGTTGTATTGCAGCGTGATGATGCGCTGCACTGCTCCGCTGGTCGAATCCAGCAGAACAATGCCGCCTTTCAATAGCCGCGGTGATCCAGGAAATGTGCTCATCAAAAATCTCTCTCTTCTCAAATTAGGGATTCTGGGGTGTTGCGAAAACGCGAGCCAACACTTGCCGGTCGCTGGGATTTACATCGGCCCCGGCTCCGCGGTCACCGCAATTGTGGATCCCGGTGCTAATGGCCGGGCACTCCGGCGGGGAACCCGGCGGATCGGCGATGCGGATGCCGAGGATTCCCCTCTGCATCAATGCACCGGCCACAGATAGCGCCCGAAACCTTCCTAGTTCCTGGTTGTGCGTCTTCGGACCCTCCACCGAAGCCTTGCCGGTAAGCTGTACCGAGAACTCGAGTCCTTTCATCATCCATGCAACCAGGCTCTCGAGACTCGACTGGCCCGCTTCGGTGAGGCTGCCACCCAGCGCCTTGCCGCTCGTCACTGCGCCAGGCTGGTTGTGTTTGAAATAGATCGGGAAGTCCATCGTTAGCGGTGCGGAAAGCTGCTTCTCGAGTCCCTTCGTAACCTGTGACCCGGGAGTCACCCCCTTGTCCCCACTTGCGCCAGGCATCTTCGCCGCAGGCAGCGCCGGGAATTTTTCGCATTCCGTACCATGGGCCGATGAATCCGCAGGGCAGCATCGACCAATGCTGGTTAGCCGATAGGGAGGACAACAGCCCACATCCACGGAGGTACCGGGACAACACATCCCCGTCTTCAACATCCGCCAGCCGATCGCGCATTTCATATTTGCCTTCGGATCCCCTTTAGGACCGAAAACCTTGTAATAAGCCTGGTTGACGTCCTCGAGCGAAGGCGCCGAGATTGGCCCGGGAATGACTGGCTTTATATCGAACCTGTCAAAAATCGGGATCGGTATCAGAGGAGGTGCCTCTTTCTTCGGTTTATCGTCGTCCGGCTGTCTCCGCAGCTGCGGCCTCTCGTGGGCAGATTGCGCATGCATCGCGTGCGAACTCACCGCCGGCGAGCCTTTCATGACGACGCTTGCGACTACGTCTGCCTCGTGTTCTGCGGAATCTTCGGCTGTTCCGATCTGCAGGCCCGACCTTGAGACGGGAGCATTTCCACTCATTCCTTGCTGGACCACGTGAGCCAATTCATGAGCGAGAAGTTGCGCCCCCGCATGCGTCGTGGGAGCGAAGCGATTCGGTCCGAACACAATCTCACTGCCGACAGTGTAGGCAGCCGCGTTGACCTGGAGCGCCGAGCGCGCCGCCGAGTCGTCCCTGTGCACCCGCACCTTACTGAAGTCATGTCGGAATCGTCGCTCCATGCGGGAACGTGTGGTTACATCCAGAGGTTGGCCGGGCGAGTTCAGGACTTCGTGGACAATTGGTGGCGCCATTTCTGCCACTTCAGGGCCTCGGCCAAGACCCATGTCAAGGCCGAGCGATCGTGACCTGTTCTGGCGGCATTCGGCGCACTCCTGCCCCACGGGAGCGTGCTGTCGACAAGCACAGTGGCGGCGCAAAACCATTCCCGGTGCTGGCAAGGAGGCCGCCTCGCTGTATGTTTGTGAACTCACATTCATTCTGTTTCGCACGCCTCCATCTCAGTCGTTCCCTTCGCTCACAACTCAGACTCTGTTACGCGACAGTTGATCAGCCAGACTGTTTGGCGCGTCGTTTCCGCTACACCGCCCGTCCGCCTGCACCCACCGGCTGTTGCGCGAAAATTGCATCGAGCAGCGGCTGGGCTTGCTCCCACGTAAAGACCCTCGCCAGCCGCACCAAAATGGCGAGAGACCGCGTGAGCGTGTCGGGGTTGTATTGCAACCTGATGATGCGCGGCACCGCCCCGCTGGTCGAATCCAGCAGTACGATGCCGCCTTTTAACAACCGCGGTGATCCGGGAAATGTGCTCATACCGTCTCTTTCATAAGTGCTGTCTCTGCCCCTGTGGTTTCGAATCCATCCGCAATCCTTCCCCCATGGGCTTCGACGGGGGGATGTAATACCAGACCTCAACCCGGCGGTTTCTCGGTTCAGTTTCAAACGCATCGTCTGCCGCGGTGACAGTCAGTTCAGAATGGCCGTTGTGATTGCTGGACTGTTGGACTACGTGGGCGAGTTCATGAGCAATCAGTTTCTGTCCCGTGCCGCCGCGCGGATCAAAACCTCCCGATTCGAAAACAAGTTGATGACCCACCGTGTAAGCCAAGGCATTCACGGCTCGGGCCGACGCGGCAGCCCTCTCGTCCGTATGTATGCGCACTCTGCTGAAGTCAAGCCCAAATCGTGGTTCAAAGAATGACCGCGTCTTTTTGTCTAAGCGCTGTCCGGGCGAACTTAAGACCCCATGCACCATCGGTGGCGCCACGGCTGGCCCGGCAGCAGCAGACTCCTTTCGACGTATCTGTTGGTTCTTGCAGGCCTCGCACTGCTCTCCAGACCCCGAATGCTGCCCACAGCTACACTTGCGCTGCAATATCGCACTATTGGTGTACAGCAGACCTGTGGGTCCCGAACGAATCGGCTGACCGGATTGTTTGCAGAGGCTTCTCATTTTTTCTCCTCTCCTTTGCTCGAAGATGGCGGTGGTTGCGGCATGGGAGGAGCATCCAGCAGCGCGCCAGACCGCACCAGTCCCGGCGCAATATTCTTGGCAAAATCGTCTTTGCTCGGAACACTCGCACCGGCGGCGACTTTCTTAATCTCCCCGGTCGTGATGTTGACCGGCGTTGTACTGCCGGTCGGTGTGAACTTGTCTGCTCTGAAATTGCGGATAATGTAGAAAGCACCTAACTCGTGGTATTGCCGGTCGGGCATGGTCCGATACTTATATAGCTGGTGACACACCACACTGCACTGTTTCTTACCGCTGCCGTCAAGCAGGCTCGTGTCAAATCTCGCGCGGTGAAAGTCGACGAAGGTGTCTGGGCCATCTGGAATTTCGGTGCCTGTGTGAGCATCGCCCACAGGTCTCTTGTACTGATTCACCTGAAAGCACCGGTCTCCTGTACAGAAGGGCGTGGGGGCTGCTGGACACGTATTGGATACTTCACTGAGAGACTCTTTCGTGCATTCCTCTCGTTTCTGTTCTTCGGTGTAGTCTCCCGGCGGCATTAGCTGCATCAGCGATACATCGGCGATGTAGGTCAAATACTTTTTCTTGTCTGCCTCATTTTTCAGATTGGCATGTCCGAGTGCGTGAGTTTCTTTCAGCGAAATTCCAGTTGGAATCTTGCGTTGCACTACCCTCCCTGCATTGAGCTGAGAGACCTGCAACGCTCGTCCGGCATTCTCTGGAATTGTGTCCCGACCAGTAGATATGCGCTCTGCTTCCTCTTCTTCCTTGCTGCCGCTCTCGGCCAGAGATAGAGCATGGTAAGAACCGTCATGATTCCCCTGTTGCAGCACATGCGTCAGTTCGTGAGCTAGGAGTTGTCGGCCCATTTGGCTCTCCGGCGTGTATTGTCCCGCTCCAAACACAAGGTGGCGACCGACCGTGTATGCCAGCGCATTGACACTGCGGGCTGATGCAACGGCTCGGCCGTCAACGTGAACCCGTACCCGGCTGAAATCGTGACCGAAACGCGGCTCAAAGAAGGAGCGGCTACCACGATCAAGGGGCTGCCCCGGCGAGCGCAGCACATCGTGCACGATGGGTGGCACGCTCGGCGGTGCGCTCTTCTCCGCACGCCGCTGTAATGTCGCCCTCTTGCACTCCTCGCATTCTCCGGACAGTCCCAATCCTCCTCCACAAGCACACTTGCGCTGCAGCAGACCTGTCCCAGCCGGCGTGCGCGAGGGGCCATGGGGATTCAACCAACTCTGCCCCCAGCCGCGGGCGTGGCGGAGCGCTAGCGTCGCAGGTGAAATGGCGTTTACATGAGAACGTAGGTCCATCATTACGTTTTCGCGACGTCGACGATCGTCACATCCTTGCCCGCATGCGTTCCCTTACGGAAGGTACGGGTGATCAGGTGCCGGCCAATAACCTTCCCGTCGCACGAGTATTCCTGCTTGCAGGAGGTTTGGCATGAGTTCAAACCGGCGGGGTTTCGCGTTTTGTCATGGAGGAAGCTTATGGTTGTGGAACGGGACCGGTGAAAATCATAAAAACGGTTTATCAAGCCCGGTTGCGCTGGTTGGACCGACGAGCCTTTTGTGGGCGCACCAACGGTAAAGGGTGGTCCCCCTTCGCACGGTCCCGGCCTGGTCAGAGTCGAAGGGCACGTACCGGGAACCTCGGTCAGTGATTCAGCGATTTTCGTGCCATCCCAGGTCCGTTGGTCGGGACGCACGCGCATCTTCGCCATGATTCCGTAGGCTGACAGGTAGCCGGCAGAAAGCGCGCCGGGTGTCAGATCCACCCTGGCTTCTACCTCGGTCGACGTTGGGCATGGCAGCGCCAAGCCCTGATACTTGATCTCTGCATCGGAGGGGCCGACTCGATCGCCAGACTTGTCCGCTCCGCTCAGCGGAAGCCCTTCGCGGCGGCGAAAATCCTCGATCAGTGGCCGATGAATTTCATCCGTGTCTCTAAAAGAGTCCCTGTTTTCCGACGACCTCCCAGCTCGATCAGATGCCTCAACGCGGACTTTGCTGAAGCTGTGCGTAAGGCCAGGGTCCAGAAATCCAGGCCTGACACGATCAGCCGGCTGTGCGGCCGCGCGCCAGTCATCGAGCACGCTGGACGACGCGCCGTTTCCGCCCTCACTGACAGAACGATGCAACAAATGCGCGGCTTCCCTCTCGCACTCCTGACATTCGCTGCCAGCAGCAGGTGCCCCACCGCACGCACACTTGCGCTGCAGCAGATGGCCCCACACCGGCGTTGCCGTTACCCACGGAGCCTGCAACCGAGTTTGGAATTGCTCATTCACCGACTTCCTTCCTAATGCTTCGGTTCACAAGGTCATTTTCTGGCGGCACTTCTCGGGTCACGGGTTCGAAGCGACGTTTTCTGTGCGGAGTTGGTTTCCTTCGCGGCCCCAATTGCCCCGTGCACAGCCCGTGCTATCTCCGCTCCCACTCCCGCCGGCTTCCCACCGGGAGCGACCGTGAACGCTCCCCCATTGAGCCGCTCGATTTTGAACGGGGCGCTCGCCAAGGTCCAACCGGGCTGCTCGGTTAGCAAACGTGTCAGTTCCCGCTCCACCACGTCGCCAACGGGAAAGTGATCACCCGGCTCAAAGCCGAGCAACACCAGTTCCTCGATGTGCACTTCCACCGTGGCAGCACGCGTCCCTCTCGTTCGTCCGCGCAATTCTTGTCCAGCCCTCTCCACCTTCTCCTCACACCCACCCCGCAATCTCTGACTCGGTTAGTGGCTTTTCGAGTTTGGCGAATTCGCTGCGTGCCGCACTCAGCAGATGCGCCATGCGCACCGGTTCTCCTGCATCGGCTGCCAGAAATGCCGCCCCCATCGCGATGTTGCGAATATGCCCGCCCGCGGCATTGAGCCGGGACAATCGGTCGATTCGTAGGTTCTCTGTGGGCGTCTTAGGCGGAAAAACCCGCCGCCAGATCTCGGCCCGCTGCGCAGACTCAGGGTACGGAAACTCAACCACAAACCGGATTCGCCGCATGAATGCCTGGTCGATTGCGCTCTTGCGGTTCGTGGTCAGAATGGCCAGCCCGCGATAGGCTTCCATGCGCTGCAGAAGATAACTGACCTCGATGTTGGCGTAGCGGTCGTGACTATCTTTGACGTCGCTGCGCTTCCCGAACAGGGCGTCCGCCTCGTCAAACAGCAGCACGGCCGCACCCTCTTCTGCGGCGTCAAACACGCGGCGCAGATTTTTCTCGGTCTCCCCGATGTATTTGCTGACAATCTGGCTGAGGTCGATGCGATACAGGTCAAGTCTCAGATCTGCGGCGAGCACTTCCGCAGCCATCGTTTTTCCGGTTCCGCTCGGTCCTGCAAACAAAGCGCTGAGTCCCAAGCCGCGCGTGCTCTTGGAAGAAAAGCCCCAATCCCCGTACACCTTGCCGCGCTGACGAACATGAATGGCAATCGTGCTTAGGGTTTCCTTTTGCTTGTCCGGCAACACCAGATCTTCCCAGGCGGAGACCGGCTCGATCCGCTGCGCCAGGCCTTCCAGACGTGGGCGGGACTGCAGGCGGCACGCATCCCATAACTGCATCGACAGGCCGTGACCGTACCCTGACTGGTCGGAATCTTTATCTTCAGAGCCGGCAGGCGGTCTCCTCATTGCCTGACCTGCTGCCAGGCGGATGGTGTTCGAACTCAAGTTGAACTGCGAAACCAGCGTCTCGATTTCTCCATTCACCGCCAGGACCCGCGTCTCGAGTTCATTCCTCCAGATGTCCTTTTGCTCGCTGGCTGTCGGCTTGCTGACTTCAAAGAGAACAACAGGCCGATGCGCGCATTTTCGTGAGGCGCGCGTGGCAACCAGCAGGGGGCTGCGGATCTGCTCCATGAGCCAGGCAAGATCAGTCGTGGGCACGGTCTCGCCGCCCTCCGGCTCGTCGCATTCGAGCAACAGAGCGCTCGAGCTCAAAACGGCTTCCCGCTCCCACAACCGCAGAAAAACGTCGGCCTCAGCCGCATTGCGCGGCACTGCCCATGCCGGGATGAAATGCAATTGCAGTCCGAGCAGAGCGCAGGTGGCGGCCGCCAACGCCCGCCTTCCCGCAGTCTCGTCCCCACACAACTCAATGATGGGGATGGATCGCCCGCCTCCTTCTTGGGACCAGAGCGCTGCTATCTCCTCGGCGATGGCGCGGTGCGACTGCACCAATTCGTTCGGCACAGGCACCGGTTTGACCAAAGCTCGTAGTCGTTCCTCAATGCAAGGAACACCGGCCAGATATTGCAGAACTCGCTCTGGGACGCGCAGAGCACTGCCCGTCAAACTCTCGCCATTCAGCACTTCCACCAGATTCCAATGTCGCAAAGGCCGGGCCGGCGACAATGCAGTCCAATGCGAATCCGCAAAGGCAGCGAGCGCAAGACTGAAGCTCGGTTGGAAACACCGTTGATCTTTATGAGCAGCTGCGTAAAGGGCCGCAAAGCGGGAATCCAATTCCGCGGCGGCACACATCAGCAAAATCTTGCGTTCGAAGCTCGACAGATCGAACGCCGCGCACAAGGTGTCGAGCGCAAACGGCCTATTACGCCTCGACGACGCTTCGTCACCCGTCTTCTGCTCGGCTTCTGGATCCACCCCTCCAGACTGTTCATCATCTTCCGCCAAGCCGAAAGCCTTCTGCAGCGAAACACGAATTTCGCCGATCGCTTCCATCAGGTAGTGCTGATTGGCCTCGTGCCAGGTGTCTGGAAGGTTCTGGCTCATGGCATGGCCACCATAGGACCGTTGAAGTTCCCGGTTGCATCGGTCGTCAGCAAGCTTTCTGCGCCATCAATCTGTACCCGCACCAAATAGTTGCCGGTAGGCACGCCACCGATGTTGATGGTCACCTGACTCGAATTCACCCGGGAGACTTTCGCCAGAGAAGTGAAGGCGGTTGGGGGATTCACCGCAAGGTTGTTCAAGGCCAGCACCGCTCTCTGGCCGATGCCTATGTTGGGCGTGAGCGTGAGCGTGACATCGGTTCCGCCTGGTCCAGCGGGTGGGGCTAGACCCGGTGCAACAGTTGTCCCAGTGATTGTCGGGCGCAAAACGAAAGGGGCCACGTTCGATTCGAATCCGCGATGCGATGCGAATGGCGTTCCCATCAAAAGTTTCTGCACCACCTGCAGCCCTTGCACGCCCGCGGGCACATCGCCCGGCAGTGGCAAAGTGATCTCAGTGTCGGTGATGTTGGTCGGAGTTCTTTCCTTGTCTTCGATCAGAACCACCGTGATATCAGCGCGCAACTGCTTTCCCTGAATCAGTAACGTCGACCCAGACACGATGGGTTGGTCAGCGCCGGCCGCGGAGATCACGACGTCCACCGATGGCCAGCGGAACGGAACTACATACACATTGCGTGCCTGCACTGGAGGCGCTTCTTGCGGCACATCTTGGCTTTCCAGCAACACCACGGAGGCTTGATAAGCAGCCGACAGGCTGTATTCAATTTGAAAGAACACCGACCACAGTTTCGAAAATTCTTCCAGCGACAACGACGTTGGTGTGAACCGGACCGTTTCCACCTGATCGGCCAAGTCGGAGTTCTTAAGGAAGCTGTAATCCGTCACCGCCTTGAGGATCGCGGAGCGCGAGATCAGCGGCTGGGAATGCAACGTAGTTGCCACGGCCCCCAACAAGCGTTGTGGTTCCAGTTGACCTTCATCGCCATGGAAGCTGAACAGGTAATGCAAATCGAGAGCCGCTTGCGCCCGCCGCACCAGAGTTCCGCCCGAACGCCGCGTCGGCAAATCCGCATTACGATACGCCGCATTCGGAGTAACCTGATACAGATAAACATTGACCAGGGGAGTTTGCGACGAAGTGCCATCGGGACGGCTGAAACCCACTTTGGCGTTCGACACTGCACTGCCGACGGCAGGCTGCAAGACCTCGTAAAGCGCTGCGGTGACGGTAGCGACTGCCAGATAGTTGCTCATCGCTTACCTCCGCTGCGCTGCTTCAAATAGTCCTCCAACGAAAGCGCGGGGGGCGGTGGCCGCCGAGCAACTGGAACCGCAGGGGCGGAAGGAAATTGTGCCCGCACTTCGACTCGTCCGATCGTGACCCGGACGATCGGCGCCGCAGTCTCCGAATCACGTCGCAAGCTGCCGGCACGCGTGAAGTCACGTACGACGGCATGTCGCGAATCTTGGCCCCGTGATTCAGCTGTCCCGCGGACGACCACTTGAGCGATGACCGGCTGGGATGTGGACGGCGCATGTGGCGGCTTCTCCTGCCGCACTGCTACCGCAATCGATTCCCCTGCTGGCCGAACCGCCGGCTTTGGCGGCGACTCAGATCCCAGACGGTTTGGCGTAGCGGTTGGAACTGGCGGGGGAACGGACGATTGCTCTCGCGGCAAAGTTCTACCGATCTCCGGCAGAGCTACATTCCCAGTGCCAGGCACGCGCCGCTCTGAATTGTTTTCGGCAGAAGACTCGCGAGAGCCGTCGCTGCTCGGCAGGGTTCGGCTTGGTGAAGCCTCTGGCATTTCGGCTTGCGCACGAACCGCCGCAGGAACTTCGGCGGCTTCGCTGGTCAGCGCAGATTCAGTACTCGGCTCAGTCACCTTTGATATTGGAGAGAACATCGCAGGCAGGATCGGCTGGGAAACCGGAGCCATCCCCAGCGTGCGTGCAGCAAGTCGATCGAAGAAGTTACCTTTCACTCAACCCTCTCCAGATAAAACTGGCGACGTACGGCAGTGAGCGCCAGAATGTCGCGCTCGGTCCATCCGTACGCCTCAGCTAGGACGTGCACTTCACGGAGCAGGCGTTTTGCGAGTGAGTCAAGCTTCGCACACAAAAACCATTCGATGTCGAAGAGCAATTGCCAGCTATGTCCGCAGGCGGGGCATGCCAAGTCAATCAAGGATTCGGCTTGCGGATCAGCCTTCGCCAGGCATTCTGCGACCTGCTCGACCGCACTGTCAGACAACGCTCCGGGACTAATCGAACGCTCACCGCAGCGAGCGTTGACAATGCATCGTTCCATCAGCATCCGGCGCGCAATCTCAACGTCTGCACATTGCCTCACTGCGCTCAGGTCGACGCTGTTGGGCGGACGCAGTTGCAGCGACATCTCGCCCACCTCCAGCGCCAATTCCGCTTCTTCCAGCTTGCCACCACTTCTAGCCAAATCCCCTGTGTTGACGCTGTATTCCAAGCGCTCCTGGCACTGGGGACATTCGGCAAAAGCGGCGAGGGTCGATCCGAAGTGCTGCTCGTAGACTTCCAACAGACGCGCATCCCGCCGTCCCACACTCAGCTTCGCCAGTTCTTCCTGGGGCTCGGGGCTGACGGCGGCGAGCAGGGTAAGAGCCCGATCTACCGGACCCTGACACAGCCCCCGCTCCCACGTTCGGATCAATTCAGCCGCAGACAGGGAGCGCATGGCGATCACCCTGCCGACGGTACGGTGAAGCTAGGCTCGGTGGGCTCGGACACGTCGAGGTCGCGCTCCCATCCTTCGTTTTCCAGCTTGATGTGCTGAATGGCTACCGCATTCGCGTTGGCATCGAGATCGGGTTGCGCCTGCCACTCCGAAACCCAGCAGCGATAGACCTTGTATGCGATCGCCAGCTGCCCAGCTTCGTTGTAAAACTCGATGATGATTTCCTTGCGGAAATCTTGCAGCGAAACCTCCGACCCCAGCCCCGCACCGAAATTCCACACCTTGTTGGCCCACTTCTCGAACTCGGTGTCGTGAGTAACTCCGCGCTCTAGCGTGATGGCATCGTATTCGGTGCGCCCCGGTGACTTGCGGCTGCTGCTGGGATCTCCACCTTCGCGGTGTTTGACCACTTCCGTGGTGCGCTTCAGCATGCCTACCTTGCTCACCCCGGCGACGTAGCGGCCGTCCCACTTCACTCGGAATTTGAAGTTTTTGTACGGATCAAACCGTTGGGGGTTCACACTGAATTGGGACATGCTCGCCTCCTCATGCGGCTGTCTGACCAGCCATCTGTTGGATCTGTATGACGACAAACTCCGCCGGCTTCAACGGCGCGAACCCGACCAGAATGTTCACGATTCCCAGATTCTGGTCGGTGGGGGTTGTCGTTTCGCTGTCGCACTTCACGAAATAGGCTTGCCGCGGGGTCTGTCCCTGAAATGCACCCTGGCGGAACAGCGTCTGCATAAACGCTCCGACGTTCAGGCGGATCTGCGCCCACAGCGGCTCGTCGTTGGGCTCGAACACTACCCACTTCGTTCCCCGGTACAAGCTCTCCTCGATGTAGAGCGCGAGGCGCCGCACTGGGACGTACTTGTATTCGTCGGCGCGGGCATCGCTACCGAACAATGTGCGCGCTCCCCAGGTGATGGTCCCGTACACCGCAAACGTTCGCAGGCAATTGATGCCCAGAGGATTCAGCGTTCCGTTCTCCGCGTCTGTCAGCGTGTAGCTGAGGCCTTGCGCCCCCTGGATAATGGCATCGATTCCCGCGGGCGCTTTCCATACTCCGCGCTCGGCATCCGTACGCGCGTAGATTCCCGCCAGCGCTCCCGAACTCGCCATCATGTGCACTCGGAAGTTCTGCAGCGGGTCCGCCACAAGAATCTGGGGGAAATACACGGCCGCGTTTCTGCTGGCCGAAAGGCCACCGACCCAGTCGCCAATGTTGGTGACGTCTTTTTTGGGGTTGGGATCAACGATGAAAAACGCGCGTCGCGCCTCGCACAGGGCGATCGCCTTGTCGATCACGTCCTTTGCGTCGGCATCATTGGTCAGCATGGTCGTGCGAGGAATCACCAGAAGATTGAACAAATCGACATCGAGCAGGGCGTAGATTCCGGTCTTACTCGCCTCATCTCCCTCGATGTCCGCAGCCGTCTGTGGAGGGGTGCCGTCTGCCCC
>Ga0070698_100003317_pt1 | contig 17707 bp, 15 predicted proteins | sample KBSK1502metaG_FD_65477 | JGI IMG/M metagenome (GOLD analysis project Ga0070698, IMG submission 65477) | Corn, switchgrass and miscanthus rhizosphere microbial communities from Kellogg Biological Station, Michigan, USA - KBS K1-50-2 metaG | ecosystem: Host-associated > Plants > Roots >...
TTCCTCACCGGTGACATCGGGGAAGCGGTCGCCACGGCACTGGACGCTGCGGGCGGGAGGAACCTCGAAATCCTCGGTGCTGACGTGGCCGGCCAGTGCCTGCGGCGGGGTCTCGTGGACGAGATCCTGGTGTATGTACTGCCGGTGCTGCTCGGCGACGGCATCCGCTTCTCGTCCCCGGGCCTCGCGAGAATAGACCTGGAACCGGTCAGCAGCACGCGGTCGGGCGCCGTCACCATCCTCCGGTTCCGCGTCCGCAAGTAGTCCCGGCTTACCCCGCCTCAGCTTGCCGCTGCCGGGGCTTGCTACCGCCGGGGCTCTGCGGCTGCGGGCAGTCGGCCCGCCAGCAGCAGCGCGTACTCCGGCAGGTTCTGCCGGGCCCGGGGACGCTGGTGCGAAATCGCCTACCCGAGGTGCATGCCTGGCTGTCAGAACACCTGTAGCGCGCCAGTGAGCCTTGCCTTAAGGCCGCACCAGATACGACCTCCATGACTGCGTGATAGCGCTGCTCCATGACACTCAACTCCACGAACATGCCCTGGCCATCCCCTGCCGCGATCAACGTCGCGGCGGGGCATGCCCGGCGGGCGGTGTCAAGCATCAGGTGAGACCGCCCAGGCCGCGGATGCCGCCACGCCAGCCGCATCTCCGTCAGCATATGTTGACGAAACCTATGTGTCAGCATATGCTGACGGCATGGAACCGGTTCTCCAGATCGCAGAAGGCGCCGCCAGCAACGACCCCGACGTCGGGCTGCGCGCGGTCGGCGCGCTTCGTGCGCTGGCCGAACGGCTGGAACTACTCCAGGTCCAGCGGGCACGAGAGCTCGGCTGGTCCTGGCAGGACATCGCCAGCCGTCTCGGCGTCACCAAGCAGACCGTCCACCGCAAGTACGGCCGCCGGACCGGGGGGCGGTAATGTTCGAGCGCTTCACCGACACCGCTCGCCACGTCGTCGTCCAGGCCCAGGAAGATGCCCGCCGGCTCGGGCATCACTACATCGGCTGCGAGCACCTGCTGCTTGCCGCGGCCGCGGCCGACGAACCGGCCGGCGCGGTCCTGCGCGACCAAGGTGTCACGCCTGAATGCGTCGAGGCGGAAATACTGCGCGCCGTCGGGCGAGGCCAGGCGGCCGATCCGCTGGGCGGCCTCGACAAAGCAGCGCTGGCTTCCATCGGCATCGACCTCGACGTCGTCCGTGCCCGGATCGAAGCAGTCTTCGGCCCGGACGCCCTGGCCCGGGCCCTCCCGGCCGCCCGCCAGCGCAGGCGGCCCGCCTGGGGGAAGGGCCCGCTGGCCGGGCTGTCGCGCCGTCGGCGTCGCCGCCGGGCCCGTCGCAACGCCGCCGCGCCCGCAGGGCCGGGCGGCAACGCCCCGCTTCTGCCGGGCCCGGCTCCCCGCGGCCATATCCCGTTCACGCCGCGCGCAAAGAAGACCCTGCAGCTCGCGCTGCGCGATGCGCAGGCGCTGCACGACAACTACATCGGCGTCCAGCACCTCACCCTGGCCCTGCTCTCCCGGAAGGACGGCACGGTACCGGTGATCCTGTCCGCCCTCGGCACGCCGGCCACATCGCTGCGCGCCGCCATCCTCGCCCGCTACCGCAAGGCGAGCTGATCCGCGCCAACCCGGACGCCGTCGCAGAGGCGGTCGCCCTGGGAACCACGGTGGCCACAACCCAACCCCAGGAGAACGTCCGAGTACTCCTCGATCCAGCCGGCCACCCCTTCTGCCTGTGTCACGACGAGGGCTAATCACGCGAGCGCCAATCGGCAGATCCGGTCGACCCCGGGGCGCATAGCGACCTGTTATGCAGGGCTCGGTTGCGGAAAAGTCAACCGTGAACGAGCGTCCATATCGGCGGATACGGATTGTCAAGCTGTGGGCAGCTTGATCACAGATTGTGCTGGTAAATGGGACCGGACGTGGGGCTGGGCATGCGCCGGGCGGGGCAGTGCCGCAGGGGTGGCCAGTTGAGCCAGCTTGCTGCCCACCAGGGCGACGGCCACGTTATTGCTCCCGCTCGTCGCGGTCGGTCCAGGTGCAGACGCATACTTCGTTGCCTTCTGCGTCCGCCAGGACCCAGAAAGACCGGGCGAACGAATCGTCGACAAGCCGGCCACCAGCGGCTAGCGCGGCGCGCACCCGGGGCTCGGCCTCCTCGTGGGCGACCGTGATGTCGAAGTGCACCCGGTTCCGCTGCGGCCGCGGGGCGTCCATCTGCTGAAACCAGATAGCCGGAAGCTGCCCGGCGGGATCGACGATGCCGTCGCTGCCGGGCTCGTCGACATAGCCCAGCACCGCTTTCCAGAACGGCCGGATCGCCGGTATGTCCAAAGCGTCAATGGCCATCTCCAGCATCTGCACCGGGCGCACGGACCCGCCGGACGTGGCGCCAGCGGGGGCCAGCCCGAGCCCGGCCAGCTCATCGGCGATGCGGCGCGCAAGCCGGGTGTCGCGGCCGGTGGTGGCGCCCAGCGCCCTTGTCTGCACGGACAACTCGACCCGGTCGGGGCGCATGTCCACCCGCAGGTGATCGTCGGCGTCTTGCCCGCTGGCCGCTACCGCAGCGGCAGCCACGTTGCTGGCCTGCGCCAGTGACCGCACCGGTACCGAGACAGCCAGCGTGCCCAGCAGATACCGCCAGCCGGTATCCGCCACCGCCGCAGAGGCGGCGGTGCGGGAAAGCGGGTGTCAAGATCCGGTTCGGTCACCCATCCAGGATGCCAGCGAACGGCCCGGCCGGCCGGTCCTTCTTACCGCCGGTCCGGTAGGGGCACTCGCAGATTGCCCTGTTCGGTGTGCACAGCCCGAGGCCGGGCCAACCGAGGACAGGCGCACCGATCGGCGGTGAAGTGGGGTTCATGTTCTCGGCCGTTGGCCACGCTCGGTGATGACCGGGGGATCTGGCTGGGCCTGGGCATGGTTCCCGGGATGGCGCTACTCGGCCCGCAGCACGTCCGCTGGGCTTAGCCGCGCGGCTGCCCGGCCGGGCCAGAACGCCACCGCGTTGGCTATGACGATCACCGCGGGCACCATGAGCAGTACCGGCCAGACAGGAGTGACGGCCACGGCTGGAAGGCCCAGGCCGCGGCAGAAAAGTGCCCAGGCCCAGCTGCCGACCGCTATGCCCAGCGGCAGGCCGGCCAGAAGAGCGAGCCCGGTCAGCGTGCTGACCTGCCAGGCGGTGATCGAGCGGACCTGGCGCCGCAACATGCCAAGGGCTTTCAAGATGGCGAAGTCATGGCGCCGCCGTCGTCCCGACACCACGATGAACTGCCCCAGCACGGCGACGCCGACAACGGCGAGAACCGCGGCGAGAACCGTGGGTGTGTGGTCGATGCTGGCGTAGTTGGTGACGCCGTTGGGGCGCTGGCTGGTGACCACGCATGTCGATTGCTGGATGGTCTGGCAGACACCCGTCATGGACTGCTGGAAGCTGGCGATGTTCGCGGCCCGGCGCGGGCCGGGCTTGAAGCTCAGCAGCACGAATTCAAAACCGGGGGGCGCGAAAGGTGGCGGCTTGAGGACGGCGGCGGTGGTCTGCGCACCCTGTCCGAGGTCGGTCGGGGTGAAGCTGCCCTGGCCGAAGTTGGGGAAGACCGCGCGGCCTACGATGCGCGCGCGCAGCGGGCGCCCGCTGACCGTCATTGTGACCGTCTGCCCGACGTGGCGCCCGATCTGGCGGAGCGTGGAAGTGCCGAGCGCAATCTCGTTGCCGGTGCGGGGCGGCCGCCCCTGCAGCAGGGTGGGTGACAGCAGCGGGCCGCTGCCTGCAGTCAGCCCGATCGCCGGAATGACGTGGCCGCCGATCCCGACGATGCCGTGATTGCCGAATGTCCAGCCAGTAATGCCGGGCAGGCTGCCGAGCCGGCGCTCGGCAGCCGCCGGTGTGACCGTGGCGAACTGCAGATCGATCGCGGCATCCCAGCGCTGCCCATACAGGCGCGGGGTATTGACCAGGTGCAGCAGGCTCGCGCCAAAGGTCAGCGCTGCGGTCACCGCGAGCACCGACAGTGCCGTGCCCGCCAGGGCGTTGCGCACCGGCACGGCAGTGCGCCCGCTGCGGGGTTCGAGTGCGAGCCGCACCCCCGCTGTCATAGTCACCGGGGCGCCGGCATCTGCCAGCCACCTGGCCAGCCGCGGCCACGGACGCGGCACTGTCTGGGTGCCGCTGCCGCGGGCGCCGGTGGACGCGAGGTGCCACGCCTGCTGGGCCGCGCGCGCCACGAGCAGCACCACGATGGCGGTGGCACCGGCCGCCAGCACCGTCGCGTCGGCGCGGACGCCGGGGTGCGGCTCGGCCAGCCGGGCTGCCCCGATGGGCATCAGCGGCGACGCGGCGACCGCGGACCCGGCAGCTACCAGCGCACCGGCGGCTGCGGCGACGCCGACTTCGATAAGCCCCGCTGCCATCAGCTGCCCGCGGGTCATCCCCAGCGCCGCCAGTACCGGGTTGCTCAGTGAGCCTGTGGCCAGCTGGCGGGTAGCTACCTGGCCGACGACCAGCAGCGCGGTGACCGCAAGGACCAGCGCGAAGAGCGCGAGCGCTATCGCCTCGGGCCGGATCGCGCGCTGGACGGCGGCGGCCTGCATGTTCTCATCAGCGAGGAACACGTGCCCTCCGGTGGCGGGAAACCGGCGGGTCAGTGACTGTGCCCGGTGCCGGAACACCTCTGCGGAGGCTCCCGGCCGCAGTTTCACGAACGCACCGTTGTAGGCCATGTACCGCGCACCCAGCCGGTGGAACAGCGCCGGGCTCGCCAGAATGCCCGGGGCTTTGTCTTGCTCGGTAACCGGGAGGACCGATCCGCGGGTGACCACGATGCCGACCACCCGTTCCCGCAGCAAGCGGGGACGGGCAGGGCTCCGGGTAGCCGGGGGGCACCGGGCGGCGGGGCTTGGGGGGTAGCCCGCATAGTCAGGGCGCTGCCCACCTGCAGGCCCATCATGGCTGCCCCGTGCTGGTCGATCGCGATCTCACCGGCACGTCCTGCCGCCGGCAGCCGCCCGGCGAGCACCTTGGGGACATCAGCAAGCTGGCTGGCCCGCCTGTCAACGGGCGCCATGGTGTTCGAAGTCCGCTCGGCCACGAAGCCATGGCCGAGCGGCGCCACGGCTAGGCCAGCCACCGGCGCCACCGCTGCCACCCCAGGCAGCCGGGCAAGCGCACCGAAATAACCGCCCAGGCCGGACCCATCCGGCGCGACGAGCACATCAGAGGCTTTCGAAGCCTTCAGCAAGCGCGGGTACGCACTCTCTGTCCGCAGCGCCCCCGCGGCCGCGGCCAGCACAGCGCCCCCGGCGACGGCCACGAGCAGGACCAGCACCGCCCAGCCCCGCCACCGGGCCCGCAACTCACCCGTGGCCAGGTCCACGACCGCCCGCATCCGATCACCAGCCGTCTGAGCGTGCCCCTACATCGCCCATGGGTCTGAGGGTATTCACTGCCAGCAGAGCCCTCCAGGGTGGTGCCCGGGCACCAGCCGGAGTGGTAGCCGGCGAACCATAGGGGTGCTACCACCACACGCCCCTGTGCATGCCCCGCTGGCCGCATCCCCGCCATGCGCGACGCGGCGAGTTGACGCGCGCTCATCGGCGAACGTCGGCAGCCGCGCCGATTATCCAGATCTGCGCGCGGCACGGCTTGTACAGTCATGCCCCCGTTCGCCGTCCATAACGGCGGTTCGGGTGCGTCAAGCGCACCTAAGGCTCGTGACGGAGCGTGACAGGCCGATCGAATGGCCTTCGAGGCGATCCGGCGGCGCCTGCCGATTCTGAGCGGGTGACTGCCGTGACGGCTGCGCGGGTGGCCGTGCCTCGCACGGCAGCGGTCATCACTGAGAGGGTGATTGCCGGGCTGACTCCTGCGCCGTGCTGTGGGCATGGCCAGATGGGAGGGTCGCTTCTACGAGCGCACTCGCCCCAGCCGGGTGGATGCTGACGTCCGCACATCGCTGTTCAAGCCGGTGCAGTGACTCGCTATCGCCGAGCGGAAACGCCGCCTCCAAGCGTGCACAATCTTGCACTTCGGGAAGGTCTAGGACCGCATCGACCAGGCTTGCGCGGCTGCCCGGAGTGATGTGCCCGGACTCGGCGCGCAGCGACGCCCGAGCGGTTCCTTCAGGTCCTTGTGAAGTGGTCACCTCGGCGGCGGCGACTGTGCGGTCGCCGTTGCTGATCTCGACGTGCTGATGCAGCTCGTGCTCGGCCATGCCATGCCTCCTGCCGCGACTCGTCGCGCAGCGGCGGGCGTAAGCGGAGCGAGCCCGTCTCTTGCGGAAGAGCCGGTCCACCCGGCACACACAATCTGGCGGGGATATGCGTTCTCCGACGGGGAAGCCTGACCCGCTGGCCCAGCTTGGCGTGTAGAGCAGTTTTACTGTCGCGGGGCTGCCCCCGCACTGCGGGGCAGCTACTTCCCACTCTAGGAGCCGGAGTTCCCCCGCATTCCCGGGCCCCCCGTACGGGGCGACGGCGATGGCCGCCCGAGGGGAGTCCAAGATGCGGTGCCCCGACGGCGACGTCATGGCCGACGGCACCATCCGGCATCGGCAAACACAGCCGGCGTAGCCATTGCTTGCACCGGTCACGATGGCCTGGTTCAGGGAGTCGCCTTCGGACCTATCGGTGCGCAGAACCATGCCTGATTGCTCATGATCACACGGAACCTGGGCAAGGCAGCGTTGCTTCACCACCAGGAACGCCGCAGGCAGTGGGTCCGCGAATGCTCATTGATCGCCGGATCCTACAGTGGCTCCGGCTTGAGGAACTCTGGTGCTGAGTCTCGTCGCGCTGGCCTGGCCGGGCAGATCATGATGCCGGCCGGGCGGAGAGGCCGGTGCAGCCGCGGAGGCGGGCGTAGCTCCTGGCCGCGCGCCTGGCCGTGGCGCCGTGCAGCGGGACGGGCTGGCCGGCGGAGGAGACCACCGCGGGCACGAACCTGGCGGTGAGCGGCTGATGCGGGCGCAAGGTGAGCTTCAGGACGCCGGTGGCGGTACTGTAGGAGTGCTCCCACCACAGGAAGTTGCCCATGCCGTAGGCCACGAACGTGCGGCCCAGCCAGCCGGAGCCCTGCAGCGTATGGGCGTGCGCGCCGATGATGATGTCCGCGCCGGCGCGCGCCAGCCGGGGCGCGAGCGCTAGCTGATTCGCGTCCGGGCAGGCCTGGCCCTCGGTGCCCCAGTGCATGAAGACGATGACGACATCGGCGCGCTTCTTCGCGGCCCTGACGGCGGCGAGCGTGCGCCGGGTGTTGATCGAGTTCGCCTCGCCGGGCCGGTGACTTGTCGCGACCCAGGACGAGGCCAGCTCGGCGACCTGGGACACCCCGATGATCGCGATCTGAGTGCCGTTGACCGTCGTTATATAGGGGGCCCAGGCGGCGCGGGCGTTCACCCCGATGCCCACGTACGGGAACCGGGCCGCCCGCGCCGCCGCGAGCGTGTCCTTGAGCCCCACCTGGCCGTAGTCCAGCACGTGATTGTTGGCCAGGGTGACCACGTCAATGCCGGCCGCGCGGATCGCGGTGAACGCCTTCCTGGTGGTCCGGAAGTGGAACTGCTTGGGCTGCGGCGTGCCCCGGAAGGTAACCGCCGTCTCCAGGTTCACCGCCGTGAGGTCAGCGGATCCGAGCACCTGGGAGATCGTGCCGAACGCTGTGGCCGGATGGCGGAGCAGCTTTGCCGTCCGGCGGGCGAAGTTCACGTCCCCGGCGAAGGCCAGCGTGACATCCCGCGAGGCGGGGCTGGGGCTGGGGCCAGCGACGTGGCTTGCGGCCGCACCGACATGCGAGCGGACGGCCGCGGGGTGCGACGCCTGGCCGGCCGCCGCGCACCCGGCCAGGGCGATGACCAGCGGCAGGGTAACCAGTGGTGGCCGGGTTAGCACCAGCACAGGCTACGCCCGCCCGCGCCGCGGCACTGGCTACATAGCCTCCGTAATAAATGATCTTCATGGGCCTGGCCTACGTCGTCATCTTCGTCGGCACGGGGACCGGCTCGGCGGGCCGGTTTCGTGCCCGCCGCCGGCCCGTTGCCCGAGCAGCGCGCCGAACTTCGCTGGGGCTGGGTGCTGTGGTGGACTGGGCTGGTGAGCGGGAGCGTGACCGCGGCGGCGGCCGTCGGGCTGGCGGTGGAGCTGGTGCGCACCGACAGCGTCAACCCGGGGCTGGTGCCTGGGGCTGCGGGCGAGGGCGCGGTCGCCGGGCTGCTCGCGCGGCGGCTGGAGCGCGGCGGTTTCGACGCGGCGATCGTGCCCGCGCCGGGCGCGCCGGGGCGGCCGAGCGTGGTCGCCCGGCATGCTGGCACCGGCGGGGGGCGCAGCCTGCTGCTGAACGGGCACCTGGACACCGTCGGCGTGGCCGGGATGGCCAGGCCGTTCGCTGGCCGGGTTGTCGGCGGCCGGGTGCGCGGGCGGCTGCTGGGGCGGGGCGCGTGCGACATGAAGGCCGGGGTGGCCGCGATGGTCGCGGCGGCGGAGGCGGCCGCCGCGGCGGGGACCGCGGGGGACATCGTGCTGGCGCTGGTCGCCGACGAGGAGCATGCGAGCGCCGGGACCGAGGCGGTGCTTGAGTTCCTCGGCGGGCGGCTGCCGGACGCCTGCCTGGTCGGCGAGCCGACCTGGCTCGACCTGGCGGTCGCGCACCGGGGTTACGCGGTCGTCCAGGTCGGGTTCACCGGGCAGGCGGCGCACTCATCGCAGGCATCGCTGGGGGTGAACGCCGTCTCGCACCTGGGGCGGCTGATTTCCGCCGTAGAGGAGCGGGATGCCGTGCTGGCCGCGGGGCCGGCCCATCCGGTAGCCGGCCCGGGGTCGATGATGACCACGGTCGCGGGCGGCGGCACGTCGCCGTTCGTGCTGGCGGACGCCGCGTTCGCGGTCGTCGAGCGGCGGACCGTGCCCGGCGAGGCGGCCGCCGGGGCGCTGGCCGAGGTCGAGTCCATCCTGTCCGCGCTGCGGGCTGGTGACCCTTCGGTGCAGGCCGAGGCGTCGCTGATGCTGTCGCGGGAGGCGTGGGAGTTCGACCCGGCGGCGCCGGCCGGGGTCGCGCTGTCCGGGATGCTGGCTGCGGCGCTGGGTGCCCGCCTCGGGCACGTTCCCGGGCAGATCGGGGCGCCGTACTGGATGGAATCAGCCCTGTGGCAGGCCGCCGGGGTCCCCACCGTGGTCTGCGGCCCGGCCGGCGGCGGCATGCACGCCGAGGACGAATGGGTCGGCCTGCCGCAGGTCCGCGCCTACGCCGACGCCCTGGTGGACACGATCGGCGCCTTCTGCGGCCCCGCCGCGGCGTGAGCGGGAGTGACGGCTGGCCGTCACTGCCTACCCCTGGGCAGCAGACAGAGGGGTCCGCCGCCTCACGCTGGCGGCGCCTCGATCGTGATCGCGCGAGTCGAGACGATGTCGGCCGCAAGCAGCTCATCACCCGTAAGCCCCCGGGTGACCTCTTCTGGCCTCGCGCCCCAGGTCAGGCACCGGCGCCGGAAGAGCAGCGGGTAGCTGAGCGCAGCGGCGCCTGCCGCCAGGCCAGCCCGGCCCGCGATCCGCGTCCAGCCACGGCTCATCGCACACACCTCCGCCAGCATGCCCGCCTGTACCCAGCATTACGGAAGACCACCGTCGCCCTCGGGCTGATCACCGACATCCGGTACGAGCCGCCGCCGGCGCGTCCAGCCGATCGGCCTGATGTGGCATCCGGGTCCGCACGAGACGATAGTGGGACCCGCAGCCCGCATGAGGCCGGGCGAAGGAGAGGCCGATGAGCGATCTGAGCGGTCCGTTCCTGTCGGTCCGCGGCGACGCCCGGCTGACGGTGCCGCCCGATTACGTCATCCTGGCCGGCGCGATCGAGTTGTCCAGGGGATCCAAGGCAGCGGCGGTGCGGGCCGCCGCCGCGAGCCTGGACCGCCTCACCGCCGACCTCACCGCGCTGGGCGCAGTGGCGCTCGGCGTGGAAACCGAACGCCGTCCGCTGACCTGGTCGGCGCAGTCTGCGACGACGCGCGTCGAGCGTGACCACGACAAGAAGACCGGGCGCTACCAGCCGACCGGGCAGGTGATCGCGACAGTGACAGTCCTGATCACCGTCCGCGCCTTCGGCACGCTGGACGCGCTCGGCGCCGTCCTCGCCAGCCACGAGGCGCTCAGCGTGCACGAGGTCGGCTGGCACGTCGACTGGGACAACCCCGCCTGGCCGCAGGTGCGGGCAGCCGCCATCCAGGCCGCCATCCGCAAGGGCCGCGACTACGCCGCCGCGCTCGGCGGCTCGCTGCACCACGTGGAGCACATCGCCGACGCCGGGCTGCTCGGCGGCGGCGACTCCGCGCAGTACCGAACTACCAGTGGCGCGAGGGCGATGAGCGCAATGGGCGGCGCAGAGCCGGACGCGCCGTCACTGGATCCGGTCCCGCAGGAGCTGACCGCCACCATCGAAGCCCGCTTCACCGCCACCGGCGTTTCCCTGACCGAGCACTGACATTGTCACGTCCATGGCTTGCATCCGATACCTAGGTACAGGCTTACCGTCGAGGTATGGAAACCGTCGCCGCTGACCGCCTGGTCCTGGACATCACCGTGCCCGCACGACATGCCGGACTGCTGGACACACTGGCTGACCACGCGGCTGCCGCGGCCGGCCAAGCGGCATGAGCTTCGGGCCGCGCTGGACGCCGGCTGTGCTGACCTCATGGATTGTGCCGGACAGCCGCAATGCCCGCTGCCATTCGCCGAGCTCGCCGAAGCCACCGCCAGGTCAGGTAACCGCCGCCGTCATAACGTCCTCGTCTCGTGAGCCAGGTCAGCTCCGCATGGTGGCGGGCACGAGGATGACGTCGGGCTTGAGCTGCGGTGCGATGAACCTGAGCAGCCGCATGCCCTCGCCGGCCACGGCGTCGCCATCGGGGCCGGGCAGCCGGTCGAAGGTCTCGATCCGCAGCGTCACCTTCCCGGCTGAGCGGGTGGCGTGCCACGTCCCCAGGAAGAAGCCGTCGACGAGCAGGGTGCCTCTGGTGCCGCCGTTCCCGGGCGGCAGCGGGATGGGGCGGTTGCCGCTGACGATCCGGCTGCGGTCGGCGTGTGACAGCAGCACGTTGTCGTACTCGGGCAGGAACCGGGGCGGAGCAGGAGTGCCGGGATCGGGCCGGGGGCCGTCAGGCAGGTCGAGCAGCACCCGGCCGGCGTGGTCGCGGAAACGCCGCACGGCCGGCCCGAGACGGTCGGCGATTTCCTGCAGCCGGGTAAGCCCTGACCACGTCTGGGCATCCTTGATCGTGGCCGGCCCGAAGGCGGCGAGGTAGCGCAGCACCAGCTGGTCCGGCGCCGGGGGTCCGCCAGCGGGGCGGCCGGTCCAGGACTCGGCGGCATGCCACCTGGCCGGGCCCCGCTTCCCCCAGATGCCGCGCGGCGGGACCTGGATGACCGGGAGCAGATAGGTGACGGCGTACGCGAGCGAGATCGGATCGCGGTTCGGCCACGCCCTCGCGAGTGCCGCGCCGAGCTCGGCGCGAGTCAGCTGACTCTCGCTGAGCAGGACTCTGGCGGCGTCGATGACGGCGTCCAGATCGACGCCGCGGAGCCGCCTGGCGAACTGCTGGCTCGCGAATGACTGCGCAAGCACGGGCTGCACCAACGGGCGCAGCGCCGCGCAGTCGGCGGCGGTGACGAGGTGCACGGTGGCCCGCATCAGCGGGACGCGGACCGCATCCCGTTCTTCGATCAGCCGGGCCAGCTGGCCGGTGCCGAAGTCCTCCAGCCGGCTCCACAGCCCGACATAAGGCGCGTCCGGTGCCTGGGCCTGCAGGCCGACGAGGTGTTCCAGCGCGCCGGGCACCGGCAGCCGGGCCCGTCCGAGCAGTAGCTGGCGTGCGAGCGTGGCACGGTTGAGCGCGCGCGGGCCGAGAAGGCCCGGGACACTCACCGAGAGCCCCGGCAGGTACCGGCGGCGGACCGCGCCAGGCCGGCCGCCAGGACCGGCTCGTTACTCGCGAACGGCCAGCTGCCGTTGCTGCCCATGCCTGGCAGCGTCGCACAGAACCAGGAACAGTTCCTGGCCCGATGAGCAGGGTGACGCCAAGGGCAGCCTCAAGCGCCTTGACCTGCTGGCACAACAAGCCCCTGGCCGCCGAATTGCGATGCCCGCCACCTGAGAACTCACCGCAGGGCCGCTGCCGGGAGTGAACCTGGGCAGCGGCTGCCGCCTCCGGCTAGCCGTTCAGCGATCAGGCCAGTCCGATCATCACCAGCCCCGCGACGATGATGCTCACCCCGAACAGCTGCCGGCGGCTCAGGTGTTCGCCGAACATCAACAGCCCGGCGACCAGCGGAATGGCCGGAAAGACGCTCGAAACGGCTGCGGTCACGGCCACCTGGCCAACCTGGCCGCCGCGGGCGAACGCCAGCAGGCCCACGACATCGCTGAGGCCCGCGGCCGCGGCCCAGATGACGCCGGCCGCAGACCCGCGCCATGCCTTCGGCCGGCCGAGGAATGGCAGCGCCAGCAGCAACGCCGTCACCGAGAAGCCGTGCGCTACCAGCGCCGACCCGAGCCAGCCTGCGCGCGCCGAATAGTCGCCGAGCAGGAAGCCGCCGACTCCGTAGGTCAGCGCCGACGCGAAAGCCAGCGGGATGCCGGCTCTGGACAAGCCGCCTATGCGGGAGGGCCCCGGCGCGACGCCGACCATCGGCTCCCCGACGGCGATGGGCGGCGTCTCAGCCGTGCCCCCCGCGCGCGCGGTGGCCATGGCCACGCCCGTCACTGCGAGCACGACACCCGCGGTGCCGTAAGCGCTCAGGTGCTCGCCGAGCACGAGCACCGCCAGCAGCGTGGTGACGCCGCCGTATGTCGCGCTGATGGCGCTTACCAGGCCAACCGCGCCGCCGTACTCAAGCGCCCGGTAAAAGGCCAGGTAGCCGAGCAGGCCCAGCAGCCCCGCGCTCGCCAGGCCGAGGACGGCGTGACCGTCGATGGCGGCGAGCGACGGACGCAGCAGGGCCGTCAGGAGCAGCAGCACGACAATTCCGACGCCCTGGCCACTCAGGACGGCGACATACGTGCCCGCCCGCCTCGCCGCATTCGTAGCGGCGACCGCCGATATGCCCCACCCGGTCGCCGCGATCAACCCGTAAAACACGCCTGTGTGCCTCCACTCCGGCCGCACGGTCGCCGGCCTTGGCGCCGCCTGCCGAGAGCGCATGGGGCACAAACATCCTCGCATCCTCGCATTCGCCGGCCGGGGCGCACATCATCCCGGAGATCCCGCTGACCGTGCCGTCGGCAGCCTTGAGGTAAGAGGAAAGGTCCAGGTCGGGTCAGCGTGACCGGTCACGTCGCCCAGGCCCAGCTCGGCCGACAGCCGTTCCGCCGCCGCGATCCTGGGCGCCTGCTCACGACGCCGTTGCCCGGCCAGGCCGTCGCCGTAGGCGAGCTCAGCTTGCTCTCCTGGTTCGTGATCACGGAGGATTCGGGTACTCGAACCCCGCGAATTGCTCTCCTGGTCCATGATCACGGAGGATCCGGGTGCTCGGACCCCGCGAATCATCCGTGATCATGAAGTGCTCGGGGAGGCGGGGCTGGTTAGCATGGTGGAGGTGCTCGAAACCCGGTGAGAAAGGCGGTTCAGGCAGATGGCAGATCAGATTCCGGTCGTCGACCTGGAGGCTGCGCTCGGCGATAACGCCCCGGACGGGCTGCTCGGCGCCGTCCGCGGCGCGGCCGAGCGGACCGGCGTCATCCAGGTGATCAACCACGGGGTGCCGGACGACCTGCTGGCGGACTACAGCAGCCGGATCGGCCGCGTGCTCAGCCTGCCCAGGGCGGACAAGGCCAGGCTGGCGAGCCCCGGCGGCCACCCGTACCGCGGCTGGCGGCAGTGGCCGGACGACTTCGGCCGGCTTGAGCTTGAGCGGTACAACGTGGCTCAGTTCGACACGCCGGCCGACGCGCGGGCAGCCGGAGTGCCCGCCGAGTACGCCAGCCTCTACCAGCACCCGAACGTGTGGCCGCCGGACGACCAGGAGCTGCGCGGCGTCACGTTCCGCTACCTGGACGCCGCACGGCAACTCGCCGGGCGCGTGCTCGGGCTGTACGCGAGGGCGCTGGGCATCGCGGGCGGCACGTTCGCGCTCGGCGCGCTCCCGCACGTGCGGCTGACCACCAACGACTACCCCGCCTGGAGCTACCCTGACACCGGCAGCGACGAGGACAAGCTGCTCCTGCTTGAGCACGCGGACGACTCCGCGGTGACCATCCTTAGCCAGGAAGGCGATTACCAGGGACTCCAGGTACAGCCCGCCGATGGCAGCTGGCTCCCGGTGCCGGTCGTACCCGGCGCCCTGCAGGTGTTCTCCGGCGAGCTGCTGACCCGCTGGACCGGCGGGCGGCTGCGGGCTGGGCGGCACCGCGTGGTGGCCGGCGGCACCATGACACGGCGGTCGACCGCCGTGTTCTGCTACCCGAGCCTGCAGACAGTCGTCGAGCCGCTCGCCCCGTTCGCGCCGGGCAGCGACGGAGACTACGAGCCGGTCCTCGTCTGGGATCACGTCCGGCGCAGGGTCGAGGCCTACCTGGCCGACTACGGGCGGCCCGAGCAGAAGGCCGCCTGGCGCGACGGCAAGCCCTACGTCGCCGACCTGTCCGAGACCTCGGCCGGGCGCTGAGCGAAGCGCGCAGGCGCACGCGCGCCTGCGCTGTCGGACCGGCATACCACCACAGGCTGACGCCCTGCTCAGCCGGCTGCTGCCCGGCGGGCGCGGTAGGCGGCGACGTGCAGCCGGTTACCGCAGGTGCGGCTGTCGCAGTAGCGGCGGGACCGGTTGCGGGACAGGTCGATGAAGACGTCCCGGCAGGCCGGCGACGCGCAGCTGCGCAGCCGGTCGCTCTGGCCGGCCACCATGAGCACGGCGAGGCCCATGGCCAGGTGCGCGGCTATCCGGTCGGCCATCGGGGCGGCGGGCCGGGACACGTGAATGTGCGGGCCGCGGCCATCGTGCGCAACGATCTGCGGGATCGCCCCGGTCTCCGCGAGCAGGGCGTTCACCATCTCGATGGCGGCCGCCTGGCCGCCCGCCTCGCAGGCGGCGGCGATGGCGTCCAGCCTGGCGCGATGCGCGCGCAGCCGCGGCACGTCCGCCGCGGCGGCGGCACGCCCGTGGAACGCGTACCGGCGGCCGAACGACTGCACGCCCGGCAGGCCCAGTTCCTCGCCAGCGCCCGACCGGCCGGTGTTGATCAGCTCGACGCAGGCGGTCAGCGCCTCCAGCTGGTCAGCATCAAAAGCGCTTTGACTCCTGTCAGGCCGCTCTCGTAGGGTTGACGGCATGTCAGTACCGTACTCCAGGACGGTCATTACCGGCAACGACCCGGGCACGGCCCAGGCAGCCGACAAGCGCCGGCCGGTGCTGCTGGCTGGCCTGGGCGCGGCCTGCATCTCCGCCTCCGCGGTCCTGATCAAGCTGGCCGATACCGGTACCGCCACCACGGCGTTCTACCGGTGCTTCCTCGCGCTGCCCGTGCTGGTGACGCTAGCCGCGGCGGAGCAGCGGCGGCACGGCCGCAGGCGGCTTGCGCCACGCCTCGGGGCACTGCTGGCCGGCGCCTTCCTTGCCGTCGACCTGGTGCTGTGGAATCACACGATCGCCGAGGTCGGCGCGGGGATCGCCACCGTGCTCGGGAACCTGCAGGTGCTGTTCGTCGCGCTGGCCGCCTGGCTGCTGTTCCGCGAGCGCCCGCACCGAGGCTTCCTGATCGCGCTGCCCGTCGTGATGGCGGGCGTCGCGGGAGTCTCCGGCCTGGCCGACGGCGCCGCGGGCGGCGGGCACCCGCTCGCGGGGATCGGCTACGGGATAGGCACCTCGGTCGCCTACGCGGGATTCCTGCTCATCCTGCGCCGGACGTCGGGCGGCACCGCCCATGTGGCCGGCCCGCTGGCGGAGGCCACGGTCGGCGCCGCGGCCGGCTCGCTGCTACTCGGCCTGGTCTTCGGCGGACTGCAGCTGGCGATCGGCTGGCCGTCCTTCTGGTGGCTGCTGCTGCTGTCACTGACCAGCCAGACGATCGGCTGGCTGCTGATCACGTCGTCGCTGCCGAGGCTGCCGGCCGCGGTGTCCTCGCTGCTGCTGCTGCTGCAGCCGGCCGCCGCGCTAGTGCTGGCCGCCGCCGTGCTCGGTGAGCGGCCCAGCGTCCTGCAGCTGGCCGGGGCGCTGCTGGTCTGCTGCGGCGTGCTGGGCGCCAGCCTGGCCGCGACGTCGCAGCGCAGCCGGCCGGCAATGCGGCCGGGCCCGCCTGCCGCCCCGCGCGGGAGTCCCGTGCCGTCGCATGAAGAAGCGGCGATCCGCTTGTTACCCGCCGCCCCGGCCGACGCGCCTGAGGGGCGGGGCCGGCCGGCGCAAGCTGCGTAAAAGCTGAATTTCTCCTGCGCTGCCGGTTGCGGCGTGCCGGTGCCCGCGACGGCAGCGGCGACCGCGGTGGCCCGGGCCTCTCCCTCCCGGGCCGCCGCCCTCCCTAGGCCGCCGCTCCCCCGCGCCGCCGCTCCCCCGGATTACGGCCGGCGGGCGGCCGAGTGCATTGCCCGCCGGCCCGCGGATCCGGGTTGGATACCTATGCAGAGGCCAGACCGGGCAGTTAGATACATGCACCGGTCGTGCGATTTGCTTCGGCGCGCTGCCGGTCAGGTGACGTTGTCGCGCAGCCGGCTCAGCGTTTCCTCGACCCGGCTGATCTCGCAGTCGGACAGGCCGGCCCGCAGCTTCTCGTCGAACGCCGTCGCGGCGGCCCGGCTGGACGCGGCGTTCAACAACGCCACCGACGGGCCGCTGCCCGCGCCGCTCGCCGACATCGACGTCGGCGAGTTCGACCGGGGCATCGCTACCAACATCCGCGGCACGTTCCTCGGGATGAAGTTCCAGATCCCGGCGATGCTGGCGAGCGGCGGCGGCGCGATCGTGAACATGGCCTCTATGGCCGGCCTGAATGCCACCGCGAACCTCGCGGCGTATGTCGCGGGCAAGGCCGGGATCATCGGCCTGACCAAGGTCGCCGCGCTGGACTATGCCGACCAGGGCATCCGGGTCAACGTCGTGGCACCAGGCCCGATCCTGACGCATCACCTGGCGGCCGCTGGCCCGGAGGCACAGCGGCTGGCCGGGCTTTCCACGCCGATGCGGCGGACCGGCACCGCGGCCGAGGTGGCCAGCGCGGTGCTGTGGCTGTGCTCGGCGCAGTCGTCGTTCGTCACCGGGACCGTGCTCCCGATCGACGGCGGGCAGTCAGCCGGTAACAAGCCGCCGCGGATGTACCGGCAGGGCAAGCCGATGGCCGCGGCGGAGCCAGGCACGCCATCACCGCATTCACCAACGCGGCGCGGCGGCGGTGCCCAATGACCGATGACATCCGCGCAGGGATACTCCGGCGGACGGCGAATGCCTATTTCTTCTTCGGCCGGTAGCGGAGCCGTTCACGCGCCATCTCGCTTTTCCCGCTGAGCTCGTTGGCGACCGCGGCCCGGTTGGCCCGCGCCAGGTCCGCGTGCCTGATCAGCCCGTTGGCAAGCAGGAACTCGGCAAGGTCGCGCTGGTGGCGCTGCTCATTCCAGATGCGGCGCTGGAGTTCCTTCTTGTAGTCGGAAACCGTGCCCTCGCCATTCAGGTCCAGGGCGATGGCCACCTCGACCATCGGCACTTCCTGCGGGGCCACCGCACCGAGAATGAACTGCTGG
>Ga0070698_100003319_pt1 | contig 17703 bp, 12 predicted proteins | sample KBSK1502metaG_FD_65477 | JGI IMG/M metagenome (GOLD analysis project Ga0070698, IMG submission 65477) | Corn, switchgrass and miscanthus rhizosphere microbial communities from Kellogg Biological Station, Michigan, USA - KBS K1-50-2 metaG | ecosystem: Host-associated > Plants > Roots >...
GGGCGCGCGCCGGCACGTTTTCGCGATGACTTACGGCGAGCCGCCCGACCCGCCTGCCACCGCGCGCCTGATCGAGGTGCTCGCGCACTCCGCGCGCGCCGACCCCGCCGCCGCCTGACCGTTCCGCCCGCCGGCTCGGGGCCGGGCGGGTGGATGGCCCGCCGTACCGGTGACAGCCGGATCAGCGGGCCAACCACCCGGTACGGGCCGGGACGGCAGGGCGCCGGGGCGGCAGGAAGTTGACCGCCGGCCGGGCTCTGCGCGTACGAGACCACGCCCGCGAAACTCCGTTACGACTCTTAAATGGCGGTGGCGCGGCCTTCCCAGTACGGGGCGCGGAGCCTGCGCTTCAGGAGCTTGCCGCTCGGATCGCGCGGGAGCTCGGCGGCGAAATCGATGCTCCTGGGCCACTTCATCCTGGCCAGCCGGCCGTCCAGCGAGGCCAGGATCTCCGCGGCCAGCTCGTCGGAGGCCGCCACGCCCTCGGCGGGCTGCACCACCGCCTTGATCTGCTCGCCCCAGTCCTCGTCCGGGATCCCGAACACCGCGACGTCGGCGACCTTGGGATGCATGATGATCTCGGCCTCGATCTCGGCTGGGTAGATGTTCGCCCCGCCGGAAATGATCATGTCGGACTTCCGGTCGCACAGGAACAGGTAGCCGTCGTCGTCGAGGTAGCCGATGTCGCCGACGGTGAAGAAGCCGCGCAGCCGGTTCGCCGCGGTCTTCTCCGGGTCATCCTTGTAGGCGAAGTCGGAGAGCGTCATCTTCATGTAGACCGTGCCGGGCGTGCCGCGCGGGCACTCGCTGCCCGCCTCATCGGCGATCATGACCTCGCTGATGGGCCACGGCGTGCCGACGGTGCCGGGCCGGGCCAGCCAGTCCTGCGGGGTGACGATCGTCCCGCCGCCCTCGGTGGCCGCGTAGTACTCGTACACGCACGGCCCCCACCAGTCGATCATCGCCCGCTTGATCCCCACCGGGCACGGCGCGGCCGCGTGGATCAGCCATTTCATCGACGAGACGTCATAGCGCTCGCGGGTCGGCTCGGGCAGCGACAGCATCCGCTTGAAGTGCGTCGGCACCATGTGCGTGTTGGTCACCCGGTACCGCTCGACCTTCGCCAGCGCCTGCTCCGCGTCCCAGCCGTCCAGGTAGACCAGGGTGTGCCCCATATGCAGGGCGCTGCCGCCGAACACGGTGACCGCGGTGTGGTAGTTGGGCGAGCTGACCAGGTGCGCGTTGGGCTGCCCGGCCGTGATCCCGAAGAACTGCTGCAGGGCCGTGCCGAGCTCCGCGGCCTCGTCGGGGGCCAGGCCGGTCAGGGCGCGGCGGACGCCCTTCGGCCGGCCAGTGGTGCCCGAGGTGTAGTGCATGGTGGCGCCCGCGGTCCGCTCCGCAGGCAGCGTTTCCGGCTGCCCCGCACGCATAGCTTCCACCGGCGTGAACCCGGGCACGTCGCCGTAGCCGAAGCGCGCGCGCGCCGGGATCCCCGCCTCGTCGGCGGCGGCCGCGCCGACGGCGCCGAACCGCTCGTGCACGAACACCGCCTTCGCCTCGCAGTCGCGCAGGATGTAGGCGATCTCCGGCGCGGTGAAATGCCAGTTGATGGGCGTCAGGTACCAGCCGGCCTGCAGCGCGGCCAGGTACACCTCGAGGGCGCCGGCCCCGTTGGGCAGCACCGAGGCGATGCCGTCCCCGGCCCGCAGCCCGAGCGCCCGCAGCGCGTGGGTGATCTGGTTTACCCGGGCCAGCACGTCGCCGGCCCGGTGCTCGGTGCCGTCCGCCTCGACCGCGGCGATCCAGTCAGGGCTTTGCTGGGCACGGCTCCAGAATCCGAGCGCCACCGTTTAACCTTCCGGTCTCAGAACGTCGATCCGACAGGCTCGTCGGTCTCGTAGACGAACTCGTCGTCGTCACGTCGGGTCACGCTCAGCGTAATCCCGACCACCAGCAAGATGACGCCGAGGAGCAGCGTGACCAGCGGGCCGATGTCCTCGATCAGCTCGATCTTCAGGTGTGACGAGCTGGCCGTGTTCACCGCGGTCTTGACGGTGGCCGGTGTCGACGAGAGCACGCCCTGGAACAGGAGCAGCCGGGTAGTTCCGGCGCTGTCCTGCAGCGAGAGCGTGCGGTCCTCCGTCTCGGAGAGCGGGGCACCTGTGACCGGATCCACCCAGACGGTGTTGGTCTCGGTGATGACCTCGGGCAGCGTCACCAGCGGCTGGCCCGGCAAGCCGACCAGCCTGCCCCCCAGCGACTGCGTCGCGAACTGCTGGTTGCTGATCTGCTCGACGAACTTGTCGGCGGTCATGCCGTCGATCGTCCCCGTCCCGGCGTAGCGGTACGGCTCCGGCCGGCCCAGGATCGCGTCGAACACGTCGTAGGTGATCGGCTGCGTCCCGATCGGCCACGCGTAGGCCAGCCCGGACTGATGCCCGGAGGTGGTGCGGACGCTCGTGATATTGACGTAGGCACCGCAGCAGTCAACGATCAGCCCGGACCGCCGGTCGAACGCGGAGCGCTGGGAAATGTACTGGATCGCCGAGTTGTTGGTGGCGTCCTCGACCGCGGTGAACTCGTTCCATACCGCCGTCGACGAGGTGCCCGCCGCCACGTCGCCCCAGATCGTGCTCGTGATCTTGACGCTGACGCCGGTGATCACCTTGCCCTGGCCCTCGCTGAAGTAGCTGACACCCTGGCCGGCGAGCGTGCTCACCACGTACTCGTTCAGCGGAAACTTGATGACCTGGCCGGGAAGGACGAACCGCAGCAGCAGCGCGAGCACGAGGAGGAACGCGCCCAGCCCGGTGAGGGTGGTCCCGAGGACGCGACGCATCGATCCCTCCACCCTGGCGTTTGTGCTCGCTTCGTGCGGGTTCGGGAAATTTTACTGACAAGTAGGTCCGGCGTCATGTCCGATCAGGACACATAACCGTAACGGGTTACGCGCCGGCGCCCGGGCGGTTCGCCGAGGTCACGGGGTGCAGGTGTTGCAGTAGTTGTACTGCTGCTGGTTCGGCGGGGCCGGCGGGGTGCCGACGATGCTGGTCGTCGTGAACGCAGCTCCCACCGCGAGCACCACGCCTACCGCGAGCGCCGCGATGATCAGTGCGAGACGAGACACGGTGATCCTCCTTGTACCTGGACCCCACCCCTTGGAAGCGGGGAGTCACCGTACCGGCAGCAACGGCCCAACCTTAGTGAGCTGGCCGGTGAAAAGACAATATGTTGACTGAATAGTAACGTTGCCCGACAGCCACCGGTCTACTACTACCGCCTGACTGGGGCAGCCGGAACAGGAGCAGGTCCCGGCTGGCGATGACCAGCTGGGCCCCGGGCAGGCGGGCTTGAGCGGCCAGGGCGCGGGCGTCCTGGCCGGCCGGGGTGCCCGCCCGGGCGAGCAGCGGCCCGGCGTCGACGACGACGTACCGGACCCCGGTCGCGCGCAGCGCGCGGGTCAGCGAGCCCCGCGAGGTGACGATGCGGTTCAGCCGGATCGAGTCCGCGCTCTCCGGGGCCAGGTTCAGGTTCCCCACGGCCAGCCCGTCGTCGGAGATGACCTCGCGGCCGGTGAACCTCGCCCAGGGGTCGAACACCGCCTGGCCGGAGTTCCACGGATAGCTGCGGTAGGCGGCCCACGGCAGCAGCAGCACCGAGCCCCGGCCCGGGTCGCCGTCGATGACCTGCCGGGCCCGCAGCCAGTCGGCCGGGTACTCCGCCGGCCGCAGCCTCCCGGCCAGGCCCCACGCCACTCCGGGAAGAAGCACCACGGGCGCCAGCACGATCATGGCGGCCAGCGCGGCTCGCGCCGGGTGGTCCGGCGCTGCGCCGACCCTGACCTCGCGGCTGACCCCGGCGGCCAGCGCGCCGAGGCCGATCGCCACCGCCAGCGCCAGCGGCGCCAGGAACTTCTGGCCGTCCCGCAGCACCGCGAAGCCGGGCCAGGCCGTCACGAGATCGCGCAGCGCCGCGCGGCCCGGTGAGGTGGCCGCGACGGCCGCGATGCCCAGGCCAGCCAGCGCCGCGATGGCCAGGCCGAGGCGCAGCCGCCCCCGCCGGACCCACAGCACGTACCCGAAGGCCGACGCGACGACCAGGAGCAGCCAGAACGCGGACGCGGCCCCCCGGAACCCCAGCGGAACCGTCTGCGGGTTCCAGATGCCCGACAGCAGCAGCAGGCTGCCGACCCGGCCGAACGGGGTGTCCGCGCGCGGCGCGAACGCATCGATGCCGCGGGGGTCGGTGTGCACCGGCACGGCCAGCGCCGGGATCAGCCACGGCAGGCTGAGCAGCGTCAGCGCGGCGAGGACGGTCAGCAGGCGGCGGGCCCGGCCGCCCGGGGACGCCAGCGCGGCCGGCACCGCTGCGAGCGCCGTCACGCTCATGGCCGCGACGCCCCCGATAGCGGCCGGGATCATAACGCAGACCAGCCGGCCGGGCCTGACCCGCTCCGGGCCTGCGCACAGGACCCGGACCACCCACGGCAAAGCCGCGTAGCCGAGCAGCAGTGCCCACTGCCCGAGTTGCAGCCGCTCGGCCACGTACGGGTTCCAGGTGTAGCACACGCCCGCGGCCAGCCGGGCCAGCAGCGGCGCCCGGCCGTCGACAGCACGGGCGCGGACGGCGCCGCGCTCCGCCGTGTCGTTGTCTTCCGCGTGGGCCGTCCCGCGGGCCGCCCAGGCGCTGTCGAGCAGCGCGGCCGCGCCCGAGCAGGCCAGAACGAAGATCAAAAGCAGGATGATCTTCTGAACGATATCGGCGGGCAGGGCCAGCGAGGCGACGGCGACCACGGCGTCGCTGGGCACGGCGCGCGGCGGGCCGCCGGTCAGCCCGAGCAGCGCGGCGGAGAACGGCATCCGGGGCACGAACACCATGTCGTAGCTGAGCAGGAACCCGCGGCCCAGGCCTGGCCCGAGCGCGAGCAGGCCGAGTCCCAGGCCCGTCAGGGCGGGCACAAGCGAGACAGCGGGGCGCACGTGAAGGGGAAAGGGGAGGCGGGTGGGTCCCCGGATGCGAGCGGGGTGCGCGGCACGGGTGCGCAGCGTCATGGCTTCCTGGCGTGCACCAGCAGGATCGAGGCGGCGGCGGGCCACGCGCAGAACGCCCGGTCGACCGGGCGCAGCGGCCGCGGGACGTCGTGGTAGCGCGCGCCCGTGACCCGGACCGAGCCGAAGCCCCGCGCGGCGAGCAGCTGCACCAGGGCCCGGCGGGTAAACAGGTGCAGGTGCCCGGCCACCTGGCGGCCCGGCCTGCCGTAGACGCCGCGCAGGCTGACCTCGGAGAAGACCGGCTGCACCCCGAGCGCGACCAGCCCTCGGTTGTACCACGCGGCCAGGTTGGGGGTGGACAGCAGCAGCGACCCGCCGGGCTTGAGCACCCGGAAGACCTCCTCGAGCGCCGAGTCCGTGTCCACGAGATGCTCGATCAGCTCGCTCATGATCACGACGTCGACGGCCTGCGAGGCCACGGGCAGGCGGGGGCCGTCGATCCCGGCCCGCAGCACGGTCAGGCCGAGCCCCCGCGCCTGGCGCAGCGAGCCCGCCGACCAGTCCAGGCCGACCAGGCGGTGGCCGGGGTTGCGCTGGGCCGCGAGCCAGGCCGCGCTGCCGTCGCCGCACCCCAGGTCGAGGATGCAGGCGGGCGCGCTGACGTCTCGCAGCGCCAGCGCGAGCAGGCTGGCCATGCGCTGCGCGCGGTCGGTGCCGGAACTGGCCGGCACCTCCGGGTTCTCGTAGAACTCCTGCAGCGGCGCCGGTGCCCGCTTGTCCGACGTGGCGGGGGCCGTCACCGGCGGGTGCCCTTCATCTTGAGACTCATCCGCGGCTCTTCGCGGACGAGGCCCCGGCCAGCGCCTCGTCCGCGACCGAGGCGAAGCCCTCGACCGCCGCGGACCAGTGCAGCCGCAGCGCCCGCTCGCGCGCTGCCCGGCCCAGCGCCTCGCGGGTCCGGTGGTCGAGCGCGAGCGACGCCCAGGCCGAAGCGAACTGGCCCTCGTTCCTGACCAGCACCCCGGTCTCGCCGTCCACCACCGAGTCCCGCAGGCCGGGCACGTCGAACCCGATCCCCGGGGTGCCGCGGATCGCGGCCTCCGTGATCACGATGCCCCAGCCCTCGATCATGGCGGGGTGCAGCAGTATCCAGGCCGAGCACAGCAGCCGGTGCTTCTCCTCTTCCGAGACGCGCCCGGTGACGACGACGCCCGGCCCGGCCATGGCCTCGAGGCGGGCCCGCTCGGGACCGTCCCCGGCGATCACCAGCCGGCCGCCGACCACGTGCCGCACCCGCTCCCAGAGCCGCAGCAGCAGGTCCATGCGCTTATAGTCCTCGAGCCGGCCCAGCGCGAGGAACATCGGCTCGGGCGACCGCGGCGTCAGCGGCTGCGGCTGCTCGACGCACATGGAGACCTGCCGGATCCGGTCCTTCTCGACCCCGATGTCGGCCAGCGCGGCGGCCGTGGAGCCCGAGATCGTGAGGAACAGGTTCTTCCGGTGCGCCCAGGGCATGAGAACGCTCTCGGTGAAGCGCCCCACGGCCGCGAGCGGGGCCGGGAAGCGAACGGCCCACAGGTCGGTGTGGACGTGGTTGACGAGGCAGACCATCGGGCGCCGGGCCCACAGCGGTGCGAAGAACGGCATCCCGTTGCAGACCTCGACCACCAGGTCACAGTCCCGGAGCCGCCGGTAAGCGAGCGGCGCCCGGAGGAACTGGGTGTAGGTGCCGCCGTTCCTGATCACCTGGTACGGGCGCTCGGCGGTCGGCCCGCCGCACAGCAGGGTGACCCGGTCGCCGCGGGCGGTCATTCCCTCGGCCAGGTGGTCGACCAGGACCTCGGAACCGCCGGCCCGGCGGTTGGCCAGATCCCGCCAGGCCACGAACACGATGTGGCGGCCCTTGCGGCCGCCGGCCGGGGACTCGTCGGCCGGGGACTCGTCGGCGGCCTCAGGCCGCGGCGACGCGAGCGACACCGGTGCTGCCGGTGCGGCCGGCGATACCGCCGGGACCAGGGACTCGGCGATCTGCGTCCCCGGCGCGATGAGCGATTCGGCCGCCTCCGGGGGAGCCGGGGCCAGCGGCCGAAGGGTCTGGCCGAGCACCGTGCTGACCCCGCGCGCGGAGCCCGCCCCGACCGGGGCTGTGCTCGGCCTGCTGTGTGACTCCTGACTCACGCGACCACGCTCCACCTCTGGTTGCGGCACGGGACCAGAGCTATCATTACTCGCAGGTAATGTCCACCGGACAATGGAGCATTATTCTGGTAATTTCGGTAAGTCGTCAATCGCCAGTCCCTAGGTTCCTGATGGCGGTTCACGTCCGGTTCTAGCATGTCGTGAACCGGTGCTTCTGTCCCGCCGTGACCCCAGTTAGCTCCAGGCGCTGACGGGCGGCGCAGACAGTCGCATCGCCCGGCGACTCAGGAAAGGCCGCGATCCGGAGGACGTCCATGAGCCTGCTGCCACCGTCTGTCCGCCAGCCATCGGCGCCTGCCGAGCCTGACCTTCGTTCCGGTGCCAGGCGGCGGCGCCCCCGGGGCCTGCGCAGGTCCGTGCGCCTGTACCGACTCTTCCGCAAGGAGCAGTCCGACCCGGAGAGCTTCTACTCGGGCCTCGCCGAGGACACCGTGGCGCAGCTGGAGGACTACTGCGAGCTGCGAGGCCGCACGGTGGTCGATGTCGGCGGCGGGCCTGGGCACTTCACCGCGGCGCTGCGCGAGCGCGGCGCGAAATGCTACCTGTTCGAGCCCGATTCGGCCGAGATGTTCAGCCGCGGGGAGGCGCCGTCCGGAGCGGTCATTGCTGACGGCTACTGGCTTCCCGTCCGCGACGGCGTGGCCGACGTGTGCCTGTCCTCCAATGTGCTGGAGCACGTGCGCGATCCGCTCGGCCTGATCGACGAGATGGTCCGGGCCACCCGGCCGGGCGGGCTGATTTATCTGTCGTTCACGAACTGGTATTCCCCGTGGGGCGGGCATGAGCTGTCGCCGTGGCACTACCTGGGCTTCCGGTTCGCCGAGCGACGGTACGCCAGGCGCAACGGCGGGCCGCCCAAGAACCGCTTCGGCACCTCACTGTTCCCGGTGCACGTCGGGTCCGTCCTGCGCCAGATGAGGTCGCGCACCGACGTCGGCATCGTCGAGGCGATGCCGCGCTACTATCCGCGCTGGTGCAAGGCGATCGTGCGGATCCCGGGGCTCCGCGAGATCGCCACCTGGAACCTGCTGCTCATACTGCGGCGCGTCGAATGACGGCGCCCGTCATCCCCGGGAGAGCTGGCCTGCGCCCTGCGCTGGGTCCGCCCTGGACAGCCGACGCGCCGGAGCCGCACGCCGGCAGGCCGCGCGGCTGGTCGGCGGCCAGCTGGCGCTGGTTCGTGCTGATCTGGCTGCTGGCGCTGATCGTCTTCGCCTTGAACGACTCCGGCCGGATGATCTTCGACACCAAGCTGGGCGTCGACTCCAACTCGGCTACCTTCTTCGCGCGCCTGTGGCCGCTGTGGAACCCGCTCGAGTGGTTCGGCACGCTGCAGAACCAGTACATCGGCTACGCGATCCCGATGGGCCCGTTCTTCCTGGCCGGGCAGTTGCTGCGGCTGCCCGTCTGGCTGATCGAGCGGCTGTGGCTGTCCCTTCTCGTCGCGGTCGGCTTCTGGGGCCTGACCAGGCTCGCCACCGCGCTGCGGATCGGCTCCGACAGCTCCCGGGTGCTGGCCGGCCTCGCGTTCGCGCTGTGGCCGACGTTCACCATCGTGATCGGCTCCACGTCCGCCGCGGCCCTCCCTGGCCTCCTGGCGCCATGGGCGGTGCTGCCGCTGGTCGGCGCCCTGCGGCAGCGCGGCCCGATCACCGGGGCCTGCGCTCGCTCGGGCGTCGCCATCATGCTGATGGGCGGGGTCAACGCGGTCTCCACGATCACCGCGCTCGTGCTGCCCGCGCTGTTCATCCTGACCCACACGCGCGGCAGGCGACGGATCAAGACCTGCGTGGCCTGGGGAACCGCGGTCATCGCCGCGACCGCGTGGTGGGCGCTGCCGCTGCTCCTCCAGGGCCGTTACTCCTTCAACTTCCTCCCCTACGTGGAGCAGTCGGCCACCACCACGAAGACGATGTCGGCCACGGCATTCCTGCGCGGCACGGGCAACTGGACGGCCTACTTCAACCTGGGCGCCCCCTGGCTGTCGGCCGGCTGGGCCGTGGTGTCCAGCCGGCTGGCCATCGCCGCGTCCGCCATCGCCGCGGCGGCCGGGCTGTACGGCCTGGCCCGGCGCGACATGCCCGAGCGCCGCTGGCTGTGCCTGTCGGCCGGGCTGGCCGCGCTCGCCGCGCTGGCCGGCTACGCGGGCCCGCTCGGCGGGCCGCTGCACGGGCTCGTCGACAGCCTGCTCAACGGCACGTTCGCCCCGTTCCGCAACCTCTACAAGCTCGAGCCGGTCCTCGCCGTGGCGCTCGCGCTGGGCATTGCGCACGTGCTCGGCCGCGCCCGGCACCAGACACTGGGCCGCCCGTACCAGTCCCGCCGGGTGATGGCGAGCATCGTGCTGGCCCCGGTGGTCGCCGCCTGCCTGGCCGGCCTCGGACTGCCCTACCTGGCCGGCCAGATCCTGCAGCCGGGCTCGTTCACCCGGATCCCGGCCTACTGGTCATCGGTCGCGAGCTTCCTGGCGTCCCGTTCTCCCCACCAGACCGCCCTGGTCATCCCGGCCGACAGCCACGGCCTCTACCTCTGGGGCGACCCGATCGACGATCCGCTCGAGCCGCTCGCCACCTCGCCCTGGGCCCAGCGCCCCCAGGTCCCGTACGGGGGCGCGGGCTCGCAGGCCTTCCTCGAGACCGCGGAGAACGCCTTCGAGTCCGGCCAGCAGGTCCCCGGCCTGGCCGCCTTCCTGCAGCGCGCCGGCGTCCGCTACGTCGTGGTGCGCAACGACCTCAACCCCACGGTGCTCGGGTACACCTCCCCGCAGTTCGTGCGGCAGACACTGCAGCTGTCCGGGTTCGTCCGGGTTGCCGCGTTCGGCCCGGCGATCACCGGCGCCACGACCAACCCGGGGGCCGCTCCGCAGATCACGGCCTACCTGCCGCGATACCCGGCCGTCGAGATCTACCAGGCGGCCAGCCCGGCCCTGCAGGCGTCCGCCCCGGCGGTCGCGCTGCCGGTCAGCGGCACCGCGCTGGTCAACGGCGGGCCCGACTCGATGCTCCAGCTCGACGGGCAGGGCATCCTCGGCGACCAGCCCGCGGTCATCGCGGGCGATCCCACGTCCGCGCGGCCCGCGCTGTGGGCGGTCACCGACGGGCAGCGCCGGCAGGACAACGCGTTCGGGCTGGTCAACGCCAGCGCCTCCTACACCTACACGGCTCAAGAGACCAACCCGCCCGACAGCCCGCTCGGCGGGGGCAACGGCCCGCCGCGGCAGCTGCTGCCGGTGCCTGCCGCCGGCCATCAGACGGTTGCCCTGCTGTCAGGCGCCGCCAGCGTGACCGCGTCCTCGTACGGTTCCTGGATCACCTACCAGCCGAAGTACGACCCGGTCAACGCGTTCGACGGCAACAGCTCGACCGCCTGGGCCGAGGGCAGCCCGCAGACTCCCGTGGGCCAGTGGATCCAGATCACGTTCGATCATCAGCTCAGCCTGCCCGGCAGCATCGGCGTCCAGCTGCTTGACGACACGTTCAACCGGTCCATCGCGAACCAGCTCCGGGTCAGCACCGCAGCCGGCCAGGCCACCACGACGACGATCCCGAGCAGCGCCACGCAGCAGCTCCGGGTCCGCCCCGGCCCGACGACGTGGCTGCGGATCACGATCGCCGGGGCCAGCAACGTCGTCGCGGGAAACCCGGGCGCGGGCATCGGGGAGGTGCTGATCCCCGGCGTCCGGGTGACCCGCTACCTCCAGCCGGCGGAGGACTCATCGATCCGCAGCGCCGGGTCGGTGGCGTTCTCGTTCCACCAGGCCGCGCCGGCGCCGACCGGCCAGGCCGACCCCGGCGCGACGATGCCGATCGCGCGCCAGTTCAGCCTGCCGGTCCCGCTGCAGCTGCAGCTGACCGGAACGGCGGTGGCGCAGCCGAGTACCGGCCTGCAGAACCTGCTGGGCAGGATCGCCCCGCCGAAGCGGACCTCCCTCCTGGTGAGCGCCAGCTCCACCTGGGGATCGCTGCCGGAGTTCGGGCCGGACAACCTGTTCACCAGCACCTCGACGCCCTGGATCGCCGGCTCCTCGAACCCGGTCCTGTACCTGAACTGGCGGAGCTTCCGGCGGATCTCGCAGATCGTGGTGCAGCCCGCGTACGGCTTCGCGGCCGCGCCGACCAAGGTCAAGGTCACCAGCTTCTTCGGAACCCGCGTAGCCACGATCGGCCTGGGCGGCGTGGCGACGCTCTCGCCGCCGCTGGTCACCGACCAGATGGACCTCAGCTTCCCCGGCTGGTCGTCGACCGCCCAGGCGGGCATCCAGCAGGGGCAGCCCGTCCTGGGCCTGGCCAAGCTGAGCATCCCGGCCCTGTCGCGGCTGCGGGTCACTCCCCCGAGCGCGCAGACCCAGTTCAGCCTGCCCTGCGGCCGCGGCCCAGCGATCACGCTGGACGGGCAGAGCTACCGGACCGCGGTCAGCGGGACGCTCGGGCAGCTGGCCGGGAACCTGCCGGTCCAGGTCCGGCTGTGCACTCCCGGCTCCACGCTCAGCCTCGGCAGCGGCCAGCACCGGCTGCTCGCCTCCCCCGGGCTGTTCACGTGGACCGACGTGGCCCTGCAGAGCGGCGGCCCGCAGCCCGCCGCGCCGGCCCGCGCCCTGAAAGTGCTGAGCTGGCAGCCCGACAGCCGCACGGTGAGCATCGGCCCCGGCCAGGCTGCCTACGTCGAGGTGCACCAGAACGACAACCCCGGGTGGTCGGCGTCGCTCAACGGGCAGAGCCTGTCTCCGGTCCGGCTTGACGGCTGGCAGCAGGGTTTCATCGTTCCGGCGGGCGCGGGCGGCGTCATCACGATGACGTTCGCCCCGGCGACCGTGTACCACGTCGGCCTGGCCGTGTCGATCCTGGCCATCCTCGGCCTGCTCGCGATCGCGTTCGGCTGGCGGCGGTGGCCCGCCTACGTGTTCCCGCTGGCCTACATCATCGAGGTCGGCTGGAGCGTGCAGCTGAAGGCGGGGCGCGGGGCGGCCGTGTGGGTGCCGCTCGAGCTGCTGCTGGTGCTGGCCGTGGCCGTGGCGGTGCTGGCCGTCGTCCGGTTCCGTGGTGGTCCCAGCCGTAACGTTCCGCGGGCTGATGTGATGCGGCGCACCCAGCAGTCGGTCGCGAGCCTCGCGGCCGCGAGCTCGGCCAGGATCCGGCACCGGGCGGGCGGGCGCTCCGATGCCCTGCAGCGCTGGATCGGCCCGGTGGCCATCGGCGTCCTGGTCCTGCTGGTCGGCGGGCCGGTCGTGCTCGCCGTGCCGGTGCTGGTCGTGACCGCAGCCCTGCGGCCGCGGTGGATGCCGGTCATCTCGCTCGTGGCCATGCTCCTGGCCGGGTTCATCGCCGCGACCGCGGCCGCGCCTGCCACGGTCGGCTCGGGCACGTTCGGGCCGGCCGCGCAGGCCTGCGCGCTGGTGGCGCTGGCGGCCGCGCTGATGCCCCGGGTCGCATCGCCCGCCCGGCGGGACGGATGGCAGCCATCGCGCCCGCTGCCGGCCCTGGGCCGCAGGCCGCCGCTCCCCGCGCCCGAGCGGCCCCTCGAGCCGCTGCCGCTGCCCGCGCCCCACCGGGCGCCCAGCGGCGCGCCGCCGCGGCCGGCCGCGCCGGCGGTCCCGGCGCGCGGCACGGGCGCCCCCGCCCGGGGCAGCGGCGGGATGGCCGGGCGGGGCGGGCAGGGCAGGGGACTGTGATGCGGACCGAGCCGCGGCCGCGGGCCGCATTCCGTGCGCGAGATGCGTCGCCGCGGGCCACGGCCCGCAGGGCGGGGTCCCTGCCGCGGGTGCCGTTCGGGATCGCCGACGAGCTGAGCTGCTATTACGACGCGCCGTCCGAGCCCTGCAACGTGCACCTCGAGGTGCAGGTCGCCGGCCGGCTGGACGAGCCTGCGCTGCGCCTCGCCATCCGGGCGGCCCTGGCCGAGCAGCCCCGGGCGCTGGTCCGCCGGGCCCGTGGCGGCTGGTGGCAGCGCGGCTATGCGTGGGAGGTCCCCGGGGATCCGGACCTCGACCCGCTGAGCCTCACCACCTGGGCCGACGACCGGGAGCTCGCGGAGCGGCGGACGCGGTTCCTGGCCACCGCGCCCCCGCTGGACAGCTCGCCCCCGGTCCGGCTGCTGCTCGCGGCCGGGCCAGGCGGGGACTGCCTCATCCTCAACGCGCATCACGCCGCGCTCGACGGGATCTCCTGTCTCGAGCTGCTGCGCGGGATCGCGCGGCACTACGACGCGACCACCAGCTCCGCCGGTCCGGCCGCTCCCGCCGCCTCCGCCGTCCCCGCCGCCTCCGCGCCAGCGGCGCCGGTGCCCGCCTCCGCCGACCCCGCCGACGCCGCCGCGCCGGCCAGCCCGCCCGCGCGAGCCCGGGGCCTGCTGCCGCGGCCAGCGGCCAGGATCGCCGCCGAGGTCACGTCGGGCCGGGACGGCTACGGGTTCGAGCTGATCACCTGCGAGCGCGTGCCCAGAATGCCGGATGCCGGCCCAGGTCCGCGCGCGACCGTTAACGACCTGCTCATCGCCGCGCTGATCGTGGCCATCGGCCGCTGGAACGCCGCCCACGGCCGACCGCCGGGCCGGGTTCGGATCACCATGCCGGTGAACGCCCGGGCGCCAGGCCAGGCCGGCGCCGCAGGCAACCTCTCGCGCCTCACCGCGGTCACCGCGCAGCCGCCCGGCGGAGGCGGCGACGTGCGGCCGGTGGCTGCGGACGTGGCCGCGCAGACCCTCGCGGCGAAGAACCGGCCCGGCCCGCAGGTCGACCCCCTCAGCCGCGCGCTGGCCGCGGCGTGGTGCCCGGCAGCGGTCAAGCGCCGGCTGCTGCGCCTGGCGCTGCGCACGGCCGGGCCCCTGATCTGTGACACGTCCCTGGTTACCAACCTCGGCATCATCGCCGACCCGCCCCGCTTCGGGCCGGCGCCCGCCACGAGCATGTGGTTCTCGACGTCCGCGCACATGCCCCGCGGGCTGTCGGTCGGCGCGATCACGCTCGCCGGGCGGCTTCACCTGTGCCTGCGGTACCGCCATGCCCTGTTCAGCGCGCCCGCGGCGGCCCGGTTCGCCGGGTCCTACGCGGCCGCGCTGGGTGAGATCACGAGCCAGGAGGTCGATAGTGACCGGCAGCACTGACGGCGGGCTGGCGCTGGCGCTCCTGGCCACGACGGCATACAACTCCGGCCTGATCGTGGAGAAGCAGGCGCTCGGCAAGCTCCCCGCGATCAGCGGCCGCCGGATCGTCTCCCTCGCGATGACGCTGGGGTCGTCGCCGCGGTGGCTGACCGGCTTCGCCCTGATGCTGTGCGGCCTGGCGTTCCAGGTCCTGGCCCTGATGCTCGCCCCGGTGACCGTGGTCCAGCCCGCGATCGCCAGCGGCGTGGCCGTCGTCCTCGTGCTGTCCAGGCTCGTGCTGCGCGAGCACCTCGGCCGCGGCGAGTACCTGTGCGTCGCGGTGATGGCCCTGGCCGTCATCCTGCTGGCGCTCTCGGCCGGGAGCGCGGCCGGGGAGGTGGGCCACCGCTTCGGCGGCCTGCAGGCGGCCGCCGTGGCCATCCCGTCGGTCCTGATCGCCGTGGCGGCCGGGGGCAGCGCGCTGCGCGCGGGCGCGCGCAAGCACGGGCCTCCGGTGACCGGAGTGTCCTACGGCATCGCCACCGGGCTGCTGTACGGCGTGGCCGCGCTGGCCATCAAGGCGCTGTCCGGCGCGCTTGTGAACCGGCACGGGGCCGCGAACATCCTGATCACCGTGCTGTCGTCGCCGTACCTCTACGTGATGGGGGCCTGCTCGGCGGGCGGCCTGCTACTGTTCCAGACCGCGCTGCAGCGGTGCCGCATCGCGATCGTGGCCCCCGTATCGAACGTGCTCGGAAGCATCTACTTCATGGTGGCCGGTACCTGGCTGTTCCATGAGCGGCTCCCCTCGGACCCGGCGCTGCTCGCGCTCCGCCTCGGCGGAATCGTGATCGCCGTCGGCGTGGTGGTGCTGCTGTCCCGGCAGGGCGCGGCGGAGCTGGCCGACGTGACGGTGCGCGGGCGAGGGGTGGCGGCGGGTGGGCGAGGGCGGGTGGGCGGGCGAAGAGCAAAGCGAGGCGAATCCGGCGTTACGAAAGGAGAGATTCATGGCCCTGGACGAAGCGCTGCTTGAGATTCTGGTCTGCCCCATTGACAAGCGGGGCCTGCTGTACTTCGCCGATGAGGCATTGCTGTACAATCCGCGGCTGCGCCGCAGTTACCGGATAGAGAACGGCATTCCGGTCATGCTCGCCCAGCAGGCCGCCCCGGTGGCGGACGACGAGCACGACCGGCTGATCGAGCGGGCGCGCAGCGGCAACGCCGTCGGGACCTCGGCGGACGGTCGGGACGGTCAGTGGGGGAACACGGTCCCTGAGGTGGAGGGCACCACGACACCCGCCTGAGCGCCCCCGATGCACAGCCCGGGGACTGCCGGGCCCGACAGGACCACGTTGTTCGCGGTTCCCCGGACCGGGAGGTAGGCGTCGTGCAGGCCCTGCCGCACGGTGAGCACCTGTGAGCTCGTCCCGTACCTGACCATCGCGTAGTTCCCGCTCACCGTCCCCGACGCGAGGTAGGCCAGGTGGAGCACCTGGCTCGTCGTCGGTGTCGGATGCACGAAATAGACCTCCACCCGGCCTCTCTTCACCGACTGGCAGTTCTGGCCCCGGACGCCGGGAACGCCTCCCTCGCCGAGCACGAGCGCCTGGCGCAGTCTGCCGTCGGCGCCGAACACCATCAGGTGATCGATGGTCCCGTCCGGCCGCGGGGTAAACCGCAGGCCCGCCTTGGCCGCAGCGCTCTCCATCGGCCCGACCACCTGGGAGACGTACGCGTACCGGCCGAAGTCGCCGAGCATGACCGAGGAGGGTACCGGCTCATCGAAGATCACCGTTCCCCTCGGCGCCTGCGCGACCGCGGCCCTGGCGTTGGCGATGAAGGTCCGGTTCGGAGAGCTGGTCGTGACGTTCAGGTAGGCCTGGACCGACCACACCGAGCCGATGACGAGCGCGCCGACCGCGCCGGCCGCCGCCATCCGTCCTGGCTGGCCCGCGAAGGAGGCGGGCCAGCGATTCCTGATGGGGTCCGGGCTTCCGACCACCGGCCAGAACGCCAGGCCCAGGCAGATGGCCAGGACCGGAGCGGCATCGGCCACGTAACGCGTCTCCAGGCCGATGAGATGCGGGCCCAGCTCCGTGATCCGGCCGATCAGGACCGGGACGATGTCGGCCGCGAGCAGCCATCCGCCGAGGATCGCCCAGGCCCGCCAGGCGCGGACGTGGGACCAGATGCTGGCCACGATGACTGCGGCGGCGACGATCAGCGACAGCCAGGCCAGCGCGCCGGGCGGCGCCGAGTACGCGTATGCCGCGTCGCCCGACGGGAGCCATTGCCAGGGCCCGCCGAGGGCACCCGGCACGAAGGTGTCCTTGATGATCTCCGCGATGAAGGTAAGCACGCCGGCGTTGCTGCCCGGGATGCCCGGGCGTACCGAGGATGTGTGCAGCGACACCAGGAGTATGGCGAGATACCCGGCCACGACGGCCAGCTGCAGCGCCCAGCCTCGCCAGTAGTCCACCAGGCTCCGGCCGATCGCGCGCAGCCAGGGCCCCTCGGCGAGGAACGCCGATGTGACGCCGAGCATCAGCAGCGGCAAGATCAGGGCCTTCTCGAAGAAGACCAGCCCGAGGACCAGCCACGCCGCAGCCGCGACCGCATGCCGGAAGCGCCTGGTGCGCACGTAGCACACCTGGGCGTTCAGCGCCATGAACGTGGCTATCTGCAGCGGGAGCGACTCGATGCCCGACGTCCACCAGCCGAGATCCGGCATCGTCAGCGGGGTGAGCAGGTAGACGGCGAGCGGTATCAGGATGGCCGGACGGGTCCCGAAGAGCGTCCGCAGCAGCCGCAGTGCCGCCAGGTCCGCGGCGGCCAGCATCACCACCGTAATGGTTCCGGCCAGCCCCCAGCTGTACGGCGTGATCCTGGCCACGACCCAGGCCACGGCGTAAACCCCGGGGATCAGGTGGCCTGCTCCGACATACGTCAGGTAACTCCAGCTGAAGGAATGGCTCAGGGCCAGCTCGATGACGTGGAAATCGTCCTGCCGGAAGTAAAAATGGCCGAGGAATACAGATTTCCAGATCAGCTGGGCCACGATCAGCACAAGAGCGCCGAGCAGGACGCCGCGGTCACGGGCGCGAACCCACGCCGCCAGCGCGGCCCAGTCGATGACCTCGGCGGACTCGCCCCGGTGCCCTCGCGGTGCGACCGGGACCGGGAGGGCCTCCGGGAGGCGCTCAAGCTCCCCGCCGCTCCAGTTCGCCTCTCCGCCGGCCTGATTCACGGCGCACAGCCTAGCGGCGTCTCCGGATGATTGCTACTAAACAGTAACAGAGGTGATCTGCCATGCTCGCCAAGCAGTCCGCCCCCGTCGCCGACGATGAGCACGCCCGCCTGATCGAGCGGGGCGCGCGGTGGCGGCGCCGTTGAGACGGCGGCGAGAGGTCACTTACTGGGCCGGGATCACCGGTCC
>Ga0070698_100003322_pt1 | contig 17694 bp, 17 predicted proteins | sample KBSK1502metaG_FD_65477 | JGI IMG/M metagenome (GOLD analysis project Ga0070698, IMG submission 65477) | Corn, switchgrass and miscanthus rhizosphere microbial communities from Kellogg Biological Station, Michigan, USA - KBS K1-50-2 metaG | ecosystem: Host-associated > Plants > Roots >...
CTGGCCGCGGGCGAGCTCGCGCTGGCCGACGGCCGCGCGGTACTACACGCCTTCCTGCTGGGCTTCGAGGTCGAGACCACGCTCGCCGAGGTCATCAACCCGGCGCACTACGCGCACGGCTGGCACGCCACCTGTACTCTCGGCACCCTGGGCGCGACCGCGACCGCGGCGCGGCTGCTGGGACTCGACGCGCCGCAGACGCGCGCCGCCCTCGCGGTGGCCGCGTCGCAGTCCTCCGGGCTCAAGGAGAACTTCGGCACGATGACCAAGCCCTTCCACGCGGGGCACGCGGCACGGAGCGGCGTCCTGTCGGCGCTCATGGCCCGCGAGGGCTGGACCGCGTCGGACCAGGCGCTGGAAGGCCCGCAGGGCTTCTTCAACGTGCTGGGGGCAGGCAAGCTGGCGCTCGAGCCGCTCGGAACGCTCGGCGCGCCCTGGAAGATCCTGACCACCGGTGTCGCGGTGAAGCCGTATCCCTCCTGCGCCTGCACGCACTCCATCATCGACGCCGCTCTCGAGCTCCGCCGGGTCCAGGGGATCGGACCGGACGAGATCGCGGCGGTGACGGTCGGCGTGACCGCCGGGGTTCCGCGCATCCTGATCCACTCCCGTCCGCGAAATGGGCTTCAGGCCAAGTTCTCGGCCGAGTTCGTGGCGGCGGCCGCGTTCACCGACGGCCGCGTCGGCATCGCCACCTTCCAGGACGACCGCGCGCAGGACCCGGCCATCCAGCGCCTGATGGAGCGCGTCAAGATGGTCGTGGATCCCGAGATCCCCGGCGATCGCGAGCGCCACATGTGGACGCGGCTCACCGTACGCCTCAAGGACGGGCGCACCGCCACCATCGCCCCCCGGCCGGTGCCCGGCCATCCCGAGCGTCCGCTGCCGCTCGCGGCGCTGCGGGCGAAGTTCGAGGAGTGCGCCGGCCTCGTGCTGCCCGCGGATCGGGTGGATTCGGTGGCCCAGATGGTCGAGTCCCTCGACACCTGCCCCGATCTCCGGAGCCTGACCGCGATCCTCGATCCAGGCCGCTAGGTCCTCGGAGGGGGGCAAGCCGCCGGCGGGAGACGGCGCAACCAGACCATCGAGCCGCCGAAGACAAGCCCCGCTCCCATCGCCACCGCCGCGTTGATGCCCCGGCCCGGCGGCGAGCCCACCCACGCGGAGAGGAGCACGGAGACCGTGTTGTTGGCGACATGGCAGACCAGCGCGGGCAGCAGGGTGGCGGAGCGCTCGACGACGAAGCCCAGGTAGAGTCCGATCCCGCCCGCCAGCACCGCGTGCACGGGTTCGCCGTGCATCAGCCCGAAGGCGAGCGCGGTGACCAGGATCGCCGGCCCCGCGCGCCACACCTCCCGCAGCCGCGTCAACATGAAGCCCCGGAAGAACAGCTCCTCGCCGATCGGGGCGAGCCCGCCGACGACGAGCACGGCGAGGAGCAGGCCCGCGGGTGAGGCGGAGGCCAGGGCGCGGACCACCCACTCGAGCGCGGGCCCACGGCCGACGCCGAGCGCGATCACGACGGATTCGAGCGCCTGGCTCAGGGCGAGCGTCCCGATGACCATCGCCACGATCACGCGCGGAGGCACGCGACTCGGCGTGAGCCGCAAGCGGACGCGCCGCGGACGACCCGCGGCCAGGATCGCGATGGCGATCAGTGCCCCCGACGAGGCGGGCACACCCACGAGCAGGGTGGCGAGTCCGTCACGCTCGAGGTCCAGGCCGCCCGACCGCCACGTGAGGAAAGCGGTGACGGCGAGGAGCTGCAGCCCGAATACCGAGGCCGCGGCGATCACGTACACGACGAGGGTGGTAACGATCGGACGCATCGCGGGGCGGTCCCCCACCCCTCCCCCGAGGGGAGAGGCAGACACTCAGGGAGAGCTCAGATCAGTGGTGACAGGTGACGCACTCGAGGGGCGCGCTGCGCCGCTCGCTCTCGGTGCCCGGGGGCGCGTACACCGACGGGATCGGCGCGTCGGCGGCCGTCTGCACCGCCTGCACGCCCTTGACGTTGGCAGTGCGGTGGCATTCCACACACCAGCCCATGGTGAGCTTGGGCGGCTTGGTGGGAATCAAGGCGAGGTTCATGAGGTCGTTGACGAGGCTCTGCCCGGTCTGGGCGTGCACGCGCTCCATCGCCTCGATGCGGCCGTGGCAGGTCTGGCACTGCACGCCGGCCTGCACGTGGGGCTTGTGGGGGAACTGGGCGTGCTCGGGAATCTTGAAGACCCGAATCCAGGGAATCGGCTCCTTGCGCTCCCAGTAGCCGTGCAGCTTCTTGACCTCCGGATTGCCTTCGGCGGCCACGATCTTGTGACAGCCCATGCAGCGCTCCACCGACGGCACCCCCGCCGCGCTGCTGCGACGCGCGCCCGCGTGGCAGTACTGGCAAGCGATCTGATAGGAGCCGGCGTGGATCACGTGGCTGAAGAAGATCGGCTGCACCGGACCCTGCCGCGTGGCGGCGATCGGGAGCACTTTCTTGGGATCGTAGGGCGGATCGGCCAGGGTCCGGATGTAGGCGAGGAGCTCGCGGATCTGAACTTCCGAGAGATACGGCGTGAAGTTCGGCATCAACGGTGAGAGGCCCACCGCCTGGCCGCCGTGGGCGATCACGCTGTGCAGGAAGTGATCCGGCAGGGCATTCAGGATGCGCCCCTCGGTCAGGTTCTGGGGCTTGATGGGCAGGTTCTGTCCGGCGATGCCGTCCCCCTTGCCCTCAGTCCCGTGGCAGTTGATGCAGTACACGCCGAAGGTCTGCTTGCCACGCTCGAGGATCCGGGGATCGATGGACTCGCCGCCATGGCCCGACGCCGCCTTCTGGCCCGGGTCGGGCGCGGTGGCCGACTTCGCGCTCGAGATGGGGAAGCCGATCAGGATACCGATCAGGACGGCCGCGATGGCCACACTACCGACGACGGCGGATCGAGCGATGTGCATGAGGTTCGGCCTTGTCTCCTTTGGAAAACCCCACCGAATATACTCAAAAGGCGGCCGGAAGCATAGACAGAAAATTCAGCTCCCGAGGTAGAGCCGCTTGACCTCGGGGTCCTCCAGCAGGGCCCGTCCCGTCCCCTCGAACCGGTTCCGCCCCAGCTCGAGCACGTAGCCCCGGTCCGCCACCGCGAGGGCCTTGGCCGCGTTCTGCTCCACGACCATCATGGTGTAGCCGGCGCGCTTCATCTCCACGAGCTTGTCGAAGATCAGCGAGACGAACTTCGGGGCCAGGCCGAGCGAGGGCTCGTCGAGCAGGATCAGCTTGGGCGTGGTCATGAGGGCCCGGCCGATAGCGACCATCTGCTGCTCCCCGCCCGACATGGTGCCCGCCTTCTGGCTGCGCCGCTCGGCCAGGATCGGAAACAGGGCGTAGACTCGCTCGAGCGCTTCCCGCACGCGGCGCCCATCGCGCTCGATGTAGGCCCCCATCTCGAGGTTCTCCAGCACCGTCATCTGGGGAAAGACGATCCGGCCCTGAGGCACGTAGGCCAGGCCGCGATGGAGCACCTGATCCGGCCGGAGCCCGGCGATGTCCTGGCCGTCGAAGCGCACCCGACCACCCGTCGGGCGCAGGAAGCCCACGATAGTCTTGAAGGCGGTGGACTTGCCGGCGCCGTTGGGGCCGATCACGCTCACCATCTCTCCCACGCGCACCTCCACCGTCACGTCGTGGAGGATCGCCATCTTGCCGTAGCCCGCCGTGATGGACTCGGCGCGCAGCAGCACGGGATTCGTCTCCGCGGTCACGGCCGGCGCCGCGCGATGTAAAGCACGTGGGGATACGGCAGGATGTCCACCATCAGGTGCCGGTGCACGTCGAAGCCCACCTCCTCCAGCAACGCCTGCAGCTCCTCGGTGCCCCAGTAGCGCACCGGAGTGGCGGGATCCATCACCTTGTCGAGCAGGTGGGTGAACCAGCGCTTGTAGGCCGGCTCGCGGTCCACCTCCTTCACGAGCAGCCGCCCGCCCGCCGGGAGAGTCTCGGCCACCTGCTCGAGGAGCGGCCGCACCGCCTCCTCCGGGATGTGGTGCACGATGTCGAGCATGTAGGCGGCGTCGAAGCTGGCTCCGCCGCGGAAGTCCACCACGTTGCCCACCTCGTAGCGCACGTTGGCGAGGCCGAGTCGCCGCGCCGCGGCCCGGGCCATGTCGATGCGGCGAGGGTTGAGGTCGAAGCCCTCGATCGCGAGCGCGGGATGAACCGTTGCATAGTAGAGGGAGAACAGGCCGAAGCCGCAGCCCAGGTCGAGCACGCGGCCCCGCGCCGGCAAGTACTGGCCGATCTCATCGAGGAAGCGCTGGCGCAAGATCCAGAAGCGCCCCCAGCAATAGGCGCGGACGACCGGATCGTCGAACGCGCGGATGACACTACGAACCGCTTCGCTTCGCATAGATCCGGTATCCCGCTCCGTCGGCCGCCACCCGGTACGACTCCTCCAGCGTGCGCCGCAGGGCCGGGAACCCGTCGAGGCGACCGTAGCCCGGAACGGGCCAGCTCTCCTCGAGGACCAACACCGCGGCGGGCCGGCCGGCCTCCAACGCTCCCAGGAACTCGGCCCGGAGCGCCTCGATGCGTCGGTCGCCGACGTCGTGGAAGAAGTGGAAGTCGTAGATGAAGCGCGTCGGCTGCCTCAACCCGAGCCGGAACAGCGCGTGAATGCCGCCGGCGGTGGTGTCCATCACCTGCACGGTGGCGCCGGGCGGGACGAGCGGGCCCAGGTCGCGCGTGATGGCCGCCACGCGGCGCGCCTTCTCGGCGATCCAGGGGGCATCGAGCGCCTCCACGCCCTTTGCGCCGAGCACGACGACGACGAGCGCCCAGGCCGCGAGCGCGATCGGCCGGCGCGCCCCGAAGAGATCGAAGACGCGGGGCCGGTCGGCCCGGCGCCACGAGAGGACGGCGGCCGGGGCCAGCGCGCAGCAGAACAGCACGAGCGGGTAGAGCTGGTACTCCCACCCCTTCCCCTGGAGGACGAAGTGAGCGAGCCCGTACAGGGCTCCCACCAGCGCGAGGCCTTTGTAGGCGGGCTGCCGCTGCAGCGGCGTGACGAGCGCGAGCAGTGCTAGGGCCAGGACCAGCAGGACGAGCGGCCGGCCGAAGCTGTGTCCCGCGATCGCTTGCCCCAAGGACGCGCGGCCGACGCGATTGTAGAGCGGCACCACGTACCCCGTGAAGACGCCCACGAAAGCTCCCAGGCCGCCGCGCCAGGCCAGCCAGCCGAAGACGGCCCCCGGCACCAGCAGGCCGGCCGCGATCACGAGACCGGCGGCGCGCCAGGCGGAAAGGACCAAGGACCGGTCCCGGGCCGCGATCGCGGCGCAGAGCCCCCAGTAGAGCGCCGCGTGGGGCTTGAGCGTCATGGCCGCCCCGAGCGCGAGCCCGCCGCCGAGCAGCGCCCCGGAGGCGCCCTGCTCGGTGCCGCGGGCGACGCCCCAGGCCCCCAGCAGGAGAAAGAGGCAGAGCAGGAAGTCCCGCTGGCCAGCGTGCCACGCGCCGCCACTCAGATGATAGAGCCCGAACAGCAGCGCCCCGGCGGCCGCGGACCAGCCGTCGCCGATGTGCCGGCAATACGCGCCGAGAAGGCCGCAGATGGCGGCGAGCCAGCCCAGGTCGAAGAGCCGCCACGGCAGGTCGCCGGGACCGGCCAGCCGAAGCACGGCCAGATGCAGGAGGTACACCCCGGGCAGGTTCATGTCGAAGGCGTCACGGTAGGGCACGGCGCCCCGGTCGATCAGCCAGGCGATGTAGTGCATCAGGGGCGCGTCGTGGATGAGAGGCCAGCCGCGCGAGCCCCACACCAGGTACGCAAGCAGCCCCACGCTAGCGGCCGAAATAAGCTTCAATGACCCGCTCGTCGGCCTGGATGACGCCGGGCGCCCCCTCGGCCAGCTTCTCGCCGTGATCGAGCACGAACACGGTCTCGCACAGCCCCATGACCACCTTCATGTCGTGCTCGACCAGCAGCACCGTCTTGCCCTGGTCCCGCAGCCGCCGGACCGCGTCCAGCAGCTCGTTGAGCAGCGTGCGGTTGACGCCCGCGGCGGGCTCGTCGAGCAGGATCATCTCGGGATCGGTCATGAGGACGCGGATGAACTCGACGAGCTTCTGCTGGCCGTAGGAGAGATTGCCCGCGAATTCGCCGGCGAGGCGCTCGAGCTTCACCAGCGCCAGCAGCTCGTGGGCCCGCCGCCGTGCGACCGCGTAATCCGAGGTGGTGACGACCAGCAGGTTCTCGAGCGCGGTCAGCTCGGGGAAGACCCGGATCACCTGGAAGGTGCGGCCGAGGCCCAGGTGGAAGATCCGATGCGGCGGAAGCCGCTCGATGCTCCGGCCCTTGAAGCGGATCTCGCCCTCGTCGCACTGGTCCACCCCGGTGATGCAGTTGAAGAGCGTCGTCTTGCCGGAGCCGTTGGGACCGATGAGCCCGTAGATCCGCCCCGGCTCGAGGGCCAACGAGACCCCGTTCACCGCGGCCACGCCGCCGAAGCGCTTGACCACCCGGTCGATCTCGAGGATGGGCGGCATGCGCGCCTAGATCGTCCGCGGCAGGTTGTACTTCTGCTGGAGCACGCCCAGGATCCCCCGCGGCATCAGGAGCACCACCGCCACGATGATGGCGCCGAAGAAGAGCTGGTGGAGGTAGATGAACCGGGCCCACACCAGCTCCTGGAAAACGAACAGGACGACGGCGCCCAGCACCGGCCCCCAGATCGTCCCCTTGCCGCCGAAGAGCACCATCACGATCATGGTGATCGTCATGATCAGGGGGAAGACCGAGAGCGGCTCGATGTAGCCCTGGTCGCGGGCGGCCAGGCCGCCCACGACGCCGGGCCCCACCGCCGAGAGGAGGAACGCGTAGAGCTTGTGTCGGAACGCGTCGATGCCCATCGCCTCGGCCGCGACCTCGTCCTCGCGGATGGTCATGAGGCGCAGCCCGAACCGCGAGGTGATGATCAGGTAGGTGAGCGCGGTCACCGCGAGCGCCACCAGCCCCATCGCGTAGTAGATCGGCACGCTCGCGTGGAGCGTGGGCAAGGAGAGCCCGTTGCCGCCGCCGGTGAGACCCTCGTAGTAGGACACGATCACTCTCAGGACCTCGTTGAGCCCCAGCATGGCGATGGCGAAGTAGGGCCCCTTCAGCCGGAGGCAGGGCCAGCCGATCACGAGCGCCAGCACCATGGCCATCACCCCGCCGGCCAGGCACGCCGCCGGCCACGCCCAGCCGAGCTTGCCGATCAGGATCCCGGCGGTGTACGCCCCCATCCCGAAGAAGGCCACGTGCCCGAAGGAGACATAGCCGGTGAGGCCGGAGATCAGATTCCACGACTGGGCCAGCGCGACCCACATGAAGAGCTGCAGCATGGTGCGGACGCCGTACCCGGTCGCCTGCATCGGGTAGAGCGCCAGCGCGACGAGCACCACCGCGAGCCCGGCGAGGAGCGCGCGCTTCACGACGAGCGGCCCTTGAGCAGGCCGGTGGGCCGCACCAGCAGCACGAGCACGAGGAGGAGGTAAGCCACCGCCTCGTTGACCTGAGTGGTGAGGAAGAGCGACGAGAGCTGCTCGACCAGGCCCAGGAGCAAGCCGCCCAGCAGCGCGCCCGGATAGTTGCCGGCCCCGCCCAGCACGATCACCAGGAACGACTTGAAGGTGTAGACCTGGCCCATCTCGGGCTGGATGGCGACCATCACCGCGACCAGCGACCCGCCCGCGGCGGCGAGCGCGGAGGCCACGCCGAAAGCCAGCATGTGGATCCGCTGCACGTCGATACCGCATACCTGGGCCACCTCCCGGCTCTGGGACACCGCGCGGAGGGCCTTGCCGAGGCGCGTCTTCTGAAGGAACCAGAACGCGCCGGCGGTGATCAGGATCGCAAAGGCGCAGGCGATGACGCGGGATTTGGAGAACGCGAACGGCCCGAGGAGGAACGAGCCGGTCAAGTACTCGACCGACCGGAGATCGGAGGTGAACGCGAGCTGCGTCAGGTTGACGAGGGCGATGGAGACCCCGAACGTGAGGAGCAGCGAGGACAGCTCAGGCGCGTCCACCACCCGCCGGACCAGCAGGCGCTGCAGGACCACGCCCACCACGAAGAGCGCGGGCATGGAGACGAGGAGCGACAGGTAGGGGCTCAGACCCAGCCAGTGAAAGAGCCAGAACGTCGTGTAGGCCCCCAGCATCAGCATCGGGCCGTGCGCGACGTTGAGCACGCGCATCACCCCGAAGATGAGCCCGAGCCCCAAGGCCACCATCGCGTAGAGCGATCCGGCCAGGAGACCGGAGATGACGACCTGGCCGACCATGGTCGGGGTGATGACGAGATTCACGGGGCCTCGCGCGCCGAAGGGTTCCGGACGAGCCGGCGCCCGCCGGGGATCCGGCGGGCGCCCGGCCCGATGCGAGTCACGCCGTCATCCGGATAGCATCGGCGGCTAGCATCGGCGGCTAGCGTTGATGGCCAAGGTGAGCGATCAGCGCTGGCTCCACGGCGGGGTCGGGAAGCGCGCCTTGCCGCCGGCCAGATCGTCCGGCCACACCGTGACCTTCTTGCCGTCCTGCCACTGGAACAGGACCATCTTGTGCGCGACCTGGAAGCCGTCCGGCTCCACCTTGTAGTCGCCGAAGAACGTCTTCATCTCGAGCTTCAAGAGCTGGTCGCGCACCTTGTCCGAATCGAGGGTACCGGCCCGACGGACGCCCTCCGCGTAGATCACGCAGCCGGCGTAGCCGGCGGCCGAGTGGTATACCGGCTCACGCCCGAACTTCTTCTGATAGGACTCCACGAACTCCTTCTGGCCCGGATAGGGCAGCGTCGGCTCCCACTGGGTGGCGCCGTACACGTACTCGGCGTTCTGCTTCAGCAGCTCGTAGAACTTGGGCAGATCGCCGCCGACCGTCACCCCGTACATCTTCGCGTTGACGTTCAGCTCTCTCATCTGGCGGGTGATGGCCACCGCATCGTCGAAGTAGGTGGACGCCGCGAGCACGTCGGGGTTCGCCGCCTTGACCTTGGTCAGCATGGCCGAGAAGTCGGTGTTGCCCTTCGGGTAGGCCTCCTGGAAGACCACCTGCATGCCCTTCTTCTTGGCCAGCTCGGCGACCCCGACCGCCGACGCCTTGGTGAAGAGCGTGTCCTCGTTCACGATGGCGACCGTCTTGAGCCCGCGCTTGGCCGCCATGTCGACGAGCCCTTCGAGGTAGCCCTCGGCGGGCGAGATGACCATGAAGATGTACTTCCGCCCCTTCTTGAAGATGGACGTGGTGGCGGCCAGCGGCGACACCATGACCTTCTGATACTTCTCGCTGACGTTGGCGACCGCCTCCGTGATCGGCGAGGAGTACGGCCCCATGACCGCGTCGACCTTGTCCTCGGTGATCAGCTTCTCGTACAACCGCACACCGGTCGCGGGGGTCGACTGGTCGTCGTAGAAGACGAACTCGATCTTGCGTCCCAGCAGCCCGCTCTTGGCGTTCAGGTGGTCAGCACACAGCTCGTAGCCTTCCTTCTGATACGTGCCGGGCTGGGCGTAGGTCCCGGTGAGGGAGAGCGACGCACCGATCTTGATCGGCGTCTGCGCGGACGCGGGCAGCAACGCGAGCACGACGCCGGCGAGGGCGAGCGCGGCCGGGGCCAGACGTTTCCAGGACGTCATCGCCATGCGAATCCTCCTCGGGAACCGTATCGAGCGGATAGCGGCGTGGCCGGAATGGGCCTTTGTTCTAGCAAACATGCCTCGAGGTGTCAAGGTTCCGGGCGTGAAGCCGCTTGACGCGGGACGGGGGAGCGTCAATCATGTCATGCTCTCTCATGGCCAAGGATCTGCGCGCGGTGCATCATCCGGACAAGCGCCACGTGGAGATGCCCTACGCTCCGGCGCTCCTGGTGCGCCGGGGCAGCCTGTTGTTCCTCTCCGGCCTCACCGCGGCCCCGGTGTACCACAGTCATCCGCATCGCGAGGAGGAGTTCGACCTGCCCCCCCGCATGCGGGATCAAGCCGTGCTCGTCATGGAGAACCTCAAGACCACTCTGGCCGCGGCTGGCTGCGCGTTGTCCGACGTGGTGGCGGCCACGCGCTACCTGACCGATGTCGCCGAGCAGGACGACCTCAACGCGGTCTGGGCCTCCTACCTGGGCGCCCACCGTCCGACGACGACCACCGTCGAGGTCTCGCGCCTCGCCACCCACGCCAACTGCAGGATCGAGATTAGCGTCATCGCGCTCGCCGACGACATGGCCGCGCGGAGTGTCCACCGCAGTGGCAGGGCGAGGCGCAATGGCAGGGCGAGGCGCAATGGCAGGGCGAGGCGCAGTGGCAGGGCGAGGCGCAGTGGCAGGGCGAGGCGCAGCCGAAGGCGAGCCGAGCGAATACAAGAAAAGCCTGAAGGAAGTAAACGAAAGTCAGCGGGACGCCGATGAGCGCCCCCCTAGGTTTCATCGGCCTCGGCGCGATGGGCGGCCGGATGGCCCGACGCCTGCTCGACGCCCGCTTCGCGCTCCACGGCTACAACCGAACCGCGGCCAAGGCCGCGGAGCTGGTGCGGGCCGGCATGACGCTCGTCGCCTCGCCGCGGGAGGTGGCCGAGCACGCCGAGGCCATCTTCACCATGGTCACCGACGACACCGCGCTCGAGGCGGTGACGCGCGGGCCTCAGGGCATCCTGGCCGGACTCCGCCCCGGCGCGATCCTGATCGAGATGAGCACGGTGAGCCCGGCCGTGATCCACCGTCTCGCGGCCGACGTGGCGGCGCGGGGCGGCGCGCTGCTCGACGCGCCGGTGTCCGGCAGCCCGGCCACACTCGAGGCGGGCCAGCTCTCGTTCATGGTCGGGGGCGACCCGGCGGTGCTCGACCGCGCCCGTCCTTTCCTCCTCGCCATCGGGCCCACCATCACCCACGTCGGCCCCGCCGGACTCGCGAAGAGCATGAAGATCGCGGTCAATCAGGGCCTCGCCGTGCAGATGCTCGCGTTCTCGGAGGCGGTCCTGCTGGCCGAGAAGGCCGGCGTCGCCCGCGAGCGCGCGGTGGAAGTGCTGCTCAAGAGCGTGGTGGCTTCGCCGATGGTCAAGTACCGCGGCCCCTTCGTCCTGGGGATGCCCGCCGAGGCCTGGTTCGACGTGGACATGATCCAGAAGGACCTGCAGCTCGCCCTCGAGATGGCGCGGTCCTCGGGCGTCACGCTGCCCACGGTCGCCCTCACCCACGAGCTCCTCATCGCCGCCCGCAGCCTCGGCCTCGCCAAGTACGATTTCGCCGTCGTCTTCGACGTGATCGCCCGCCTCAGCGGTCTCCCCCCCAGCAAGAAAACCCCCCTGTAGGCAACAGGAAGCCTGGAGCGGTTCAAGGCTCAGGGCCGGAGCTGCATTGCGGTTGAATCGACGTCATAGGGGCGGGCGAGGCCGGCGGGGGGCCCTCCCGGGGACCGTGTCTTCTGCGCGCCATCGAAGCCACCCGCCTCCATCTCGTGGCTCGACAGAGGCGCAACAGCGGGCAGCGAGTCAGCGTGTCCCCGGGAGGGCCCCCCGCCGGCCTCGCCCGCCCCGCGCGACCCGCGCGCCCATCAAGGTTCCTCGGATGCGTCGTAGCGCAGCCAGCGGTCCTGCATCCATCGCACCGCGAGCAGATCCTCGAACGCCACGAACGCCCGGTTGCGGATGCCGTAGTGCGAGACGCCGAAGCGACGCGCGCGATGACCCACCGGCAGCTCGAGCACGCGACAGCCGGCCAGCCGTAGCAGGGTGGGCACGAAGCGGTGGAAGCCTCGGAAGCGCGGCAGGCAGGGCAGGCAGCCGCGCCGGATCACCCTCAGCGTGCACGCGCTGTCCCGCACGCGCTCCCGGGTGATCGCGTTCCGCACCGCGTTGGCGATGCGCGAGGACGTCCGCTTGAGCCAGGGGTCGTCGCGCTCTTGCCGCCATCCGGTCACCGCGTCGTAGCCCTCGAGCGCCGCGAGCATGCGCGGAATGTCGCGCGGGTCGTTCTGCAGATCGCTGTCCATGGTGACGATGATGCGACCGCGCGCCCGTTCGAAGCCGGCGTCGAGGGCGGCCGAGAGCCCGCGGTTGGCGGCCAGGCGGAGCAGCCGCACGCGAGGATCCTTCGTCCGCATCGCGCGCACGATCTCGGGCGTGGCGTCGACGCTGCCGTCGTCCACGAAGATGACCTCGGCCGGGCGCCCCAGCCCGTCGAGCACGGCGCCGAGCTCGGACCACACCTCGGGCAGGCTCTCCGCCTCGTTGAACGCGGGCAGCAAGACCGACAGCTCCGGGCCGGTCAGGCTCACGGCCGCGCGCCGAGGAGCACCATCCGGTCGCGCCCGACCCGATCGGCCAGGAGCACCCGCCATCGGCCCTCCGCCCCCGCGCGCACGGCCGCCCAGCCCTCTGCTCGCATCAGCAGCACGTCGTCGGGCCGCGGGGCCGAGAGCGCCGAATCCAGAGCGGCGGCACCGGGCAGCTCGCGGACAGGCCGCCGCAGGTAGAAGTCATACGACAGCCCCGCGTCGGGATAAGCCAGGATCTGCGCGTCGGGCGGCAGCCGCGCGGTCATCGCGGCGGTGAACCCGCGGATGTTCGAGAGCTCGGTGTATCGCGCCGGGTAGGTCCATCCCTCGATGCACAGGATACCGCCGAGCGTGAGCGCCAGGGCGACGGTCGCCCCAAAGCCAGAGCCGCGGGCCGCCAGCAGCACGAGCGCGGCGGTGATCCCCGCCAGCGCGAGCGCGCCGACCGCCACGCGCTCCCAGCCGGCCGCGGGCATGAAGGGGTCGGGGCCTCGAACGCCGGCGGCTTCCGGGAGCCGAGACAGCAGCGCCCCGGCGCCCGCCGCGGCGAGCAGCAGCACACCCAGCGAGGCCAGGAGCAGCCGGCGACCGCGCCGCGACGGCTCGAGCGGCGCGCGGGCCAGGACCTCGGCGACCAGCAGCGACAGCGGCGGCACCACCGGCAAGAAGTACCGCGCGCGCTGTTCGCCGGAGAGGCTCACCGCGATCGCGATGACCGCCGTCCACACCAGGAGCGGGCGGCGGCGAGGATCCCGGTCACGCCACCACCACCAGAGCCCGGCGGGCAGGAAAATCGCCCACGGCAGGAAGCGCGCGAGGTTGTCCACCAGCTCGACGAGCCGCGAGCCGGCCTTCTCCCGGAAGTACCACTCACCGTAGTGGTGGACCACGACGCCGCCGACATAGCTCCGCTCGGTCTGCAGAAGATAGGGGAGGAGCCAAGGCAAAGCCGAGAGCGCGAGGAGGGCCAGCCCGAGGGGCAGCCGCATCCAGCGCAGGCCGCGCCGCCAGCCGTCCTCCACCAGTACCACCGCCAGCGCGGCCGCGAGCGCCATGAGGGCGGGCGGCCCCTTGGTGGCGAGCGCGCCGGCCACGCAGAGATAGAAGCCGAGCCGCCGCCGTCCCGGCGCGGCTTCCTGCCGCGCGGTCGCCAGGAAGTAGAGCGCCCACGCGAGCCAGGCGGTCAGCATCATGTCGGAGAGGACCTGATGCGACATGAAGTAGAAGTAGGGCGCGGTGGCGAGGACGAGGCCCGCGGCGAAGCCGACCTCCCATCCCCACAGACGTCGCCCCAGCGCGACGATCGCCAGCAGCGCGGCGAGGGCGGAGAGGACGGAGGCGAGCGGCGCCGTCGCGTCGGAAACCACACCCCACGGCCGCGCGAGCAGCCCCACCGTCAAGAAGTAGAGCGGCGGCTTGTTGAGGTAGATCACCCCCCGGACGCGGGGGAGGAGCCAGTGGCCGGACTCCACGCCTTCCCGCGCGAGCAGGGCGAAGCGAGCCTCGTCCTGATTCGCGAGCGGTCGGCGCCCGATCGGCAGGCTCCACACTGCGAGTGCCGACAACAGCAGCGCCACGAGCGCCACCGCGCGGGCGCGGCTCAGAGCACCCCCGCCCGCCGCGCGCGCTCGGCGATCTTGCGGGCCCGCGTCAGGTGTGGCATGTCCATCATCTGGCCCTTCCACGCGAAGGCTCCGGCGCCGCGCCGCGCCTGCTCCTCGAAGGCGGCGATGAGCGCGACCGCCTCCTCCGCGTCCTCCTTCGACGGCGTGAACTCCGCGTTGATGACCTCGATCTGCCCGGGGTGGATGGAGATCTTGCCGCTGAAGCCCATGGCCACGCCCTCCCGGCATTCGCGGCGGAGGCCCTCCAGATCGGGGATGTCGGTGTAGACGGTGTCGAGAGCCTCCACCCCCGCCGCCGCCGCCGCCACCGCGCACATCACGCGCGCGTAGCGCGGGATGTCGAGATAGCGGCCCGCCTCGTCACGCGTCCGGGGCAGGCCCATGGCCGCGGACAGGTCCTCGATGCCCCAGGACAGGGCGGCGACACGCGGGCTGGCCGCCGCGATTTCCTTGACGTTCAGCAATCCCTCCGGCGTCTCGGTGGCGATCAAGACCAGGCGCGTCGAGCCGAAGGGCACCCCGTGGCGCTGCTCGAGCCGGTCCAGCATGCCCACGACACGGCGGACGTCCTCGGCCCGCCGCGGCTTCGGCACCACGTAACCGTCGGGGCGCCCGGCGATCGTCTCCGCGAGGTCGGCCTCCGCGTAGTCGGTGAAGACGGGATTCATGCGCACCCAGCGCTCGCGCCCGCCGAAGTCGAGCGTCTCCAGCCATCGCCGCACGATGGGCCGGGTGGCCGCCTTGAGCGGAGGCGTCACCGCGTCCTCCAGGTCCAGGATCAGGCCGTCCGCGGGCAGGGTGAGCGCCTTCGCGATCATCTTCTCGTTCCCGCCCGGCACGAAGTGCAGCGATCGCCGCACGCGGCCGGGCCTCAGGCGCCCCGCCGCCGCATCATGGCGGCGCGGCGACAGCGCATCACCACCTCGCCGTGCTGGTTGCGCGCGCGGTGCTCGAAGATCACGACGCCCCACTGCGGCCGCGACTTCGACTCGCGCTTCTCCACGACTTCCGTTTCGGAATAGATCGTGTCGCCGTGGAACACCGGCTTGGGGAACTCCACTTTCTCGAAGCCCAGATTCCCGACGGTGGTGCCGAGCGTGGTCTCGCCGACGCTCAGCCCCACCGCGATGCCGAGGGTGAGCAGGCTGTTCACGAGTGGCTTGCCGAACTCGGCCTTCTTGGCCGCGTGGAAGTCGAGGTGCAGCGGCTGCGGGTTCATGGTGAGGCAGGTGAAGAACACGTTGTCCGACTCGGTGATGGTACGACCGGGCTGGTGCTGGAACGTCTGGCCCGGCTCGAGCTCCTCGAACAGCTTACCGGCCATCGGCGGCCTCCTCCTCTGGTTGGGCAGTCGAGCGGGCCCGCGAGACCTTGTCTAGCAGACCGGACGGCGGAGGATGACCGGGTCGATCCGCCGCGACACCCATTGGCCGTCGCTCGAGCCGCCGAGCAGCTTTCCCCGCTCGGCGATGACCTTGCCGCGGAGGAGAGTCATGACCGGCCAGCCCGACACCGCCCAGCCCTCCCAGGGGCTGTAGTCGGTCACGTGGAAGTCTTCGCGGGTGAGCGTCTTGCGGATGCTGGGATCGATCAGCACGAGATCGGCGTCGCTTCCGGGGGCGATGACGCCTTTCTTCGGGTAGAGGCCGAGGATCCGGGCCGCGTTGGTGGCGGTGACGTCGGCGAAGCGTGGGAGCGACATGCCCCGCTTGATCACGCCCTCGCTGAAGCAGATGCCGATGCGGGCCTCGGCCCCGACATTGCCGCCGGTGACATCCTCGACGGTACGGCCCTTGAGCTTGAGGGCCAGGCTCGTGGGATATTCGTCGGTGGCGAGCGTCGAGAGCCCGTCGTGCACGAGGCCGTTCCAGAGGGCCTGCTGATCCTCGGGAAACTTGAGCGAGGGGTACGTGTGGGAGCAGAAGCCGCGGGGCGTCTTGTAGTACTCGGCGTTGAAGCAGGCGTACTGGTGCAGGGTCTCGCCGTAGACGGGCAGGCCCTGCGCGCGCGCCTCCGCCACGGTTTCCACCCCCTCGCGCGCCGAGACGTGCACGAAATACACGGCGGCCCCGCTCGCCTTCGCCAGCGCGACGGTTCGCCGGAACGCGAGCAGCTCCGAGAGCTTGCTGTGGACGAGATGGAGGTTGCTCCCGTCCATCCGCCCTTCCTCGCGGAAGCGCTCGTAGTTGAACTGGACGAGGTCCTCGTCCTCGCCGTGCACGACCATGATGCCGCCCGCCTTCGCTACTTTCTCCATCGCGAAGTGGATGCGGCCGAAGTCGATCCGGTTGCCCGCCCGTTTCGGGTGGGGCGGGAGCACGTTGGTGGTGAAGACCTTGAAGCTCGGATGGCCGGCCTGGATCGCTTCCGGGAGCTGGTCGAACACCCGCAGGGGCAGCGGGCCCGCCAGCGTGAGGTGGAACGCATAGTCGACGTAGGAATTGCCCTTCCACCGCGCCGCCCGCTGCTCGATCACGGGCTGGACATCGCCGCCCGGCCGCACGTAGGCGAAGTCGACGTGGGTGGTGGTCCCGCCGCACGCCATGCCTCTCGTGTCGTCCTCGGGACCGAGGGTGACCGCGGGCTCCTCGGGATGCGACATGATCCCGTGGGCCAGATGCGCGTGGGGCTCGACTCCGCCGGGGGCGACGATCTGGCCCGCCGCGTCGATGACGCGGGCCCCGTCGGCGGCCAGCGTGCCGGGCGCCGCCACCACCGCGATCTGCTCGCCGGAAACCCCGACGTCCCAAAGGCCAACGCCCTGCGCCGTGATGACCTGCCCGTTGCGGATCAGAAGATCGAGCACGAACGGAGCCTAGCCCAGGTCACGCGGGCCGTCAACGACCGCCCGCGCGATCCGCCCGGAAAAACCGCCTGCGCGATCAGATAGACGCTCCCGTCACATGCCGAGGTAGGCGCGCTGGACGTGCGCGTTGTCGAGCAGGGCGCGGCCCGGTCCCGCAAGCACGACTCGTCCGTTCTCGAGGACGTAGCCACGCCCGGCCAGGGCCAGCGCCTGGCGCGTGTTCTGCTCGACCAGTAGCACGGTGGTACCCGCGCGGTTGATCTCGCCGATGATCCGGAAGATCTCCTGCACGATCCGGGGCGCGAGCCCGAGCGAAGGCTCGTCGAGCATCAGGAGCCGGGGCCGCGCCATCAGCGCGCGGCCGATGGCCAGCATCTGCTGCTGGCCGCCCGACATCGTGCCGGCGGCCTGGCGCCGGCGCTCGCCCAGGATCGGGAACAGGCCGAGCACGCGCTCGATGCTCTCGCGCCGGTGGGCCCGGGCCGCCTGCGGGTAGGATCCAAGCTCGAGATTCTCGAGCACGGTGAGGCCCGGGAAGATTTTGCGGCCCTCGGGCACCTGCACGACCCCGCGCTCCACGATCGCGTGGCTCGGCAGCCGATCGAGGCGGGCGCCATCGAACACGATCTCCCCCGCCCGCGGGCGTAGCAGGCCCGAGATCGCGCGCAACATGGTCGTCTTGCCGGCCCCGTTGGCGCCGACCACCGAGAGAATCTCCCCCGGCTCGATGACGAGGTCGACGCCGGTGAGCGCGGGCAGATCGCCGTAGGCCACGTCCACGCCGCGGAGCGTGAGGAGACTCATGGAGGGGCCGCGAGCCTAGCACCCGCTCCAGAGCCCGTCAATGCGACGGGCCGGGGCGGTGTTGGGGATACGTGATTTGACCGCTCGGGAGGGAACCGTGACATGACCGCTCTCGCCGCGTGGGGTGGAAGGAATGGTTACCGAGGAGGTGGCCATGCCCTATCCATCCGGCGCCGT
>Ga0070698_100003323_pt1 | contig 17693 bp, 12 predicted proteins | sample KBSK1502metaG_FD_65477 | JGI IMG/M metagenome (GOLD analysis project Ga0070698, IMG submission 65477) | Corn, switchgrass and miscanthus rhizosphere microbial communities from Kellogg Biological Station, Michigan, USA - KBS K1-50-2 metaG | ecosystem: Host-associated > Plants > Roots >...
CTGCGGGAGTTACGTCAGCTGCGCGATGAAAATGCCAAGCTGAAGAAGCTGGTGGCGGACCTATCGCTGGACCGGCACATGCTCCAGGAGATCGTCCGAAAAAAGCTGTGAAGCCTCGGCACCGGCGCGTTCTAGCGCGCTGGGCGCAAGCCGCGTATCAGACGAGTGAGCGGCGGGTGTCGAGGCTGGTTCTCATTCGGCGGTCCACGCTGCGCTACCGAGGCCATCGCGATCGGCAGGAAGGGTTGCGCATGCGACTGCGTGAACTGGCCGCCACTTGGGGGCGATTTGGCTATCGCCGGTTGACGGTACTCTTGAAACGAGAGGGTGGCCGGTGAACGCGAAACGCATCTACCGCTTGTATGGAGAGAGAAGCGGTCGGAGTGTGGGGAAACTGTCAGATTGTCTTCGTTCGGCTTGATTCTGTGCTGCTCTTGCCCGCCTGTTTGGCGAGCCGTGTCTCCACGTCCAGGATATGTTCCTGCATCGCTTCAAATGCAGCATCGGAATCTCGCCTCTGAACCGCATCAAACACTTTGCGATGGCGGCTCAATACATGGCGAAGCGTATCCCTGGATGGATGGAGTTCGGAGATCGTCTTCGATGCAACTCCTAGCATCGACTCCGCCAGAACTTCCAAGATGGGGTTTCGCGCGGCGCGAGCGATGAGCAAGTGAAACTTCAAGTCGTAGAATCGCGGTAGCTCTTTGTCTTTCACCGCCGCGCTCATCTTGTCAATTTCCTCTTCGAGCTGGCGGAGATCGTCTGGAGTGGCTCTCTCTGCTGCGAGGCGCGCCACTTGCGGCTCGAACATTAAGCGAACCTCAGCAATCTGTTGGATTGATACCTTCCGGAGCTGCAGCAAGGTCTGAAAGGATTTGGCCGCAGGCCGGTGGTCCACATCGGCGATGAAGATTCCGCCCACGACCCCTTTCTTTATGCGAATCAGTCCCTCAGGCTCCAGGGTGCGCAGGGCTTCGCGCACGGAAGCGCGGCTTGTCTCGAACCGCTCCGCGAGTTCCCGCTCCGTTGGAAGCTTGTCGCCGGCTTGCAGCTTGCCGGTAAACATAGCTTCCTTGATCTGACGTACGATTTCGTCCGAAAGCCTGCGTGTTTTGATGGAGTCAAACATTCTTTCGCTCGGGTTCAGTGAAAGCTCTGACGTTAGTCTCGACGGAATTCGCCGGGACGGTTCATCCTAGAATGGGCGCTAGCTACAGGTCTCAGCGCAGCTGCCCTATTACATAACCCCCTCGGATTCGAACTCGCCCATTGCTGACGAGCTCAGTCCTAATTCCTCCGCGTAAACTTCCTGATTATGCTGACCGACGCGTGGAGCGGGCCGCCGGATGGCTGGTCGCTCACCGTTGATCAGTGCAAAGCCTCCAGGAAAGTTCAGGGTCGAGCCAGACAGCGGGTCCTGGACCCCTTGCCAAAACTGCCGCGCCAAAAGCTGCGGGTCATTATAGATATCTTCGACGTCGAAGACTGGATATCCGAGGATTTCTCGCTTGACTGCGCCTTCGTAAAACCCCCGTTTGGTGAGCGTAGAGAAAAAACGGCCGATCGGGACCTCCAGTGCGTCCACCTCGTCCTGCGTTATCTTGGTGACGTCAAAGTTGTTCCAGTCGATTTGTTTGATCGTTTCCGGGGCCACACCCTTTTCGTCCATCCAAGAAACTAATCTCTGATTCGCATGACGCCCAGCGCTGCCGCCGTACAGGATGAAATTGATCCATCCATCTTTGCAAGGCCAGAAGACCCTCATTCTAGCTCCCGTGACGCTGCGACCGGTCATGTAGATTCCTGCCCGTTCTGGGTTAACACGATTCAAATCCCAAAAAGTGGGAGCATGGGCAAGGGCCGCCATCACAGCCACCTGTGCGGAGACGTCCACTTGCTGACCTTTGCCCGATAAGCTGCGGTATGCGAGCGCCGACAGGGCGCCCATCGCCGCTTCGGCTCCAACCCACATAGGCGCCTGGGGCACGGTCACACGCATCGGCTCGCCATCTTTTTCTCCGGCAAGAGACATAGCGCCGCTGAGGGCCATGATTTCCAGATCTGATGCCAGAAAGTCCCGGTAGGGACCTTTCTGTCCGCAAGGGGTGATGGATACCAATATCAAACCCGGATTTTGCTTTTGCAGCTCGTCAAATCCGAGGCCCCACTCGTCAAGTGTTCCCGGAGCAAAAGTCTCCAGAACAAAGTCGGCCTTTTGTAGCAAACGAGTGAACAAACTTTGACCCCTGCAACTTTCCATGTCGAGCGTAATGCCGCGCTTGTTTGCGTTGAAAGCCAACCAATGAAGGCTTTGGGGTGGTCCCGCGGAGGCTTGCAAATGCGGGGGCAATCGCCGTGAAGGATCACCCTCCGGGGGCTCCACTTTGATTACATCGGCCCCCAGATCGGCAAGGATTTTCCCGCACGAGAAACCGAGGGGCCCAGTCAAGTCAAGGACGCGATAGGGTTCGAGAAGCAACATGTATGGTAGGCGGTCGATTTTTTTTTCGCAATGAAAAGGGGCGCCTAAGCCCCGCCACTACGCTTGCCCATCGCGAGCGCCTCGGCTGAATCGTCAGCCAGAAAAAAGCAGATCGCTGGGCCCCCACGCATCGCTCCACTCAGAGCGGACCTAGTCCGTGCCTCGGGATGACAAGACCAACACTTTTCCAGCATCCGGGACTATCTGCCGGTTCTGGCTAATACTTCAACCCAGCCGTGCATTCGTTGTTTCGCTCGCTCCAGGGCGGGCTTGGAAAAAAACTTTAGCGGGTCGACCTTGTCTACCGGATAAACGGGCCGATGGAAGTCCTGTTCATATCCGAAAGGCACCGTCGCATCAATGCCCATGCCTCCCTCGAATCGAGTATTCGACGCCGTCCACTCCCGATCTCCCGCGGTCATTCGCTCTTGAGGCTGAAACGTTTGTCCGATGCCCCCGGGCAGCGGATTAATGATATCGGTATGCGGATTCACTCGTGTGGTCAAACACCACATGATGTCGTCCATGCTATAGATATCGACATCCGGGCTCACTGCAATGGCCAATCGCATGCCCTGGTTACAGGCCAGAATCGCCGCCAGGAAATTGCGTTGCCAGCCTTCTTCAATTTTGCTGCGCTTCTTGACCTGGATGATGACGCCTCCCCAATCCGTCATGCAGTAAGGGATATGCACATCCTGGATAATTCCGGGTTGCAGCCGCTCGCAGAGTTCGTAGATGGCCGCCTCGCGCAAAGTCGTGTCAATGTTGTTACAGTCTAACATATGGACGCCAAGTAAATAGATCAAAGGCTTGCTGGTGCGCTTTCGCATGGTGATGGCGGAGACGTGGAAGGTAGGCGCCTTGTAGGCTTTTCCCATATAGCCGGCCCACTCCGGGTGGAAAAAGTACTTCCCCTGTACGCCGGCCTTTTCCGCTTCAGCTGTTTCATAGCGTTTATCGCGCGGGTACAGCAAACCCTCGAGCACGTATTCCGACTCGGCGATGGCATAGGCATCTACCGTGCGAGCCTTGACGATGTTCACCGCACAACCCTGAATCGCGCCCGCAACGCCCACTTCGTCGCAGCCTTTTGGCAAGATTACGTAATCGAATCCTCCACCGGCAACGAGCGTGCACGCCGGAGGAACCCCGAAGCACATTGTGAGTGGGATAGGCTTCTCATCGCGGTAATGCTCGGTAATGACCTGCCACATGTGCGAGCCCGGCGAGGCCTGAAAAGTGCCCACATTTCCCCAACGGAAATTCATTCGGTTGTAACCGATGTGGCTGCCGCCACTGAAGTACTCACCGATGACGCAACTGATCCCGCTTCCGATGGTCAACTCGGTTTCCAATACCGTGTGGCGAATAGGGGTGATGTATTTGTTCACATCGAGATCATCCGTGATCACTTCTTCCTGGCAAGGGGCTTCCGCTTGAGGGATTTCCGCCGGCGCCAGCGGATGCGTCATGGCGTGGGCAATCTTTATGGTCCGGTCCGTCGGACTCTTATAGCCGAACAACTTGTCCACCACGTTCATGTCCGCGAGCAGATTGGTGATGGCGCGGGCGTGGGGTCTTCCCTTGATGTTGTTGAAGAGCACCACAGGACCGCCATCCAGATGCTTTTGAATGCCGGTGATCTCCAAATCGGGATTTACCTCCACATCTGTTTTCAAGACATCTCCCTGTGAGTCGAGCCATTCCAAAGCCGGTCTCAGGGAGGTGACATCCTTTCCCACTCCCACTCCCTCTCCCTGTTTGTTTTCTTCGGAAATCACTTTAGACATCGTGAGTGCTCCTTTCGGGTTTGTCCCGTTTAAGCTTTGCTGATCATCAATTGTTGGAAAACCCGCGATTGCCAGAGCTTTGAACGCGCTCAGTTTCCTTCCGCCCGCCGGAAGAGAACCCCTCAGCCTGCGAAGGCTTCCGTTGCTCTCTTTGACTTTAGATCCATCAAAGAATAGAGAATGACTAGAACGAGATTGACGGCGCTGATGAAGCCGAATGCGGCCAAATAGCGGCCCCCAGACACGCCGATCAAGTAGCCGATGATGACAGGGGCTAGTCCTCCGATCAAATTCCCTGCTCCGACAAAGACCCCAGTTGCGCGTCCGATTTGTTCGGATTGCACCAACCCTTGCATGATGGAGGCATTCATGGCTCCGTAAATCATGGGAGCCGCTAAGACCGTCACCAGTAGCAGCACGCAAACGACCGTGTTAGAAACGGTCACGGAAGCAAGCACCGTTGCGGCCACCACCGTGCTGGTTCCTGCACTCACCATCGCCGGCCGCATGGTTCGATCGGCAAAGTAGCCCATGCACAACGCTACCGTGATCGGCAACAAGTAGCTCAGTGCGATCCATGCCTTTAAAGCGTCGAAAGGAATCCCGCGCACCTGCGTCAGATAGGTTGGGATCCAGGTCGCTAGGCCAAAAAGAGTCGCAACCGTACCTGCGTGACAAAGAGTGACGATCCAGAAGCTCGAGTCGGTCAGCAGTGCACCAAGTTTTCCGCAATGCTCCGCAGACATCTCCGCAGATCCCCCGGCCCGGTGACTGGCGATGTAGCGCTGCTCCTCGCCGTTCGCGTAACGTGATGCTCCGGGCTCGTCCGCCGCCAGAAAGAAAAGCATGGGAAGCAACAGCGCAAGAGAGCCTACACCCAGCGCCCAGAAGACGACGCGCCAGCCGCCGACTTCGGTCAAGTACGCGACAATGGGGACACCGAGAGCGAGCCCCACTTGGTTCCCGTTGACCCAGAGTGACTGGATTCGTCCACGTTCACGGAGCGGGAACCAACGCGACGAGTAAGTGTTGCAAACCGGCCAGATGCATCCCTCGGTGACTCCGAGCACGAACCGCGCGAAATAAAGTTCGTAAATGCCGTGGGCGATCCCACACCACATGGTTGTCAGCGCCCATCCGCACACGCCGATCATGGCGGAGCGGCGCGGTCCTAACCGATCGACGACGAATCCCCATGCGAAAAGTCCCGCGCCGTAGCCGAAGAAGAAAATCGTCGAAAGTAATCCGATACGCGCTGGCTGCTTGGTAAGCGCCATATCAAAAAGGAATCGCCGGTCAGCGACGATCACAGCGATGTTTGTCTTATCAAGTTGGTTGATTACGACGAGCATGAACAGCGTCGGCGCCACAAGAGACCATCGCGCTGCCGTTCGCTGGGCTGCCGCTGCGACCTCGACCGTTTTAGTAGTTATTTCCACCCTGGCAATTGATTCTGACTCTCGTCTGTAGACGCCGTTAAGAAAACACACCTTGTTCCCGCAGTTCCTGATACTCACCTTGTGACAGCCCTAACCATTCCAGAAAGACTTGCGGATTATGTTCACCCAGGCAGGGAGCGGGCCGGCGTACGCTTCCCGGCGTTGCAGTCAAATGATAAGACACCATGCGGTAGTGGTGCTGCCCCATTTCTGGATGCTCTTGCGCTTGCCAGACGTTTCGAGAGGCAATCTGAGGATCGGAAAAAAGGTCTCGCATCGTGTTCACCGCCGCGGCGTGAACTCGGCAACCCTGCAAGATGTGCATCACCGAACTCGCGTCGCGGTCCCGCGTCCAGCCCGCAATCAGCAAATCGAGTTCCTCTTCGTGTTTTTTGCGATCCGAAAACGAATGAAATCTGGCGTCGGAAAGCCACGACGGTTTCTCCAAGGCGCGACAAAAGCGCGCCCACTCTTTGTCGTCCCAGCAACTGATCACACACCACCGGCGATCGCGGCAGGGATAACAGCCGTGCGGGGCTGCTGCAGGGTCGCGATTGCCGTCGCGAGATCCGATAACGCCGTTGCCCGAATAATCGAGCAGAGCACCACTCATGAATTGCAAACCAGCTTCGTATTGAGAGAGATCGATATAAACAGACTCACCTGTCCGTCGCCGGTAATCCAGCGCTGCCAGAACGGCAGCGCCTCCGAAAGCCACCGCAATGAAATCGACGTAAGGACCGTAGAGGAAATGCGGCGGCCCATCGGCCTTCCCGATGAAATGGGTAAAACCGCATAAAGACGAAAGCTGTGATCCAAAACCAGGATGGCGCGCATGCGGGCCGGTTTGGCCCATATTGCTCGTGCTCAACATGATCAGTGAAGAATTCTTCTCGCGCAGGCGCGGGTAACCGAGACCCAATCGGTCCACCACACCGGGCCGCATGTTTTCAATGACAATGTCGGCCCACTCGGCCAACCGATAGGCGAGCCCCAGACCCTGGGGATGCTTTACATTGAGCGTCACCCCGCTCTTGGAATCGTTGAAGAAGGCAAAGCAAGCCGAACGGTTCAGCCCAACCTGGCCGTCCCTGTAAGGCGGATATTGCAGCCGGAATCCGTCCGGCTGTTGCTGGGCCTCCAGATGAACCACCTGCGCGCCAAAATTAGCGAGATATTTGCCGATGCAAGGGCCGGCAGCGTAGCCGCCGAGTTCGACTACTTTCACTTGCTCAAGCGCATCATCCATCGAACGTCCGCACGTACTGTCGTTTCCCGCAAGTTCGTAACAGAAAATCGGCCGCTTTTTCCGCCCCTGAACACTCTGCGCTCTTTGCGAAGTGTTTTAGTCTTTTCTGTTATCTTCGATCGTCTATACTTTTTCTATCGATTTCCGGGATGTCACACTAGCCGAGCAGCTCACTCAACATTGCCATTGCCTGATGCAGCTCTGCAGGCCGTTTGTAGGTAACGCCGCTTGTAATATAGACCCCCGGCTCGAATTCCTCGTTGGCACTGTCGGCAAGCACTTGCTCCACGCGCACATTGAGCTTGGAATTATGTGGGGAGCATTCCATCTCCTGCGCAAGCTCTTCGACAGTTCCCTTAATGTAATAAGCGACGCGCTCATCGAGGATCAAGATGGTCAATTTCCCGTTGCGGCGCATGTTGCTTGTCATGGAACTCTCCCTGTAAGCGGCGAGTCGAATATTACGTTCGTCTTTGGCCACCATCTCAAAATAACTAAGGATCGCGGGATGCGGCCACCCATTGGGATCCGTCGTGCACACGAGAATTGCTTTCTCGTTGCTTGCTTGCAGATTCTTTCCCGCCAACCTCCTGTAAAGGTCGCCGGGCAATGTGCTTCCGACGAGCTTACTCATGAACCAGAGCCTGAGCTTTCCTGCTTGATACGGTTCCTCGCTCGCGGGCTCTCTGACGAAGCTTGGTGATCAGCGGCCCTACCTGAATGCTGTTTATGAGCTGCATCCAATTCCTTACCAAATGAACTTCAGCCCGAATTGAATCTGCCGAGAAGTCGTCGCTGTGGGGGAGCCAATAAAGCCCGCACTCCCTGATACTGCGCCCGAGGACGCAAATGTAGAAGTTGTGGGCATCCCCAAATTCGTGTGGTTGAAAAGATTGAAAACCTCGGCTCGAAACTGCAGCCTCAGTTGCTCCGTTATCTTGGTGGTCTTGAAAAGAGACATATCGACCTCCCGCAGCCTCGGTCCCCGCAAAATGTCTCGGCCCGCGGAGGCGCAAGGGAACGGTTTAGCGGGTGCTGCCTGAGTGACGCAGAGATTTCCAAACGTCCCGGGAGCCGGCAGGAGGAACGCCGCCGGGTTGTACCACTGAAGCTGAGTTCCCAGAATAACCGGACCAGAGAAATTAGGGTTGATGGAAACGCGATCGGGGGCCCGCGAATCGCCATTCCCTGACTGGTTGAACCCCACGAGAGGCGTGAAGGGAAAACCACCTTGAACACCAACGATCCCGTTCCACTGCCAGCCACTGATCAGCTTGTCGGCAACGCCCGACACATTTCCTCCCAATCCCCTCCCGCGTCCAAAGGGTAGATCGTAAGTAAAGTTGCCGGTGAACCGGTGTGTGATGTCGAAATTCGATGGACCCCAATCCCGCCGCGGATTTCGCGGATCGAGAATAGTGGTGGTTCCAGCAATTCCTTCGTTCGCCAGGAACGACGATGAGTGAATGTCCAAACTCTTCGAGAAAGTGTAACTGCCTCGAAACTGTAACCCATGGCTCAAGCGTTTAGTGAAATCCGTCTGCAGAGCGTTGTAGCTGCTGTTGGCATTCGACAATGTATATCGGGTATTTGACAGGTTCGGATTCGCTCGTGGGGACTTCGCAGGAAAGAATTGAGTCCCATCGGGCTGAATCTGTGGGATGGCCGTGTTCACGTCAGCGGTGTTCAGTAAATGGTACCCATGCTCTCCTACGTAGGCGACGCTGACGAGCATGTTGGTCGCGAGTTGCCGCTCGACTTTCAACGTCCATTGCTCGACGGTCGGCATCTTCAGATTGGGATCAACTCCAGAGGGGGCTACCTTCGCTCCGGGAGAGTTCGGGCTGACCTGGAAAGGGAACTGCGGCGACTGGATTGTGACTTTGCTATTGAACGGAGGAAGAGGGCTCGCATCACAGCACGATCCCAGATAATCCACTTGCTCGTAGTACATTCCGAAGCCTACGTGAATCACAGTCTTGCTGCTGCCAAATGGAGACCATGCGACGCCCGCGCGAGGACCAAACAGATACAGCGCATGATTCGTCTTATAAACTGAGGTCCCGATGACCGGTTGTGTCAGCAGTATCCCGTTCGAGCCGAAGGCAAAATTGGAGGCCAGCGCCGCGGGTGAATTCCAACCATTATTCATCTCGTGGCGTAGCCCCAGGGTCAATGTGAGATTGGAACGCAGCTTCATGGCATCTTGCACGTACCACGCCCCTGCCGATTGGCGCCAGCCAATCTCCGTGGGATTCAGCGTGGCTGTGACCTGATTGGCTTGACCCTGCATGAGATGCTGGAGATCGACAAAGCTGGCGATGCCATTCCTTTGGTCCGCAGCATCGTCATTTGATTGCACTCGCTGAACCCATGCTCCAAAGCTGAGCAGGTGTCTACCTTTGGTGAGTTGCACGTCATCCGTGTAGGTAAACAGATTCCTTGCGACAACCTCAACTTGCTGGGAGCCGAGGCTCCCCGCCCCAGCAAAGCTTCCTTGGTTACCCAAACCGGAGGAGCCGATCGAAAGCGAACCGATCGTCTGTCCGGGGACAAAGGCGAGGCTCGCGATGTCCACGGCCGGGGAACCGTTTAGGTGCCATTTCGCCCGCGAAAAGCCAAAGCGAGCGGTGTTCAGCGCCGAGGAGGAAAATACGTGGGTCTCCTGCAGACTGAAGACATGCGCGCGAAGAATGCTGATGGTCTGCTGCAAAGGATTGTTTTGGCCCGGCGTTAGACTATCGCCGTCGTCAATCGTATATGCCCCCGAGAGCGAGTCTCTGGTTGAAAAAATCTGGTCTGCGCGCAGGTTGCCAAAATCTTCTCGAATCCTTCCGCGCGGATTGCTGAAGGCCAATGCGGCGCCGGTGGGCTTCCCGTTGACCAACAATTCAGGACCATTTGGCTCCGGCCACAGTGCGAAATATGGCTGAATGCCCGGCGCCAATCCGATGGGTTTACCGGTTTTCGGATCCGGAAGCGTGCCATTCCTGGCGCTATTGTCCGGGACGACCCCAACGTCGCTAAACCCAAGCCGCTGACGGAAGCCTTCATAGTTGCCGAAGAGGAATATTTTATCTCTCTTAAGGGGCCCACCCGCGGAACCGCCAAATTGGTTCCGCTTGAAGGGTGGAACGCTGCCTTGATCGAAGAAGTTGCGTGCATCGAGAGCACTGTTCCGCAAGAACTCGAAAGCAGACCCATGAAACCGGTTCGTCCCCGACATCGTCACGACACTGATTTGCCCACCGGGTCGCTTGCCGTATTCGGCCCCGTAATTGTTTTCCAGGACGTTGAATTCGCGCACCGCATCCACTCCCAACAATTGGCCACTGACGCCGCCAGGCATGACATCGGCCGTGGAAACTCCCGTGTACTCGATCCCGTTCATGAAGAAAATGTTGTAGTCTTCGCGATTTCCGGAAATCGAAAAATTGTTTCCCTGGCCTCCCCCGGTACTCGTGGTCGAACGGTAGGATGTGGTGTTGGCGGTGCTCGGGTTCAAGGTGATAAGCGTGTCGAAGCTGCGACCATTGAGCGGCAAGTCCTTGACCTGTTGTTCCGCTACCAGCCCGGAAGTTGAGGCCGACGTCGTGCTCACCAGCGGTGGCTCTCCGGAGACAGTCACCGCCTGTTTGACCTCGCCTATTGCGAGCTCTACGTCCACGACCGCTTGCTGTCCCACCACGAGCGTGATTCCCGTCCTCACGACGGCTTTGAAGCCAATTTTCTCCACTCGGACTTCATACTTCCCGACAGGAAGCGAGAGCGCCCGGTAATTGCCACCGTCGTCGGTGAACAGTGCCCGCATCGATGCGGTCTCTAAGTTCTTCACCGTCACGGTGGCGCCGGGCACAACTGCACCCGACGTATCTTGTACTGTCCCCGTAATGGACGCATTGGACCCCTGTGCCCCCAGTGTGCCCGAATTTAGCGCAAGCACTAGTAGGCTCAAAATGAGAGAGACAACGAAGAGTCCTCCGACCCGATTTTTTGCTCTCGAATTCGTCACAGGCCCCCTCCTCTCATGTCGCCAAGACCCATCCATGACATCCCTAAACCGTTTCTCCCACTCGCCGAGGCGAGGCGTGTATTCCGGCGCAGGGCGGAACCAGTAGGTAACAAACGAAGAGCGCAGTTGCTGGTTGCTATCAATGGCTGAACCGGTCCCGCTTTTTAGTCACTGTACTTAAACAGGTAAAGGATTTTTTCAAACTCCGCTTTGTCCATCCCGAGGGCCCGGCGAAATTCTTCAGAGTTCTTGAAAGGGCCGGATTTGCTTCGTGCTTCGAGAATGCGGGCGACAATCTCTGGTTTCAGATTCGGCAGCTTTTCAAGCTCCCCGCGGCTGGCCGTATTGACGTTTACATGCTTAGGAACGTCCACTCCGAAAGCCTTCGAAAGATAGGTGGTCATCGGCTCGATTTCTTCGGGGAAAACGGGAGCCCCGCGCTGGATCATGTCGTTCACGCTCTTCGCCCAATCCGCCTGGCTCTTACGCGCAACGACGACGACCTTCAGGTTGTGACAACTGGTGCAGGAATCCAAGATCAACGCCCGGGCATCCCCAGGAGGGAGCAGGTCCGACCAACCTTCATCCTTCGTTTTTTGCCCCTGCCCCGAGAACGCCGGCAGGACCACGAGAACCGACACGAGCAGAAGCACTCTGATACGCATCCTCTTCCCCGGGCACGCACAGACTGTAGACTGGGCGTTGCCTTGTTAGACCTTGCGGCTCCGTATATCAGCTATCGACAACTTGGGATACCAAGCCTGCTCAGCTCCCCGGCCGGTCCTGCCCACCAGCGCGTCAATTAGATACGGCTTACCGTCCTGCGCCGCGCGAGCGGCACGTTTCATGGCCGGCTTGATTTGGTCCGGCGTGGTCACCTGTTCTCCGGGGACACCGAAGGCGCCGGCCATCCTGACAAAGTCCACATCAGGATCGCCGAGATAGCTCAGCATGTCCTTGCCTGTTTGTGCTTGCCGGCCGCCCTCCGCGAATGCTCTTTCGCGCGTTTCGTTGTAGCTGCGGTTGTTGTAAATGATGGTAGTCACTGGAATCTGGTAGCGGGACATGGTCCATAGAGCCATGGCTTGACCGCCGAAGAGGAAGCCACCATCGCCCTGCATGGAGATTACCTGCTTGTCAGGCTGGGCAATCTTGACCCCCACTGCCGCGGCCACTCCCCAACCCAACGCGCTACCCGACGTCCGCCCGATCAGTGATTTCTCCCCTTCCGCGAAAGTAAAGCACTTCAGCGCTTTGGGGCCTTCTGTGCCGAACTCCGTTACGATGTAAGCGTCGCGCTCCAGAACCTCGTTGATATCCGAGGTAAGGCGCTCCCACGTCAGCGGAACTTTGTCCCAGTTCGCCTTCATCGCCTGCAACTGGGCCTGATGCAGACGCGTCACATATTGCCTCGTTTGCTCCAATCGATCGCCGCGGATTTGTGCCAGCCGCTCTGCAGGGGCCATGGACTTGATCGCTGCAACCAAATCTTCCGCCACCTGTTTCACATCAGCAGCGACTCCCATATACAGCGGGTAATCAGTTCCGATGTCCGATGCTTCGATCCGCACATCGATGATCTTGACGGTTCGAGGAATCTCAGGCTGACCCATGACCGGAGGAGGCAGTTTGCCTCCCATGTTCAAAATCAGATCAACATTTCGCGGGTAGCGCATGATGCGGGAAAAGCCCCCAAGGAAGAGCGGATGATTGGTCGGGAAGTTGCATGAGACCCGGAAGCCCTCCCTTTCTTCGCCGCTGGTCACGGGAATCGCGAGCAGTTCGGCGAGTTCCACGATCTGAGGGATGGCCTTAAAGCGCCACACGTCAGTTCCAGCAAGAAGAAGAGGGCTCTTGGCTTCAAGAAGACCCCTAGCCATTTTGTCGATGGTGGTCGTAGCAGCACGCACGGACATGGGAATATCAAATGTTCCGGGAAGGAAGATTTCCGACTCAACATTGGGGGCCACGAGAAGGTCGCGGGGGAACATCAGGAAGGCGGGGCCGCCCGGCGGCGTGGAGGCGAGCTTAAAGGCTTTCATTGTCCATTCCGGGATGCGATTGCTGGCATCCACATTCCAACGCCATTTGGTGAACTGTTTAATCGGCTCCAAGGTGTCTTCTAAATCTTCGCGGCTGTCTCGTCCAGAGTCCGGCGTTTCAATATGGTCGCTGGCGATTACAACTGCAGAACGATCTTTCATGGCGTTGTACATGTTGGCGGAGGAATATGGAACTCCCACCCGGCTGAACATGGCAAACGCGGTCTTCCACGAGGCCCTTGAATACCCGTCGGCCATCGCCACGCAAAGACCTTCATGGACGGCCAGAATGATCTTCATTTTCGGGCGGTCCACAAGAGCATCGCAGACGGGGCTAACGCCGGTACCATTGCCGAGAAACAGGTATTCAACTCCTGCGTCTCCCAACTGCTCGGCTAAAAGTTCGCCCCCCGTACCACGAAACGCGCGGGTATATGATTTGGTCTCATTGTTCCCCTTATCCTGTGCAAACGCAGGGGGAAGGGACGCCAGTACCGAATTGGCAGCCACTAGACTAAATCCGGATTGGACCATATTCTTTACGAATCCCCGCCGACTTACGCCGTTCTGAAGATAGCTGCGGACCAAATCCCTCATGCTTCCCTCCGCATTTGGAATTGAGAGAGAAGCGGATGGTCGACAGGTACACTTCGTCCCTCTCACTTCTGTCTAAATATCCAGGGATGAACTACTTACGTAAATCAACCTTAGAGCAAAAATCGTTCTCATCCATCGCTGTCACTGCTTCTAAGTCTCGCGAACTTAGGTCCACTTCGAGAGAACGCTGTATAAGTCGGATTTTCACGACGAAGACTTGTCGGCTCTTCCGACGCAGCAGTTCGCCCCGGACCCCCATGAGTGGCCCGCGTGCGACGATGACGCGCTGCCCTACCATGAAAAGAGAACTCAAGCTAAAGCTTACGTCGTGCGCCATAAGAGTCTTAAGGGAGTTTATTTCAATTTCTGGAATGGGGACGGGACCGGATCGGTTCCCGATGATGCTGGCGACGCCGGTTGTTGCGCGAAGTGCGCGGAGATCTTCAACAAATGGGGAAAATCGAACAAAAGTGTATCCGGGAAACAGAGGGATTTGAGCCTCGCGGAACCGTGTAGAAGAAATATTCGAACGCTTGGTTGCCAGGGGCAAGAAAGTCTCAAAGCCTCTCTCGCAGAGCAGGCGGTCGACCACTTTCTCGTAGCGAGACCGAGTGTGCAATGCATACCAGAATCGCGGGGGCTCTGAGGCCGCAGAGTCAGAAGCCGTAGACAAAGATCTACTCTTTAAAAGGTCAGACCTAATGCCTGCGCGCGCTTCCAACACCTGTAGCGTTTCTTCCGGAATCACTGGTTTGCACCTGGGGGTGCCCGGCCCCGTACGCGAGCTATTTTCGTCCCTGGGTCTCGGTTGTCAAGTTTTTTTATCCGTTCTATCGAACCCCTTAATACGCCAAATCCTCAACCTGGGCGACTCATATTGTGAAGCAATCGCGCATTCACAACCTGGCGGAGGTGCTTGGAGTTTGTTCCATCGTTGGAAATTTGCCGAGACTGAATTCAATCGTCGTTGAGAAGATGGAATAGAATTTCAGCGCCGGCCCGATTCTCTAGCCTTTTCACTTTCGGACTCGAGCGCTCTTTTCCGTGGGTTTCCGGTGGTTGACATGGCGCCTGTCCAGCGATCACGGGAAGGAAGGTGAATATCGAACTGATCCAAGACTCGCATAACGGTCTGATCAACGATGTCGTCAATCGTCCTCGGATGATTGTAAAAAGCGGGCACCGGCGGGAAGATCACCACGCCCATTCGCGAAAGCTTCAACATGTTTTCCAGATGGATGGCGCTCAAAGGGGTCTCTCGCACCACCAGCACCAATTTGCGGCGTTCTTTGATCACGACATCGGCGGCGCGGTGGAGCAGATTGTCCCCGTGTCCCTGAGCGATGGCGGCCACCGACCTCGTGCTGCAAGGACACACGACCATTCCCCGAGTCAGAAAGGAACCACTCGAGATCGCCGCACCTTCGTCTTGAGAAGCATAAAACCGTGTGGCCAGTTTCTGGACTTGGTCGAGCGTGTAGGGCGCCTCATGCGTCAGCGTGCGAGCGCCCCATTTGCTCAGGACGAGATGTGTCTCCATCTCCACGTTTGAATCTTTTAAAACTTGTAAAAGGCGCACTCCGAGAATCGCTCCCGTGGCCCCGCTGATGCCGACAATTATTCTGGAACGACCGTTGTCCACGATGCCTTTATTCTGCAACAACCCACTTCCGCTTCAAGAATCCGCCGCAACGACCTTGGAATCACCGGATGCCAATGAGCGGCCAATAGAACGGTACGATCAGCAGCAACAGCAGCGACTCCAGAATTGTCAAGCATAAGCCGACTCGAAACAAGTCGCGGGCTTCAAAGTAGCCGTAAGAATAGCCGGTCACCATCACTCCCGACTGGTAAACAAAAATCTTTCCACCCGCGGCGAATGCCCAGACCATTCCGAGCGGCAAGGCAGGAAGCCCGCTGGAGATGGCAAAATGCATTAACGGAGGCATCGACGTGGCCAACATCGAGATCTCATTCCCCAAAAAGATATGATAGACAAAGGCAGTCCAGTAGGGAACTACAGCGAGGGCATAAATATTCGTAATCAGAGGCCGCATCCAGGAGAACATAACGGCGGTCATTGCGTCGAGCGCTCTCGTCTGCAGCAGCACTTCGCCCATGCAAATCGCAGCCGCGGTGAAGAACACTGGAAGATAATTGATCTTCTTTAAGTCTTCCTGGTCGAGAACGCCGAGACGAGGCACGGCCGCGAAAAGGCCGACGCCGATGCCGATGACCGCAGGAGAAATGTGGTGAATCAAGTCGGTCATCCACAATGCGATGGCAAGGAGCATCAAGAAAAGCGACTTCTTCTCGATCCGCGTCCAGGGGCCCATCTTTCTTAATTCTTCGTCAAGAAACTCCGTTCCACCTGACAATGCCTCCTTCTCAGGAGGGTAAAGCCATACGACCAGTCGCCAGATGAAGAAAACCGTGACAATCGCGCAGGGCAAGAAAGCCAGTAGCCAGAGACTATAGTACACGTGAACGTTCGTTCCCTTTTCGATCAGGCCGCGCCCGAGAATCGAAGCAGGCCCGGCAATGACCATCTTGTCGAAGGTCCCGGCCGTGTAGGTTATCGTGACAAAGATTCCTCGGCCAACACTGCTGCCGTGACCGAGTCCGAAGACTTCCATCAGGCCAAGCGCCACGGCAGACATGATGACGACGCAAGCGATTCCCGAGGGAACAAGGAACGTCAACAAGAAGGACGACAGGATGAGCCCGAGGAGGAGACGCGAATACCCGCCGCCCACGCGCCGCATGACGAGGTAAGCCAAGCGGCGCGCCAGGCCCGACTTTGTGGCCATCATTCCGAACAGGGCGGCCCCGAACAAGAACCAGGGCGTTTGATCCGCAAAACCGCTAAAGGCGACATTGAACTTGCCGGCCTTCAGCACCCAGAACAAATAGCATCCGAAGAAGCCGGTCACCGCGTGTGGCATCGTCTCCGCGATCCAGGCTATGATCATGAAGGAAGAAACGGCGACGGCGTGCTTTGCCGTTGGTTCCAGGCCCAGCGGCGCGAACCACAGAGCGACCGGCACGGCGATGGAGAGAATCCAACCGATTAGTTTCCGAATGGAAAGCCGCGGGAGTTCCGAAACGTCGATTTGTTCGGTGGCCTCCGACGCGCTTCTCATTCAGCGCTTCCCTTTGTTCGCGCTTTCCCCTTTCGACCCTTTGACGGCCGTCAGGACACTCACGGGCTCTACGGAGACTGGACGTTTTCCATTCGAGCTCGGTTGCGAGAGAAGCTTGCCCCACTTTTCTTCTGCAGCGCGCCGAATATCAGGGCTCGATTCGGCCACGGCCGGAAAATCCTTGAGCCATTCGTAAGGCCGACAAGCATCGATGACTGCGCGCGAGCTGTGTCCCCGTTGCGCGAAGGGAATGATCGGATCGAGCGCGCCGCTCCAACTGCGCCGAATGATCTCAATATCGATCTCCGGGTTAGAGCGCGTCGACAGAGCCCACAGGACGTCATTGGTGTTGGTCACATCAATGTCGTCGTCCACCACGATGACGTAGCGGCCAAGATAACCGCCCGCGTGACAATAGGCTGCAATCATGCCTGCTTGGCGCGCGTGTCCCGGGTATCTCTGCTTGATCGATACTATGTTCAATAGCCGGCTTCCGCCCGCCTCGTGACACCACACACCGCGCACATCGGGTACGCCAGCCGCCTCAAGCTCCTGCCAGAGGAGCGCCGAGCGCATGAAGCAGCGCATGTAGTTGAACTCGCACGGCGGGCGCGTGGGCGGCGCGCCGAGAATGATCGGATTATTGCGATGGTAGAGCCGCTTGACCTTCATCGTCGGCTCCGGGCGCATCGAGCTTGCGTAATAACCCGTCCACTCGCCGAAGGGGCCTTCGTTTCGATCCTCGTGGGGTACTGCCTCGCACTCAACAACAATTTCAGAGGCAGCTGGGATCGGCAGCCCCGTGTATTCACCCTGGATTACCTGGACAGGCTGGCCCTGAAGGCCCCCCACCCACTCATATTCGGAGACGCCGGCTGGCACTTCCATGCCACCGGCAAGATACAGCAGCGGATCCTGACCAAACGAAACTGC
>Ga0070698_100003326_pt1 | contig 17689 bp, 18 predicted proteins | sample KBSK1502metaG_FD_65477 | JGI IMG/M metagenome (GOLD analysis project Ga0070698, IMG submission 65477) | Corn, switchgrass and miscanthus rhizosphere microbial communities from Kellogg Biological Station, Michigan, USA - KBS K1-50-2 metaG | ecosystem: Host-associated > Plants > Roots >...
CGCGGTACTGTTGTGCGGTGATGGGCCGATTCGCGTCGAACATCTGCCCGCCGATAAGATGCGCGGCACGACGCGACCGATCGTCGCGCCAACCGCAGCGAACCAGTCGCGACCACTGGCGGGCTCCGAAGACGAAGAACGGTGGATCAGGCAGGCGCTCGAGCAAACGGGCGGCAATCAGACGCTCGCCGCAAAGCTGCTCGGCATCTCGCGTCGCACGCTCGTCAACCGACTGAACCTGTACGAGGTCGAGCGGCCGCGAAAAGACCGCCGCCGGTAGGTTCTAGCGGTAACCAGCCGCCTGCGCGTAGAACATCTCCGCGTAGCGGCCACCGCCGACGAGGTCGTCGTGGGTGCCATTCTCGACGACACGGCCATCCTCGATCACGATGATGCGATCCGCGTTTCGCACGGTCGAGAACCGATGCGAGACGAGGATCAGCGTTTTGTCGCGATACTCGGCCGACAGATTGTCGAAGATCTCGAGCTCGGACTCGGCATCGATCGCGCTCGTCGGCTCGTCCATGATCAGCACCGGCGCTGATTGATAGAACGCGCGCGCGATCGCGAGCTTTTGCCATTGGCCACCAGACGGCATCTCGCCGTCCTCGTAGTCCGTGCCGAGGATCTGGTCGTATTTGCGCGGCAGCGCCTCGACGAACTCGCGGGCGCCGGCCTTCTCGAGCGCTGCCACCATCGCAGCTTCGTCGACGCGCGTCGGATCGCCGAGCAGCACGTTATCGCGCACGCTGAGCTTGTACTGGATGAAGTCCTGAAACAGCGTCCCGAGGTGTGCGTACCAGTGCGCGAGGTCGAGCTCGCGCAGATCGACGCCGTTGATCAGGATCGCGCCGGCCGTGACGTCATAGAAGCGGCAAAGAAGCTTGATGATCGTCGACTTGCCGGCGCCGTTCGCACCGACGAACGCGACGCTCTCGCCGGGCTCGACCACGAAGCTGACATCGTGCAGCGCGGCGTGTCCCGACGGATACGTGAACGACACGTTGCGAAACTCGATGCGCGGCGGGCGAACCTCGGCGAAGCGATGCGGCTGCTTCGCGTGCGCGATCAGCGGAGGTAATGCGATCAGCTCGTTCCAGTGCCGGCAGTACAGCAAGTTTTCGTATGTGCCGCCCGCGCAGCTGCCCGCCTCCGCGGCCGACGTCGCGAGCTGCTGCAGCATCGTCACGAAGAATGCAAAGCTGCCGACGGTCAGCGCACCGTGCGTCACTTCGGGGAGTGCGGACCACGCGATCGCGAACACGACCGCACCCTCGACGATCGGCGCGATGATGTTGAGGCGACGATAGCGATCGAGCGGGCGCCGACCGAGCGACAGAATGCGCGATTGGATCCCGCGATAGCGCGCGAGCAGCGGCGGCGCCGTGCGAAACACCTTGAGCTCTCGTAGGTGCGCGGGCTCCGAGAGCAGCCAGCCGAAGTACCAGAGCTTGCGCGCTTCGGGCGCACCCGAGCCGTACATCGACCACTGCATCTCGCCAAAGCGCGTGCGCAGATACACGCGCGGCAGCGTGCCCGCGACGACAAACGGCACGATCCACCAACCGTACGGTGCGAGCGCCGCCGCTGCGGAGATGACACCCACGATCGCGATCAGCGCGTACGAGAGCATCCGAAAGAAATCGGGCACCCGCCACGCGTGCGTGTCGCGCACCTTCGCGATCAACACTTGCACCTTCGGATCCTCGAGGTGCGGGATGTCGAGCTCGGCGAGCTTCTCGCAATAGCGGTAGCTGAACCAATCCTGCAGCCGGTAGCGAAACAAGTAGTCGTAATACTGCTCGTGCAGACCAAAGCGCACGGCCGCGTTGATCGCGACGATGCCGAAGTGCATCGCGATGACGAGCACGACGACGAGCGGCACGGTCAGCTGCGCCGCGTGCGTGATGACGACGTTATCGATGAGCAGCGCGAGCGTGATGCCGGCTGCGAGTGGGGCGAGCGCGGCGATGAACGCGCTGGCGTAGTAGGCGAACGTCAGGCGCGCATCGATGCGCCAGGCGATCACCAGCATGCTGTAGATGTCGCGAAAGAGCTTGGCCACGGAGAACCTCGAGAGCGAGAAACGAAAAGGACCGACTCGGGGAGAGACGGTCCTTCGCTCGGTGCTCGTTCGGTGGTGGCGCGGGCTCTAGCGGACGGATCTCTCCCAGGATGCAGTGAGCGCTGCATCGAAGACACTGTTCTTCCGGGGGCTCAACACGCTGGAAGAACGGTAGCGCGAGGTCGCCGACTCGGCAAATCTAGCGCACGAGGTTGCGCGGCGAGACCAGGTCGCAATCGCGGGCGCTGCATGCGCCCTTCGCCTGCAGGCGCTCCCGCAGCTCGTCGACGCAGGCGCCGCAGCCGGTGCCGGCTCCGCAGCGGCGGCTGATCTCTTCGACCGTGCGCGCGCCCTCGTCGATGATCGCGTCGACATCGCGGTCCGACGTCGGGTGGCACATGCAAACGATCATCTCTGAAATTGATAATGCATTTCAAAAGCGAATTCGTCAAGACCGCCATTTTCTGGCGCCCAACTACGCGGAATCTTAAAGTCCAAGCGTGCGTGATCGCGCAGCAATTGCGCTGCTTTTCCTGATCGGCTGCAAACCGGTTGAGGAGCATTCGTTGCCGCCCGAGGTCCAGCTCGTCGCAACCGGCATCGAGCCGCGCCAAAAGCTCCGCTATCACGCGGCGAAATCGACCGCGCGCACGCTCGAGGTCGCCATCGATATGGATGTCACGGCCGGCGACATGGAGAGCGCGCTGCCGCACATGGTGATGACGCTCTCGGTGCTCGTCGAGGACGTGCTCTACGACGGCCGCATGAAGCTGCGCACGACCGTTCGCGATGTCGAAGCACACGAGCGCATCACGAGCCCGATCGCGCCGGCCTCGCTCGGCGCGCCGACCGATGCGATGAGGGGGCTCGTGATGACGTCGACGTTGTATCGCGATGGCCACGTCGCCGACGCGTCGATCGAAGGCGGCAATCAGTTCGATGTCGGCACGCTCGGCGGCAATTTCGAGCAAGTGATGATGCCGCTGCCCGACGAGCCGGTCGGCGTCGGCGCGGTGTGGCGAAGCTCGCGCCCGATCCAGCAAGGCGCGATGAAGCTAAAAGCGGTCAGCACGATCACGGTCACCGCGATGAACGGTGACAACATCTCGTTCACGATCGACACGCAAGCCCACGGCGACGATCAGGTGTTTCGGGATGCGCGCGAATCGATGGACATGAAAGATATCGTCGGCACGGGCAAAGGTAAGGGCACGATCGATCTCGCGACGCTGGCGATGACGAGCGAGCTCGACACGGACTTTCGCAGCGACATGACCGCGCCCGGTGAGACGGCGCCGACGCCGATGCGAATGCAGACGACGACGAAGGTGATCGCTCGCTAGGGCGCGCAGAGCGCGCCGTACTTTTTGCACGTGCCGCCGGAGACGTCGTCGCATTTGTGATGCAAACCATCTTGCGGCGAGAACATGCACGCCGATGCCGGCGCGCACGCTGCGCCCCATTGGTGGCAGCTGCCCTCGACGATCTTGCTGCACTTCTTGTAGGTGCGCGCCGCCGTATCGAACATGCATGCATCGGCCGGCGCGCACGGACTGCCGAAGTGAAAGCACGCGCCGGCGCCTCCCGACAGGCACGTGAAGTAGGCGTTCGCGCCAGCGTGATAGGCGCAGCTCGGCTTCAGGCAGCCGACGTCACGAATCGGGCCGATCGGTGCGTTGGTCGGCTTGACGGCGCCGCCCGCTCCCGCGGTGGTGCCGCCGCCACCTTTCTTGGCCGCGGTCGACGATCCGCACGCTGCCACCAAAACGAGCACCATCAGCTGCCGCACCGCGGGAATATAGCGCGGCGATCGCCGAAATCCGGTTTGTCGGCTTTTTCCACACGATCGTCGAAATCCGCCACGGATCTGCCGGTACGACCCTTGCTGAGAATCCCCCAATGCGCACTCCCCAGCTTGGTTTCGTCCTCGCGATCGTGGCTTGCGGCACCGACCCCAACACAGGCGACGACGATAACCCTCAGGCGCGCGCGACCTGGTACCAGGACGTCGCGCCGATCGCGGCGAAGCACTGCATGGGGTGCCATCAAGCGGGCGGCATCGGCCCGTTCGACATGACGACGTACGACATCGCCGCCGAGAACGCGCCGCGCATGCTGTCTGCGATCGAGGCGGGCACGATGCCGCCGTTCGATGCACGCGAATCGGCGGAGTGCACGCCGCGGTTTTCGTGGGTCGACGATCCGCGGCTATCGACCGCGGAGATCGACAAGATCAAGATGTGGATCGATGATGGCCTGCCGGCGGGAACGCCCGCGCCGCTGCCACCGATTGCAGGCACCGAGCTGTCGGGCGTCACCAAGACGCTCACCCCCGCCGTGCCGTTCACGGCGAGCGGCACGCGCGATCAGTTCGTCTGCTACGTGCTCGATCCGCAAATCGTCGGCGGCGCGTGGATGACGGGCATGCAGGTGCGGCCCGGTAATCCAACGGTCGTGCACCACGTCGTCGTCGCCGAGCTCGGGCCCGGGACCGATCAGGATGCGCTCGTCGCCCAGCACGGCATCGGCATGCCGTGGGATTGCAGCCAGACCGCGATTCCCGCCGGCTTCATCGTCAATCTGTGGACGCCGGGCAATCAGCCGTTCCAGACCTCGACCGATCTCGCGGTACCGATCGTCGGTGGCGCGAAATTCGTCGTGAACATTCATTATCACCCGACGGGGGCGACGGCGGCTCCCGATGCCACGCAGCTCGACATGCGCCTGTCGTCGACGTGGCCGAAGAAGATGTACTTCGTCGGCGGCTTCGGCAACGAAGCGACGGCGCCAAACCTGTTGGCCGATCCGGACGATCGCCTCGCGGGTACACCGGAGTTCAGGATCCCGGCGAACATCGCCGCGCACAACGAGCACATGCGAATCACCGTGCCCTCGCTCGGCGACCTCACCGAAGTGAAGCTCTACTCGGTCAATCCGCACATGCATATGATCGGCACCGGGCTATCGGTGACGGTCGAGCGGCCGGCGCCGCGCGGCACCGATCCGCAGACGGAATGTCTCGCGAACGGCAAGTGGAACTTCGATTGGCAGCGCACGTACATCTACAACACGTCGCTCGATCAGTTGCCGAGTCTGCGCCCGGGTGACGTGATCGATATGAAGTGCACGTGGGACAACACGATGGCAAATCCGTTCGTGCAACGCGCGCTCGCAGATGCGGGGCTCATCGCACCGATCGATGTCAACCTCGGCGAAGGCTCGCTCGACGAGATGTGCCTCGAGATCTTCGGCTTCGCGATCGATGCGCCGCCACCGCCGGCGATGCGGCAAACCCCGACGCTCGACGATATTCCGCTGTCGGCGTTCGGGCCGCTGCGCACGTTGTGATCAGAGCAAGCTCGCGAGCGCGGCGCCGACACCGGCCGCGACGAGCAGCACGATGATCCATACGAACCGGCGTATCGCATCTTCGCGCGCGGCGAGCTGACCCATATCGAACGACTTGCGCTGCGGGGGCTCCGGTGGTGGATACGGCATGTACCCCGACGATGGGCGTTGCATCATCTCGTGCGGAGGCGGCAGCGGCAGCGGCGTGACGTGCCGCGGAAGCGGCGGACCGATGCCGGGCACCGGCGATGCGAGGTGAGGCGGCAGCGGCGTTGGCGGACGCGGCGGCGGCACCGTCGGCGTGCGTCGCACGGAAAACGGTGCAGCGACGAGCTGCGGAATCGGCGTTTGCTGCTGCCGCGGTAACGGTCGCGGCGCCGGCATCGGGGCAGCCGCCCGCGCGTTGGCGTGCGCCGGAACCGTGTGCTCTTCGATGTCGTGTCGCTTGCCGCGCGCGGTCGGGATGAACTCATCGTCGTCACCCCATCGAGCGACCGATTCGGCGAGCGTCGTCTGACCGAGCCCCGAGACCGTCGAGTTGCTGCCGACGTCATCGATCATCTCGGGCGGCTGGTTGATCGTCGTCGAATCGTTATCGAGGACTGACTTCGGCACCGGCGCGGTGCGCACGTGATCGAGAAACGGCGCGCCGACGAGCTTCGCGAGCGCGTTCGACAGCTCCATGACGTTCGGCCACCGTTTGTTCGTATCGCGCTCGAGGCAGCGCATCACGATGCGATCGAGCTCCTCTGGAATCGGCGCGCGCAAGTACAGCGGCTGCGGCTTGGTCTTGAGCATTGCGTTCAGCGCGGCGGCCGCCGTCATCGCTTCGGGAAACGGTGTCGTCCCCGCGATCATCTCGTACATCACGATGCCGAGCGTGTAGATATCGGTCTGGCCCGTCACCGCACCGCCGACCATCTGCTCGGGCGACATGTAATCGAGCGTGCCGATCATCTGGCCCGCGTTCGTGATGTCGCTCGCGTCGAAGTCGCTGCCGCGCAGGATCTTCGCGATGCCGAAGTCGAGCACCTTCACGAAGTCCGGATCGCCCTTGTGCTCCTCGAGGTGGATGTTCGTCGGCTTGAGATCGCGATGCACGATGCCGAGATCGTGCGCCTCGGCGAGCGACTCGCACACCTCGCGCGCGATCTTCACCATGCGCTTCCACTCGAACGGTCCGCGCTCGCGATAGCGCTCGAACAAGCTCACGCCGTGGAGCAGCTCCATCACGATGAACAGCGTGCGATCGGCGGATTGCCCGAGCTCGTACGCCGCGATCGTGTGTGGATTGCGCAGCGCCACGAGCGTCGAGCCTTCGCGGCGGAATCGCGCGACGACGCCGAGGTCGCGCGCGAGCTCGGGCAGCAGCACCTTGAGCGCGACGTCGTGCCCGCTCTTGACGTGCTTCGCGCGATAGATCGCGCCGAAGCCGCCCGCCGCGATGCGCTCTTCGACGCGAAACCGTTGATCGAACAGCGTGCCGACCAACGGGTCGACCTGCTGGATCACGGTCTCAGCGTCGAACACTTTCGGCACCTATCCATGGTACGACGAGTGCCGGCCGTGCGGCTAATCAAGACGTTAGCCGGCAAGTACGCGTAACACGCGCACCATGGTGACAAGCTCTTTGGCCATCGCTGTGATCGGCGGCCGTTGCGATCCGGTGTGGCCGTACATGCCCGTGATGTGCACGCGGACGTCGGCGTTGACGAGCGCGGCGGCGAGCACGTGAGATTGTTCGTATGGAATAACGTCGTCGTCGGCGCCATGCACGAGCTCGACGCGGCCGCGCACGCGCGGCAGATAGGGCGTTGGATCGAGGGCGGTCGCGTCGAATTTCGCGAGCGCCGGCAGCGCGAGGTCCCAGGCGCCCGGACGTGCCCCGACGCCGACGAGAAATAACTCGCGCACCGATGCGGGAATCTCGGGGGCGAGCTCCTCGGCGATCGGGACGAATCGCTCGCGCGCTTTCATCTCGGGTCGCCCCCACGTGCGCTCGACGTAGCGTCGCCAGCCCGCCGCGAGGGCGGCCCGCTCGGCGCGATCGTGCTCGAGATGATCCAGCAGGTTCAGCATCACGACGCATTGATTGAGCGGATCGCGTGCGGCGTTCGTCAAACAGAACCGCATCGTCTCGTGAAAGTCGGCATAGCCGCCGAAGATCACCAACCGAGCGATCGCGTCGGAACGATCGGCAGCGAGCGCGAACGCGAGCAGCGAGCCAAACGAGATCGAAAACACGACGGGTTTGCAATCTCTCGGCAGCCACTCGAACACGCGCTTGAAGTCCGCGATCGCACGCGCGCATGGCTCGAGCGCCAGGTAATCGGGGATGAACGGCGCGACGACATGATGCCCCGAGCGCGCGAGCACGCGGCAAAACCGATCGAGCCGCGGATCATCGGGGCCGGCGTAGTGAAGGCCGGGCGCGATCAAATACGTCTGATGCTTCAGCGTGCCGTAGAGCCGCACGCGGATGCCATCGACGTCGTGCTCGGCAACCGGCACGTCGGGCGCTTTCTTCGAATCCGCCCACGGACCGAGCCAGCGCGCGAGCGTGACGATGCCCATTACGGAAAGATGCCGCGCTCTTTGTAGCAGTGCTGCAAACGCTCGAGGCCGATCGCATAGCTCGCCGTACGCCAATCCGTCTTTTGCGCGATCGCGTACTGCCGCACGTTCGCGTAGGTCTGCTTCATGCGGCGCTCGAGGCGACCGAGCACGTCGGCGAGCTCCCACTGCTCCGCGCGCTTGTTCTGCAGCCACTCGTAATACGAGACGATCACGCCGCCCGAGTTACACAAGATGTCTGGGATCAGATCGATGCCGCGATCGATCAGGACCTCTTCGGCCTCGGGATACGTCGGGCCGTTTGCGCCTTCGACGACCATCTTCACCTTGAGCGCCTTCGCTTCGGCCACGCCGATCTCGAGCTCGAGCGCGGCGGGCACGAAGATGTGCGCGTCGAGGCCGAAGAACTCCTCGCGCGTGATCTTCGATGCGCCTTTGTATCCGGAGACCGAGCCGGTGCGATGCACGTGCTCGCCGAGCTTGTGCGCGTTGATGCCCTCGGTGTTCGCGATGTAACCGCCGACGTCGCCGACGCCGATGACGACCGCGCCCTTTTGCGAGAGCAGGCGCGCCGCGTAGCTGCCGACGTTGCCGAAGCCCTGAATGATGACGTGGCAACCATCGAGGTTGAAGTTGCGATCCTTCGCCCACTCGGTGATGCAGTGGACGACGCCCTGTCCCGTCGCCTCGGCGCGGCCGTGACTGCCGCCGGCCGATACGCTCTTACCGGTGACGACGCCGCGCACCGTGTTGCGATCCATCGCGCCGACGATGTTCATGTACGTATCCATCATCCAGACCATCGTCTGGCTGTTGGTGTTGACGTCGGGCGCGGGGATGTCGAAATCGGGACCGATGTTCGAGCCGAGCGCGGCCGTGAACCGGCGCGTGATGCGCTCGAGCTCGGCGCGGCTGTACTGGCGCGGATCGAATTTCACGCCGCCTTTGCCGCCGCCGAACGGAATCTCGTGCAGCGCGCTCTTGTACGTCATCCACGACGCGAGCGCCTTCATCTCATCGAGGTTCGCCTCGTGGTGGTATCGCATCCCGCCCTTGTACGGGCCGAGGATGTTGTTGTGCTGGACGCGGTAGCCCTTGAGCATCTCGATCTTGCCGTTGTCACGGCGGACCGGGAAATTGACGATGAGCTCGTTCTTCGGCTGGCCGAGGATCTGCGCGATGTCTGGATCGATGTTGATCAGCTTCATCGCGCGCTCGATCTGGCGCGACGCGATCTCGAAGAGGTTGCCGCGATCTTTTAGGCTGACGTCAAGCTTCGTAGCGGCCTGCGCGAACGGCGGCGGCACGGTAGCGGTACTCATTAGGCTCAAGGCGTACCAGATCACGAGGAAGCTCGCATCACTTCCGCTATAAGGATGCGTGACTGATCGCCAGCTCGCCGCGCAAGTCGCCGACGGAGGCCGGCTGCGTGCGCTGTTGCTCGAGCTGTGGCAACGCACGCGAATGGATTGGGGCTTTGTGACCGATCGCCTGGCAACCACGTTTCGCAAGGAGACGTGGGTTGGCTCTCACGAGCGGCGGTTCGTGAGCGAAACGCTCTATGGAATGGTGCGTCACCTGCGGCGCATCGATCTGGCGCTCGAACGCGCGCGCCGCGTGAAAAAACCACCGCGCGATCTCGAGCGGCTGCTCGCGCTGCTCGTGCTCGAGAAATTGATCGAGCCCGCGCGCGCCGCGCAGGTCGAGCCCGATCTCGATTGGCGCGCGGCCGCGACTGTCGACGATGCGATCGCGAGCGAGCGCAAACCAGCGGCGCGGATCGCGCTCGCGGCATCGCTTCCCGATTGGCTCGCGACACGATTCGTCGCCGATTGGGGCGATGAGGCCGAAGCGCTCGCACTCGCGCTCAATCAGCGCGCGCCGATGACCGTGCGCGCGAACTTGCTCGTCGGCGACCGCGCCGCACTCGCCGCCGAGCTTCTCAAAGATGGCATCGACACGCGGCCCGGTCGCTTGTGTGACACCGCGCTGATCCTCGAGAGCCGCACGAACTTGTTCGCGCTCGCCGCGTTCAAGCGCGGCGCGATGGAAGCGCAAGACGAAGGCAGTCAGTTGCTCGCGGATCTCGCCGTGACACGCGATGCAAAGTCTCTCGTGATCGATTTTTGCGCGGGCGCCGGCGGCAAGACGCTCGCGATCGCCGCGCGCCTCGCGAATCGCGGCCGCATCGTCGCGTGCGATGTCGATGCCGGCAAGCTCGAGGAGCTTCGGCGCCGCGCGCGTCGCGCACACGTCAGCAACGCGCGCGCGATCGCGCTCACCAGCGGCCGCGAGCTCGACGAATTTCGCGGCAAAGCGGATGTCGTGTTTGTCGATGCGCCGTGCTCGGGCGTCGGCGCGCTGCGCCGCAATCCCGAAGCGCGTTGGCGCTTGCGAGAGGCCGACATCGCGACGTTTGCGGCGCGCCAGCGCGACATCATGAAGACGGCGATCGCGCTCGCCGCGCCAAACGCTCGCGTTATTTATGCAACGTGCTCGCTGCTCGCGGCCGAGAACGAGGAGGTCGCTCGCTCGCTCGTGGGTGTCGTGCCTCTACCGCTAGATGAAGTGATCGGTACAGAGCGTGCGGGGGCGCTCGCCAGAGGCGGCGCGTTCACGGTGACGCCCCACGTTCACGGGACCGACGGCTTCTATGCGCGCGTCATGAAGCGGGTTTGATTCCCATGCGCGGGAACGGACCCTGCATTCCCCCGGGCATGGACCCCGCCGAGCGGGACGGCGCGACTACATCCTCAACGCCTGGCGTTGCGAACGGCAACGTGGCGCTCGTTCGCCGTGATAGGTTTGAACGAAGAATGGGAATCGAGGTCAGCGTGGTGCGCGATCTGACGGCGCTTCGCGCTCTCGAACCCGAGTGGCGCGAGATCGCCGCGACCGGTCCCGGCGCGCTGTTTCGCGGGCCCGATTGGCTGATTCCGTGGTGGCTCGCGTATCACAACACGCTCGCCGCCGAGCTCCACGTGATGGTTGGTCGCGCGAGCGAAGCCGATGCGCAGGGCACGAAGGTCGGCGACATCGTGTGCCTCGCACCGTTCTATCGACGCACGATCAAGATCGCGATGCTCGACACGCGCGAGCTGCGCATGATGGGCGATGCGGGTCCGCGACCGCCTGCGCTCGACTTGCTCGCGCGACGCGGCTGGGAAGATCGCGCCGGCGCCGCGCTCGCGCGCGCACTCGCCGACGACGCGACGAGCTGGGACGTGATCGATCTCGAGGCGCTCGCCGATCCATCGCGCATTCGCGCGAATCTCGTGCAGCGCCTCGCGCCGGCGGGATTCACCGTCGAGAGCTCGATGTCGGGAGGTGGTGCGAGTCGCATCGCGCTCGCGCTCGCACCGACCGATGCGAGTGACGCGACCGGCGTGATCACGACGTACGGCGACGATCTCATCACGCTGCGCAAAGGCATGAGCGCGCTGCGTCGACTGTCGCGGCTCGAGTGGGCCGAGCGCGACGAGCCATCGCCGCTCGCCGACAACGAAGCCGCATCGCTGCTCGAAGAGGTCGCGCTCGAGCTCGGCAAATCCGGTCGCGTGCGGCTCGCGCGCCTCGACGATGCGGCCGGCGAAGCGGTCGCCGCAGCGCTCGTCGTCGACGATGGCGATCGCGCCGTCGTGCTCGCGATGGCCGTCGATCCGCAAGTGCCGGCGAAGCGCGCCGCGCGCCTGCTTCACTCCGAAGCACTCGCCGCGCGTTCGCGCGGCTGCATCGCGCTCGATGTCGTGACCGGCGCCGCCGAATATCCGATGCCGCAGCTGCCGACGTCGAAGCAACCCGCGCTCGCGGTGCGCATCTGGGGTCACTCCGCGACGGCATCCGTCGGCCGCACGATGACGCACGTCGCGAAGCGCGCGCGTCGCGCTCGCGAGACGCCGTCGGTCGCCGCCGCGCAAGCGCGCGCCGCGTGGACGAAGATTCGCACCGCCGCCGCGAGCGTCGCGCACTACGATCGCTTTGGCCTCTATCGCGGCCAGCTGTGGACGCGCGGCATCGAGCCGCCGCCCGGCCTCGAGATCGGCGAGCTCACCGAGGCCGAGTTCGACAAGCTCGACGAGGCGCGCCGTGCAGAGCTCGTCGAGCAGCTGCAACTCGATGAAGAGACCGCGCGCAAGTTCTGGCGCCGTGGCGACAAGTCGATCCTCGCGACGCTCGGCGTGCGGCCCGCGGGTATCGCGTGGTTCGCGCGCGGCCCCGTCGAGGTTCCCGAGCTCGGTCGCACGCTGCGTCTATCGAAGTACGACGCATACATTCACAGCGTGTTCGTCGCGCCGGCGGCGCGCGGTCGTGCCGTCGCGCCGGTCATGCTCGAACACCTCGCCAAGGTGCTGCGCGCGACCGATGCGTATCGCTCGTGGGCGCTGATCTCGGCGCACAACCAGGCATCGATTCGCGCGTTCCAGAAGGCGTCGTTCACGCCGGTGTGCGACGTGATCCACGCGAAGATGGCATCGGTCGACCGCGTCGTGTGCCGACCGCCCGATCCCGAAGCGCAAGAGCTCCTCGGCCTCGACTAGTACGTGATGTCGAAGTCGGTCTCACGGCCGGCGACCGCGAGCTCCTCGACGTCGACGCGGCTGACCTTCGCCGCCGGCGGACCTTCGTGGCACCAGCGGATAAGCGCTGCAACTTTGTCGTCAGGCCCTTCGGCTTCGAGCTCGACGCCGCCATCGCCGCGGTTCTTGACCCAGCCGACGAGCCCGAGCCGCAACGCCTCGCTGACCGTCGATGCGCGGTAGGCGACGCCTTGCACGCGGCCCGAAACGATCGCGCGGATGCGGCGCATAGGGGAACTCTCCCACACCGCGTACCCGGTCGGAACCGGGTGCGCGGTCTCCATGACACGGGGGAGCGTGTTAGGTTGGGCTCGATGGCACGCGTGATCAGGCTCCCCGACAAGGGTCGGCTGCTCGTGTGCACGGACTTGCAGGGATGCATGCGGGATTTCAACCGCATGGTCGAGATCTTCGAGCAGGCACTCATCGACTACGAGGGCGATGCGCACCTGCTGTTCACCGGCGATCTGATCCACGGCCCGCACATCGAGCCGGAGGATTGGCCGGACTTCCTCGGCGAGTACTACCGCGATCAATCGGGCGAAGTGATCATCGCATATGCGGGGCTCGCGGCGCAGTACCCCGGTCGCGTTCACGCGCTGATCGGAAACCACGAGCATGGCCACGTCGGCGGGCCGCACACCGCGAAGTTCGCGGCCGACGAGGTCGCGCTGCTCGAGCACATCTTGGGACCGGCCGCGACGGCGCGCATGCGCGGCATCATCCACACGATGGCACTCGCCGCCGTCAGCAAGTGCGGCGCGATCTTCACGCACGGAGCGCCGGCAGCGGTGATCGAATCGCTCTCCGACCTCGAAGGCGCCGACTTATCGGGCGCGGGCTTCGCGAGCCCGCTCGATATCCTCGATACGCCGATCATCGGCAAGATCTTGTGGGCGCGGTCGGCGACGGAGGGCGAGGCCAGGCGCTTCCTCAAAGCGGCCGGCGGGACGATCAGCATCTACGGCCACGACGTCATCCCCGAAGGCTTCGAAAAAGTCGGAGACGAGCAAATCGTCGTGTCGACGAGCTTCGGCCTGTTCGATACGAACAAGGTCTACGTATCGCTCGACCTCGCCGGCAAGTACCGGACGGTCCACGACTTGCGCATCGGCCACGAGCTACTACCCCTCTACCCGGATAAGGCCCCTGCCCGACTGGGTGGTCGGGCCCGTGCGATCACGCAGGCTTAGAAGCGGCTTGCAAATCGGCGCAACCGTACCTATATCTACCGGCTCCATGAAGGACACCGCAGGTCACCCGCACTACCGTCCCGCGCGCATCACGTGCGCGTGCGGCATGGTCCACGAGACGTTCTCCACGCGCGGAGACTTCGGCATCGATATCTGCTCGAACTGCCACCCGTTCTTCACGGGCAAGCAGAAGCTGCTCGATACCGCTGGCCGCATCGACCGCTTCAACAAGAAGTACGGCAAGACGCAAGCGAAGTCGTGAGTGACTGCGCCGGTTGGGCGCCATGTTCGACTCGCAGAATTTTAAAGAGAAGATGGCGACGCTCGAGCGTCGCCACGAAGAAGTCGGGGCGCTGCTCGGCACGGCCGAGGTGATCAACAAGCGCGCCGAGTTCATGAAGCTCTCGCGCGAGCACTCCGAGCTCGATCCGCTCGTCAGCGCGTGGAAGACGTATCAGAAGCTGCTCGCCGATCTCGCGCAGGCCAAAGAGCTCGCCGACAAGGAGAGCGATGGCGAGCTGCGCGACCTCGCGCGCGAGGAAGCGGTCGCACTCGAGAATCAGCGCGAGGCGGCCGAGCAGCAGATCAAGATCTTGCTGTTGCCGAAGGATCCGAACGACGGCAAGAACGCGATCCTCGAAATTCGCGCCGGCACCGGCGGCGACGAGGCGGCGCTGTTCGCCGGCGATCTCTATCGCATGTACCTGCGTTATGCCGAGCGGCAAGGTTGGAAGGTCGACGCGATGTCGCAATCGGAGGGCACCGCCGGCGGCATGAAGGAAGTCATCTGCCTCATCGAAGGCAAAGATGTCTTCTCGAAGCTCAAGTTCGAGTCGGGCGTGCATCGCGTGCAGCGCGTGCCGGAGACCGAGGCGCAGGGCCGCATTCACACGAGCGCAGCGACGGTCGCGGTGCTGCCGGAAGCCGAAGAAGTCGACATCAAGATCGACGAGAAGGATCTCAAGATCGATACGTATCGATCGAGTGGTGCCGGTGGCCAGCACGTCAACACGACGGACTCCGCCGTGCGCATCACGCACATTCCGACGGGCGTGATCGTCGCGTGTCAGGATGAGCGCTCGCAGATCAAGAATCGTGCGAAGGCGATGAAGATCCTGCGCTCGAGGATCCTCGAGTCGGAGCGCGAGAGGCAGATGGCCGCGGAGGCGGCGTCGCGCAAGCAGCAAGTCGGCTCCGGCGATCGCTCGGAAAAGATTCGCACGTACAACTTCCCGCAAGATCGCGTCACCGATCACCGCATCGGTCTGACGAAGCACAACCTGCCCGGCATCATGGACGGCAACCTCGATGACATCATCGAGGCACTGCGCGCGCACGATCAGGCCGAAGCGCTCAAGGCGCAAGCGGGGCTATGAGACTCGCGCTCGCAGCGATGCTCCTGGTCGCCTGTGACCGAACGCCGCACGTGACGTCGTGCGATGACTCGCTTGCCGGCGTTTGGGTGACGCCGAGCGGCGCGCGCTGGATGATGCTCGATTATGGCGCGACGCTCGAGGCGTACCCGATCTTCGATGACAGCGTCGGCGGCGGCGCGCCGCGCGTGATCGACCTCGCCCGCGGCGCGAAGATCTCCGGCGAGATCAAGCGGCGCTACATGCGCGGCGCAGAGGAGTGCGAAGGCCGCGCGCCGATCCGCATCGCGAAGTGCAAAGACGACAAGCTGCAGGTCGTGCTCGGCGATGTGCTGCCGCCGGCGGAGTTCACGCCGTGCACGTGGGGTCAGCCATCGGCGACACGCGCCGAATGGTGGAAGCGCTGATTACTTGACGAGCTTCGTCAGCGTCGCTTGCATCTTCTTGACCTCGCCGTCGACGTCGCTCTTCTCGAAGCCGCCGCGGATGTAGCGAATCACGCCTTGCGGATCGGCGAGCACGGTCGTCGGCATGTGGTCACCGCCGTATTTGGCGGCGACAGCCGAATCCGGCGAGAGGTAGCTCAGCAGCATGTTCTTGAGCTTGAGCTTTTTGTGGAACGCCTTGCCGGTGTCGACTTCGCTATCGAGGTCGACTGCGATGAACGTGACCTTGCCCTTCCACTGCGGCGCGAGCTTGTCCCACGCGGGCAGCTCTTTCGCACATGGCTTGCACCACGCGGCACCGAACGTGAGGATCTTCCAGCCCTGGATCGCTTTGACGCGGAACGGTTTGCCGTTGGCATCGACCGCGCCATCGAGCTCGGCGAGGCGGTCGCCAACTTTGAGCTCGTCGGCGTGGGCGGCGTGACCGAAGGCGAGGAGCAGGACGACGGCGGCTGCTGCGCGCATGGCAGTTCGACGGCCGACACCCCTCATCGATTCACCGCGAGCTCTTCTTCGATCCACATCTCGATGTACTTGGGATGCATGGGTCCTTCGTACTTGCGGTCGTTGAAGTAGAGCGTCGGGGTGGCCTCGACTCCCGCGGCTTCGCCCTGTGCGAGATCCTGCTGCACCTGGGCGAGCGCGGCGTTGTAGCGCACCTCGAACTGGCCGGGGTCGAGCCCGAGCTGCTTCGCGTAGCCGACGACGTCGTCCTTCGAGTGGCGCGGCGAGCGCGCGAACAACAGGTCATGCATCTCCTTGAACTTGCCCATCTGCGCGGCGGCGAGCGAAGCCTGCGCGGCGCTCTTGGAGCCTTCGTGCTTCTCGAGCGGGAACATCAAGAAGTACTCGACGACCTTATCGTGCTGCGCGGCCGCGACCGCCTCGAGCATCGGCTTGAACGCGGCGCAGTGCGGGCACTGATAGTCGAAGAACTCGACGAGGCGAATCGGCGCGTCGTCGTTGCCGAAGTGCGGTGCGCGCGAAACGTCGAGCTTGACGGTCTTGGGGTCCTTGTACTTCTTCTCGTATTCCTCGCGAACCTGATCCTCGGTGCCTTCGTCGGAGAGCAGCGCGACGAGGTAACGCACCGCGAACGGCGCGCGCTTGCACGACGTATCGGTCGTGTACGACGTACGAAGGCTGTGCGCCTTGCCGCACGGCGACGACAGCGAGCCGACGAGCTTGTAGAACGTCTTCTGCTTGTCACCGAGCTTGCTGACGTCGATGCCTTGCAGCGGCGTTTCATCGACTGGGCCGGTCGGCGCGGCGCGGTCGAGAGCGTTGACAGCGCCGGTATCGCCATTGCGCTGGCCCTTGTCGCACCCCACCAACAAGATCAGCGCGAGGATTGCCTTTGACACTCGCAGGTTGTAGTGCACGCAGCAGGCGCTTTCAACGGGACCATCCGCTTGACGGACTGCGTCACGAGCGCTATCAACTGACTGAATGACGGTTCATTCAGCGGCGGAACGCGGGGGCGACAAGCGAGAGCGGATCCTTACCGCCGCCGAGCGCATCTTTGCGCGGCACGGATTCTTCGCTGCGAAGGTGTCGGATGTCGCGAAAGAAGCCGGCGTCGCGGATGGCACCATCTATCTCTACTTCAAGAGCAAAGACGACTTGCTCATCTCGCTGTTCGAGCGTCGCATGCAGCAGGTCAACGAGCTGCTACGCGAGGCGACCGCGACCATTGCCAGTCCGCGCGAGCAGCTGCGCGCGTTCATCAAGACGTATCTTCAGCTCGTCCACGACGAGCCGACGGCGGCCGAAGTCCTCACGATCGAGCTGCGCCAGAGCAGCAAGTTCATGAAGGAGTACGAGAACCCGCAGTTCGCGGATTTCTTGCGCCTGCTCGGCGGCATCATCGCAGCTGCGCAGGATAAGGGCGAGCTCGCGAGCTCGATTCCCGCGCACGTCGCGGCGCGAATGATTTTTGGGATGCTCGACGAGCTCGCGCTCGCGTGGGTTCTCGCGAAGCAGCCCTTTGGCGGCGGGGCAGCTGGTGCGCGGCCGAAGAAGTTCGATATCGTCCGCGCCGCCGACTGGGTCATCACACTCGTCACGCAAGGCCTCGATCAGGAGTCGACATGAAGATCCTCGTTCCCGTGAA
>Ga0070698_100003327_pt1 | contig 17688 bp, 18 predicted proteins | sample KBSK1502metaG_FD_65477 | JGI IMG/M metagenome (GOLD analysis project Ga0070698, IMG submission 65477) | Corn, switchgrass and miscanthus rhizosphere microbial communities from Kellogg Biological Station, Michigan, USA - KBS K1-50-2 metaG | ecosystem: Host-associated > Plants > Roots >...
CACCGCCGCCGAGCTGGCCGCCACCTTCCACCCCTACCTGACCACCGCCGAATCCCTCAAGCTCGCCGCCCAGGCCTTCACCCGCGACGTCGCCCGCCTGTCCTGCTGCGCCGCCTGAGAGGGGGCTGGCATGAGTCACCACGACGGACACCAGGAAGCCGTCACCGATAGCCAGGCCGCCGGCTCAGATGCTGGGGCTGCGCGCTCAGAGGCCGCAGGCGAGGGCCGGCTGACCGCCGCGCGGCCCGGCAGCGGGGAGCGACCGGGGCTGGGCGGGTTGTGGCTGCTGCTGGCGGCGCGCGGCGGGTCGCGGTGATCGAGCGGGAGCTGATCGGCGGGGAGTGCGCCTACTGGGCGTGCATCCCGTCCAAGACGCTGCTGCGCGGGCCCGAGGCCCGGGCGGAAGCCAGTCGGGTAGCCGGGGTGGCCACCCCCGCCCTGGAGTGGCGGGGCTGCGGGACTACCGGGACTACATGGTCCGCCACCTCGACGACGCCGCCCAGATCCAGGGTTATGAGCAGGCCGGGGCCACCGTGATCAAGGGTCCCGCCCGGCTCGCCGGGCCCGGCCGGGTCGAGGCCGGCGGGCAGTTGCTGGAAGCCGGCCACATCGTGATCGCCACCGGGTCGCAGCCGCTGCGCCCGGCCATCGACGGCCTGGACGACATCAAGGTGTGGACCAACCGGGAGGCCACCACCGTGCGCGACATTCCCGGCCGGGTGCTGCTGATCGGCGGCAGCGCGGTCGGCGTCGAGCTTGGCCAGTTCTACGCCCGGATGGGCGCGCAGGTCACCATCGTCCAGCGCGCGGACCGGCTGATCGACCGGAAGGACCCCAGGGTGGGCGAGCTGGCGGAGCAGGCGCTCGCCGCCGACGGCGTCACCATCCGGACCGGGACCACCGCCACCCGCGCCCGCCGCACCGCCGCCAGCACGGTCGTCGCTCTCGACGACGGCAGCCAGGTGGACACCGACGTGGTGATCCTCGGCGCCGGCCGCCGCCCGGCCACCGCTGGGCTCGGCCTGGATGCCGCCGGGGTGAAGCTGACCGGGCGCGGTGGGATCGCCGTCGACGACCGGTGCCGGGCCGGGGAAGGCCTGTGGGCGCTCGGCGACGTCACCGGCGTCGCCCTGTTCACCCACGTCGCCATGTATCAGGGCCGCGTCGTCGCCGGCAACATCCTGGGCCGCGACCGCGCCGCCGCTTATGAGGGGATTCCCCGGGTGGTGTTCGCCGACCCGGAGATCGCGGCTGCCGGGGTGACCGCCGCCCAGGCCGCCGCCCGCGGCATCAGCACCGCATCAGCAGAGATCACCCTTGCCGACGCCATCGCCCGGCCGTGGACCTACGAGCGCGACCCACGCGGCGCCCTCGGGCTGCTCGCCGACCGCGACCGCGGCGTCCTGGTCGGCGCGTGGGCCGTCGCCCCCCTCGCCAGCGAGTGGATCCACCAGGCCGCTCTCGCGATCCGCGCCCAGATCCCCATCAGCGTGCTGCTGGACCAGGTCGCCCAGTTCCCCACCTACAGCGAGGCATACCTCGCCGCGCTGGAACAGCTCAGCCCGTAGCGCCGCCAGCGGCACGCGGCCAGGCCGGCGCGGCCCCGTCACCAGCCTGCGGATCCAGCAGGCTGCCCTGGCGATTCGCGCCCTGAACCCACCGGCACGCCGCCCCCGGCCAGGCTGCCGGTTCCCGAGGCGGAGAGACCATTGCTGCCGAGGGCGCTGGCGCCAGTCCTGGGGCGTGCCCCGGCGCTGGCTGAGTGCATGTGCTGGGAGTCGCTGGCACGCGGTGATGTGGCCGGGTTCGACGAGCAGGCCAAGATCTGCGCCGGGTTGCGGCAGTTCGGTGTCTGCGCTCGGCTGCTCGGCGACGAGCAGGCCGCGCGTTAGTTAGCCGTAGGCGCGGGTGTTCCAGACGGGTTATGAGCGCGGCAGCGGGCACAGCGTCGGCCACGGGGCTGGGAGGTGCAATGGATATGAGCCGGGCCGGGGCGGGAGAGTCCGCAGTGCCGGGTTCGACGAAATTGCCCCACTTGACAAGCTGTCGGCAGCTCGCCAGCCGTCTGCAGGGAAAGTAGCGCCGTCTCTATCGCTCGCAGTTGCCCGGCCGGATGCTGGGGATAGGAGGAAGATCATTCCGGGGGGCCAGTGGACCATGCACCCCACCCCCGGCACGATGACGCTACACGCCGAAGCCGCCGATCAGGAGAGCCTGCGGCCGATCCAGGACCCTCGTCACCGCATGCCTTGAGAAATCGGCCGGCGCGACCACCTGACAGTGAACTGGCAACCGTCCCCGGCACGCGTCCAGCCCGGCGAAGCCGGCTAGGCATACGGGGCCCCGCGCTCAGAGCGGACCCTGGCACGCCGGCGCGAACAGCTCCGCGGTCGTCGCGAGCGCCAGGAGTGTCAGCCCGACCGCCGAGTCGGTCAGACATAGCGACCGGACCACCCCGCTCAGCCCCGCCGACCACCAGCCAGCCCCGGCGGCCATCAGCGCGACCCCTCGCCCCTGGCGGGAAGGCAAGATCCGTGAGGGACCGGCGGGAGCCGGGTTTCGCGGCCGGGTCAGGACGTGCCGACTGCGCGGGCCTACTCGAGCAGGGCGTGCAGGTCGCGGGCAGCTTCCAGGGCGGAGGCCCCGGCGATCGCGACCAGCAGGATGACCGCAGCCAGCAGCAGCAGCCGGGGCTGCGGCGGCGGGCCGAGGAGGGCGGCGACCCGGCGGGGCACCGGCCCGGCGCCGCGCATGCCGCGTGCGGCGGCGACCGCGCCGAGTGCCGCTGCGGGGCTGGCCCGGCGGGGCGGTGCTGCCGTGGCGGTCAGGGCGGCGCGAGCGATGGCGCGGGCGGCCAGCTGCCGGTCCCCGGTCACAGTCGCGGCGCGCTCATCGGCCCACCGCTCCACCGTGTAGCCGACGGCGGCGGCCAAGGGACGCAGCAGCGGGTTGGCGGCGGCGGCCAGCCGCGCCGCGGTGGTGAACAGGTAGTGCAGGCCAGAGGCGTGGGCGCGTTCGTGGGCCAGCAGGACCTGCTGCTCGGGGTCGCTGAGGGCGCGCAGCATCCCGGCGGTGACCACGATCCGGCACGGCAAGCCGGGCAGCGTGTAGGCGTCGGCGGCCTCATCGCCGGTCACCACGACCTGCCCGGTCCCGGGCAGGCGGCGGGCCTGGCGGCCCGCGGCCAGCAGCGCTCCGGCGCGGCGCCACAGCGCCCGGCCCGCCGCGGCCGCGGCGGCGGCCAGCAGCGCCCCGGCCGCGATCGCGACCGGCACCGAGGCCGGGTCGTCATGGCTGATCACCGAGAGTGACATCTCGCCGATGGCGTCGACCAGCGGGATGCGGAGCAGGGCGGTCAGCGCGAGCAGGCCGAGCACCGCGCTGCTGGCGGCGGCCAGCGCGACCGCGCTGCCGGCCAGCAGCAAGGTCGCGGCCGCCGGCGGCAGCCGCCCGGCCAGCGGCCGTGCCGCGGCCGCCGCGAGCAGCGGCAGGGCAAGGGGAAGGTAGACCGCCAGGTGCATAGGAACCCTCCGGCCTACCCGCGGCCCGCGGCGCCGGGCGGCTCGCCGAGCATCCGGCGCAGCAGTTCCTCGTCCGCACCGGCCAGGCCGGGTGCCCCGGGAGTGCCGGGAGCCCACGCCCGGCCGGCCGGCGGCCGGCAGCTGGCCGAGATCCGCGCTGCTGCCGTCTCCGACGCCCGCATCGCCCGGCTGCCCTACCGGGACGGCTTGTACATCGGGCTGCTGCAGATCGCCGCGCTGCTGGCCGGGATCAGCCGGTCCGGGGTCACCATGGCCGGCGGGCTGTGGCGCGGCCTGGACCATGAGGACGCCGCCCGGTTCGCGTTCCTGCTGGCCACCCCGCCGATCCTGGCCGCCGGGCTGCTCAAGCTGCCCTCCCTCGCCGGGGCCGCCGGCGCGCACATCCACGGCCAGGTCCTGCTCGGCGTCATCGTCACCGCCATCACCGCCTACCTGTCGGTCCGGTTCCTGGTCCGCTGGTTCACCACCCGCACCCTCACCCCGTTCGCCATCTACTGCCTCGCCTTCGGCGCCCTCAGCCTCGCCCGCTTCGCCTTCTGACCGGACAGGGGGCGCCAGCGGCCGGAAGGCCGCGCGGGCCGCGGAATCAGGACAGGCCGGGACCGCCGGTCGGCGAATGGCCGCGATGGGCCACCGGCGGTCCGTGCTCCCCGATACGTTCCCGGACAGGTGCGTGCCACGTACCCGGGGAAGCTCTCCTGGAAGGGAGCGGTCCCGGCGCTGCCCCGGACCGGTAGCTGCCGGTCCCGGTTCCCGGCCAGCCGGGCGGCCTGCTCCGGAGGCTGGGCCCCGGACACCAGGCGCAGCGCACCGTTCGCGGCGGTGAGCTCGTCGAAGCAGGCCGCGAACTTCACCCGGTCACGGCGATCTCGTCATCGTTGTGCGAGGCGGCGTCAGCGACCCCGGCCTGCCCACGGTCGCCGATCCGGCCGGCCTACCGCGACGACGGGCTGGTCATGGCTGCGGTGGAAGCCGCCAACGCGACGGACGCATGCGTCAGCGTGCTCGCAGACGGCCTGGTCGGCCACCTCGATCATGCCGCCTATCTCGGCGGCGAACCCGCCCGGGCCGGGCACGCACTGCGCGGCGGTGGCCGCTACCAGCGCGATGCTGCGCCCGGGTGACCGGCCGCGACGGTATTGACGCGGCTCAGTCGTGGTCTTCCCAGGCTTCGACGCCTTCTTTGACCGCGAGGGCGGCGATGACAAGCCCGGCGATGGGGTCGGCTTGCCGCCAGCCGGCCCAGGCGTTGAGGCCGACACCGAGCAGGGTGGCGGCGGAGGTGGCGGCGCAGAACGCGGTTTCGGCGGAGTCGGCGATCAGGGTCCGGTTGCCCAGCGCCCGCCCGGTGCGCCGCTTAGCGATCGCGAGCCCCGGCATGACCAGCAGCGCGGCGGCGGCGATGGCGAGCCCGGGCACCGATGCCCGCGGCTGGGCGCCGGTAACCAGGTCGCGGATGCCGGCGATGGTGAGGTAGGCGGCGAGGGCGAAGAACGTCACCCCGATCAGGCGCACCGCCCGGGTTTCACGCTCCTCGCCGACGATCTCGCCGCGCAGCTGCCAGATGACGATGGCGGCGGCGAAGAACTCGATGACCGAGTCCAGCCCGAACCCGGTCAGGGCGATCGACGACGCCAGCACCCCGGCGGTGATGGCCACCGCGGCTTCGGCGGTCATCCAGGCCATGCTGGCGTATTCGAGCCAGAACCCGCGGCGCCGCAGCCGGGCCAGGCTGGTAGCGGCGGCGGTCATGTGGCTGACCCGTAGGCGGGGCACAGCGCGATCGCGTTCCCGGTCGCGGCCAGCACCTGTTCAGCCGCGGTGAGCAACCCGGCCAGCGCGGGCTGGGCCAGTGAGTACACCGACGCCCGCCCTTGCGCCCGGACGGTGACCAGGCCGCAGTCGCGCAGGCAGGCCAGGTGCTTGGACACTGTCGACTGGGCCAGGCCCAGCTCACTGGTCAGGTCGGCCACCTTGGCCTCCCGGGTGCTCAGCCGGCGCACGATCGCCAGCCGGGCCGGGTCGCCCAGCGACCGGAACAGCGCCGCCGCCGGGCCCAGCCCCGCGCGGGACGCCGTGATCGTACCGGCTTGCATCGCCATAAGGCGATGATATCGCCTGCCGCTACCGGCGCGGGCTCGGCCAGCATGGCGGCGGCGTGGTGCCTGGGCCGGTTGCAGACGAGCTCGTAACGCCCGGGAGAAAGGTGGAGCGTCACCCAGCCTGCGCCACTGGCGGCGATGCCGTCGCCGGCATCCTTCTTGCAGAATGGGCCGGCGCCTCACAACCCTGCCCAGGCCTCCTAGCCTGGGCAGCCCGGATATGCGCTCCCGCGACCGCGGAGATTTGTGACCTACAGCCGGCGGGCGAGCAGCGGCAACCGGGCGGCGGCTCTGGCGGCGAGTGTGGCGAGGATGACGAGCCCTGCGACGGCGGGCAGCCATTGGAGCGGCATGGGCTGCAGGCCGATGAGCTGGCTGGCGGGGATGAGGGTGAGGATGATCCCGGTGCCGATGGCGGCGGCGGCCCAGGCCGGGAAGGCGGGGTTGGCGTGCCAGGGCAGGGCGGGCTGGGTGCGCAGCATCCAGGCGATCAGGGCATGGGCGGCCAGCCAGGCCAGCACGGCCGCGGCGCGGGCTTGCCCGCTGCTGGCTCCGGTGCTGGCGAGCAGCAGGTAGGCGGGCAGGACAGCCAGGGTGAGGGCTGCGGCGGTGGTGACGATGGCCGCGGCGACACTGCGGTCGAGGAATCCGGTGCCCGGCGGGCGGGGCGGGCGGTGCATGGCGCCGGGGGCGGTGGGCTCGGCGACGAACGCGACCGAGGCGCCCAGGTCCATGAACAGCTCGAGCAGCACGATGTGCACAGGCTGGAACACGATAGGCCGGCCGGCGGCGAGCGCGGTGACCAGGATGGTGACCAGAGCGAGCTTGGCGCCGAGGTAGAAGGTGACGGCGCGGCGGAGCTGGGCGGTGATGTTACGGCCCTTGGCGATGGCGGCGACAACGGTGGGGTAGGCGTCGTCGGTGAGGACGAGGCCGGCGGCGGCGCGGGCCAGGTCGGCGCCGTGGCGGCCGAGCGCGATGCCGACGTTGGCGGCGGCCAGGGCGGGCGCGTCGTTGGCGCCGTCGCCGGTGACCGCGACGATCTCCTGCTGGTGCTGCAGTAGCTGGACGATGCGGTGCTTGAGGGCGGGGGTGGCGCGGGCGATCACCGCCCCGTGCCGCAGCCGCGGCTCCAGTTCGGCGTCGGCCATGGCATCGGCGTCGCCGCCGGGCAGGACGCAGGTGCCAGGCAGCCCGGCCTGGGCGGCGATGGAGGCCGCGGTGGCGGAGTGGTCGCCGGTGACCACGATGGTGGCCACCCCGGCGCGGGTGAGCGCGGCGACGGCGGCGGGCACGCCGTCGCGCAGCGCGTCGGTGAACGCGGCCAGCCCCACGTAGTCCAGCTCGCGTTCGGCGGCGTCCCGGTTGGCGGGAACCTGGTCGAGGCGGCGGCAGGCGAATCCGATGACCCGCATGCCCTCGCCGGTAAGGCTGGCCAGCCTCGCGCTGATGCCGGCGCGGGTGGCCGCATCGAGGTGGCAGCGGTCCAGGACGGCTTCCGGCGCGCCGGACACCGCCAGGATGATGCCGCCGCCTGCCTGGCGGGCGCGGGAGACCAGCTTGCGGGCCGGGTCGAACGGGAAGACCGCGACCTCATCCCCGTCGCGGGTGATGCCGTCTGCCGCGGCGGCCTCGGCGAGCTGGGCTTCCATCGGCTCGCGGCGGGCGGGCTGCTGAGGCTGGCAGGCCAGCGCGGTGGCGAGCACCTCGCGGCGGTCCCCGGCGAGGCTGGCCAGACGGAGCCGGTTTTCGGTCAGGGTGCCGGTCTTGTCGGTGACCACGGTGGTGACCGCGCCCAGGGTTTCCCCGGCCCGCAGCTGGCGCAGCAGCGCGCCCTGCCGGGCCAGCTGCCGGCCGCCGAGCGCCAGCAGCAGCGTGATCAGGATCGGCAGCTCCTCCGGGACCGTGGCGAACGCGACAGTCAGGCCCGCGAGGAGCATGTCCCGCCACGGCTGCCCGGCGACCAGCCCCACCGCGGGCACCAGGACGCTGGCGGCGATCGCCGCCACCAGCACGGCGCGGGCCAGCTGCGACATCGCAGCCTGCAACGGCGTCGCAGGCTCGCGGGTTTCCGCGGCCAGCCGTCCGAGCCGGCCCAGCTCGGTCGCCTGTCCGGTGGCCACCACGACCGCGCGGCCTTCCCCGGCGACGACGGCCGTGCCGGCGTGCAGCAGGCTGGACCGCTCGGCCAGCTCGGTCCCGGCGGGCACCGGCTGCTCGCTCTTGCCCGCGGATTCGGCCTCACCGGTCAGCGTGGACTCATCTGCCCGCAGGCCGCGGGCGGCCAGCACCCGGGCGTCGGCGGGCACGATGTCCCCGGCCTCGACGGCCACGATGTCGCCCAGCACGAGGCTGGCGGCCGGAACCTCCCGCGTCCAGCTCTCGCGGTGCAGCCGGGCGGTGGGCGCGGTCATCGCCCGCAGCGCCTCGATCGCCCGGGCCGCGCGGACCTCGGTCACCGTCTCGGTGACCGCGACCGCGGCGATGACCGCGGTGATCGCGATCGCGTCGCGCAGCTCCCCGAACACCGCCGACAGCACCGCCACCACGATCAGCAGCAGCTGCAGCGGCTCGGTGAACGACTCGCCCAGCTCCTCCCACCACGGTTCCCGCTTGCGCTGCCCCTCCGGCAGGTTCGGGCCGTAGCAGGCCAGGCGGCGGGCATGTTCCTCATCCGGCAGCCCGGCCGGGCCGGACTCCAGGCGCGCCAGCACGGCCGGCGCGTCCAGGGCATGCCAGCACGCCTCACCCTGGCCCGGCGGCGGCGCCCCCGGGGCAGCCGCGGGCGCCAGGCTCTTCCCGTCCTCAGCGCCCGCCATCACGGCCCCGGCGGGTCCGGCGGGCGGGGCAGGGACCGGGTCACGGTCGCGCCGGCCGCTCATTCCAGCGGTCCGGGGTAGGCCGCCTCGGCCCGGACGGCGATTCTTCCCGTCTGCCGCCGGACCAGCAGCAGCGCCGCGGCGATAGCCAGGGCCGCGGCACCGGCGAGCACCCAGGTGATCGTGCCCGACGCCCGCTGTAGGGCGTTGCCGGCCAGGTAAGCCGCCGTGGTGTAGATAGCCGCCCACACGATGCCGCCCGCCGCGTTGGCGAGCAGGAACCGGCGCCAGCGCATCCGGCTGGTCCCGGCCAGGAACGCCGCGTAGGTGCGCAGGACCGACACGAATCGGCCGAAGAACACCACCTTCCCGCCGTGGGTGTCGAACAGGTAGCGGGCGATCTTCAGCTTCCGCTCATCCAGCCGCACTCTGGGCCCGTAGCGGCGGGCCAGCCGGTAGCCGCCCTTGTCGCCGATCCAGTAGCCGATGTTGTCCCCGATGATCGCCGCGGCCGACGCCACGGCGAAGATCAGCCACGGGGACAGGCGGTGGGTGTGCCCGGCGTAGATGCCGGCGGTGATCAGCGCGGTCTCGCCGGGCAGCGGGACGCCCAGGCTCTCCGCCGCGACCAGGGCGAACAGCGCCAGGTAGCCGTAGCTGGCAATGAGGTGACTGATGTTCACCCGGCGCCGCCGTGCTCGCGGGCCTGGTAGACCTGCTCGGCGAACCGCTCCAGGGCCTCGGCGCACTCCTTCAGCCGGCGTTCGGCATCGGGAGCGCTGGGGGCGCCGAACAGGTCCCGGGTCCGGATGGCCCGGTACCAGCGGCGCAGCCGCTCCAGGCTCTGCTCCTCCTCATCCAGCTCCGCCAGCGTCAGCTTGCCCTTGGCGACTTCGCCAGCCAGCTCGGCCTCGTACTTGCCACAGTCGCTGATGAACTCGGCCCATTCCGCCTCGCGCTGCGCGGTGAACAGCGCCTCCAGCTGTGCGACGCTGGCCTGGTCATCGGCAATGCTGAGCACCACCGGCTGCCCGCCGGCCGTCGTGATGGCCTCGGTCACCTGGGCGAACCCGGCGTCGAACGGCTCACCCGCCGGCAGCGCCCAGGTGCCCTGCTGCAGCGGCACCGCGCCCAGCCGGCGCAGCTCCCGCCAGATCCCCACCCGGTGCCGGGACGGGTCAGCCGGAAGCCGGTAAGTGATCACCCGCCAGGACACCGGCTCACCCACCCCCGGCACTCTTGCGCCCCATCACATCCAGGCGGCGATTCCCGCCGTGGCACGCGGCCCAGGTCACGCCGGCTCCCCGGGCAGGCCGCCGCGGCAGCTCGCGAAACACTCGCTATCCCGGCTGACAGCGCCACAGCCTCCCGGCGCGCATCGTCTGCCAGGTTCCTGGCCGCCGGCCGTGACATCGACGCAACAGCGGAGGCCGCAGCGTCCCGGATCAGCCCGGCCGCCGTCACCAGGTCGCCGACCTGGGAGGAGACCGGGCCCAGCTCGCCGCTGGCCGCCGGAGCCCGCCCCGGCACCGACAGGGAGCGGTCGGCATCCGCGGCAGCGCGGCGAAGCCGGCGGCACAAGGCACCCAGATCCCCGGTCGGCGCGCCAGCCTCCCGCGCCACCGCCACCGCGTGGCCGGCCACGCGCACCGCCCGCCACAGTTCCCGCCGCGCCCGGCCAGCCGCGATCCAGCGCCGGTCAGGCAGCGGCAGCGACCACAGCCAGCGCCACCCGGCGCTGGCAGCACCGGCAGCGGCCCCCGCAGCCCGCTCCTCAATGGCGCGGCCGATCACTTCCAGGCAACGGCGTACCCGGCGCTTCAGCCACCACACCCCCGTGGCCGCCGCTGCCAGGCACATGGCCCCGGCGGCCAGCACGGCGGCAAGCAGCTCACCGGCCCGGACAGCAACTGATGGCAGCATGCTGCCTCCCTTCAGCGGCCCCCGCCAGGCAGGCCGCGCAAGTGGTGTAACGCCTGCTACATATCCGATAGTAACCAGCCGCGCAAAATCGCGACCCGTTTCACCTGCGAGGCTGCCTGCCAGACGCTTTCGTCTCGCCTGCGACTCCCGGCGCGGGACTGGCCGGTGTAGCGAAGACAGAGCCGCTGCCTAGGCTCTGCATGGTCTCGCCAGGGTCACTCGGCATAGCTGCCCCAGACAGGTTTGCCATCGCCGATCTCGGCGGTGTAGGCGACGCGCTCGCCAGCGTCAAAGAGGCGGTTGCAGCCCTGGAGCCAGTAGCGGTTACCGGCATGCACGCGGTGGAAGCTGTCCTGGGTGGCCGGGGCAGGGTCCGTGATGACCCAGGCGACGGCGGCGAGCTTCTGCACGGTCAGTCACCATACCGTGGCCATGATCAAACGACCCGAATGCGCTGCCTGCGTACGATGAGGCCGACACCTCGCCGTGGAGATAACCTTACGACGTGGTGCGCAATTGGATGATCTGGTGCGAGACGTGATCATCTCGGCGTGTCGGTCCCGGGATCGCAGACGGCCGCACAAGATCATGAGTCGGTGTCTAAGCGATCATGGGCTCGTGCGGCCTTGAGTCATTCTGCCTTCACCGGGCTCTCCCGTCCTCACCTGGGCCGGCTGGTATCCGAGCTGGCTGGCCCGTGGCGGGCGCGCCGGGACTCTGACCTGCGCCGCCGCCGCGGTCACCAGCGGCGCCGCGCGGAGGGCGCCGGCCGGCGCCATGAGCTGGTGTTCACCGGCCGGGTGCTGGTCACGCTGGCGGTACTGCGGCTGCAGATCCCGCACGCCGCGCTGGCGGTGATGTACGGCGTGCACCGCTCCACGGTGACCCGGGCCGTGCGGGAGGTCCGGCCGCTGCTGGCCGGGCGGGGCTATGCCACCCCGCAGGGCCAGCGGCCCCGCACGCTCGCCGACGTGTTCGCCTACGCCGCCGCCTGCGGGATCACGCTGCGGATCGACGGCAGCGAGATCCAGGTCCGCCGCCCCCCGGCGTGCCGGCCCGGGCGGCGGGCGTTCGTGTCGGGCAAGAAGAAGATGAACACCATCAAGTTCACCAAGGTCTGCGACCAGAACGGCCGGACCCTGTGGGACGGGACGTTCCGGCCCGGCCGGCAGCATGACCAGACCGCGCTGCAGACCGACGGCATCGATGACCTGCTCGGACAGTTCCCCGATGTCACATGCGAGATGGACGCCGGCTACCGGGGCCTGCATCGTGATCACCCCGGCGGGTGAGCGTCCCGCCGAGGAAACCTGCCAAGAACGCGGCCCCGGAGATGACCGGGGCATACGAGCAGGCCCGCCACGCCCAGTCATCGCAGCGGATCTGCGTGGAGCACGCTATCGCTGACAGCAAGAACTGGCGGCCCCTGCAACGCTGGACCGGGCGACGCGAAGACCTGCCAGAGACCATCCAGGCGATCGGCTCGCTAGTGTCCGACCGCGCCGCCGCCCGGTAACCCGCCGATGCACGACGATCACGCCAGCACCCCGGGCAAGGACGTCCTGGCCTAATTACGCACCACGTCGTTAGGCGTCCGCGGCGGTGGCTTCCCTGATTCCGGGGGAGTCCCTGGGGCCTGCTGCCAGCGCGGAGGGGCCGGGCTCACAGCAGTACCTCGGCTGACTTTGCGATCTCGCCGTCATGGCCGGCGTGAGGTCGTTCCACGTGCAGAGGTGAGATGACCATCAAAACTGGCCAGGCACTGCTATCGCTCGGCCCGCACCTGTCGTCAGCGGTCATGAGTCACCCTGCCCAGCAGGCTAGCTTCGGACGTATCGCCGGGCTCATCGGTGACTTGCGGGCTTGTGAGCAGCCTGGCGACTTCTACGAGTTCCAGCGCCGCCTGTTCGGTCACCTCTACCAGGCCGAGGAACGGCGGCGCCAGTGCTCGCGGATGATCAAGCGGCTCTGGCGCGGGCGCGGGGCTCCGCAGGATGCGCCGCCGCCACCGCACAGCGGTGATCCGAGAACGGCCGAAAGCTGGGAGCTTGAGGCTTATGTCTACGAGCGGGTGGCTCGGCAGTTGCGGATGGTCGGCGACGGCCTGGCCTGGCGGTGCTTCGGCTACGACCGCCGCGTCATCTTGACCTTGTGCCGGAACGCCTCCCCAGGGCCGATGTATGGCAAGGAGGGCCTGCCACATGAGCTTGAGCGCATTCGGGAGCTCTGGGAGAACGACGGCCATGTCGGTGTGATCGCTGTCAACGAGTGTCACGGCTGGTCTTGCCTGACGGTAGCGCGGGCAATGCGTGTGGTAGCTGGACGAGGGTCTGCGGTCGCGAGGGCATCGGTGTCGGGTGCGACGATCACGTCGTCGCCGTCCCAGCCGGGAAGGAGCAGGGGAGTGCCATCGGTGTCCACGGCGGTGCGTCGGCCCAGGACACGTGCCATAAGATCATCGGCGATCTGGCCGCCATCATCGTCGGCGTCTTCAGGGGAGAACGCCCACAGAACAGCCAGGTTGAGCACCTCAGCGCCCCGCGCGCAGACATCTGGGCAGGGCTCCTGCGCGTCGTCGTAGCAGGCGGCCAGCAGAGTCGACAGTCGCGCGGGTAGGCCCACGCGCTCCACCGCGCGGGCCGCTACGTCAATGATCTCCGGGCGCAGCAGCGGTGGGCGCGGATCGGCGAGCTCGGGTTCGTCATCTTGCGGGCTGTTGTAATCGGCGGGAGAGTGCCGGGACCACAAGTCGTTGATGAGACGGTAGAGCCGCGGCAGCCGGAGTGCCCTGGGCCCCAGCATGTCGGTGACGAAGCGCTCCGCCAGCGTGTGCGCGTCGGCAACGCTGAGTTCCAACACTGGCAGCAGCACTTCCTGCTGGGGGTCTGGGACCGTGATCGGCGCAGGAGGGCGGAATGACTGGCGTTCCTGTTCTTCCAGGAACACGCCCCGGGCCGCCATCACCCGCTGATGCAGGGATTCGTGCCGCCGCTGGCACTCCTCCAGCAGCTGGGCGATGCGCCGCGCAGCCGTCAGGATCTGGGTCTCGACGCTGGCCATGGCCTCCCGGACCTTGCCCAGCAGATGACGCTCGGTGTTGAGACGATCCCTGATGTGCTCCCGGGCAGAGCCGAGCTGCCCGGGGACAGCGGTGGCCCATTCCTCCTCTACCACCCGCAGATCCCGCCGGGTTTGCTTGATCAGCCGGTCGAGCTGCTCAGCCAGCCCGACCGACAGCAGCCGCGCGCGCTCGGCCGACTTCAGCGCCGCGTCGAAAGCATGACGGGCGAGTTGCCGCTCCAGCACCAGCTCGGTCGCTACCTGCTCGTCTTCGACATCAAAGTCCAGACCGCCGATCAGCGCGTTGATCGCGTCGTTCGTGGCCCGCAGCACGTTCTCGTTGCGGGCCGGGTGATCATGCTCGATGAGAAGGGAGAACGGAACCTCCCGTCGGCGATGCCCGGTCTCAGGGCTGGAGTAATCGCTGGTCACATAGCGGAACGGGGCCTGGCGCCCTGATCGGTTCAGGAGGCTGTCCACCACGAACGCCGCGATGTCGCGGTGCTCGTCAGCTGGCCGCTCCGGTCCTGCCTGCGCCGCCAGGTCGGTCAGTGCCGCCACCACGTCGGACCGGGTGGCCTCACTCTCAAACCCCTGGCGGGAAACCACCAAGTCGATCGCGGTCAGCGCCAGCGTGACGATGTCGTAGATGCCGTCCGGCCACTCTTGGCGCCGGGCCGCCTGCGCCGCCTCGATAACGGGGCTGAACCGCAGGAAGGCGGCAACCCGCGCGGGAAACGACGCCTCATGCACGCTGATAGTGGACTCAGCCGCAGCGTAGGAACCCAGCAGATCTAGGGCGTCTTCGTCCCCGGCCAGGCCACCGCCATGCTCGCCGACCGGGCGGCGCGTGTGCTCCATGCGTGTGCCTTCCAACTTTCACCGACCACGGAAATGGTAGGCGTCGGCACTGACAGTTTCGCGGTGCGCGAGCGTGCGTCAGCAACGCGAAGCTCGTCCCAGGAGGAGCGAAGCTGGGGACAGCAGGTCAATGCCCCATACCGGAGACAGCCCGCTTCAGTTGACTCGCGTGTGATGGTCGCCGCTCACTCCACGGCGCTACCGGCTCATGAACGTCCGCTTTGACATCCGGCAAGCCCCAGCTGGCGGAGCGCGCCGTACGGGGTGAGGTCACCGACCGGATGCTGATCGCCAGGTCGCGGCGTCTGCGGGCGGTCCTAGACGAGTACGTCGCGCACTTTAACCGCCATCGCCCGCACGGGGCCAGGAACCTGCGTCCACCGGACCGCGACGACGTCATCACGCCCCCTGAGGAGGAGGCCCGCTGCCAGATTGTGATCGGACCTCGGCTAGCCCGTCGACTGGGCGGAGTGGGCTAGAGCCAAGCACCGGCCGCCGGATCCCAGGAATGTCCGGCTGCGGCCCCGGTGATGGCGGGGTCAGCGAAGTCCACGGCCGAAGTCACCACGTCGTGGAACTGCTCCGGGAGACGGTCGCCGAGTTGCTGCTTCGCCCGCCACGCGGTCCACCGCTGCTGGCCGATATCGCCGTACCCGGGGAGGACCTCTGCCAGCGGCCGCAGCTCCACGCGGCGATGCCGTGCCACCTCGTGGACGGAGTGGCGCAGCTGGGTGCCGTCGACGGGGTGGCGCCGGGCGAGCAGGTACATGTCGGCGAAGTCGCGCCACCGGGTGTTCACCGTTCCCCGGGTGATAGCGGTCACGATCTTTTCGGAGTAGACCATGGCGAGCGGGTATCCCCGTGCGGTGATCTCCCCGCCCAGCAGCCGCGGGATGCGGACCTGCTGGGCTGGTGGGATGACCGGGTCGCCAGCGCTGACGTCGACGTGGATGTGAGCGCGGGCGGTCGCGAGCCGTGCGGTCATCGTCACCCGGACCCCTGGGTAGATGTCCTCGTCCCGGATTTCCCTCGCGGCGGCTGTCTCCAGGTCGAACACCACCCCGTCAGGCAGGGGAGTGCCGGCGATCTGGCGCACCGCGGCGAGCACGGTGCCGGTGTCGCCGCCTGTGGTGCTGGTCTGCAGGTCGATGTCGCGGGTCGGGCGGCGCTCCCCGAGCGCGGCCAGCAGCATGCCGCCCTTGAGTACGAACCGCTCGGCGAAGGGTGTCTGCGCCAGCCGGGCGAGGAAGCCCTCCAGGACGTAAAGCTGGATCAGCTCGTCGACCGGGCGCCGGTCCTGGCGGGCCTTCTTGCGCAGATCAAGATAGGCCTGCCCGGCGATGGTGGCGCGAGACGGTGCCGTCACAACAGCACCGCCAGAGCCCGGCGCAGCGCGGGCTCGGCATGCGGGAAACGCTGGGCCAGTTCAGTAAGCCGGGCCGGGCTCGCTCCCGGCTGGTCCAGCCAGCGCCGCAGAGCCTGCCACGCCAGGTCGCTGCCTTCCCGGTGACGCAGCCGGATAGCGTCGATGATCGAGCGCTCCGCGCTATAGAGGCCCAGGGGCCGCCGGGCGCCGACGTCGAGCGGTTCCCGTTCCAGGTCAAAGGTGCGGGCGTCGAACTGATGCAGGCGGCAGGGCGCCCGGAGCGTAGGGCGGGTGCTGCCACGGGGGACCGCGATGTCGATCGCCCCGGGGATCGCGTCGATGAGGCCGTGGCGGGCCAGCGCGGTCTCCAGGCACAGCGTCGCCCGGGGAACCCGTTCCGCGATCTCCACCAGGTCATCATCGGCAGGCGGGGCGTCCGCCCAGCGGTAGACCCCGCCACCCAGGGCGATGACCTGCCCGGCATCCCGGAGCCCGTAAAGACGCCGGTCGCTCAGCCCGGCCCTGCGGGCTTCCCCATAGGTGAAGGTATCGCCGAGCAACTCATGCAGATCCTCGCTAGCGCCAGCCCTCATGGAGGAAAGTATACCCACAACGTATAGGTATGTGAATAATTCCTTTCACACTCCCGGCCCTGCAGGTGAGGCTAGACGTGAAGAAACACCACGAGGAAGGAATGCCATGAGTTCACAAGGATGCGTATACACCTGGTGCGGCTGCCGTGAACCAGGCAACGGCCGTCGGCGGATGGGCTCGCGGTGCCCGCTGCGCGGCGACGAAGGACATGGAAGCTGGTACCTGTCGCTGGAACTACCAGCAGCGCCGGACGGGCGCCGCCGCCGTATCCGCCGTGGCGGCTTCCCCAGCCGGGACAGCGCGGAGACGGCACTCGCGCGGCTGCGGATGCCATCACCCGGCAATCCCGACAGCCCGCCGTTGACGGTGGGGCAGTGGCTGGAGCGCTGGCTGGTAAGCCGGACCGCGCCCAGAAGCTCGACGCTGCGTGGTTATGCCGCGCACGTGCGTCTGTACCTGGCGCCGTGCCTTGGGCAGATCTTGCTGGCTGATCTGTCACCAGCGCATGTGCAGGCGATGTTCACCGCGATCGCCCGCCAGCATGAAGCCATGAGCCGGCCCGTGACCGCCGCGACACTGGTCCGCGTCAAGGCGACACTGCGGACAGCGCTGAACGCCGCCATCCGCGCCGGGCACATCACCACCAACGCCGCCTCCCGCGCCGAGTTGCCCACCGCCCGGCGGCCCAAAGCCGTGGTGTGGACCGCCGAACGGGTCACCGAATGGCAGCGCACCGGCATCCGCCCATCCGTCGCCGTGTGGACACTCGCGCAGACGGCCGAGTTCCTCAACGTCATCCGTGGCCACCGGCTGTATGCCGCCTACCACCTGATCGCGCTGCGCGGGCTGCGGCGCGGCGAAGCCTGCGGGCTGCGCTGGTGTGACATCGACCTCGATTCGGGCACCGCGATCATCTGCTGGCAGCTCCAGCAATACGACGGCCACGTCGTCCTGTGCCCGCCCAAGACCGCTCACAGCGAGCGGATCATCGCCCTGGACCGCACCACCGTCGCCGCCCTGCGTGCCCACCGCGCACGCCAGCTGGCCGAGCGCGCCGCCGCCGGCGAGGACTACCTCGACAGTGGCTACGTGTTCACCCGGCCCAACGGTGACCCCATGGCGCCGGACTGGCTGTCGCGCTACTTCCGCCAGCTCAACGACGCCAGTGGCCTGCCGCCGATCCGCCTGCATGATCTGCGGCATGGCGCGGCCAGCCTCGCACTCGCCGCGGGCGCGGACCTGAAGGTCGTCCAGGACATGCTCGGGCACTCCAGCATCGTGCTGACTGCCGACACCTATCCGAACCCTCGGGAATTGCATCAGGCGGGCGAGGTTTGCCCGGTTTAGCGGCTATGCAGGCCGTCCGGATGGTGTGGGCGGCGCGACACGCGTGACCTGCGTGGCCTGCGGTAGTTGTACCG
>Ga0070698_100003328_pt1 | contig 17687 bp, 16 predicted proteins | sample KBSK1502metaG_FD_65477 | JGI IMG/M metagenome (GOLD analysis project Ga0070698, IMG submission 65477) | Corn, switchgrass and miscanthus rhizosphere microbial communities from Kellogg Biological Station, Michigan, USA - KBS K1-50-2 metaG | ecosystem: Host-associated > Plants > Roots >...
GCTGCGGGTCAGCGACGGGGGACGTGGGTTCGACACGACGGTCCCGCGCGGCGGCTTCGGGCTCATCTCGATGCGTGAGCGCGCCCGCTCGGTCGGGGGCGAGCTGCGGATCTCCTCCGTGCCCGGCCGGGGCAGCAAGGTGGAGGCCGCTCTGTGAGCGAGAAAGAGAAGCGGCTGCGGGTCCTGATCGCTGATGACCATGCGCCGACCCGCGACGACGTGCGCCGCGCGCTCGAAGGCGACGAACGGTTCGATGTCTGCGCTTCGGCGGCAGATGCCGCAGAAGCCGTGCAGGCCGCCGTTCGCGAGCGGCCCGATGTCTGCCTGCTCGACATCCGGATGCCTGGCAGCGGCCTCGCTGCGGCCTGGGAAATTGCGGCGAGGCTGCCCCAGGCGAAGATCGTGATGCTGACCGTTTCTGATGAGGATGCCGACCTTTTCGCCGGGCTCCGGGCCGGCGCGGACGGGTACCTGTTGAAGACCATGAACCTGAAGCGGCTGCCGAATGCGATCGCCGGCGTCTGCTCCGGCGAGGCGGCAATGCCGCGAACGCTGGTCGCGCGCGTACTGGAGCGCTTCCACGGGCGGGAGCCGCGCTGGCGGCATCCAGTCGCCGGCGGATCTCCCGAACCGCGGCTGACGAGCCGCGAGTGGGAGGTGCTCGAGCTGCTCGCCCAGGGACGGTCAACCGCCGAGATCGCCCACAGGCTTGTGCTGTCGGCCAGCGCGGTGCGAGTGCACCTCGCCTCCATCGTGCGCAAGCTGCATGTGGCCGATCGCGCCGCGGCCGCCGAGCTGTTCCGGCGCTCAGGAACCTGACCGGCCAATCGTCACCAATCCCTTGCCGGGGAGCAGCGGCAGCGTGAGCCTTGATCGAGTCCGGCTGGCCGCGGCGGGCAGATCATCATAATCTCAAGCCCCCTTGCCGGCTATCCTCCACCGCGCTCCCAACGGCGTATATCTCGATTCGGCCTGCGGCGAACTTCAGCGTTAAACTAAACAAGGTATTTCTCGTTTTAAATTCCGAACGGAGCATTTCTAGACGCGACTTCAAACGGAGACGCCGGACGGGGTCCAGCCCCGGTCCAGCCCGGTCGTGGCAGGTTTCTGGCCGGCCCTGGATTCCCGGTGGGCTGCCGGAAACAGCGCTCGCAGTACCGGGCCTCTGGTTCCCTTGCCAGCTGGGCGGCCGGGATGTCGACGTCGCATTGTTCACAGCTGCCGTAATGGCCTGCCGAGAGCCGCGCCAGCGCTTCCTCGGTGTCGCAGAGGGCGCGGCGGGCCGCCACGGTCTCCTGCAGGAGCCGCCGGAGCTGCTGGGTCCCGGCCTGACCGCGCGCGTGGTGCCCGCCCGATCGTTCCGCGGCCTCGTGATAGGCCAGGGACAGCCTGGTGAGCGTGCCCACCCGTTGCTGCCAGCGTGATTCAAGCAGGCTGCGCCATGCCGGAAGGATCAGGCTGGCTTCTGGCCGCTCTTGCCATACCGTGGCCTGTGCACGCCGGCCGGAGCGTCTTGCTGTCATCGCCAACCTCCTGGTGGGGTGACCTGAGGGCTGCCGCGGGTCGCTTCCGGCAGTGGGTTGCGCGAAGTGGGAAGATCGCTGACGGCAGCCTGGCTTTCCGGCGTTGGCCGCTGGGGGCGGTCGCGCACCCTTGCCCGCCATTGCCAGCCCCGTCGGGCTGCCTCGATGATGATGCTGATCATGACCGCGAGCCCGAGGGCAAGCAGCAGGCCGGCCCATGGCCGGTCTTCGAACGCCTTTCCGCCGATCCGGCCGATGAAGAACGCGTAGCTGGCCCAGGCGAGCGCCCCGCACGCGGTCGAGATGACGAAGCTGCGCCGGGGATAGCCGATCAGCCCGCAGGTCAGGGTCACCGCGGTGCGCCCGCCGGGAATGAACCGGCAGCCCACGATTATGCGGGCGCCGAAACGGTCCAGGCAGCGCTGCGCCCACGCGCGCCGCAGCGCGCCGAGGTCTCCCGCGAAGATCCGTCTGCCGATGAACGGGCCGAAACGCCGGCCTAGTAGGTAGGCCGCGTTGTCGCCGAGGAAGGCCCCGAGCGCGGCCAGCCCGACAAGCACGGCGATCCTGGGGTCGGCGCTACCGCCGGTCGCGACCCCCAGCGCGATCACCAGGGTTTCGGCCGGCAGCACGGGGATCAGCGCGTCGAGCGCCGGCACGAGCCCGGCGATGGCATAAGACAAGGGAGAGCCGACGGCTAGCTGCGACAGGTCGATCACCGGTGTCCCCCTACGGCGCGGTGGCCGGGAGCTGCGGCGGTCGGCCACCCGGTCCGTCGCCGGATCGCCGGTGCTTGTCGGCAACATGCGGATACGCGCGTGCGGTCACCGAGAATCTGCCGAGCAGGACGATGCCCGCGAGGGCCCCGGCGGCCGCGGCAAGCTGCAGTGCCAGCCCTGCTGGGGAAGCGGCCAGGCGCTCGCCGAAGACCGCCGTCCCGATGACCACCGCGGAGACCGGCTCGACGGTGTCCACCACCGGCAGGCTGGCAGACAGCGGGCCGGCCTGGAACGCGCTCATGGACAGCAGCAGCCCCGCGGCGCCCAGAGCCACCACCACCCACGGCTGCCAGTGCCCGAGAACCGAGTCGAGGCTCTCGCGGCGGAGCAGCCTGGTCAGGCTCAGCGTGACCGCGGCGGTCAGGCCGAAAACCGTCCCGGCCGCGACGGCCAGCAAGGCGGGCCGGGCGGGACCGCGGGAAGACATGCCGGCCGTGATCGCGACGGCGGACACCAGCGCCACCACGACGAACGCGAGCACCCAGTCCCGGGCGGACGCATCGGAGCGGCCCGACGCGGGCGGTGAGGCGACAAGGAAAACCGCGATCCCGCCGCCGACCATCGCGCAGCCGGCCCAGTCCACCGGACGCATCGGCAGGCGTGACCACCGCGCGGCGAACGGAAGCGCGAACAACAGGTCCGTGGCGACGATCGGCGCGACCAGGGTGAGGGGGCCGAAGGCCAGCGCCAGTGCCTGGAGGGCGTAGGCACCCGCAGCGAGCGCGATCCCGGCCAGCCACAGCCATTGCCGTGCCAGGTAGGCAACCAGGCGCAGCGGTGCCCGACCGGCCTTCGGCGCGAGCTGGACCTGGCGGTGCTGCAGCGCCACGCCTACGCCGAACGAACAGGCGGCGGCGAGCCCAGCCAGCAGGGCGGTCGTGGTCTCTACGGCGCCGCTCATGGCCTGGTCCGGTGGTGGCAGCGCCCGGTCGCCCCCTGGGCCGAGGGGGGAGCGGATCCCCGACGCGCGCCTGGCTCTGGCTGGTGGGGGGGAGGGGGCCCGGGGGGCGGTGAGGACCAGCGGGACCTGCGCAGCCAGAGGTAGATGAGGGCCAGGCCCGCGCCGAAGATGGCCCACGGCACGAGCACGAGGAGGTCATTACCGGTCACTTCGCTGTCCTAGTTTCGAGGCGTCTTGCCAGCAGTCCACTGGCCCGCGATGTGGCGGCGGTGAAACCGTCATGGTGGTGGTATGGAGGCAGCCAGCCCGGAAAGCATGGTCTGGGAAGGCCGGACGAGAGGCGGAGAGGCGAGTGAGCCGCGATGGCACCGACGGTGCTGCTGGTCGAAGACGAACAGAAGCTGCGGGAACTGGTCCGCTCCTACCTGGAGCGTGCCGGGTACACCGTGCTGTCCACCGAGTCCGGCGCGGAGGCGATCACGCTCGCGGTCTCCACGTCCCCCGATCTGGTCGTCCTCGATCTCGGGCTACCGGACGTGCCGGGTGAGACAGTGGCCCGCGAGCTCCGCGCGGCCGGAACCACGCCGATCTTGATGCTGACCGCCAAGAGCGCCGAGGAGGACCGGATCCGCGGCCTGGAACTTGGCGCCGACGACTACGTGACAAAGCCGTTCAGCCCCCGGGAGCTGGTGCTTCGGGTGCAGGCGATACTCCGGCGCGGCGGGCCGCCCGCCGAGCACGGGATCGCCGGTTACGGCAACGGCCAGCTGGTCATCGACGAGCCGCGGCGGCTGGTCACCGTGCGCGGCGCAACAGCCGACCTCACCCCGACCGAGTGGGGAATCCTGGTCGCGTTGGCCACCGTTCCGGGCCGGGTGTACTCACGCTTCGAGCTGATCAACCGGGTGCGGGGGTACGAGTTCGAGGGCTATGAGCGCACCGTGGACTCGCACGTGAAAAACCTGCGCCGCAAGATCGAAGAGGACCCCGGCAACCCGTTGATCGTCCAGACCGTCCTCGGCGGTGGCTACAGGCTGGGCCTGGCCCGTGACGGCTGACGACAGCAGACAGGGACACGAGCCGACTGCCCCGATCGGGCCGCCCGCCCCGCCTGGGCCCGGGGCGCGGCTGGGGCACCCGGCTGAGTCGGCTCAGCCGGGCCCGATCTGGCTACGGCTGGCGCTGGCATTTGTCGCGGTCGCGCTGGCGGCGGTCGCGTTGCTGGCCGGCCTGACGGCAGCCATGGCCGCGGCCGATGTCTCCAATCTGGCAAGCCAGCAGCGCCAGGACCTGACTCGCGCGGTGGCGGTCGCCGCGGGCGTGGCCTGGCACCGGACCGACAGCTGGGCGGCCGCCGAGCTGTCGCCGGTGCTCGACCTGGCCTCGAAGACCGGTGCAGACGCGCAGATACGCGATCAGGCGGGACGGATCGTCGGAGTGACGCCGGGCTTCGCCCGGCAGGCCGGCAAGCCACAGTCCAGCGCCCCGATCGTTGTCCACGGCAAGCGGGTCGGGCAGGCCGTGGCCCGGTTCACCGGCTCCGGTCTCGGCGGCGCCGATCAGGTCCTGCAGACCGCGCTACTGCGGGCCATCGCCGGCGCGGCCGGGCTGGCTGCGCTGCTGGCGCTCGTGACCGGGCTTGCCATCGCCCGGCGAATAACCCGGCCGCTCGAGCGGCTGATAGCGGTGACCCGGGCGGTGGGACAGGGTGACCGGGCGGCACGTGTCGGACGCATCCGCGCGCCCGGCGAGGTGGGCGAGCTGGCGACAGCGTTCGACCAGATGGCTGACACGCTGGACCGCCAGGAGCAGCTGCGCCGGGACCTCGTGGCCGATGTCGCTCATGAGCTGCGGACTCCGATCGCGATACTGCAGGCGGGACATGAGGCGCTACTCGACGGCGTGGCCAAACCTACCGCAGTGCATTTCACCTCGCTGCGTGACGAGGTGCTGCGGCTGGCCCGCATCGTCGACGACCTGCAGACGCTAGCGGAGGCAGACGCGGCCGCCCTGCACCTGGCGCTAGGCCGAGCCGACCTGGCGGCCATCGCCGCGAGCGCGGCAGACAGCCTGGCTGGCCGGTTCGAGGCCTCCGGCATCGCCGTGGAGCGAAAGCTGACCCCCGTCCAGGTGCTCGCCGACGCCGGCCGACTGCATCAAGTCATCACGAACCTGCTCACCAACGCGCTGAAGTTCACCCCCACCGGCGGCACGGTCACGATCCAGGCCGGGCCAGCGGAGAGCGGAGCCGTGCTGCGGGTAGCAGACACCGGCGCGGGCATCCCGGCCGCGGAGCTACCGCGCATCTTCGAGCGGTTCTGGCGCGGTCGGCAGGCGTCGCGTACCTCAGGGAGCGGCATCGGCCTGGCAGTGGCTGCCGAACTGGCCCACGCCCACGGCGGTGAGCTGACCGCCGCCAGCAGGGAGGGTCAAGGCACGCAGATGACACTCACCCTGCCGCGCGCCTGACCAGCGTCGCTCCCTTGCCGCAGGCTGTCGAGCGGGACAGGTCATCTTTCACACGCGTGCTGCACCGCAGTGCCCACGACATCTCTATGAAAGAAGCGGCGGCCTGGAGCGCTATCTGGGTCGCGATCGGCCTCGGCTTCGGCGGCCTGCTGTGGCTGTGCCGCGGCGGTCAGAGTGCCCAGGCCTACCTGGCCGGCTACCTGATCGAGAAGAGCCTGTCACTGGACAACATCTTCGTCTTCGCGCTGATCTTCTCGGTGTTCGCGATCCCGTTCCGTTACCAGCACCGCATACTCATGCTCGGGATCACCGGGGCGCTGATCCTTCGCGCCGCCTTCATCGTGGCAGGCATCACGCTCCTGCAGGCATTCCACCCGGTCATCTACATCTTCAGCGCCGTACTGCTCTATGCCGCGGTCAAGATGTTGCGTGGCAGCCACCCTGAGCCGCAGCGCAACGCCGCCTGGCGAGCCCTGCAGCGGATCCTGCCGGCCACTGACCAGCTGCATGGACAGCGGTTCCTGATCCGGTACGGCGGCCGCATCCTGGCCACGCCGCTGCTGCTGGCGCTGATCGTGATCGAGTCAACAGACGTGATATTCGCCATCGACTCGATCCCGGCGATCATCGCGGTCACCAGCGACACATTTGTGGTGTTCACCTCGAACGTATTCGCGCTGCTGGGCATGCGAGCGCTGTATTTCCTCCTGGCCGGAGCGGCTGGCCGGTTCCGCTACCTGCAGCCGGGGCTGGCCGTCATTCTGGCAGCGGTCGCCACCAAGCTGCTGCTCGCCGACGTGTACGAAGCCCCCGTTTGGACGTCGCCGGTTTTTATAGCCGCCGTGCTCGCCGCCACCATCGCGCTGTCACTCCGTGACGACCGCCGCCGGCGCAAGACACGCCGCCCGTCCCGCCCGCGCGCCCATCAGGACGGTGCCGCACGACCGCTGGAGTCCGCCGATAGCCCCGGGACGTGACGGCGTTCTCGCCGCCCGCGGGCGCCGTGGGGCGCGTCGGCAGCCCGGGGCAGCGCTGCCGTCGGACTTAAGCCGGTCTCGTAGGATGTCGAGGTTATAGAACACCGGCGGGCCGTCGGTGACCTTCCTGTACTGGTCCGCCGCGGGCAAGCGACCGCGGAGCAGCCGAGTAGGTGACGACGCCTGCCGAGAAACGCGATGCTTCCCGCGCACCCAGCGGTCCGTAATCTGACGCCGCCCGTGACGCTCCGGTACTGCCAGCGTGACAGGGCCACCCCGGCGTGCATTGTTACTGCGCACGTCGGGGCAGGACCGCGCGACTGGCTGGCTTCGCCAGTGCCGCTATGGAGCGGCGCCGACCGGGCGCTTCGCTGCGTTTTCCCGGGTAAGAGGACGGCAGCAGGGGGACCGTTCGCCTCGTCACAAGCGCGCGGCGGAGCAACCACATTCCTGCGATGAGGCAGATAGGAGTTACCAGGTCGGCGACGGTAAGTCCATGCCCGGCAGAAACCACCCACAGGGTGGGACCTTCGAGCGGCTTGTCGGCAAATGGCCATAGCACCGACAGCGCGATAGCCGTTGCGGGCCAGAGCCGGGCCGGCCTCGTGACGGCGGCCGTGAGGCAGCCGAGTAGCGCGGCCAGTACGAGACAGGCAATCAGCAGCATCACGACACGTGAACTGTGGGCGGCCTCACCGGGCGGCTGACCAGATACTGCATCGTGCCGGTTCCTCGCCCGCTGCGGTCCGCTGAGTAGCACGTTGCCCGTAGGCGTCGTGCGCGGAGGGCAGCAACCTGGAGCAGCGCGACCGCCGGCTTAGGACCGGTCTTGAAGATGTCCAGGTCACGGCCTCGATGGCCAACCCCAATCCTCGCTGATCTGGCGGATCCGCTCGATGCCGGAGGTGCCGAACTCGATGATCTGCACGAATGTAATAACCTGATCTCCTATCTGCCCCGTGGATCGCGCGTTACCGGCGAGCTGGCCGTCCGGCTCCGTTTGACTAAGGCACCCTGGCCACGTGCAGCCTCCGCGCAGATTGTCTGTGCGCAGTATGGAGCCGGAGATCGTTGGCTTCATCCAAGCAAGCTTCCAGGAAGTAGCCCGCCGCATCGCCACTTGAACGGGATGACCCGTTCGCACTGGCCGGTGGCGCGGCCAACTCGACCACCATCACCACCACCGTCTCGGCCTCGCTGCGCTGCCGGCACGACACCTCCAACGGTGCCACCCCTATGTTCTTTCCTGCCGGTGCCGCCCGGCGTAGCCTTCGTCGTGGCGCCTCGCGGGAAGAAGGTCCGATGATGTACCGCTTCCGGTTCCCGATCGTGGTTGTTGCGATGCTGACGGTTGCCGCGCTGGCGGCCACGCCGGCCGCGCTGGGGGCGGCCGGGGCCGGATCCGCCCGGTCGGCGGTCACGACGCCGGCCAACGTCGACGTCAGCCAGCGGCATCTGAACGAATCCGAAGAGACGATCGCCGTCAACCCGACCAACCCCGACAACATCGTTACGGTGACCAACGTGGGTCATGCGGAGGCCGGGCTCACCGCGGGGATGTTCGAGGGAGTGAGCTTCGACGGCGGCAAGACGTGGACGACGAAGCTGATCGGCCTTGGCGGCAGCGACCCGCTCGGCGACGCCTGCTGCGACCCGAGCCTGTCCTTCGACAAGTACGGGAATCTGTTCATGACTTACCTGTATGAGGTAGAGGACCAGGTCCCGGTCGCGCTCAGCACGGACGGCGGACTGACGTTCCGCGTGATCGCCAACATCTCCAGGGCCGACCTTCCGGGCAAGAAGGCCGGCGGGGACAACCGCGGGCTGTTCCGCTTTGTCGACCAGCCCACCATCACCGCGGCGGCTAACGAGGTCTGGGTGGTGTTCAACGCGGGTGGCCCGATGGCCGCCACTGGCGCCCGGGTCGCCGGGCTCGGCCGGGTCGGCGGCTTCATCCCGATCGAGGTGGTGCCCGGCACCAACAACTGCACCTACGGCGACGTCGCCATCGGCCCGTCCGGGCAGGTGATGCAGGCCTGCAGCCTGACCGAGTCGGGGCAAGGCGGCGGCAAGGTCTTCGTGAACGTGGACTCCGACGGGCTCGGCCCGGGCGGGTTCGGGGACCGCATCTTCGTCACCCAGACCCACGTCGGCGGGTTCGACTTCATCCCGGCACAGCCGGACCGTTCGGTCGATGCAGAGGTCGGCCTGGCCTGGGACCGCACCACCGGCCCGCACGCCGGGCGGGTGTACATGGTCTACACGCGGGAGCACCCGAACGAGAGCAACAACATGGATATCTACGTGCGGCACTCCGACGACGGCGGGGCCAGCTGGAGCGCGGCGGTGCGGGTGAACGACGACCACACCGCCAACAGCCAGTTCCTGCCGAAGATCTCCCTGGATCCCACCACCGGCAACATCGCCGTGGTCTGGTATGACTGCCGGAACGACCTGGGCACCGGCGGGCCAGGCGACACCGATGGGATCCCGAACGACGACGCCCAGTTCTGGGGGGCGTTCAGCACCAACGGCGGAACGAGCTTCACTCGCAACATCCAGATCAGCGCGGGGACCTCTGATTCCCATGATTCTGGGAACGGCATCGACTACGGCGACTACACAGGGCTTTCGTTCTATGGCGGGATCGCCCATCCGGCGTGGTCGGACAACTCCAACAGCACCGGGAACAACCCCGACGGCGCGCTGCACCAACTGGACATCTACACCGCAGCGGTGCCCGTACCATAAAAAACCCGAGGCGGACAGCCCGGCTTGGTGAAGACCGCCCAAGCAGGCCGCTCCGGCCCTCACCTCCCCAGACTACGGTGCTCCGTTCCGCCCGGCGCAGACGGATTTACGCCGCTGGCGTCCGGCCAGTCAATGCCGTGGGGGATGTCCCGCCCGGCCCGATGCCGGGCTTCCCGGGGGAACGGTAGAGTCGCCCCTGTGGCAGACGAAGACTGGCGGGTGACGGTCACGCTTCCCGGTCATGACGACGTGAAGCACGTGATCAGGTCGGTGCGCGAGCAGGAGGTGAAGGACGACGTGCTCCGCCGGCTGGGTCAGCGGGTGGCTGTGTCGTCCGAGGGCCCGGACATCTTCCTGTACACCGGCACCGGGGAAGCCGCCCGCGAGGCCGAGCAGGTGGTCCGCGAGGTGCTGGCCGGGCGGGATCTGACCGCGACGTTCGCGACCGACCGCTGGCACCCGATCGAGGAGGAGTGGGAGAACGCGGCGGCCCCGCTGCCGCAGACCCCCCAGCAGCGCGAGGCCGAGCACGAGCGCCGGATGGCCGACGAGACGCAGGAGTCCCTCGCCACCGGGAAGGCCGAGTGGGAAGTGATCGTGACGGCGCCCTCGCACCGCGCGGCGGTCGAGCTGGCCGGGCGGCTGCAGGACGAGGGGCGGACGGTCATCCGCCGCTGGAAGTACCTGTTCCTGGGGGCGAACGACGAGGATGACGCTGCCGACCTGGCCCGGGCGATCCGGCAGGAGATCCCGGACGGCGTGTCGGTGACCAGCGAGCCGCTGGCGTTCACCCACTACGCCCGCGGCTGGGACGGCGGCGTGCGGCTGTACCCCGACGCCGATCCCGAGCCGGACGCCGGCCGCTGAGCCGCCGGGGCGCCGAGAACGTCAGGGCAGCAGGACGATCTTGCCGACCTTGCCGCCCGCCTGGAACAGGTCGTAGGCGGCGGCCGCGTCGTCCAGCCGGAACGTCGCCGCGACCGGCACCCGGATCCGGTCGTCGGCCACGAGAGGCAGAACGTGCTTCTCGATCTCACGAGCGAGCACGGCCTTCTCCTCCAGCGGGCGGGCGCGCAGCATGGACGCGCTGATCCGGCCGCGCCTGGCCATCAGCGCGCGGAGGTCAACCTCGGCGCTGGCGCCGGCCGAGACGCCGATCACCACGACGCGGCCGAGGGTGGCGAGCGAGGCGACGTTCTCGGCCATGTTGCCGCCGCCGACCAGCTCGAGGATCACGTCGAACGGCCCGTGCCCGCCGAAGCCCTCCGGGGCGACGACCCGCTGGGCGCCGAGCGCCGCGACCGCGTCCCGGCTGCCCGGGTTGCGGACCGTCGCGACCACCCGGGCCCCGGCGGCGGCCGCCATCTGCACCGCGGCGCTGCCGACGCCGCCGGCCGCGCCGTGCACCAGCAGCGTCTCCCCGGCCCGCAGCCCGCCCTGGCTGAAGATCGCGTCATACGCGGTCATGAACACCTCGGGGAACCCGCCGGCCTCCGCCCAGCCGAGCCGGTCCGGCACCGGCATGAGCTGCCGCTCGTGCACCACCGCCAGCTCCGCCTGGCCGGCGCCGGCGACGATCGCCATCACGCGGTCGCCGGGGCCGAACCGCGCGGCGTTGGGCCCGGTCTCGGCGACCTCGCCGGCCAGCTCCATGCCGGGGATGTCCGCGGGCACCCCGGAGCCGGGCGGCGGCGGGTAGAAGCCGAGCACCTGGAACTGGTCGGCGCCGTTGAGCCCGGCGGCGCGGACCCGGACCAGCACCTCGCCGTGGCCGGGCACCGGATCGGGATGCTCGGCGAGCACGATCTTGCCGTCGCGGATGGTCGCTGCGCGCACAGTCTCACTCCTGGCTCAAGGGTCCCGGGACTACGCAATCTACCGGGGGCGGCCTCGCGCGTGTCCCAGCTCGGACCTAGCGAAGGCCGACCGTCGCGGTCAGGCCTGCGGTCCTCTCCAGGCCAGGGGTGGCCTGAACGCGGCTGCGGCGCAGGATGACGGCGGTCACCACGACCGCCAGCGCGGTGACGGCGAGCATGATCGTGGCGAGCGCGTTGACCGCTGGGGTGAGGCCGAAGCGCACGGCCGAGAACAGCACGATCGGCCAGGTGTTCGTCGTGCCGTTCGTGAACGCCGGCAGCACGTAGTCGTCGAAGGAGAAGGTGAACGACAGCAGGGTCGCGGCGACGACGGCGGGCATGAGCCGGGGCAGGGTGACCTGGCGGAAGGTGGCCAGCGGACCGGAGCCGAGGTCGTAGGCGGCCTCCTCGAGCGTGTCCCCCATCCCCACGAACCTGGCCCGGATGATGAGCATCGCCACCGAGGCGTTGAACACCACCTGGCCGAACAGGATCGTGATCCTGCCCAGCCCCGGGAACGCGGGGAAGTGGTTGTGCGCCTGCACGAAGAAGATAAGCGAGGCGACGGCGATGACGATCTCGGGGACGACGAGGGTCAGGTACACGAGCGCGTCGAACGGCGCGCGGTAGCGCGGTTTCATCCGCCCCAGGGCCAGCGCGGCGCACAGCCCGAGCACGGTGGAGATGACTGCGGCCTCGGCGGCGATCTGCAGGCTCACCTCGATGGCCGGGATGTAGGTCGGGTCGTGCAGGCCGGCGCTGAACCAGCAGGAGGTGAAACCGTTCCAGACCGTGATGTTGCCGATCTGCGCGGGCGGGATGTTGCAGACGTTGGAGCCGTGGAAGCCGGCGAGCGCGACGGCCGACGGCTTGTTGAAGGCGAAGATCGCCATCACCAGGATCGGCAGGTACAGGAAGGCGAAGACCACCACGGCCCACGCGGTGAATCCCTGCTTGGCCGTCGGCCGCCAACGCACCGGGCGCTTACGCACCGAACCGTTCCTCCCTGGTGGCGAACAGGATGTACACGATGACGAACACCGACAGCGCCACCATCAGCGCGATCGACAGCGCCGAGCCGAACGGCTGGTTCTGGGCCTGGTTGAACTGATCCCCGATGACGTTCCCCACGAACTCGTAGTTCCCGCCGCTGAGGATGTTAGGGATGATGTACTCCCCGGTCATCGGGATGAACACCAGCAGCGCCCCGGTCACGAACCCGGGGAGGGTGAGCCGGAGCGTGATCTGCCGGAACGCCGTGAACGGGCGGGCCCCGAGGTCGGTGGCGGCCTCGATCAGCGTCCAGTCCATGCGCTCCAGCGAGGCGAACACCGGCAGGATGAACAGCGGCAGGTAGTTGTACACGAGCCCGACGGCCACCGCGTACCTGGTGTAGAGGATGTTGATCCCCAGGTCCCTGGCGAGGTACCCGTTGGGGTCGAGGATGATCTTCAGCGCGTACGTGCGGATGAGGAACGACGTCCAGAACGGCACCACGATGAGCAGCAGCGCCAGCATCTTGTACGTCCGGAGGAAGCGCGCCATCCAGTAGGCGAGCGGATAGCCGACGGCGATCGTCAGCAGCGTGCCGACCGAGGCCATCACCAGCGTGCGCACGAAGATGTTGATGTACAGCGAGGACGTGACCTGGCTGTACTGGGACGTGTGGAACCCGTAGCTCAGGCTCCCGAAGCCCTGCTGCACCGCCAGCGAGAACGCCACCAGGATGGCCATCGGTCCCAGGAAGAAGACCACGTAGTACAGCAGCGACGGCGCCGCCAGCCACGGCGGGTAGCGCGGCCGGAACGACCGCCGCCGCCGCGCGCCCGCCTCCGCGACCGCCGGGGCCGGCGCCTCCTGGGTGACCGTCATTAGGCGGCCTTGAACTCCGAGTAGATCACGGTGCGGGCCTCGACCACATGCGGGCTGACGTTGAGGATGTAGTGATAGTTGTCGGTGTACGACTTGGGCACGTTGAACATGGGGTCGTCGCGGAGGCTCGCGGGCAGCTGGGCCAGCGCGCTCGGCATCGGGATCTTGTAGTTGTGGTAGTTCATCTCGGTCACGGCGGTACTGGGGGTGAGCAGCCAGTTGATCCAGGCGTGCGCGGCCACCGGATGCGGCGCGGTCACCGGAATGCACCAGTTGTCCGCCCAGATCTCCGACGCCGCCAGCGGGATGACCGCCGTGATGTCGCCCTGCTTCTTGCGTCCCTGGACGATCCGGCGCACGTCGCCGTTCCACCCCTGGCTCATGATGATCTTGCCGGCGATGGCGTCGTTGATGTAGGACGACGAGTCGATCGTGGTGACGCCCTTGCGCACCGAGAGCAGGAACGACTTCACCTGGTTGAAGTCGGACTGGCTGCCGGTGTTGGGGTCCAGGCCGAGCGACATCAGCGCGAGCGGGACCACCTCTTCCGCCCCGTCCAGCAGGTTCGTCCGGCCCTTGCTCACGTTCTTGGGCAGGGCCAGGTAGAAGTCGTGCATGGTCTGCGGCCGGTCGGACACGGTCTTGTGGTTGTAGAAGAACATCGTGATGCCGAAGTCCTTGATGATGTGGTAATCGCCGGTCGGGTCGTACGACGGCCGCAGGAACGACGGGTCGAGGTACTTCAGGTTCGGCAGGAGCGCCTTGTCGAGCCGCATCACGCCCTTCTCCTGGATCAGCTCGGCCACGGCGTTCTGGCTCGGCACGATGATGTCGTAACCGGTGCCGCCGGCGTGCAGCTTGGCCAGCAGCTCATCGTTGCTGGAGTAGAACGTCTCGTGGGTGGTCATGCCGACCCTCGCCTCGGCCGGCAGCTTGGTGAACTTCGTGAACGTCGAGGGGTCGTCGTACTGCGACCAGTTGTAGATCTCGAGGTGGTTCTCGAGGGGCTTGCCAGCCAGGGGGTTGGCCGACCCGGGCGAGGTGCCCTTCGAGGAAGAGCCGGAAGACGTGCCGCACGCCGCCGTCGCCGCGGCGAACAGCGCCATCCCGCCCAGGCCCAGCGCCTCCCGCCGGCCGATGGGCCGCCCGGCGGCGCGCTGAACCTCGCGGTGCAGGTAGTCGAGCTTGGGCTTCATCTGGCGTGGCGCGAGAATGCGGAGCGGGTCCTGATCGTTGTTCATGATTCCTCCTGCCCGTCGTCCTTGGCGGCGGTGGTAACGTCACCCAGCAGAAGCGGGGCGGCTTCGTCCCAGCTCAGGGCGATCCGATCGCCGGGCTGGATGGTGTCGAGCGCCGGGTCAGCGCTGGCGCGCTGCTCGCGCACCACGACGTCGCCGATGCCCGACAGCGTGGCAACGATCTGGATCTGGTCGCCCAGGTACATCTTGGCCACGACCTCGGCCGTGGCCGAGTTGGCGGTCCCGCGGGAGGCGCCGGCCGTGGCCACGATCCGCTCGGGCCGGATGCCGACGCGCACCCGCGCGCCCTTGACCGCGCGGCCGCGGCCGCGCACGACGATCCCCGAGCCGGCATCGACGGCGTATCCGCCGTCGGCCGCCTCGGCGACCTCGCCGCTCAGGAAGTTCATGTCGCCGATGAAGTCAGCCACGAACGACGTCAGCGGCCGGTCGTAGATCGCGCGGGGCTCGTCGATCTGCTCGATCACGCCGTTCGACATGACCGCGACCCGGTCGGACATGGACAGCGCCTCGCCCTGGTCGTGGGTGACGTAGACGAACGAGATGCCGACCTGTTCCTGGATGCGCTTGAGCTCGATCTGCATCTCCTTGCGGAGCTTCAGGTCCAGCGCGCCCAGGGGCTCGTCGAGCAGCAGCACGCGGGGGCTCATCACCAGCGCGCGGGCCAGCGCGACGCGCTGCTGCTGGCCGCCAGAGAGCATCGAGGGCCGGTGCGTCTCCCGGCCGGTCATGTGGACGAGTTCGAGCGCCTCGCGCGCCTTGACGTAGCGTTCCGACTTGCCGGCCTTGCGCTGCTTCAGCCCGTAGGCGACGTTGTCCAGCACGGACATGTGCGGGAACAGCGCGTACTGCTGGAAGACGGTGTTGACGTCGCGCTTGTAGGGCGGTATGCCGACCGCGTCCGCGCCGCCGATCAGGATCTCGCCCTCGTCCGGCTGCTCGAACCCGGCGATCAGCCGCAGCGTCGTGGTCTTGCCGCAGCCGGAGGGCCCCAGCAAGGAGAGGAACTCGCCCTTGCGCACCCGCAGGCTGACCGAGTCGACCGCGGTAAGGGCGCCGAACCGCTTGGTCACGGCGCGAAGCTCAACGTCGCAGGCCTCGCCGTTGTCGGCGGAAGTCACGCCCAACGTCCACCTCACAAAACGATCGTTAGTGGGCACTGTAGGGCAACGACGACATCAGGTCCATGAGCCTGTTGACCGAGCCTTCAGCCAGCGGGCAGGGGGGCCGCGGCCGGGCCTGGATCCGGGACTAGAGCTGCACCTGGTAGCGGGCGACCGCGTCCTCGTCCCAGGACAGGCCGTTGCCGGGAACGCCCGGCGGGTGCACGTGGCCCGCGCGGACCTGCAGCGGCCGCGAGAGCACCGGATCGGCCCAGTCCTGCCACTCCAGCCATTGCGCGGTGGGCGTGACGGGCAGCAGCTGGCTGGACACCTCCGAGTACAGGTGCGGCGACATCGGGATCCCCGTGGCCTCGGCGATCGCGGCGGCGCGCAGCCAGCCGGTCACGCCGCCGATGCGCATGAGATCCGGCATCACGAGGTCGCACGCGCGCGCCCGGATCGCGTCCAGCATGGCGCGCGGGCCGTAGAAGTTCTCGCCGAGCATGATCGGCGTGCTGACGTCGCGGGCCAGCCGGGCGTGCCCGTCCAGGTCGTCGTAGCGCAGCGGCTCCTCGATCCAGTCGATGCCCTCGGCGTCGAGCGCCCGGCACCGGGTGAGCGCCTCGCCCAGGGACAGCCCCTGGTTGTAGTCCACGACCAGCGTGACGTCGTCACCGACCGCGGCCCGCACGCCGCGCACGGCGGCGACGTCGTCGGCCGCGCTGGCCCGGCCCACCCTGACCTTGAGCGCGGTGAACCCGCCCTCGGCGATGAGCTCCAGCGCCTCGTCGCCGGCCGCCTCGGGCGGGATGAGCCCGAGGCCGTTGCTGTTGTAGGCCGGCACCGGCCCGGGCGTGCCGCCGAGGAAGGCCGCCAGGGGCAGCCCGGCCCGCTGCGCGAGCGCGTCCCACAGCGCCATGTCGAGCCCGGCCGCGGCCGACAGCGCCAGCCCCTGGTGGCCGGCCACGGCGAACCAGCCGCGGTTCGCCTCGAACGCCGTGACCGGTGCCGCCGGCCGGCCGCGCAGCCCGGCGGCGAGGTCGCGCAGCACGGGCAGCAGGGCGGCGGCGGCCGTCGGCCGGTAGGGCGCGAGGTAGCCGCGGCCGGTGATGCCCTGCTCGGTGGCGAGATCGACCAGCACCAGCGGCCACCGCGCGAACTCCCCGACCCTGGTGGCCAGCGGCCGCCGCATCGGCACCACCACCGCCCTGACGGTGACGTCGCGCACGACCAGGTCGGTATCCGTCGTGGTCATCGGCCCACCTCCGGGTACGCCCGGATCAGCGTAACTTGGGCGTGTGATCGACGAGAAGGCTGTGACCGCCTACCTGGACCGCATCGGGGCCCGGCGTCCCGAGGTCCTGGACGAGGCGGCGCTGCGCGCCTTGCACCGGGCTCACCTGATGACGGTGCCGTTCGAGAACCTGAGCATCCACCTGGACGAGCCCATCTCCCTGGCGGCGGCCGACCTGGTCGGCAAGATCGTCACGCGGCGCCGGGGCGGCTTCTGCTACGAGCTCAACGGCGCGTTCGCGCTGCTGCTGGAGGCCCTCGGCGCCCAGGTGGTGCGGGTCGCCGCGCGGGTCCACGGCGACGGGCACCTCGGGCCGCCGTTTGACCATCTCGCCCTCGTCGTGCGCCTACCAGGTGAGGACGACCGGTGGCTGGCCGACGTGGGCTTCGGCAGTCACAGCACATACCCGCTGCGCTTCGACAGCAGGCAGCAGCAGGACGATCCGGCCGGGCGGTTCGGGCTGACCGACGCCGAGGCGGGCGACGTGGACGTGGTCAAGGACGGCCAGCCGCAGTACCGGATCGAGCCGCGGGAGCGCCGCCTGGCCGACTTTGTCCCGACCTGCTGGTGGCAGCAGACCTCACCGGCATCCCATTTCACCCGCAGCACCATCTGCTCGCGGCTCACTGACGACGGCCGGATCTCCCTCAGCGGCCGCACCCTGATCCGGACCAGCAACGGAACCCGCACCGAACAGCACCTGCCCACCGACGACGCCATCCTGGCCGCCTACCGCGACAACTTCGGCATCACCCTGCCCCGCGTCCCCACCGCACCCCCCACCTAGTGTGTCGCGCCGGAAATTAGCTGGTTAAGTCTGTAGCCTGCTGGTATGCCGCAGACTGCTGCGCCGCTGGCGCTGACCGATGAGGATCGTGCTGAGCTTGCCCGCTGGTCGCAGGG
>Ga0070698_100003329_pt1 | contig 17686 bp, 11 predicted proteins | sample KBSK1502metaG_FD_65477 | JGI IMG/M metagenome (GOLD analysis project Ga0070698, IMG submission 65477) | Corn, switchgrass and miscanthus rhizosphere microbial communities from Kellogg Biological Station, Michigan, USA - KBS K1-50-2 metaG | ecosystem: Host-associated > Plants > Roots >...
TCCGAAATCGCAGAAGCCGTGTTCAAGCTCCTGATCCTATAAATCGCGCAACGTAATTGCCAAAGCGGACAACTTGTCCGTTCGCTGGAAAATCAACAAACGCATAACCCTGATTCGAAACAAATTTACCCGTGTTTGTGTCGAATATCATGACACAATAGATATTTACCTGCGGATATTTCTCCAAAGACCCGGCAAAGAACGAGGTTGTGTGCGGTGATCCAATCAATTTTGGCCAGAGATCCTGAACGATTTCGCCCTCTAACAATTTCGTCGTATCGATGGCCAGATAGTGAGGTTCGTTATCGTACCGCGCGGAATTTTTGCTCCACCAGTTCTTCGCACGCTGTTCGGCTCGCGCGATTTCGTATTGGCCGGGAACATAGGTGTCAATCGCCCAGTCGCTGTTGTCGAATTTTGGTGGATTGCCAGTGCTGCAGCCGCAAAAGAGACCGCAGAGAAACGCGATCAGCGTTATCTTTGTGGGGTTTATCGTCTGCGCAGTCCTTTGCTGAGCGTTTTGGAGCCGCTGCACCTCGTAATAGACGCCCTCGGAGTCGGAAATCAAACGGAGAGCCAGACACCGCCAGGGCCGCTTTCATGCAAATCGACGGCGGTAAAGCTGAATGAGATTGAATTTTTCTATCGAATACGATAACCGCTGCTGATCTCCATCGAGAAAAAGGTCATCACCGAAACCCCCATTGAAGGTCCCTTATGAGCAATATTTCTCCTGTACTGGTTGGCGGCGAAGCTCTCTTTGATTTTATATCCACGGATGTCGGATCCGGGCTCGGAGGAAGTATTCGTTTCGAAAAGAGGGCCGGCGGTTCTCCATTCAATATCGCAGTCGGTGTACGGCGCTTAGGCGTACCCGTTTCGTATATTGGGAAAATCGGCGTGGACGAATTTGGTGATGCGCTGATGGTGTTCCTTAGCAATGAGTTTATCGACGTAACCAATGTCATTCGTGAACAAGGGACCAAAACCACTTTGGCTTTTGTCGCGGTCGACAAGGATGCAAAGCCGGAATTTCGCTTTTATCGTGACAACGCAGCCGACATCTCTCTGCGGCGCGACGAAATAAGCAGCGTTCAACCGACCGGTTTCTCCCTTTATCATGCCGGTGGAATTGTTCTGGCGGAGGAACCTTCGGCTTCAACGTACGCGCGCCTCGTAGATCGTTTTTACGAAAGTGACGTTCCGATTTCTCTCGATCCGACTGTCCGCAGATCGTTGATCTCCGATCCGGATCGTTACCTTGCGCTTCTGCTCAAGATCATTGAGAAAGTCACGATCCTGAAGGTAAGCGACGAAGAGCTGCAGTTCCTGACAGGGTCAAGCGACTTTGATCAAGCCATCAAAGCTTTGCCTCTCAAGAAAGGAGCACTCGCGTTTGTCACCCTGGGTCGCGCGGGTTCGTCGGTTTACCGTGACGGCGTAAAGATTTCACAGGTCCCGGGATTCTCCGTTAAGGTCGTCGAAACGACGGGATGCGGTGACTGCTTTATGGCTTCAACTCTCGCGCAACTGGCCGGAAACTCGATCGCCGATCTCGCGGCGATCGACGGAGATCGCCTGGCTTCGTTGATGCGATTTGCTAATGCGGCCGCCGCCATTGTCGCCACCCGGGTCGGCGCAGCAGAAGCGAATCCGACACGGGCGGACGTCGAGAAATTCCTTCAGGAGCAGTAAATTCGTTTGGCGAAGACCTTGCATGCCTGGCGGTGGAAGCCACTGATTGGCAACGAGTTAGACCTCCAACTCGGTCGAGACCGGTAGGGTCGCATCTCCGAGGCGACCGGCTTTCACGGTGAGGTCGTGAGTTCAATGCTGACGGTCCGCTCGGAGATCGGACCCCTACCGCCGTCCCATTACAGCACTATCTATCTCGTGTCGCTAAACTAAAAATAATGCGTGCGCACGAACGAAAAAACAAAGTTCATTGCACAAGTCGCGAAGCCCCAGCTCTTTGTGAGCGCTCGTCAGGCTCAAACGCGCAACATCTTCCGGCGATACTCTTCGTCGAGGCGATTTTCGATCCGGAAAACCTCCGTGGAAGGCATTGCCACGCTACCGCCGAGAGAATGCGCCCCAACGAAAATCTCAGCAGCTTTTACTGTCATCGCCATGGCGACCCAAACGCTGTCCACCGATGCCCCGACCGTGATTACTCCATGATTAGCCAGCAAGATTACTTTCGGCGGTATCTTATGTTTGCCTAAGAAATCGCCGACCTCTTCGCGAAGGCGCTGGGCCAAAGCAAGACCCGGATCCTCATAAGGTATGAGCAGCGATACGGGTCCGCAGCAAACAACCTCATCCGGAAAACGCCGCTCCGTCGCGAACGAATTGCTGAGCGGCGAACAGAGGACCTGATTCACAGGGACCGGGTGAGTGTGTCCAACGTAGTTGATACCGGGAAGCGTCAACAGATGAGCATGAAAAAATGTCTCCACCGACGGCTTAAGCGACGTTTTGTTAACCCTGGACTCCCACAGACAATCTTCAATTTCCCGTTCTGTGACATTTTCGCGATCCAACAACGGCAAGAGCTTGTCGAAGTAACAATGCGTCACTTCGATCTCCGTCAATGTGCCAAGATTACTCCCACTGGCTTTAACGGCGAAAATCTTTTCGTCGATCCGACCCGAAGTATTGCCCTCACCCAGAATGGCCCACTGCGACTTGCCAAATGCGTGCGAGAGTTCCAGCAGCCTTGCGTGTACGAGAACTTGGTTTTCTTGCGGCATAAAATACCTGGCATGTTGTTTCGGCGACAGGATGCTAGATGTCGCCGCAGAATTGGACCTTCAATCCCAGCTCATCCATCACAGCAGCTTTGGCGAACAATGCGGCTTTCGCCCCTGAGCGGTCAGGCCCATAGGCCACCTGGATGTGGTTTGATTTGTGCTGAGCCATCATTTGGTCACGACTGATGCCCTGCAACACGGCATGCATGATTGGCCATTGTGGAGTCGTCAACTGCCATCGGTCGTTCGTTTCCTCTTCGGGTAGTTCTACAACCTCAGCCAGCCCAGTATCAAAACAGAGCTCTCCGCCGGCTATGTAAACACGACTCCAGACTATCCAGCCGGGCTTGCTTATGCCCTTGCAGGTTCCACCGCCAAGCCGGAAATACATCGGTGGCTGGCGTTCGCTGGAGGTACCTTTGTAACCTCCGATAAAATGAGAAGGAGGCGCGGCCCCGCTAATGAGGAAAACCCATACGTAAGCATTAAGCTCGGAGTTTTTGAAATGCCGACCCCATCTGAGATCGTGAAGTGTCGTTTCGGGCGCGTAGCCGAGTTGCACCCAAACCTTGTTGGTTATCAGGGCATCAAACCCCGCACATTCGTCGACTTCATTGAAATGCGGCAGGGCTTCTCCAGCGAAAAGTTCCTTACCCGTTTCCTCGTGACAGACAGGCGGCCGATCGACATTATTCAGCAACCCCTCCACTAAATCCGAAGCGGGTGTCAAATCCTTCAACCCCTGCTGGTATTGAATTCCAATCGTCGAGCAGCCAAACTCATCAGCTAATCTTACGGCCGCGACGTACATCTTACACTGCTGCAGAACCTGGTTCTCAGTAAGGTCATTTTCTTCGTTCGGTCCAAACTGAAACCTGACGCCTTTCGTGACGAGCCAGTCGTAAATCCTTCGCGCTTCCTCATCAGACACCGTCAGCATCTTGGCGTACAAACTGGATTGGCTGAGTCTCTCTTTGTAAATCCCCGTCGGATGTAGAAGCTCTTCGGGAATTATCGCGTTGTACATCCCCATACAACCTTCGTCAAAAATTCCCATGATGCTCTGTTCATCCCGAAGTTTTTGGGCGATTTTCTCTCCCAATTTTTTGGCCGAAGCGGGAACCTTTGAATCCTTGTATTTTACGACATGTGATGTGTCGTGTTTCACCTTACCGTAATCGAGCCAGTCGCGAAGCTTACGGGTAAAAAACTTGTCTTTGAAGTCTTCGCTCCAGAGCGTGCTGTACTTGACCCCGGCTTTTGTAAGGCTGCCGTTTAAGTTCAATAGTCCCACCAAACCGGGCCACGTTCCGCTCCAGTTGGCGACGGTCAAGATAGGTCCTCTGTGGGATATCAACCCCCCAAGCAGATGCTGGCTATACTGCCAGACTGCTTCCGCCACTACGAGTGGCGCTTCTTTAGGGATCGACCTGAATACGCGCAATCCCATTTTCTGGCTGTCAATAAACCCATGTCCCTTCGTTTCATCGAACGGATGCCCTCGCTTTACAGTCAAATCTTCCCGCTCAATCGCTTCGATTAGAGCTTTCTCCATCGCAGCTTGGGCAGGTTCACATTTTTGGTTGGCCGACAATCGAAGATCGCCGTTGGCGACAAGGTACACTGTATTCATTTGCACTAGAATCCTTGAAAAGCAAAACTGGTTGCAGATGAGTCAAGCTCTTTTCTGCATCCGCACATTAATCATTAGGTGGTTTTGCTTTTCAAGGATTCTAGTGAGAACGATCGCTTCGCGACTCGAGATTGCTGGCGTATCGAGTCAAGTCAACGACCGGATGCTTACCACCAGCGAAATTGACTCAGAACCGTGTACGTAAGTAAAACGGTGATACAAACCATCAGGAAAAACGTTATCCCGATCAGCAGGGAGACAAAGACCCAATCGTCCTTTGTGACGACATCCGTGTGGCCAGCATATCTTTGAAGTATTCGATAATTCCGGATATTCGGTTTGTACCAGAGGACGAAGAGATCACCAATCACGGGCACCATTCCAATCACTCCGTTGATCAGTATATTCAGCGCCATTCGCACAAGGGCGATCCTCGGCAATCGATGTTGGACGCTGCGGTACAGCAAAGCCGCAGACATCAGGGATGTCGCCTGATCACCAAGAATCGGTACAAGACCGATAATTGGCTCAACCCCAAATCGGATTCGAGTTCCGGGAAAAACGAAAATCGTGTCGAGCAGGCGACTAGCAAATTCTATGAACGGATCAGGACTGGAGTTTTGCCGTGCCTGACCCCGCCGAGGCAGAACTTCCACTTCGACATATTTGGGTTGTTCGGGCGACTGTTCCGTTTTCACGGTGTACAACGGGAATTCGGGCGGGCGACCTTGCCTCTAACCGGGTATCTCGCGCAGCATCTGTGCGTTTGTAGGAAATTTTTTGAGAAACGACAACAGTCGCTCGATCGCTTCCGGGGGTCGATGGCCGGCAAGTCCTCGCCGGATGGTATTAATTTTTTCCAGATCGTGCACCGCGAGAAGCAGTTCTTCGCGTCTGGTGCCAGACTTGAATATATCAATCGCGGGATAGATCCGCTGGTCGCTGATCTGTCGATCGAGAACCATTTCCATATTTCCTGTGCCCTTAAACTCCTGGAAAATGAGTTCATCCATTTTTGAGCCGGTTTCGATCAGGGCCGTGGCCATAATTGTGAGGGATCCCGCTTCTTCAGTATTTCGCGCGGCAGCAAAGAGTTTGCGCGGAATTTCCATTGCGCGGGAATCCATACCGCCGCTCATGGTGCGCCCACCACCGGCCATCGCGTTGTTGAAAGCGCGGCCAATGCGTGTAAGCGAATCCATTAAGACAAAGACATCTTTGCCCGCCTCAACAAGACGCTTCGCACGTTCGATCGCGAGTTGCGCAATTCGCGTGTGGCTCTTGATATCGCTATCGTTCGAGCTCGCCATGATATCAGCCTGTGGAACCGTGCGCCGGATCTCGGTGACTTCTTCGGGTCGCTCATCGACCAAAAGTATAATCAACTTCATCTCGGGATGATTTTTCACAACGGCGCAGCCAATGTGTTGCAACAGGGTGGTCTTTCCCGTACGTGGCGGCGCTACGATCAACCCCCTCTGTCCTTTGCCAATGGGAGTCATCAGATCCATTACTCGCGTCGTGTATCGATCCGGTACCGTTTCAAGCCGAATCCTTTCCAGCGGATTGATAGATGTCAGCTCTTCAAAGACCGGCAAATTCCGGTAGCTTTCAGGATCCTCGCCATTAATCTGGGTCAGCTTGAACAATTGCGGACCTCGACTTCCTCTCCGGATTTCCCCTTTGATCCAAAGACCATCGCGCAATGCATGCTTGCGAACCACTTCCGGCGTCACGAAAATGTCCTGAGGGGACTGTGTATAATTCCGCTTTGGATCCCTCAAAAATCCAAAACCTTTTCCGGATACCTCGATCAGGCCCTCGCCGAAAACCGCCTCGTATTTAGGGGTGTCAACGGCTGCCGGTGCCCCTTCCTGAAGCTTCGGCGACGCGACCGCCAGTGAGACAGCCTCTTCCTCCGTCTCGCCCGAATCGGCTCTGTCGCCACCGTCCGGGAAAACGTCCGCTTTGGGCGCTCTTACGTCCACTGGTGGAAGCGGAAGCGAGATTTGTGAATTTGCCTGGCTGAGTTCCTCCGAAGACACTTCTTGACCCGGGTTATTGTGATTGTCGGCAGACTCCGGCTCCGGCTCTTTGACGGGCCGTTTCGTTCTTCGCACGCCGCTTTTTGCTGTCGACGGCCTGCGCGACCCGGCAGCGTTTCTTGGTCGCCGGGTCTTTTTACTTGAGTCCACTCGTTGATTGAGCAAAGCGGGTTGTTCGTTTGCTTCTGCCATAACTTCCATTTTAGATCTATTTCGCTTCCCGACGGTCAACCGGAGAGTTTCGTTAGCAACTCGTCGGAAATATCGAAGTTGCTATAAACGTTCTGGACGTCATCATTCTCCTCGAGAGCATCGCAGAGTCGCAATACTTGCGATGCTAACCCTTCCTGATCAATGTTCACTGTTGTGCCGGGCAAGAATGTTAGTTTTTGAGATTCCGCGTGAATGCCCGCGTTTCTGACCGCCTCACCCACTTGATAGAGCCGGTCCTGCGGCGTCGTTACAACATACAAATCTTCATCGGCGGCCAGATCCTCGGCTCCCGCCTCCAGCGCAATCTCCATGAGCCGTTCTTCTCCCACCGCGTCTCGCGAGATCGTGATCAGGCCTTTTCGTCTAAATAGATAGGAGACAGCGCCGGAAGCCGCCAGGTGGCCGTGGTTCTTACTGAAAATGCTACGTATATCGGCTGCTGTTCGATTTTTGTTGTCGGTGGCAGCCTCGACGATGATCGCAGCACCTCCGGGACCGTATCCTTCGTAAATCAACTCATCGAGTACGCCTCCGGCGATCTCTCCGGTTCCTTTTTTAATAGCCCTTTCGATCGTATCATTTGGCATATTTTGAGCACGAGCTGCAGCCACAGCGGTTCGGAGCCGAGGATTAACGTTCAGATCGCCTCCCCCTGTTTGGGCAGCCACCATTATTTCCTTTGAAAACCTGCTGAATATTTTGCCGCGCTTCGCGTCCAGCGCACCTTTAAAGCGCTTGACCTTTGACCATTTACTATGACCCGCCATACTCCGGGTAAAAAAACAGAATCACAAAAAGGGTTAAAATTATACTAGCGACGCACCTGCGACCGATGGGTGAGACAGAAGTCTTTCAAGAGAGAACCGCCGATTAGCGCATCAACAAGCGATACCTATCGAGAAAACCGCAATTAGACTGATTTGTCAACTCACTTTGGAAGATGCTCGCTTGCGTGCCGTTGAATCCAGGATTTTCTTTCGCAGCCGAAGCGTTTTTGGGGTCGTTTCCACATATTCGTCAGGAGAGATATATTCGAGCGCTCGTTCAAGGGTCATTCGTACTGGCGGCGCCAGCTGGATACCCTTGCCTTCTCCCTGGCTGCGCATATTCGTGAGATGCTTTGTCTTGCAAGGGTTCACATTGAGATCATCCGGACGGGAATTTTCCCCAACGATCATTCCTTCGTACAGCTCTTCCTGTGGGCCGATAAACAATTTGCCCCGCTCCTGAACGTTATTCAGAGCATATGCAGTTGACAAGCCGGCCTCCATCGCGACGAGCACCCCGTTGGCCCTACTCAGGATTTCGCCCTTGAAAGGTCCATACTCCCTGAACAGATGGCTCATCGAGCCCAGCCCTCTGGTGAGATTCACAAGGTCAGTTTCGAACCCAATAAGTCCCCGAGTCGGAATCACTGCTTCAACGAGAACGGTATGGGTTTGGTGGTCCATCCTAGTGATTTCTGCCTTTCTCGAAGCAAGCGCCTGGAGGATATCTCCGAGATTGGCGTTTGGAACATCCACGTAGAGATTCTCGTACGGTTCCAGCGTATTCCCCGGAGAGGTTTTTCGCAGAATGACTTCGGGCCTGGACACCAGAAGCTCGAATCCTTCCCGGCGCATTTGCTCCACAAGAATCGCGATCTGCATTTCACCGCGGGCGCTCAGGGTGAAGACCCCGGCCGCATCCTGCTCGCTGAACTGGAGCGACACGTTCGTGCGACATTCCCTGACTAACCGCTCTTTGATATGGCGGGCGGTCAGGAACTTTCCTTCACGTCCTGCCAAGGGGGAGTCGTTTACGAGAAAATTCATCTGGATGGTTGGCGGATCAATATCTACAAATTCGAGCGCGGGCCGTTCCTCTATGTCGGTGAACGTCTCACCGATCGAAACCTCTTCAAAACCGGCCAGACCTATGATGTCACCTGCACCGGCATGTCTGATCTCGACCCGGTCCAATCCTCGATGCCCGAACAGCGCCGTGGCGGTCCGCCGCTCACGCCGGCCATCTTTGTGAATGCACACGATGGAATCCCCAACCTTCACCCTTCCGCTGACGATTCGGCCAAACGCGAGCCTTCCCAGGTAATCTGAATAGTCCAAGTTGGAAATCAGCATCTGAAAGTAGGTTTCAATCACCTTTGGCGGAGCGGGAATGTGTTTGATGATCGCTTCGAAAAGAGGAGTCATCGAGGTGTTGGGCTCGTGAATTTCCTTCATCGCATAACCCTCTTTCGCACTGGCGTAAATCACGGGGAAATCGAGCTGCTCGTCGGTGGCATTTAGCTCAACGAACAAGTCGAAAACCATGTCCAATACCTTGTGCGGACGAGCGTTCTCGCGATCGATCTTGTTGATAACAACGATCGGTCGTGCGCCGTTTTGCAACGCCTTGCGCAATACGAACTTTGTCTGGGCCTGCGGACCGTCGTGGGAGTCGACCACCAGTAAAACTCCGTCGACCATCTTCATGATTCGCTCGACTTCACCGCCAAAGTCCGCGTGACCGGGCGTGTCTATGATATTTACGTGGTAATCCTTGTACCTGAAAGCGGCATTCTTCGCCTTGATGGTGATCCCTTTTTCCCTTTCCAGATCCATCGAGTCCATTACCCGCTCTTCGACCTTCTGATTCGCCCGGAACGTTCCGGACTGGCGCAGCAATTGGTCTACCAAGGTCGTCTTCCCGTGATCAACGTGGGCAATGATAGCAATATTCCGAATGTGATCCATAGAGGCCGAAAAAGAATCGGCAAGATGGCCGGACCTGACAGAATCGTCAACGAGGTTTGCGTTCAAAGAAAACGGTCAACAAAAAGTTCGAACAGAACACCACAACAGAAAAACACCTAGCGCTTGTAAAAAACGTTCGGTCAGAACCGGCAAGATTGCAACGAAAATCGACCCGCGCCGCGCCGGCCGCCTCGGAGATCCGGCCCTACCACCCATGGCTGGTGACCCTCAACCAACCACGGCTGCAACGACGGCTATCCGGTCACGGCGCCGGAAGCGGATCCGGTAGCGACTCGTGATTCGAATAGTTACACATTCGGAACACGCTCCATCGTCATTGTCTTACAGGAATAGACGGCCGCCTCGGGGTGGCCGTAGTCGGAACCGATATTGATGCCAATCATATCATGTACTCTTGCAGGGCCGGCGGCACGATGCGTATGCCCGCAAACGACAGCCAGAAGTTTCTCCTTAAGGTTCCGCAGGGCGTCTCCCATGGCACGATTGCCCAGGTAAGCTCGAAAGAATGCGTACTGCGACGGAGGCGATCCCTCAGGCAACGATGCCGAAACCGGGATACCAAGCAGTTCCTCGAATGGAGGTGTATGGAGAACAACGATCAAGGGAGAATCGCCCACTGCACGGATGCGCGCTGTAACGCTCTGGACCTGTTCAAAAGCAACGGTTCGGGGATGGAGAGGGCCCGGCATAAGCTCGAAATCACGCCACCGCAACGGGCTGTCAGGATAAGGATACCCGCGCACATAGTCCTCCTCGTTTACGGCCAGACCTCGGTAGGCAAGGCCGGGAAGGGCGAATCCGAGATCGTAGTGCCCATAGCCTCCTACGATCGTGAGCGTTCCAATCTGGAAATTTTTACGGTCAAGCAGGGTGATACCAGTCGCTTCGGCCGCAGGTACCCAATAGCGATCGATGACCGTTGATAGTCCGCGGCATTCATTTCGAGCATCTTCATGAAGCCAAAAATCGTGGTTCCCGAGGCAAACTGCTATCGGTTGGTCGGGAATAGAGCGCCGGATTTCTCGGAGAGCATCAGAAGCTTGGGACGCACTGGCAATGTCTCCGGCGATAACGAGACCATCCGGCCTTAGCAACGAGATCCAGTCCCGAACCTTTTTGAGAATTCCCTCGCGGGTAGCGCGTAGAAGATGCAGGTCGGCCGTAAAAAGTATTCTCACCGATCGTCTTTCTGTTCACGTCGGACCCCCTGACAGAAGGTTAGCAGGAGATTGAACAGAAGGTAGCAAAGGTAACGAAGCTTTAAGGAGTTACGTTAATTTGGCTCAACGCGCTACGGTCGCGGTTGAATCCCTCGGCATCTCGTCGAGGCGAGTATTCCCATCCTAATTTCTTTGTTACCTTCGTTCTCTTTTGTTCAACTGTCTCTTCCCCCTTCTTTTTCGCCCCCGTCGTCCTCCCTGTTCACCTAGTTCTTTTCGGATTCAAGCTCAACGCGGCCAAAGCCTCCGCCGCCGGGAGTTTCAACAATGATTGTGTCGCCGCAACGCACTTCTGTTCTCGCGCAGCTTCCAAGCTCCTCCATCCCTTGGCCAGCCCGCGCAACGGTGGTCTTCCCCACTCGGCCCGGTTCACCACCCTCCATTCCAAATGGCGCGATTCTGCGGCTATTGGCTAGAATCGCTACGGTCATCGATTCGCGGAACCGGATTTTGCGGATCACTCCATTGCCGCCCCGCCATCTTCCTTCGCCGCCGGAGCCCTTTCGGATGGAGAACGATTCGACAAATACCGGGTAGCGCAACTCAAGGATTTCCGGATCCGTCAACCTGGAATTGGTCATGTGCGTGTGCACTGCAGAAGCGCCATCGAAACCGCGGCCGGCTCCAGCTCCTCCGCAAATTGTCTCGTAGTATTGGTATTCGCTGTTTCCGAAGGTCAAATTGTTCATTGTGCCCTGGCTTCCGGCTAAAACGCCCAGCGCTCCGTAAAGCGCGTTCGCGAGAGCTTGCGAAGTTTCGACGTTACCCGCAGCGACAGCCGCCGGAGGCCGAGGTGCCAGCATTGAGGCTTGAGGTATAACAAGATCGACGGCCTCCAGACAGCCATCGTTCAACGGTAGATCCGCGTTGATCAATGTTCGAAGAACATAAAGAACCACCGCTTGAACGATCGACGATGGGGCATTGAAATTGTCGGCTTGTTGGCCGGAGGTACCAGTGAAGTCAATTTTCACATGCTGGCCCACGGGCTCGATTCGAACGCTGATCTTTGCCCCTGAATCCATTTCCTGGATGAAGTGGCCGGAGTGAAGCTTGGAAATCACCGAACGCACTTCGGAAGCCGCATTCCGCCGCACGTGATGCATGTAAGCTTCGACCACTTCGAGCCCGAATTGATCGACGATTCGCTTCAGTTCCTGGATACCCTTCTCGTTCGCGGCGATCTGAGCACGGATATCTTCCAGGTTCTGTTCCGGATTTCGAGCGGGGTACCGGCCGCTACGCATCAGTGATACAAATGTCGCCTCCCGAAATTCCCCGTTGCGCACCAGAAGAAAGTCTGTAATTAAGACGCCTTCCTCTTCAATTACGCGGCTATCGGGCGGCATAGATCCGGGTGACGCACCGCCGACATCCGCGTGATGTCCGCGACTCGCCACCCAGAATCGCGGAATATCGGAACGCGCGAATACCGGGGTGACAACGGTGATATCCGGAAGGTGCGTGCCGCCGGCAAAGGGATCATTCAGCGCGTAGACGTCTCCCGGCCGCAAATTCATTCCCCGGCGCTCGATAATGGCACGTACCGCGGTTCCCATAGAGCCCAGGTGCACCGGGACATGCGGCGCATTTGCGACCAGCCTCCCTTCGGCATCAAAGAGAGCACAAGAGAAATCCAGGCGCTCCTTAATATTGACCGAATAAGCGCAGTTTTGGAGAACAGCACCCATCTGCTCGGCAACCGAAATGAACAGATTGCCGAAAACTTCAAGTAGAATCGGGTTGGCCTTCGTTTCGATAGAAGTGTCCGGCGCTCTGGGAGAAGCCCTGGATAAAAGGAGATCGAATCTCGACGTGATCTCTGCCACCCATGCCGGTTCAACGATTGTTGTTGTCGTCGGCTCAGTGATGATGGCGGGTCCACTTATGGCGAATCCTGGCGGGATCGACTCTCGATCAAAAACCGGCGTCGACCGCCATTCTCCTTCAAAAAAGACGCCAAGTTTTGCCAGGGGTTCCGGCCGTATCGACGTGCGGCTCAATTGGAGGTGATCCAATTGTTCGGCGTTCTCCCCAATTGCCTCAACAGAAACCGAATCTATTACCATTGGTCGAACGCCCGGATGAAAACCGAAGCGGGAACGATGAGCTTCCCGAAAAGCCCTTGTCATTTCGTCTGCGGTCCGAAAGTCTACCGGCAAAGGCGTATTTGCGTCCTTGTATCGAATGTTCAACTTGCAGACTGTACGACTCAGCGAACGCTCCTGGGCGAGCAACTCGTGCTCTGCCAGGGTTTCCAATTCGTGGAGCGTTTTTCTGGCTTCCTCAACGCCTGTCTTATCGAACAGCCTTTCGACCGAACGCTCTCGCAGAACGCGAACTTCCGCCAAGCCCATCCCGAAAGCCGACAACACACCGGCGAGCGGATGGATCAAAACTCGATCCATCCCTAACGCATCCGCTACGGCACAGGCATGTTGGCCTCCGGCGCCTCCAAAAGTGACCAGGGTATAGCGGGTAACATCATACCCTTGGGCTACCGAGATTTTTTTTATGGCGTTGGCCATGTTTTCGACGGCAATCCGCAGAAAACCGGTCGCCATGCTCTCGGGTGAGAAGTCCTTTATTTTGTCTGCAAGTTCAGAAAGCCGGGTGCGGACGATCTCCGCGTCGGGCGGCAAATCGCCGTTCGCTCCAAAGATGTGCGGGAAAAATTGAGGCGGCAATCTCCCAAGCGCGACATTACAATCGGTAACTGTCAGCGGTCCGCCGCGACGATAACATGCAGGTCCGGGATTGGCTCCGGCACTCTCAGGACCGACTCGCAGCCGCATACCGTCAAATCGGCAAATGGATCCTCCCCCCGCCGCGACGGTATGAATGTGCATCATTGGCGTGCACATCCGGATACCAGCAATCTCAGTCTCGAATCGTCGTTCGAACCCGCCCGCGTAATGGGTCACATCTGTCGATGTCCCTCCCATGTCGAAAGCGATGACGCGCTCAAATCCGGCACGATTGGCCACTTTTGCTGCTCCGACGATGCCGGCTGCCGGACCCGAAAGAATGGAGTCCTTACCTCTGAAACGGCTCGCATCTGCCAGACCCCCGTTTGACTGCATGAAAAGCAGTCGAACTCCCGGAAGCGCAGAGTGAAGTTGGTCGACATACTTTCGGAGCACGGGAGAGAGGTAGGCATCTACCACCGTCGTGTGGCCGCGATCAACAAATTTCACAAGCTGGCTCGTTTCATGACTCGGATAGACATGCGCCAAGCCAAGATCACGAGCGAGTTGAGCCAGGGTTTGCTCATGTTGCGGGTACCGATACCCATGCATCAAGACGATCGCGACACAATAGATTCCGTCGGTCAGCAGTTTTTCGAACGCAATCCGTGCCGTGGTTAGGTCGAGATGCTCGATTTCAACCCCATCATTCGACATACGCCCGGCGCATTCGACGACCCTCTCATAAAGTTGATCAGGAAGTTTGATGTCCAGGTCAAAAAGTCTGGGTCGCTGCTGCGTTCCTATTCGAAGTACATCCCGAAAGCCGCGGTTTGTGACTAGTGCCATCCGCTCACCTTTTCTTTCCAGGAGCGCGTTGGTCGCAATGGTCGTACCCATTTTAACGACCGCGATTTGCTCAACCGGGAGAGCCTCGTTCCGAGGCAAATCGAATATTCGACGAATACCTTCGACTGCCGCATCCGGGTAATGCTCAGGATCGTCCGAAAGCAGCTTGGCTGTCCGCAGGGTACCGTCAGGCGCCAAGGCGACGAGGTCCGTGAAAGTTCCACCTCGATCGATCCAGAATTTCCAACCCGCTGTCGAACTCGCCATTAGCGTGGTAATCTATGAATTCGCGAGGGATTGTGAACCGGTTTTACGATCAGACTTCAGAGGAACTGGTGGTGGGAGCCCTTCGGGTCCGGAAGGGCGTTGCTAGATAATTTGGTTGGCATAAGCCAAGAAGCGGCTCGCCGGGAGGCTCGCCCTACCGATGACCGGCCAGCGAAACATCACCCGACAGGGCGAAGCTCCCGCTGAGCCGCCAGCTGGTCCTTTGGGCACGGTTCGAAGGTAACTACCCAACCAGGTCGCTCAAAAAGCGGCTCGCCGGGAGGCTCGCCCTACCGATGACCGGTCAGCGAAACATCACCCGGCAGGGCGAAGCTCCCGCTGAGCCGCCGGCCGGTCCTTTGCGCACGGTTCGAAGGTACCTACCCAACTAGGTCGCTCAAAAAGCGGCTCGCCGGGAGGCTCGCCCTACGACGACCGGCCAGCGAACATCACCCGGTAGGGCGAAGCTCCCGCTGAGCCGCTGCCCGCCGAGAATAGCGCCCTTGCCCTCAGCTCCTCAAAAATTCGAGCACTTTGGCAAGGGCTCTGCCTCGATGGCTCAGGCTATTTTTGATCTCCGGCTGCAATTCGGCAAAAGTTTCTGAATATCCGTTAGGAATAAACATGGAGTCGTATCCGAATCCGCCGAAACCGCGCTCTTCGGGGATCACTTTGCCTTCGACCGTGCCTTCGAAGGAACCCAGCAATTCGCCCTGAGTCGCAAGAACCATCACACAGCGGAAGCGCGCCTGCAACTCGCCTCCCCGCAGGTTTTTTAACAGTTGAATGAGTGCGCGGCGATTTTCCGCGTCATTCGCGTTTCCACCAGCGAATCGAGCGGATCTGACCCCGGGTGCCCCTCCGAGCGCGTCCACTTCAAGCCCCGAATCATCTGCAAGAACAAGGCCGGTAAATACCCGGGAAATGCCCAACGCCTTCAGCATTGCATTCTCCTCAAACGTGGCCCCGGTCTCCTCCATCACCGGGCTGTGGGGAAAGGATAGAAGATCGCTAACGCGCCAGCCGGACCCGAGCATCTGGCCGATTTCACGGGTTTTGTGCGCATTCCGAGTAGCGATTAAAAGTGTTTGCATCGTCAGATGACCACCTCAAAGTTGCCTCCTCCCTTGAGACTGCTCGGACGAACAGGGAAATCCAGGCCTGAGAATGAGCAGCCCCAGAGTGAGCCTGCACTACATTTTATCAATGAGCGAGCGCCGAAAACAGTTTCCGTTTCCTGAATTTGAACCCAAATGGCGGCTATACTGGGAGCAAAGCGGCATTTTCCATACCCAAAACCCGGGCGAACCGGGGTTCAACCCCTCAAAGCCGAAATTCTATGTGCTCGACATGTTTCCCTATCCCAGCGGCGAAGGGCTCCATGTCGGTCATCCTGAAGGATATACGGCCACCGATATTCTTGCCCGGTACAAGCGCTTCAAAGGATTCAATGTCCTGCATCCGATGGGATGGGATGCGTTTGGGCTGCCCGCGGAGCAGTATGCGATCAAAACCGGCAGCCATCCTTCTACAGCGACAGCGCAAAACATTGAGCGTTTTAAGGCACAGCTGAAGAAAATCGGATTCAGCTATGACTGGACTCGGGAACTTAACACGACTGATCCCAATTATTACAAATGGACTCAGTGGATCTTTCTGAAGCTCTATAACTCCTGGTTTGATCCGAGTGTACGCGCTGCGCGTCCTATAGAAGAGCTGATTCGGAAACGAACGGAGGAGTTTCCTCACGAGGCGGAAGACGAACGCCGGGAATTCATCGACAACCACCGCTTGGCCTATGTCACGGAAGCCCCGGTGAACTGGTGTCCGGAACTCGGAACGGTCCTGGCCAACGAAGAGGTCGTCGACGGCAAGAGCGAAGTCGGCGGATTTCCAGTCGTTCGGCGCCCCATGCGTCAGTGGATGCTGCGTATCACCGCCTATGCAGATCGTTTGCTTGAGGAACTGGAGGGTCTTGACTGGCCAGAGCCCATCAAAACGTTGCAGAGAAATTGGATCGGCAGGAGTGAAGGCGCGGAAGTGAAATTTCGCGTAGCTGATCGGGAGGATGAAATCAGTGTCTTTACGACGCGTCCCGACACTTTGTTCGGAGCGACCTACGTGGTGCTTGCGCCAGAACATCCTCTTGTCGATCCCATAACCACCGAAACGCAGCGCGCCGGGGTGGCCAGGTACAAAGAAATGGTCGGATCGAAGTCCGATTTGGAGCGGACCGATCTTGCGCGCGATAAGACGGGTGTTTTCACCGGAGCGTTCGCGATCAACCCGACGAACGGGGAGCACGTGCCGATCTGGATCGCGGACTATGTTCTGATGAGCTACGGCACCGGCGCTATTATGGCTGTGCCCGGCCATGACGAGCGCGATTTTGAGTTTGCTAAAAAATTTGCGCTGGAAATTCGGTACGTGGTGGAGCCCCCACATTCCGATCCCAGCTCTGGAGAACCGGACCAACACTGCTTCACCGGAGAGGGAATCGCGAAAAACTCCGGATTTATCGATGGCATGCCCTCAGCCGAGGCGAAACGCCACATCATCGATTGGTTGGAGCAACGGCAATCCGGGAAAAGATCTATTAATTACAAATTGCGGGATTGGTTATTCTCCCGGCAACGATATTGGGGTGAACCTTTTCCGATCGTCTGGCGCAACGGCAGACACCTTGCTTTGCAAAAGTCGGACTTGCCCGTTGTTCCGCCACCGCTTGATGACTATCGGCCGACTGGCACGACCGAACCACCGTTGGCCAAGGCAAAAGAATGGATAACATTGCCTGACGGCGCGACGCGCGAGCTGAATACAATGCCGCAATGGGCCGGATCCTGCTGGTATTATTTGCGCTTCATTTCCCCGGACGAGCCGAATCGCTTGGTCAATGAAACGGCTGAGCGATACTGGATGGGTAGCGCTGACCCCTTTCACGCGCGTCCCGGCGGCGTGGATCTGTATGTCGGAGGAACGGAACACGCCGTGCTGCATCTCTTGTATGCCCGGTTTTGGCACAAAGTTGTCTACGACCTCGGCTACGTATCGACGATCGAGCCGTTCCAGCGCCTGGTAAATCAAGGGATGATACTCGGACAAGACAACCGGAAGATGTCCAAGAGCCGCGGGAACGTCGTGAATCCGGACGAGATTATTGAGGAATACGGCGCAGATTCTCTGCGGCTTTACGAGATGTTCATGGGTCCGCTCGAAGCCACCAAGCCGTGGAGCATGAGCGGGGTAGAAGGTGTTTACCG
>Ga0070698_100003331_pt1 | contig 17683 bp, 8 predicted proteins | sample KBSK1502metaG_FD_65477 | JGI IMG/M metagenome (GOLD analysis project Ga0070698, IMG submission 65477) | Corn, switchgrass and miscanthus rhizosphere microbial communities from Kellogg Biological Station, Michigan, USA - KBS K1-50-2 metaG | ecosystem: Host-associated > Plants > Roots >...
CAATGCTTAGAATGGGCAAAAGTGATGAAGCGAGTTTACAGATTGCGGAATTATTGAAGGAATTCCCGAATGATACTCATATCAATAGTGTTGCTGCGATGCTTTTCGCTGCACTTGGAAAGAAAGAAATAGCTGAACAGAAGATTCAGAATGCAATTATGAATGGAAAAAACCTGGGACATTTTCATCACCCGGCGTATAACATAGGAGTTGCTTACGCATTAATGAATAAGCACCCGGAGGCAATTCGTTGGCTTAAATTAACGGCCGAAGAAGGCCTTCCTTGTTATACTCTGTTTGCAAATGATCCGTATCTGAACAATCTTCGAAGTGATGCTGAATTCAAATCCTTTTTGGAAACGTTGAAAAAGCAATGGGAATATTTTAAGGCAACATTATGATTAGACAGACTATGCCACACTATAAGTTCTTGGTGAAGTTAAGCGAGAATGGGAAGGTTGAGGCAATTGCCCTTCATTGAAGACACGGAGAGTGATCCTCGGTACACTTCCTTTTTGAAGAAGATGAACTTACTTAGATTAAAAATAGTTTTTACAGCACCTTTTATAAAATAATCTTTTGTCTCAAAACCGCCAGCTCGCCGCTATTATGTTCACCGATATTGTCGGGTACACAGCCATGATGCAACAAAACGAAGAGAAGGCGGTGGCTGTTATCAAGCATTATAATTCTGTTCTTGAAAAATGGGTAACTCATTTTAATGGACAGGTAATAAACTATTATGGTGATGGGAGCCTTTGCATTTTTTCCAGTGCTACTGATGCGGTTAATTGTTCCCTGGCAGTACAAAAGGATTTGAAGTCTGAACCGGTTGTTCCCCTTCGTATTGGTCTGCATATTGGCGAAGTTTTTTTTGAAGATGCAAAGGCTTTAGGTGATGGAGTAAATGTGGCGTCAAGAGTTCAATCACTGGGACAGGATAATACAATTCTCATTTCTCAAGAAGTCCATGATAAAATAAAGAATAACGCTTCTATTGCTACCGTATCACTCGGTCATTTTGATTTTAAGAATGTTGGCAGATCAATGGAAGTGTTTGCATTGACAAATGAAGGATTGTTTGTGCCACAACGTAAAAAGATGGAAGGAAAACTTAAGAAGAAGAATATTCAAAAAAGAAATCTTATTACAACTCTTTCATTCATCTTAATAATTGCGACAGCTTTTTTTATCTATAAAAACTTTTTAGCTAAAAAAGATAAAGTTTCGGTTACTGAAAAATCCATTGCCGTACTTCCGTTGGAAAACCTTTCGGGTAATCCAGAACAGGAATATTTTGTTTCAGGTATGCATGAAACACTTATTACCGAACTTTCCAAAATCAGTGCCTTAAAGGTCATTTCCCGAACCTCATCAATACAATACAAAAACGTAAAGAAGCCGCTGCGCCAAATTGCAAAAGAACTCGGAGTAAAAGCACTTATCGAAGGCTCGGTGATAAGGGAAGGCAATATGGTACGTATAACTGTGCAGTTGATTGACGGAACAACGGATGAGCATATATGGTCTGAAGATTTCGACCGTGAACTGCAAAACATACTTTCTTTATTTAGTGAAGTGGCGCAGAAAATTGCAAATGAAGTTAAAATCAAACTGACCGCCCAAGATCAGGTGAGGTTAGTTTCTTCACAAAAAGTTAATCCCCGTGCATATGAATTGTATTTAATCGGCCGTCACCATTGGAATCAAAGGACCATACAGGGCTATAAACAAGCCATTGAAAGTTATAATAAGGCTCTTGAACAGGATAGTAATTATGCTCCGGCTTATGCAGCGTTGGCTGATGGTTATATTTTATTAGGAGAACAGGGAGGCATCCCTCAGCAGGAAGCAGGGAATCTTGCCGATAACGCCATTAAAAAGGCATTGACATTAAACAGTAAACTGGCTGAAGCATATTCATCAAAAGGTGTCTGGAAATTATCTTACGAATGGAACTGGTCAGAATCAGAAAAAGCATTCAAGCAGGCTATTGAATTAAACCCGGGTTATGCTGTCACCTATCAATGGTACGGACGAATCCTTGGTTTTGCCGGTCGGTTTGACGAAGCAATTAAACAACTTGAAAAGGCGAAGGAACTTGACCCTCTTTCACCCATCATTGTTGCCTACATAGGCCAGGTTTATATTTTTGCAAAAGAATATGAAAAAGCAGATGATCATTTACAGCAAGCATTGAAGGTTCATCCCAATCATCCTTTAATACTTCACAATATCGGAGAGCTTTATATTGCTCAGGGACGATATGCGGAAGCTATTGCACCACTCAAGCAATCAGCTGAAATGTCTGTATCGGGTCATTACAAAGCCATGTTGGGGTATGCTTATGCTATGGCCAACCGCAGGGCAGAAGCAATGTTAATTCTGAATGAATTGCTGACACGGTCTGATTCCGGGATTATTTCAGGTTTTAACCTTGCTGCTATTTACCTGGCACTTGGTGAAAAGGAAAAATCACTTAGCCAACTTGAAAAAGGTTTTGAACAACGGGATGTATGGATGAAAGAACTCAAAGCATGGCCCTGGTTCGACAGATTAAGAGATGAGCAGCGGTACAAAGACTTAATGAAACGGATGAATTTTCCTGAATAGAAAAACAAAATCATCTATTACATTCGCAATTTTATTCAAACATTTATTAAAAACTCATCCAGCGGTGCATAATAGCAAATCCTTTGTCGTGCCAAAGAACTCTCCCTGAGTGATTTTTATTTGATAAATTTAGACTAAATAGTTTTCATTGTCCCAATCCCGTCAGCTTGCAGCTATCATGTTTACCGACATAGTCGGGTACACGGCCATGATGCAACAAAACGAAAAGAAAGCAGTGGCGGTAATCAAACATTTTAATGCTACACTCGAAAAATGGGTAACTCATTTTAATGGGCAAGTACTCAATTATTATGGTGATGGAAGTCTTTGTATTTTTTCAAGCGCAACTGATGCGGTTAATTGTTCCTTAGCCGTACAAAAAGATTTGAAGACTGAACCGGTTGTTCCTTTGCGCATAGGTTTACACATTGGCGAAGTTTTTTTTGAGGACGCAAAAGCGTTGGGTGATGGAGTAAATGTTGCTTCCAGGGTTCAATCGCTAGGATTGGGCAATACCATTCTTATTTCCGAAGAAGTTCATAATAAAATAAAGAACAATGATTCCATCACTACTAAATCGCTGGGGCAATTTGATTTTAAGAATGTCGGCGAGTCAATGGAAGTGTTTGCATTGACGAATGAAGGATTATTTGTACCCCAGCGGAAAAAGATGGAAGGAAAGCTGAAGAAGAAAACTGCTTTAAAAAGAAATATCATTGCTACATTTTCAATCATCCTGCTGCTTGTAGCCGGATTTTTTATTTATAAAAAATTCTTTGCCGGCAAATCCACGGACGGACCGAAAGACAAATCCATTGCCGTTCTCCCTTTTACTGATATGAGCCCGGGTAAGGACCAGGAATATTTCAGCGATGGATTATCTGAGGAACTGATCAATGCCCTGGCAAAGATCTCAGGTTTAAAAGTTGCCGGCAGAACCTCTTCGTTTTCTTATAAAGGAATAAATAAAAATCTAAAAACCATCGGTGATGAACTGGGTGTAAGTACGATCCTCGAAGGCAGTCTGCGAAAATCAGGAAATCAATTACGCATCACAGCACAGTTGATCAATACTCAGGATGGTTTTCATATCTGGACAGAAACTTTTGACATAGAACTCACTGATATATTTGGCGTACAGGATAAAATAACCAAGGCCATCATCACTGCTTTAAATGTGCATCTGCTGCATGATAAAGAACTGGTAGCAACGGCTACAACGAATCCGAAAGCTTATTTAAGTTATCTCCGTGCCCGGCAAAAACTCTCTCTTCGTGGGATGCAGAACCTGCTTGAAGCAAAATTTTTTTTTGAGGAAGCTATAAAATATGATCCGGATTTTGCGCCAGCACATTCGGGACTGGGAAGAACACTTTCCATCATTCCTAATTATTCAATAGATTATAATGCCAAAGAATTGATGAATTCAGCAAAACTGGAAGCCCGGAAAGCCCTGGAATTAAATTCCAACAATGCTGAGGCATTATCCGTGCTGGGGACAATTGCTGCATATTATGAATGGGATTGGGATGCAGCCGAAGATGCATTTAAAAAATCTATTGCCATAAGTCCCAACGATGCAGAGATGTATAATTTCATTGGTGATTACTATCAGATTGTTTTAAATAAGAAACTAGCCATTGAAATGGAATCGAAAGCAGTGGAGCTGGATCCTCTGCTTGGTATCAATTATGGAAACCTGGCAATGGCTTATTATATTTTTAAAGAATATGATAGTGTTATCAAGACTGCAAATGATCTTTTATCATTGGATTTACAGAGTTTCAACTCCGTCGGTATTAATGCATCATTGACCTGGACCTATCTTAAATTAAACAAGATAGAGAAAGCAGAAGAAATAGTAAATAAACTTCCAGAGAGTGATCCTCTCAGCATGGAACTAAAAACAAGTATCGCCTTTGCTAAAAATGACATTGAACTTGCCAACTCATACCTGGGTAAAATGACAAATCATGCCCCGTCAAGATTAGCAGAGCTTTACCTTGACCTGGGGATGTGGGATAAAGCTGCTCAATCAATTGAAAAAGCATATGCATCCCGGGACGTTACTTTTGTGTTTTACTCCAGAATTACAATACCGGAAGATTATCCTGACCACCCCGCATTGAAAAAAGCTTTTGACAAACCTGAACTCAATAAGTTGTTTGAGATCAGAAGAAAGAATCTAAAATCTCAATAAAACAAGAAACAGTTACAGAAAGATTTGGCATATTGTGGTATTAAATCCTGAGTGTTATACAAAATGCAAACTCAATTCCGCCAGCTCGCCGCCATCATGTTTACCGATATTGTCGGGTATACCGCGTTAATGGGTAATGACGAGCAAAAAGCATTTGAGTTACTTAATAAAAACCGGCAAATTCAAAAACCTATTATTGAACAATACAATGGGAAATGGATAAAAGAATTAGGCGATGGTGTAATGGCAAGTTTCACTACTGTCTCTGATGCGGTAAATGCAGCCGTAAAAATCCAGCAAACATGTAATGCATCAAAAGATTTTCAACTTCGAATTGGCATTCATTTGGGCGAAGTAGTTTTTGAGAATGATGATGTGTTTGGTGATGGGGTGAATATTGCATCACGTATTCAGGCGTTGGCGCCACCCGGTGGCATCTGGGTTTCGGAAGCTGTCCATCATAATGTTATTAACAAGAATAATATAGAAACAGTATTTATAAAGACCGAAACTCTTAAAAATGTAAAGGAACCGGTTCGCATTTTCCAGGTAAAGGCAGAAGGAATTACGACACCGGCACCAGTTGTCACAACAGGTAACAAAAAAGTCATTTACAAAACAGGGCTCTACAAAAGAATTTTACTCCTCGCAGTTGGATTTGTTATCATTATTACCGCTGCTTATTTTATCTATACATATTTTCAAAAGAATACAAAAGGGTCAATAAGCAATATTTCTGAAGAAACAGTTGATAAATCAATTGCTGTTCTTCCTTTCGTTAACATGAGCGACGATAAGGAGCAGGAATATTTTAGTGATGGCCTAAGTGAAGAATTGCTTAATCTGTTGGCAAAAATCCCGGAACTAAAAGTGATTGGCCGCACTTCTTCATTTGCTTTTAAAGGAAAGAATGAAGACCTGCGAAGCATAGCACAAAAACTTGGGGTAGCTCATTTGCTGGAAGGAAGCGTAAGGAAGGATGGAAATAAAATTCGTGTAACAGCACAGTTGATAAAAGCCAGCGATGGTTCACAACTTTGGAGAGATTCATACGATCGTGACTTAAAAGGTATTTTTCAATTACAGGATGAAATCGCAAAGATTGTTGTGCAACAATTAAAACTTAAACTTTTAGAAACTACCTCGGTAAAAGTTTCCGGCACTGAAAATGTAGAAGCTTACAATCTTATACTCCAGGGAAATTATGCTTTTGATAAACTCGACAAAGAAAATGTGGCAAAAGCTGTCGATTTTTATACACAGGCAATAGCGATAGATTCAACCAATGCCCGTGCATGGGGAAAACTTGCAAATGCTATTTCAAGACAGGCATGGCAAAATTACATTGATCGGATTGCAGGTCGAGAAAAAGCAAGAATAGCCGCTATGAAATCTATCGAATTAAATAAAAATCTTGCAATTGGTTATCTTGAATTGGGGGATCTTAAACTATACCAGGACTTCGATTGGAAAGGTGCGGAAGAATCCTATCAAAAAGCATTAAGCTTAGAGCCAGAAAATCCTGATGTATTATATAGCATAGGCGGTGGTCTTTATTTTGCAATTGGCCGGTGGAAAGAATCTATTGAGCTAATGAAAAAATGTATTGAGCTTGATCCGCTCAGGCCTATCGGTCATTTAAATCTTGGTAACATACTCACACATGCCGGCCGGCCGGAAGAAGCGATTGCTTATTTCAAAAAAACGCTTGACTTAAACCCTCAGTTTCAAAGAGCCCACATGTATTTGGGCAGAAATTATTTATTGCTTGGTAAAACAGAACTGGCCTTAAAAGAAATGCAACAGGAAAATCTTGAGGTATTCAGAACTTTTGGAATGGCGCTTGCCTACCATGCGATGGGCAAAAAGAAAGAAGCAGATGATGCATTGAAAGATTTTACTGATAGATTTCAAAACGACTGGAATTATCTTTTAGCTGAACTTTATGCTTACCGGGGAGAAAAGGACAAAGCTTTTATGTGGTTGGAGAATGCGTATGATAAAAAAGATGGTTGGCTGGTTTTTCTTAAAGGTGACCCTCTCCTAAAAAATCTTAAAGATGATATTGGTTATAAAACATTCATGAAAAAAATGAATCTGACTTTTGATTAACTTTAAGATAATGTCCGGCCAAAGTTGTCAGCCCGCAGTCAATTAGTGGTGGCAAATTGTAATAATAGATCACAGGTTTTCTTTTAAATAGGGCAATACCTTAAGCAGATTATTTAATGAAACCAAAACGTCCATACTACTTTGTTCTTTTGTTCCTGTTGATACAGACTTGCCCTGCCAGCCCGCAAGAAATATTCTTTAACAAAGTTCTGCCACCTGAAGGAAAAATATTTTCGCATGTTAGCGGCATTGTTCAGGATAAGCATGGATATATGTGGCTCGCGACCAAAAAAGGGCTTTTCAAATACGATGGCTACCAGATGACCTCTTATAACCACAACCCGGATGATTCGAATTCTCTTGCGACTGATTTCCTCGAAGCGATTTGTATTGATTCCTCAGGAATCATTTGGATAGCTGCACAAAAACAGGGGCTTGAACGGTTTGATCCTGCTACCGGCATCTTTACACATTTTCCTCATGATCCAAATGATCCTGCAAGCCTTAGTGTTGATTGGGTGTCGGCTGTTTTAGTAGATCATGAAGGCGTTCTTTGGGTGGGTGGTGAAAATGGCCTGGACCGTTTCGATGCACAAACTGGTAAGTTTTTTAATTACCATAATCAATCCAACGACTCAACAAGTATTAGCAATGATGTAGTAGTGGCTATTTATGAAGACAAGCAAAATACATTATGGATTGGAACAGGCAGTGTGTATACAGGTAAAGAAGATGAAGGCGGATTAAACCGAATGGATAAAAAAACCGGGAAATTTACACGCTACGTGCATGACCCGAAAAATCCGCACAGCCTGATCAATAATAAAGTGAGGTCTATATTTGAAGACAGCAAGGGCAACTTCTGGGTAGGCACAGCTGGCGATGGGTTACACACCATGGATAGAGTAAATGGAACCTTTCAACGCCATCTTTATGATCCGGCACATCCGGAAAAACTCAGTCGCCCGTCTTTTAAAAAGGAACCCTATAAAGATTACATCACTTTTATAACAGAAGATATTACCGGGGCCATATGGATTGGAACAGCACAGTCGGGATTGAATTATTATGATCCTGAAACCCAAAAAATAAGACATTATGAATTGGAAAAGGATACGGCCGGAGCATTTACAGCCAGAACTGCATGGTGGGCGTACAGATCGATGGATGGCGTCATTTGGATAAGCACTTTGTGGGATGAAGGTAATCTTTACCGCATCAATCCGCACCGTAAGAGCATTCCTTATTACGAGAGCATTGATGGTTCTGTCAATTCAATTTATGAGGAAACCGATGGAAACCTTTGGAGAGGAACAGAAAAAGGTTTGCAGTTACAATCCAATCGGGCTGAAAACGAAGTTAGTCGCTTTGCGAATGATCCCGGTAACCCCGGATCACTTAGTAATAATTCTGTACAAGTAATAAATAAAGATCGGCAAGACAATATTTGGGTTGGCACGCAGGATGGTTTGAACTTATTGGATAAGAATAAAGGAACTTTTATACGATATCGTCACGATACTAAAAACATCAATAGTCTGAGCGATAATTGGATCTTAGCCGTATATGAGGACAGGCAATCTGATCTATGGATTGGAACGACTAAAGGATTAAACCGGATGAACCGGAAAACCAACTCGATTCAACGCTACATATTTCATCCAGCTGATACTGGTACACAGTTTATGAATGTGGTGAGTGCAATTCTGGAAGACAAGCAGGGCGAGATATGGGTAGGATGCCAGATGGTAGGTGATATACATCTGCTTAATCCTGCAAACGGAAATATCAAGACCTATCTAAACGGCAAGGGAATCCTCTGCTTTTGTGAAGATGCTGAAGGTACTTTTTGGGCAGGAGGGGATGAAGGTGTATTTCAATATAGCAGGGCCACAGATAGTTTTAAACCTTTTATTGATTCAGTTACTTATACGGAATTCAGTTTCGTTCGTTCAATTGGCGAAGATGAACAACGAAATTTGTGGATAGGTTCCTCAAAGGGAATTTCACAATTAAATAAGCAGCGAATTGTAACCCGGGTATATGGAAAAAGTTATGGTATAAATGGAACCGATTTAAGAGAACGTGCCTTTTATAAAGGAAACAATGGAAAATTATTCTTTGGCACATACTCGGGCTATTTTGTTTTCTTTCCAGATCAATTGGCAAAAGATTTAAAGCCACCGCAAATTGTTTTTACTGATTTTCGTTTGACAAAGAGTGGTAAAGAAATTGAAAAAAATAGTCTTTTGCCGGTTCCTCTTTCGCAGGCAAAAACAATCCGGCTGAAACACAACCAGAACACTTTTTCTTTTGAGTTTGCTGCGATCGATTACAGCAGCCCTGAGGATAACCGCCATTTCTTTATGCTGGAGAATTATAATGATGACTGGGTCAAGGCTGGGTCTGAGCGAAGAGCGATGTATTACAATGTTCCTCCTGGCAAATATGTTTTCCGGGTAAAGGGGGCGAACAGCAATGGTATATGGGCAGAGAGAAGCATTGAAGTTGTCATTGCACCGCCTTTCTGGCAAACATGGTGGTTCAAAACGCTGATAGGAATTATTATTATAGCGCTATTCTATGGCATATATCGCTGGCGAACCGCTACACTGCGCAAACAAAAAAGAATACTGGAACAAACGGTAAAAGAAAGAACAGCAGAAGTGGTAAAGCAAAAAGAAAAATCAGAAGAATTACTTTTAAACATACTCCCCTCTGAAGTAGCTGATGAACTAAAAGAAAAAGGATATACTACTGCAAAATCATTTGATGAGGTAACGGTATTGTTCAGCGACATCAAAGGATTTACCAATGTAGCAGAGAAAATGACTGCACAGGAATTGGTAAAGGAAATTAATACCTATTTCAGCGCTTTTGACGGCATCATTCAAAAATACGGATTGGAAAAAATAAAAACGATTGGTGATGCTTATGTAGCCGCCGGTGGACTCCCGGAAAAAAATTCAGCAACGGTGCAAAATGTAGTAGAAGCAGCTATTGCCATGCAAAAAGAAATTGGAAAACTGAAACAGGAAAGAGTATCATCAAACAAACCTTTCTTTGAATTACGTATCGGTATTCATACCGGGCCTGTTGTTGCCGGTGTGGTAGGAATAAAAAAATTCCAGTATGATATATGGGGAGATACGGTGAACCTTGCAGCAAGAATGGAGCAATCAGGAGTTCAAGGAAAAATAAATATCTCGCAACATACATACGAGCTGGTTAAGGAACAATTCCATTGTGTACATCGCGGAAAAATTGAAGCCAAGAATAAAGGAGAGATAGATATGTATTTTGTGGAATAAGGCAAAAATAAATACCGGGAGAATCTCTATAATCCAAGTACTTTCAGAAAATATTTCAGTCAAAGCAAAATGAATGAAAGTAAAACCATTTCCTTTTGTTGTATGCGTATTGGCATTTGCATGCACCCCAAGGCAGGAAGTAAAAACGTCACCAGATATTTTAAAAGAAGCAAATGGTGTAATTAACAAAGACAGCACCGCTCCTCCTGTTATTACTTTTATTGATAAAACCAATGCACCTAAAACCATTCCTGCCGGCAAACCGGAAGTATATCTAAATCCTAATTCAGATGGCTTAGGAGCATCCAATTTTACTAATTATAATACTGAACAGGGGCTGGCTTTGAGCAGCATTGACTGTGGGTACAGAGATAAAAAGGGAAATTTGTGGTTTGGCACAGATGGCGGCGGTGTGAGCCGTTATGATGGTAAATCATTCATCAATTTTACTACAGCGCAAGGGCTGACAAATGGCGCTGTTTATGGCATTACCGAAGATAAAACAGGAAATCTCTGGTTCGCTACCGATGGCGGTGGAGTGAGCCGTTATGACGGGAAATATTTTACCAATTTTACTATGACTCATGGGCTGGCAAATAATTCCGTATGGTGTATCACTCAGGATAAAACAGGGAATCTTTGGCTCGGCACATCTGGAGGAGTGAGTCGTTATGACGGGAAATCATTTACCAACTTTACTAAGGCACAGGGGCTGGCAAATAATGCAGTTAGAAGTATCACGGAAGATAAAACAGGGAATCTCTGGTTCGGCACATCTGGTGGTGGGGTGAGCCGTTATGATGGGAAGTCATTCACGAACTTTACTACTGAACAGGGATTGGTAAATAATACTGTTTACAGCATCATGGAAGATAAAACAGGGAATCTTTGGTTCGGCACGTTTGGAGGTGGGGTAAGTCGTTATGACGGAAAATCTTTTACCAACTTTACTACGGCACAGGGATTAATAAATAATAGTGTTTGGAGCATCATTGAAGATAAGACAGGAAATCTCTGGTTCGCTGCAGACAGCGGAGGAGTGAGCCGCTATGACGGAAAATCTTTTACAAATTTTGCTACGGCTCAGGGGCTAATGGCAAATAATGGTGTTAGGAGCATAACCCAGGATAAAACAGGAAATCTTTGGTTCGGTGAATTTGCCGGGGGAGGAGTAAGCCGCTATGATGGTAAATCTTTTACAAGTTTTACTACAGCGCAGGGCCTGGCAAATAATAGTGTTTGGAGTATCATCGAAGATAAAACAGGAAACCTTTGGTTCGCCACATCCGGCGGTGGGGTGAGCCGGTATGATGGAAAATCATTTACCAACTTTACTACTGCACAGGGGCTGCCAAGCAAGTATGTTTGGAATATTACAGAAGATACAACAGGAAATCTCTGGATAGGCACAACTGGTGGAGGGGTGAGCCGCTACGACGGGAAATCATTTACAAACTTTACTACAGAACAGGGGCTGGCAAATAATACTGTACTCAGTATCATGGAAGATAAAAAGGGAAATCTGTGGTTTGGCACAGATGGCGGCGGTGTGAGCCGCTTTGACGGAAAATCATTCACCAATTTTACTACGGCACAGGGACTTGGAAATAATAAGATATGGAGTATACTGGAAGATGAAATAGGAAATATTTGGTTCGCCACCAATGGCGGTGGAGTGAGTCGTTATGATGGTAAATTTTTTACAAATTTTACTACAGCGCAGGGGTTAGCAAATAATGAGGTATGGAATATTACAGAAGATAAAATGGGAAATCTTTGGTTCGGCACATCTGGTGGTGGGGTGAGTCGTTATGATGGGAAGTCATTTATCAACTTTACGTCGGCACAGGGTCTGGCAGATGATGTGGTGTATGATATCATAATTGACCTTCAGGAAAATATATTTATTGGAAATAATTTGGGGTTTAGTGTCCTCAAAGGATTTAAAAGCCTGACCCCTGTAAGTGCATCAAACGGCGAAATCATCCCTGCCGTCAATTCTCTTGTCAATGAAGAATTGAAAAACCACCAACCTGTGTTTGAGTTTTACAACAAAAAAACCGGCTACCCGGTAAAAGATCTGGACATCAACGCAATGTTCATTGACAGCAAGGGAATAATATGGGGAGGATGCGGAGATAAAGTGGTAAGATTTGATTACAAGGCCATACTCAAAAACATAGAGCCACTGGAAGTATTTATACAATCAGTGAAAGTTCAGAACGAGAATATAAGTTGGAGTGATTTGATAAAAAACCGAAAACCAAATCCTGAATTTGATTCTTTAGTTATTCTCAACGATGAAGTCCTCACTTTCGGAAGAATATTATCAGGTTCAGAAAGGGATTCAATGCGCCACAAATTCTCCGGAATAAAATTTGACAGCATCACCCGCTTTTATCCTTTGCCTGAAAATCTGATACTTCCCTATAATCACAACAACGTAACTTTTGATTTTGTTGCAATAGAACCCGCCAGGAATTTTTTGGTTCGTTATCAATACATTTTAGAAGGATATGATATGGACTGGAGTCCGGTTACCGATAAAACCAGCGCAACTTTCGGTAACATCCACGAGGGTGTATATACTTTCAAACTCAAAGCCCGCAGCCCTTATGGCGTTTGGAGTGAGCCAATCACTTACACCTTTAAAGTGCTTCCACCATGGTGGAGAACCTGGTGGTTCAGAACACTAATGGGTATTAGTTTACTTTTTCTTTTGTATGGTATTTACCGCTGGCGTACGGCAACTTTGCGCAAACAAAAAAGAACGCTGGAGCAAACGGTAAAAGAAAGAACAGCAGAAGTGGTGAAAGAAAAGGCAGAAGTTGAGAAACGAAATATAGTTATACAAAAAGAAAAAGAAAAATCAGATGAATTATTATTGAATATTCTGCCCTCAGAAGTAGCTGAAGAATTAAAAGAAAAAGGATATACTACAGCAAAATCATTTGATGAAGTAACAGTATTGTTCAGCGACATTAAAGGATTTACCAATGTTGCAGAGAAAATGACTGCACAGGAATTGGTAAAAGAGATTAATACCTATTTCAGTGCTTTTGATAATATCATTCAGAAATACAGGTTGGAAAAAATAAAAACGATTGGTGATGCATATATAGCCGCCGGCGGTCTTCCGGAAAAAAATTCAGCAACAGCGCAAAATGTGATAGAAGCAGCCATTGCTATGCAACAGGAGGTTGAAAAACTAAAACAGGAAAGAGTATCATCAAACAAACCTTTTTTTGAATTACGCATCGGCATTCATACCGGTCCTGTCGTTGCAGGTGTGGTAGGGATAAAAAAATTCCAGTATGATATATGGGGAGATACTGTTAATCTTGCAGCAAGAATGGAGCAATCAGGGGTTCCTGGAAAAATAAATATCTCGCAACATACATACGAGCTGGTTAAAGAACAATTCAATTGTGTACATCGTGGAAAAATTGAAGCCAAGAATAAAGGAGAGATAGATATGTATTTTGTGGAATGACAGACAATGGCAACGGAATCCCCAAAAAAGTTTTACATAAAATATTTCAACCCTACTTTACCACAAAGCCAACGGGGCAGGGTACAGGATTGGGCTTATCATTGAGTTATGATATCATCAAAGCACATGGAGGGGAGTTAAAAGTGGAAGCAAAAGAAAGTGAAGAAAGTGAGTTTATCATTACTTTACCTAGCGAGGCCAGGAGTTAAAGCTGGTATAATGAAAAAACTGATCATCATCTTATTGTTTTTCTCAGCTACACCTGATGTAGTTGCTCAGCCATCTGATCTGCATTTATTAAAGCTCCGGATGGAATCCACATCAAATGACACATTGCGGGTACTTATGTTGGATTCATTATCACTTGAATTTTCTGAAATTGATCCCGACAGTTCTCTGCTTTATGCTGACCAGGAAATAGCCTTATCACGAAAATTAAACTTCAGATTAAATGAAGCTTTTGCAATGAACAATAAAGCTTACGCATTATTAAATATGGGTAATTATCCCGCCGCGTTAAAAGTTCTTTTATCAGCTTTTCAAATTGCCGAGGATAAAGCATCTGAAAAAAAAATAATACCAGTCAAATATCGAAATTTTGGGGGGATCAATCTTTCAGATGAAACTCCTGAAACCTATCGTTTGCAAATATTGGGCTGGCTTCATTTTAACACCGGTGTACTATACGAAAATGCAAATAACCCGGAAAAAGAACTCATGCATTATTCACGTTCTCGTCAGTTAGCAGAGCAGACAAAAAATCTAAGTCTTATCGGTGTAGCCAATATGAATTTAGGGCGTTTATATCTCTTACTGAAAAACCTTGATTCAGCTTTGATCTGCGAAACGAAGGCATATGAAATTTCAACGCAATTGGGTGTCCTTGAGTATAATGGTAGTGTGTTATTAAATCTTGGCAGAATTTACCTGGCTCGGGGTGACAAAGAAAAAGCAATTGAATTTATTCAACGGGCAATTGCTGCAAGTGAAAAACAGAAATACCTGCGTGGCGTCATTGCGGCCAATCTGCTAATGGCTGATATAAAAATGAAAGAAAATAAAATTGATTCCGGGTATCACTATGCAACAGCGGCTTTAAAGATAGCTATTCAACTTGGCTTGCCGGACCTTTTGCTCCGCTCGTATACCGCAATGGCCGACTTCTACAAAAAAATGAACAACAATGATAGTATTGTAAAATATCAAAGCTTAGTCATCAAAATAAAAGACAGTCTTTTTAATGCCAAGCAAGCAAGACAATTTCAGAATATCGATTTTGATGAAGCACAGCGACAGCAGGAATTGGCAGAGGCAAAAAAAGATTATAAGAATCGGTTGCAGAGGTATATGTTGATCGCAGGATTAGCTGTCGTTTTGTTTGCTGTAATAATTCTTTGGAGGAATATCGTCAATAAACAAAGGTCATACCGGCAATTAAAAAAACAGAAAGAGGAAACCGATTTTCAAAAAATGAAAGTGGAGCAAACTCTTGAAGAATTAAAAACAACGCAGTCTCAGCTCATTCAATCGGAAAAGATGGCCTCCCTCGGTGAATTGACTGCCGGTATTGCACACGAGATACAAAACCCGTTGAACTTCGTGAATAATTTCTCTGAAGTGAACGCAGAATTGATCGATGAGCTTGACGAGGAGGCCGGCAAAGGAAATCTTCAAGAAGTAAGAGTTATTATAAAAGATATTAAAGACAACGAACAAAAAATAAATCATCATGGCAAAAGAGCCGACGCAATAGTTAAAAGCATGTTGATGCATTCAAGAACAAGCAGCGGCCAAAAGGAGCTCACGGACATCAATGCGTTGGCGGACGAATATTTAAGATTAACCTATCACGGGTTCAGGGCAAAAGACAAATCATTCATGGCGGCCGCTAAAACAGATTTCGATAAACAAATTGAGAAGATAAATATCATACCGCAGGACGTAGGAAGAGTACTTCTTAATTTGATCCATAATGCTTTTTATACGGTAAATGAAAAGGCAAAGCAAAATATCCCGGATTATGAACCCACGGTGATTGTTAGTACACATAAAACAGGTGATAAAGTCGAGATCTCGGTTAAGGACAATGGCGGTGGTATTCCTAAAAAAGTATTGGACAAGATCTTTCAACCTTTTTTCACAACAAAACCAACGGGCGAAGGAACTGGCCTGGGCCTATCATTGAGTTATGATATCGTGAAAGCGAATGGCGGCGAACTAAAAGTAGAAACAAAAGAAGGAGAAGGAAGTGAATTCATTATTCAGTTGTCAAATAAACAGGAATAGAATGAAAATAAGCCTTGTTTTATTATTCTGAAACAGGAAAGGATATCATTAAACAAACCGTATTTTGAGTTACGGATCGGCATTCATACAGGTACTGTTGAAGCCGGTGTGGTTGGCGTAAAAAAATTCCAGTATGATATCTGGGGTGACACGTTGAATCTTGCAGCAAGAATGGAGCAATCAGGAGTTCCGGGAAAAATAAATATCTCGCAACATACATACGAGCTGGTTAAGGAACAATTCAATTGTGTACATCGTGGAAAAATTGAAGCCAAGAACAAGGGTGAAATAAATATGTATTTCGTGGAGCCTGCAAGAATCTGACGATTAGCCTTCACCAATTTTATTTCTTCATTCGTTAGACCATAAGCTGGTACAGATATTCTCGGCATAGAATCTAACACCAGCGGCTAAAGGATTCGCAATTGCATTATAGCCAGTGGCACAGATAAGATTTTGCACAATTTTTTTTAGGTCGCTTTGCCAAACAGAATTAAATTCAAAATATCATTTGGATTACTGTTTATCAATATCTGCTGCGTCTGCAACTGCATCAGTACCGGAACCAACTTGTTAAATTTTATACACGAGACCTTTCTTTATTTTATATAATTCATTTTTGAATATTTAGGTGTCAATAATGTTTTCACATCTTCATTTATCATTCATAGTCATATCCAAGATTAATGATGTTGCGGGTATCTGGTTCAGTGTAGGTCCATGGTGCTAATGCACCTGCGATAACAGGATTTTGATGATTGCCCTGTGCACTATTGTACCATATCCACCATAAGCGGTCAAGATTGGCATGATGCAGCCAGAAAATAGGATCTGCAGGTGAGGTATGCGCACTACTCATTGTGCCTCCAACCCAACCATGAACAACACCATGTACTCCGTTAATTATAGAAGAAAAACTTGAATAGCTGGTTTGTGTCATAGCAGTTGGCACACTTGATACAGAACTGGCAAGATTTGCAGATGTGCCGGGGCTTCTCATAACAGTTATTGGTCCGCCAGTTGTATTAACTGTTGGCAATACAGCGCTAAGCCAGTCAGGAAATTCCTGCTGCTCAGGATCGTTCCAATCCCAATAAGGAATGCAAACGTCAGGATGATAACGGTGTAATGCCTCTTCGAAAAGTAACAGAAATATGCGATGCCATGGCAATAAATACAAATTGCCATGCTGCATATACATGCCCTGGTGAGTAGTAACGAGCTGGCCCAGGGTTCCGTCTGCATTGATCATATTAAATGCACAGATATAACGTTGCCTCTCGGTACTTGTCATTGACGCCTGATTTTTTCTACAACAGATTTTCTGGAAAAGCCAGGGCGGCAGCTTGATACGCTTATCTAATCTTGCCTGCTCCAAAAGCATTTCAGGAAAAGTCATGTGCGGGGATACATTAGGTAAATTGCGGTGAAGAATGCTTACACCACTCATAGAATGGTCATGCATAGGGCCCTCTTTTTTGTGAGTCGTCTTTCTATGCTTTGTTTTTACCGCCATATCAAATATTTTTTTGCCTACTCTTTGATCGGATTTTCGGCACACTCCACTTTATATAGGGATTAAAAAAGAAAAAAATTGCTCTGAACCTTAATTACTTCGGCGCTGTCCCGAAGATGGACTTTCAAATAGGGGGAAGATAAATACTGAAG